>ERZ779888.1181-NODE-1181-length-27111-cov-7.253622_pt1 | contig 27111 bp, 26 predicted proteins | sample MGYA00511245_ERZ779888 | MGnify/ENA primary metagenome ERZ779888 (study PRJEB29588, sample SAMEA2155255) | human gut metagenome | biome: human gut; feature: human-associated habitat; material: faeces | place: Denmark | collected 2008/2010 ...
CGGCGCGCCGCATCTTCACGGCATTCTCATAGCTCACATTGCCGTCCACCTCAATCGGCAGGTCCGCAAAACCGCTTTCCGCAAGAAACCGTTTAACCCGGCCGGTTTTTTCTATACTGCCCAGCACCAGTTTCTGCCCGGCAAATCCCGGGTTGACCGTCATCACCAACACGCCGGAAAGCAGCGGAAGCAGTTCCGTCAATACCGTAAGGGGCGTGGCCGGACAAAGCGCCGACAACGCGCCCGCACCGGTTTCCCGCACAGCCTGTACGGCACGGGTCACATGGGCGCTGGATTCGGCGTGAATACTGCAAAGATCTCCTTTTCCAAGGGCAAGCCAGCCGATTTTTTCTTCCGGTCGCTCTACCATCAGGTGAATATCCAACGGAATCCGTGTGGCCTTTTTAATTTGCCGGACAAAATCGGTTCCCAGCGTCAGATTCGGCACGAAATGCCCGTCCATGAGGTCAATATGAAGATATTCCACGCCCTCTTTTTCAAAAATTCTCAGTTGCTGCTCCAGATGCAAAAAATCACAGCACATGAGCGAGGGCGACAGCATTGCTTTTTTCATTTTTTCTCCTTCTTCTCAGGGTTCGTCCCCGGTCAAAATCATTTTCTGATAATACGCGCCCTCTTTGATCAGTTCAAAGGCCTTTTGACCCTGACTAAGCGGGAAGCGGTGCGTAATGAGTTTTTCCGGATGGATTTCACCGGTGGCCATGGCCGCCAGCGCTTCGTGCCAATCATTTACCTTTTCTCCGAAATCGGAATTCCAACTGCCCGAAATTGTCAGTTGCTTCCGAAGGATCTGCGCATAGTCCTCTTTTTGAAGCGTCAGATCCCGCCCGGCGTTGCCGACCAGCACAATGTGACCAAATGCTTTTACATTCCGGACGGCTCCCGAGAAAGCCGCTCCCGCGCCGCTGGCCTCCAGAACCGCATCCGCTTTTTCCTGCCCGTCATAGACCGAAAAGCCCAGTGAAACGGCCTGCGCCAGCCGCTTTTCTCTGACATCAAAGAAAAGAATTTCGTCGGCTCCCATCGTGCGCGCCCACATTCCGCAAAGCATCCCGATGGTCCCGGCCCCGTAGATCAGCACCGTGTCTCCCTTGCGGATACCGGCTTTTTTTACGGCGTGCAAACAAACCGCAACCGGTTCCGTCATAGCACCCGCTTCAAAAGTGACCGCCGTCGGGAGCGGCACCAGATTTTTCTTTTTTACGGCCAATAGATCCTGCATACCGCCATCCCGCCGTGAGCCGTAATAATCATAATGAACGCAGTTGGCATACTGTTCCCGGCGGCAGAACTCGCACTTGCCGCACGGAAGGATCGGAAAAACGCAATACCGGCCACCCACGAGCGAGGAATCCGCCGCATCCTCCACCACACCCGAAAATTCATGACCCAAAACAATGGGGTAATAATAAGCTTTTCCTGAAAAGACCCGCGGCAGATCGCTCCCGCAGATCCCGCATGCTTTCACGCGAAAAAGAACCTCATCCTCGAAAAAAGAAGGAACCGGCGCTTCCTTTGGGCAAACGCGCCCGTCTTCATAAACCGTCAGCTTCATTTTTTCTCCTTTCCAAGCACAACCGTAACGGTGCTTCTATTGTAGCGTCCCGTTCAAACTCCGTCAAGAAACGGCGATTATCTTGACATTCAATCAATAATATGCTATAATTCAATCATACAAAATCAAAATCAATCAAGGAGAAATGCGATGTTTGGCAGTGAACGGCAGGAACAGATCTTGTCCTATCTGAAAGAAAAAAAGACGGTCAGCGTCAAAAAGCTGACCGAACTCTTTTATATTTCGGAAGCCACCGCACGGCGGGATCTTCTGGCGCTGGAAAAAGCCGGGCAATGCCGCCGGGTCTTCGGCGGTGCCTTTCTTTCCGGCGGCGCGGATACGCAGGTACCGCTTTTTGTGCGTGAACGGGAGGACGAGGCAGAAAAAAACAAACTGGCGGCCATGGCAGCCGCCTATCTGCGGGATGGGATGGTACTTTTCCTGGACGGCTCTTCCACCGTGTGGCACCTTCTGCCTTATCTGAAGGAGAAAAAAGACCTCATTGTAATCACAAACGGTCTGAATCTGGCAACGGCACTCTGTGATACCGATATAAAAACCTATGTGATCGGCGGCCTGTTGCTTGGAAATTCCGCCGTTCTGACCGGCCCGCTTTCGGAACATTCGGCCGATGCTTTTCGCGCGGATCTTGCCATTCTTTCCTGCAAAGGCATGGATGCGGAAGGAAGGCTGACCGATACTTCCGAGAGCGAAACCGAACTGCGCCGCCGTTTTTTGGCCAATTCCAAGCAAAAGCTGGTGCTCCTGACCCGGCAAAAACTCGGAAAATCCTATCTCCATCTGCTTTGTCACAAAGAAGATGTGGACGCCGTGCTGACGCTGCCGGATGCTACCGGAAAATAAAAAGCGCAAAGCTTTGCTTTGCGCTTTTTATTTGGCACCGGCTTTGGTCAGCACAGCCACCACCGTGCGGAAAAGAATTCTGATATCCAGACCCACAGATTGGTGTGCCACATAATAAAGTTCCATCCATTGCCGCTGCCCGTCACTGTAGCAGGCTTCGTTCCGGGCATAGGCCTGCCAAAAGCCGGTCAGCCCCGGTTTGACCGAAAGGAACGCTTTTTGTTCCTCGGGCGTATAGTGCTTTTGCAATTCGTCACGAAGGATCGGCCGCGGGCCGACCAACGACATATTGCCAAGAAGCAGTATGTTGAAAAAAAGCTGGGGCAATTCATCTATGGAAGTACGGCGCAGTATGGCCCCGAAACAGCGAGTTCCGTCACCCGGCCGCCGATACCCGATCAGGCGCGGGTCATCTCCCAACTTGTATTCCTGGCGGTAAAGCGCCAACTCTTCCGGCGACAGCACCAGGGAAAGATCGGCCGCGTCCTGCCGCATCGTGCGAAACTTCAGCACCTTGATAATCTTGCCGTTCCTGCCCATCCGCTCCTGCAGGAAAAAAGGATTGTGTCCGGTCCGGGCAAAAATCAAAAGAGCCGTGAGAAGTGATACCGGTAAAAAAAGCACGGTGAGGAAGAAAGAAAGAAAAATATCCGCCATGCGTTTGAAAAACGCATAGGCACACCCCGGCCGTCGCCTTTTCCGGCCGGGGCTTTCCAAAGTAACGCCTTTTTTTCTCAAAGCTGTCTCCTTATCCGGGAAATCAGTTTTTTCCGTCGGTCAATGCTTTTTCGTTCTCAAGTGTCTTTGTTTCGGCTTTTTTCTTTTTGGTTTTCGGTTTGCGCGGGGTCTTTTTGCGGTTCTGAATCGTAGCATAGGCGAAAATGCCGGCTATCACCACGCTGACGACAAAAATGCACCACAGGAAATATTTATCCTGAATACTGGGTTTGGCCACCTGCCAGATGCCGAAGGCACAAAGCAGAATATAAAGGCAAAGCCCCCAGAGCGGGATCTTTTTCTTGCTTTCGGTGCCGTGGGTCAGATAGGCGTGCACGATCTCCACCACGCCCCGTGCCCAGAAAGCCAGGCCGAAAACCGAGCAGACCGCCAGCTTGGAAAGCACCGGCACATCAAACCACTGCTGGCAGGTCTGTCCCACCACCGTCAGAAGAAGCAACGCCACTTCGCCGATCTCAAAGACCTGCAACGTTCCGCGATAGCGTGCCACCAGCGGAAACAGGGCAAAAATCACATACATCAGCAGCACCACGGCCGCCAGCAGATGCAGAATGTCACGGGCAAAGGTGAAATTCTTTACTTCCAGTGCCCCCAGCAGCATCACAACAGCCAAAAGCGTCACCAGAATACAGACTACCATGGTGAAGATCCAGTTTTTCATCAGTTTTTCCATTGTTACCTCCCAATCGGGCGTTTCCCGCCCCTGCAAAGAGAAATTTATTGATCAAAACGGCCACCCGGCCGATCCAACGAAAAGAGTCCCCGAATGAGGAAAAAGAGCGCGGCCAAGGCAAGCAACACCCCGGCAAACAGAAAGATAATCAGGTAGAGCGCCGTCACGCTCAACGCAAAAGTGTGAAGACTTTCGCAAATGAGATTCCGCAACCGGTCGTCAAAGATCGCCGTTACAGCGGAAAACAAAAACACCAAAAGGACAAACAGGAACAGCCCCCCCACCGACTGCCGCAGATCCGACAGCGAGACATACGCACCCAGCGAAAGGAAAAGAAGCAACACGCAACCGATGATTTTTGCCGGAATACCGGTATGCGCCGCCGAAAAAACTTCACGCGGGAAAGCAAGCACCGCCCTCAGGAACGCAAGCGGTCCCGCCCCGGTGGCTTCCAGTTCCGAAACAGAAGTCAAAAAGGGCTCAAAACATCCGGCAAAAAGGCAACGCGTCACCACAAACACGGCAAACAACACCATGGCGGCCGGGAAAACGGCAAAAAAGAAGTTGCCAAGGATCGCCACCGGATTGCGCGGATTATAGGAATGTTCTACAAAGCCAAGTTCGCCTTCCGGGTCGTGCAGAGTCAAAAAGCAAAAATCGCCCACGCGGTGAAAAGAGAGCACCGCAGCAGTCAGATGGCCGAATTCCCGCAAAGGTGTCGGCAGAAAATGCGCACCCACCAGGAGTTTTTCTCCGCTCCGGTCCCCGACCAGCCGGCAAAACAGCCAATCACAAAGCGAGAGCGCAAGGCCAAAGGAAAGGATCGGCCCCAGTGTGTACAGCAACAACTTCAGAAAATATCCCAAAAACTCCATGGCTCCCCTTTCGTTTTTTTACCGTGGAAAAAATATGATTCACATCATCCTTTTCGATTAAAGATCCGGATTCAGATAATATCCGGTGCTCCGGCCGGACAAAATGAGAAGTCGCCCGCCAATGGTGCCCGCTTTTTCATTAATCCTTTTGACTGTGCTGAAAATATTGCTTCTGGAAACCCCCGAAACTTTTGAAAGTTCATCGGTGGAGAGCGGCCCGTAGCAAAGAATCAGCGCACGCAGTAAAGAAAGTTCGCTACGGCCCAACGGCAGAAAATATCCAAGGTAACGGACGCCGTTTTTTTCATTTTTAAGATACGAAGAAGAATCCATCATACCGTTTTCCTTTCTTCCGGGCAGATGCAAACGCTTGACAAACCGCCGGAAAGGGTGTATAATAGCCCCGTAACTTTGCCAAACGGCCGCGCGGTATGTTGCCGAAAGGTATTACCGTGAGGAAAGTCCGGGCTTCAAAGGGCAGGATAGCTGATAACATCAGCCGCAGGTGACTGCCGGGAAAGTGCAACAGAAATAAACCGCCCGCAAGGGTAAGGATGGAAAGGCGAGGTAAGAGCTCACCCACTCCTATGGTAACATAGGTTTGCTGTAAACCCTATCCGAAGCAACACCGTTTGGGGGTGGCCGGCCCGGCGTAGGCCCCCGGGTGGCGCGGGAGCGATCCCGAAGCGCCGCGGCGACGCGGCGCGCAGATAGATGGCCGTTCAAGACAGAACCCGGCTTATCGGCAAAGTTACCCTCAAAAGGCTGCCGCCTTCGCGGCGGCCTTTTCTTTTGGGCAGACCCTTCACGGCAAAAAGCCGTACGGTTTCTGCCGCGAGGGGCGAAACGGGCGGCGTGCCCGCTCAGTTGTAGTCTGCGAATTCGTCCTCGCCGCCGTCTCCCTCGTCTTCACCCGCCGTCATCCGATCCAGATATTCCTGCGCTTTGGGAAGGAGTTTTCTCGGCTTATTGCCGTCCGGCGGGCCAACCAATCCCAGTTGTTCCATCCGGTCGATCAGTTTGGCCGCGCGGCCATAGCCGACGCCCAGACGCCGTTGCAGGAGCGAGGTGGCCACTTTCTGATTGGAAACCGCCAGTTCCAGGGCGCGGTAGAAGATGGATTCTTCTCCGCCGTCCTCGTCTCCGCCGTCATCGGCGGAACCTTTGCGGTTTTCACTGGCCACACGGGCCATTTCCATTTCAAGCTGCTCCATAAAGGCCTGATTGTACTGCACCGGCGCGTTATGGTCACGCACAAAGGAAGCGATCCGGTCGATCTCCTCATCGGCAGCATAGGCGCCCTGCGCACGGATGGGACTGGAAGACCCGGCCGGCATATACAGCATATCGCCGCGGCCGATCAGATTTTCCGCACCGCCCACATCCAAAATGGTGCGGGAGGAGACCGTATCTTTGACAAGGAAGGCAATCCGGGAAGGAATGTTGTTTTTCAGGTTACCGGTGATAACCTCCACCGTGGGGCGTTGCGTACCGATAATGAGGTGCATACCGGCCGCGCGCGCCTTTTGCGCCAGACGGCAGGTGAGCAGTTCCACATCGTTGTTGCTGGCGCCCATTTTAAGGTCCGCAAACTCATCAATGATAATCACAATGTAAGGCAGGTGTTCCCGGTCGGGGTCATTTGCCGTAATGCGGTTGTAATCATCAATCTTCTTCACGCCCACATCCTGCAGGAGGGTGTAACGCCGTTCCATTTCATTGACGGCGCAGGCCAGCACACCTGCGGCACGCGCCATATCGGTCACGATCGGCAGATACAGGTGCGGAATGTGTTCATAGGCCGAAAATTCCACCTTCTTGGGGTCGATCATGATGAAGCGCAGGTCGTAAGGCGTGTTCTTCATCAGCAATCCCACCATGATGGTATTGATGCAGACCGATTTACCGGAACCGGTACTGCCGGCCACCAGCAGGTGCGGCATGGCGGCAATGTTGCACATCTGCACCTGGCCGTCCACCGTCAGTCCGAGCGGCACCTCCAGCGGCTTGGTCGAATTGCGGAAAGCATCCGATTCCAGCATGGTGCGCATATAAACGGTTTCGCGGACGGCATTCGGCACCTCCACGCCGATGGCGGGTTTGCCCGGGATCGGCGCTTCAATCCGGATAGAAGCCGCCAGATTCAGCGCCAGGTCGTCGGCACGGTTGGTGACAGAGCGCACGCTGACGCCGCGTCCCGGCCGCAGTTCATAACGGGTGATTGTAGGTCCGTGCGAATAGCGAATGTCTTCCTGAATGTCGATTCCGAAACTGGCCAGCGTATCGCGCAGAACCATTTTCTTTTCTTCCACATCCGCGGTATAATCCAGGTGTCTGCCGTTCCGGTCTTCATTGAGCAGGGCGGGAGAAGGCAACCGGAAATCCTCATAAAGTCCCGCCGCGGCGGGCTCGTCCGCGACCGGTTCACTCCGGGAAGCCACCGGTTTTGCAACCGGTTCCGCCGGCCTTGCCGGTCTTTGCTCGGGCGAAGCGACCGGGCGCGCCGGACGCTCATGAGTATCGCTTGCGCGTGCCGGCGCTTTGGGAGCCGCCGTTTCAAATTCCTCCGGTCCGGTGGAATCCAGAAAATCAAAATCACGGTCATCGGCGTTTTTCAGAGAGGAACGGGTTGTCTCCGGCGCCGCCTTGGGCGCCGTTTTTCCCGCTTCTTCCCGCGCAAAGGAAACCAAGGGCGTATCGTATCCCGTTTCCTTCCGGGGCGTGGCGGCGGTAGCTTCGTGCTTTTCGGCGGGAAGCGGATAATTTTCTTCCACCTCATCGTCATCGATCAGTTCCCGTTCGGGCGCTTCAAAAGTCATTGCGGCGCCGGAAACAGGAGAATCCCTGCGGACATCCGCGTTCCGCGTGGGCACCGGATCCGCAAAGGAAAGCGGGGACTGCGTACCGGGCGCGTTTTTTTCGTTCCGGTTTTCCGCTGTATCCCGCACAGCGTCGTTTTCCGCTCCGCGTGCGGTCTCCCGCCATGCCGCACCGTCCGAAGAGACGGGCGGTACCGTGTCCCGGGAAGCCCTGCCCAACTGTTCCTCATGCGGCAGACCGGAAGCGCGCTCCTTCTCGGCAAAAGCGGCGGGCTCGCGGCTCCGGCTGTCCTCATAGGATCGGTCGCTTTGCGAAGATTCGCCGTGCGGGGTGATAACAATGCGGGAACCTGCGCCCGGGTCCGCATTTTCGCGTTTGGGCTCGGGACGTACCGGCAATGCGAAAGGCGCGTAATAACTGCCGCCTTTCTTTTCTTCATCGGCCGTTGATGCCGTCTGTGCCGGCGCATCGGCACGGCGCACCATGTCGTCGATCAGGCTGTCCATGCGCTCGCGGCTTCCGTCCGCGTCCTGTCCGGCCTGCGTGAGGATGGTGCGCACGCCCTCTCTTTGGCGAGGCGTCATTTCCGGCTCGTCCTCCTGAAGATCCAGCAGTTCGTGTATCGGATCCTGCCGGGTGTAACCGCCCCCGGAAACCGCATCGTTTTCACGGGTGGGCGGCGTTTGCACTCTGTCTTCATCCGCAGTATACCGGGCGCGTGAAGCCGCGCCGCGCCGGGGCTCGTCCTCGCCGAAATCATAATAAGATTCGGACAGCGGCTGCGGTTCGCACCATGCCGGCTCGGCCGGTTTTTCCGGGGAATTTCCGCGCCGCGCGGTTCTCCCCCGGTTTTCCGGCAGACTTTCCCGGTGTTCGGGTGCGTTCAGTCCGGCTTGCGGTGCACGCCCGGGTTCCACCGTTTTCTTTTCTTTCATCATGTGCCATTTACTGGTCACACGCTGATAAAGTGCGCTGGGCGTCAGTCCTACCATGTAAATACCCACGATCAGCAAAACCGGAATTGCCAGCACGCAGGTCCCCGGCAAACGCAGGCAAAAACCGAGCCATTCGCCGACAAAACCGCCGAAAAGACCGCCGCCGATGCGGGAAACACCCTGATGATAAAGCACATCGGCCGACAGCACGCGAATAGCGCGATCCTGATCAAGAAACACATGGATAATGCCCGACAGCAGTGTCAGAAACGAAAGCGAAAGAAACACACGGGCAAAAAGCGTTCCTTCCCTTACATATTTGCGCCAACGCAGAGAAATCACAATAGCGAAAGCCGGCACGAAATAGGCCGCCGCGCCGAAAAGACCGCAAAGGAAATCCGCCAGAAAACCGCCGATCATCCCCATTGCGCTGTCCATATGGCAAAGATCGCGCAATACAAAACTGGCGGCGGCAAAAACCGACACCCAAAAAAGCACATAGGGCAGAATCTGATGAATAAACGGCACATATTCCCCGTTGCCCACCGGCTTTTTCACGGTCTTTTCGCGCTCCGATCCGTCGCTTTGTCCGCGCCGCGGTGCGGCTCCTCCGGTCTCCTCCTGCCGTGGGCGGCGATCCTCCCGGTCTCCGTATGGCTCCCGGTCACGCCGGTCGTGATAGCGGGCTTCGTCCCGGTCACGCGCCTCATATCGCTCTTCCCGGCCGTAACGGTCCTCATAAGAGCGCCGGTCATCGTACCGACCGCTGCGGTCATAACGGTCGTCATAGCGGTCATCCCGATCCTGTCGCCGTTCGCTATAGCGATCTTCCCGATCGTACCGGTCCGCGCGTTTCCGGCGTTCACCATAGCGCTCCCGTTCATACCGTTCCTCATACCGCTCGTCCCGCCGGGGTTGGTCGTAATAGTCCCGCCGTTCGGCAGTATCTTCCCGCCGGTAAGCGCCGGCCTCCCTTTCCGGATTTCTCCCGCCTTTGTTTTGATCTTCATCAAAAGAATCAAACGCACGGATCGGCTCGCCGGCAGATGCCCCGCGCGTATTCTTTTTTCCCATCACCCGGGTCCCGCCGCGTTTGGTCACGCGCGCTTGTCTTTCGTCTTTTTCCCGCATCTGTCGTCCTTTCCGCGGACTGCCTTTCTTTCCCATGCATGGGCAGCTCCGCCGGCGCTTATATTAAACATATTGAGTGTGTCAATTATTCATAGTGTGTGCCACTTTATCTGATTATAACACCTTATTTACTTTTCTACAAGAACTGATTTTAAGATTTTTTGGGTAAAGCATTTCTTTTTTCGGGTTTTTTTATAAAAAAGAGGCCTGACGGCTTCATTTTTCAGAATCTGCGCCGAAATTTCGCCCGCAGAACGGAACGGAGGTCAAAAGTAAAATGAAAAAGACATTTTTTCTCTCGCTGGCGCTCGCCGGCATCGGGCTCGGCGCGGGCTTTCTCAACGGCCTGCTCGGTGCGGGCGGCGGCATTCTCATCGTCTTCGGACTCCGGCGTATTTTTAAAAATAAGGTGGCAGACGGGCGTTGTTTTTACGCCACCGCCCTCTCGGTCATGCTTCCTCTTTCCCTGCTTTCGGCCTTTCAATATCTGCAAAAAGGCCATCTTCCGGCTGACGCGGCCGGCGTCATCCTGCTCCCCGCCTTGTTGGGCGGCCTGCTCGGAGGGATCCTTCTGCACCGGTTATCCCTCGGATTTCTTTCCCGCATATTCGCCGGCATCGTCCTGTTGTCCGGTGTGATGCTTTTCTTATGACAGCCGGCATGACAATCGCCACCGTGCTGGTGGCCTTTTTCACGGCGGTGCTGTCCGGACTTGGCGTGGGAAGTGCCGGACTGATGATGCTTTTTCTCACCGCCGTGGCGCATCTTCCCCAGCTGGAGGCGCAGGGCGTAAACCTCTTTTATTTTCTTTTTTCCTCCGGTGCGTCGCTGCTGGTTCAGCTTTTCCGGACGGCCGTACTGCCGGGGTGCGTGCTTCTTTTGCTGCCTACCGGCATTCTGGGGGCGCTCCTTGGGTTCCGGTTGGCCGTTTTTCTGCCGGGCATCTGGCTGCGCCGGATCTTCGGCGGGGTGCTTGTCGTTTTTGGCGGGATCGGCTTTTTTACCAAAAAACCGCAAGATAAGGAAAAGCGTTCTTCATAAATTGTTTTCTTTCTTTTTTTAAAAAGGGCTTTACAAATTTTTCTTCGTATGATATAATGTTTTTCGCATGACGCTGACCCGGTCGCGGGAGTTTGCCGCCGATGGCGGCCTTCACCGGCCCGCCGCTGAGTTTGCGCATAGTAAAAAGAAAGGTGAAATGACCATGCAAAAGGACGAAAAACAGGCGATCATCGCGCAGTATGCCACGCACGAGGGCGACACCGGTTCTCCGGAGGTTCAGATTGCGATCCTCACCAACCGTATCAACGCGTTGACCGAGCATCTGAGAACCAACCACAAGGACCATCACAGCCGTCGCGGCATGCTGAAAATGATCGGCCACAGAAGAAACCTTCTGGGCTATCTGCAGAAGACCGATATCGAGCGTTACCGCGCGATCATCGAAAAGCTGAATCTGCGCAAGTAAAAAAGCGGGAGTGGGGAGCGGGTTTTCCGGCTCCTCACTCCTGTTTGCTTTGCCCGGAACGACTTTGCCGCCCGGCAAAAAGTACTTCCCCCACGGTACGGCTTAGCAGTTAAATATGCGCCCGGAAGTTTCGGGGCGTGTATTTAATTGTTAAACCTCCGTGGGTGAAAATAAAATACGGAGGAAAAATTCATGTCCGAAAATCCCATCAGTACCCCCATGGAATTCAAAAACTACAAGGTTTTCCGCTACACACTGGCCGGTCGGCCGCTGGTGGTGGAAACCGGCAAAATGGCAGGGTTGGCCAACGGCTCGTGCCTCATCCGGTACGGCGAGACCGCCATTCTCTGCTGCGCCACCGCTTCTGTCCGTCCCCGTGACGGCATCGATTTTCTGCCGCTGTCGGTCGATTATGACGAGCGGATGTACGCCGCCGGTAAAATCCCGGGCGGCTACCTCAAGCGCGAAGGCAAGCCTTCCGAAAAGGCTGTGCTCACCTCCCGCGTTATCGACCGCCCCATCCGTCCGCTCTTCCCCAAGGATCTGCGCAACGATGTGGCGCTGACCCTCACGGTGATGTCGGTCGATCCCGACTGCTCCCCTGAGATCACGGCCATGATCGGCGCTTCCATTGCCCTTTCCATCTCGGATATTCCGTGGAACGGGCCGATCGGCGGCGTACTGGTCGGACTGGTGGACGGCAAACTGGTCATCAACCCCAACGCCGAAGAACAGAAAAAGAGCGATCTGCAGCTGACCGTGGCCGCCACCACCAAGAAAGTGGTCATGATTGAAGCCGGCGCAAACGAAGTGAGCGATGAGACCATGTATGACGCCATCATGCTGGCGCACCGTGAGATCAAGGATCTGCTCCTCTTTATCAACGCCATCATTGACGAGATCGGCAAGCCGAAATTCTCTTATCCTTCCTGCGAGCTGGATCACGAGATGTTCGATGAGATCTTTGCTTTCTGCGAAAAGGACCTCATGAACGCGCTGGATACCGATGACAAATCGGTGCGCGATGCCCGCGTGGCTCCCATTTACGACGCCATTGTGGAGAAATTCTCCGAGAAATATCCGGATCTGCCCACACAGATGGAAGAACTGCTTTATAAAATGCAGAAGAAAATCGTCCGCCGTTGGCTGTTGGTGGACAAGAAGCGTGTGGACGGTCGCCGGATGGATCAGATCCGTCCGCTTGCCGCCGAAGTGGGACTGCTCCCGCGCGTGCACGGCTCCGGGCTCTTCACCCGCGGGCAGACGCAGGTGATGACCGCCGCCACACTCGGCACGCTGGGCGAGGCGCAGATGCTGGACGGCATTGACAGCGAGACCAGCAAGCGCTATATGCACCACTACAATATGCCCGGTTTCTCGACCGGCGAAGCAAAATCCACCCGCAGTCCCGGCCGCCGCGAGATCGGCCACGGCGCACTGGCAGAGCGTTCGCTCATTCCGGTGCTCCCCTCCGAAGAGGAATTCCCCTATGCCATCCGTCTGGTATCGGATGTTGTCTCCTCCAACGGCTCGACCTCTCAGGGCTCCGTTTGCGGTTCCACGCTGGCGCTGATGGATGCAGGCGTCCCGATCAAGGCGCCGGTGGCCGGCATTTCCTGTGGCCTCATCACCGCCGAGGACGGCAGTTGGGATGTCATGATGGACATTCAGGGGCTTGAGGACTTCTACGGCGACATGGACTTCAAAGTGGCCGGCACGCACAAGGGCATCACTTCCATCCAGATGGACCTCAAGATCGACGGTCTGACCCCCGAGATTATCCGGGCGGCACTGGCCATGACGCACAAAGGCCGCGACTATATTATTGACGAAGTGATTCTCAAGGCCATTCCCGCGCCCCGTGCGGAAGTTTCGCGTTACGCGCCCAAAATGACCACCATGAAGATCGACCCGGACAAGATTCGCGAGGTCATCGGAAAAGGCGGCTCCGTCATTCAGAAGATCACTGCCGAATCCGGCGCGAAGATCGACATTGATGACGACGGCACCATCCGCATTGCCGCACTGAACGGTGAAAGCGCCGACAAGGCGCGCAGCGCCATTGCGGCCATTGCCTACGACCCCGAAGTGGGTCAGGTGTTCACCGGCAAGGTGACCGGCATCAAGGACTTCGGTTGCTTTGTGGAATATCTGCCCGGCAAGGAGTGCATGGTGCACATTTCAAGAATCGCCAAGACCCGGATTGACAAGGTAGAGGATGTGCTCAAGATGGGCGACATCGTCAAGGTCAAATATATGGGCATCGACCAGAAGAAGGGCCGGATGGAATTCTCCATCAAGGACGCTCTGGACGACTGATAAAACAGATCCGGCAAGGCCGCGCGGGGGAATTTTCCCCCGCGCGGTTCTGTTTTGCGCTCCTTTTGCGTATAATTCAGCGAAGAACAAGCAAAAGGGAGGGCTTTTCATATGTTTGTCTGCTCTATGCGCGCCGGAACCATCCGGTTTTTCGGTGTGGTTTGTCTCGCGCTGGCGGCGCTGGTCACGCTGATCGCCTTTGTGCCGGATCTGCAACCGGGGGCATTGGCCGCTGACGGCGAAAGCGTCAGTTTTGAAAAAATCCGCAACAACGGAGACCGAGTGGCCTTCCTTGCTTCTTTTGGCTGGGAAGTGGAAGGCGAACCGACCGAAAGTACCACGGTGGAAATTCCGGCCGAGTTTGATAAAGTCTTTGGCGCCTATAACGAACTGCAGCGCCGCCAGGGACTGGACCTTTCTCCGTACAGCGGAAAGACCGTGGAGCGTTATACCTACACCGTCAAGAACTACGAGGGAGCGACCGGCACGGTTCTGGCCAATCTGCTCGTTTACCGCGGGCGGGTGATCGGGGGCGACATCTGCTCAGCCGATCCGAACGGTTTTATCCAGGGATTCGCAAAAGAACAATGATTTGGGCATTTAAAAGAAGGCAATCCCCGTTAAAAACGGAGAGACGCCTTCTTTTTTCGACATTTTTAATCAAGAGGGCTTCCCTTTTCCGTTTTTTTATGATATAATGTAAATAAACTATATTGTTCCCGGACATTTCATAGGAGGGTTCTCTCATGAAAAAACTTTTCCCCATTCTTTGTCTGTTGTCCCTGCTTTTCTGCCTCTTTCTTTTGCCCGCAGGGGCGCAAACGGAACAGGCTTCGCTCGGAAACGAAACCGGCTCTTTTGCGCAGATGCAGGGAAAAGCCCGTGTAAACGGCGGCACTCTGAGACTGCTTACAGATGTGACGACCGACGGTACCGGTTTTGACGGCACCTATACATTGGACCTTGCCGGCAAAACGCTGACGCTCACCGCCTCCGCCGTCATTCCGGAAGGTTCCACACTCACCGTGACCGATTCGGCTTCCGGCGGCCGGATTCTTTGCACAACCTCTTCGGTTTTCACCCTTACGGGCGGAAACCTGAAAATCTCCGGCGGTAAACTGACCCCCGCCAACACCTGCGTCACGATTCAGAATGTCGGCAAGGGTATTGTTTCGCTTGCCGGAGCGCCTGTTCTTGAAAGTTACGGCGCACATATTTATATGGGTTATCCCGAAACGCTTTGCGCACAAGCGGACGGCGTATCTTACACAGGAACCAAAATTTCCGTTTCCGTGGGCTTTGCCGTTTCAAAAGGGACCGTGCTGACGCGCGGATTTACCGCCGACAATTTTGATGTCAGAAATCTTTCCGAAAACGGCTATCAGGTCGAGTTCAGGGACGGCGCCGCCCTTGCGGCCAAAATGCCCCGCTCTTTCCTGCCGCTGATTATTGTCGTTGCCGTGCTGGTGGCCGTTGCTTTGCTGGTTGTCACGCTGATCAGCGTCCGCAAAGTCAAAGACCGCAAGGCTATGGCCGAACTGGAAGAAGAAAAAGCGCGGGAAGCGGCCCGGAAAGCCAAGGAACAAGAAGCGGAAAATGCCGGAAAAGAATCCGCAAAAGCCGAAGATAAGACTCCGGAAGCGCCCCTGAGCGAAGCACCCACAGAAGAACCGTCTGTGGCCGAAGAGCTTCCTGCACGGGAAGAGACCCCGGCTCCCGAGACACCTGCGGCCGAAGAAATGCCGGCTGCCGAACCGGTTGCGGAAGAAAAGACGGCTGAACCGGCCGAACTTCCGGCAGACGCTTTGGACGAAACACCGATAACTGAGGAAACCCCGGTGGCCGAAGAAGCGATCATGGTTGAAGAAACACCGGTAATCGAAGAAGCACCGGCGGTCGAAGAAGCGCCTGAGATCGTGGCGGTATCTGCGGCCGAAGAATCCGCTTCTGCGGAAGAAATCCCAGTTCCGGAAGTAACGCCCGAGAGTGAAAAAGAAACCGAAAAGACCGCGGCGGAAAATCATGAACCGCAAACCGATGTCTATGGCAATGTGGTCTTTTCCACCTATAAAAAATCTTTTGCCGCGCGGATGTCCGAAGCTACCGACGAGGTAAAAGAACGCTACTGCGCCGTCAAAAACGCCCTGCTTTCCTATCAGCGCGTCAATGCCCGCATCAGCTGGAACTATGAATCCTTCAAGAGCGGCCGCACGCAGTTGGCCAAGTTTGCCCTGCGCGGCAAGACCCTTTGCCTCTATCTGGCGCTGGATCCCAAAGACCCCGCGCTGGCCAAATATTTTGTAAACGATGTCAGCGATGAGAGAAAGTTCAGCACGGTTCCCTGCCGCCTGCGGCTGACCTCCAAACGGAGCGCCAAATGGGCCGCCGAACTGGTGGACATTCTGGCCCGCGAAAAAGAACTGTCGCCCAATCCCAAATACAAAAAACAGGATTTCGATTTCCCCGCACTTTCCACCGAGGAAATGCTCAAAGAAGGTCTTATCCGCAAAGTCGGAGCGGACTGACCGCCCAAGTGAAAAAGGACAGCCGGAAAGCGCAGTTTCCATAGGGAATTAAAATTAAATTTTAGAATTGCGCTTTCAAACGACAACAAAAGGCTCACGGAAATTCATCCGAGAGCCTTTTGTCATAAATAAAAGATGAATATATACTGCTTGTAATCTTTATACAATCTTAATACCATCCGCAAGAACACTAATGTCATCTTTACGGAAAATGTGGTATTATAACACCGATAAACAGAATCGAGGTTTTTGCATGGGAATACTAAAAAGGAAACTAACATCCTTTCAGATAATATTATTAGGATTCGCGGGAGTTATTTTGCTCGGCGCTTTTCTATTGACATTGCCGATTTCTTCAAAAACTCACGAATGGACATCTTTTATCGACGCCCTTTTTACTTCGACGTCCGCCGTATGCGTAACGGGACTTATCGTATTCGATACGGCAACGTACTGGACGATATTCGGGCAAATCGTAATATTGTTGCTGATTCAAATCGGCGGTATGGGCGTTGTTACCATAGCCGTGTCTCTTGCCGTTATTTCGGGCAAGAAAATCGGACTGTTCAGCCGCGAAACGATGAAGAATGCGATTTCTGCGCCAAATGTGAGCGGTATAGTCCGCCTGACCGGATTTATAATCAAGGGTATATTTTTGATAGAACTTATCGGCGCGCTTTTTATGATGCCTGTGTTTTGTATCGATTACGGTGCAGAAGGTATTTGGCTTGCTATCTTCCATTCGGTGTCGGCATTCTGCAACGCAGGATTCGACATTATGGGGACGAAAAGCGGCGAGTTTACTTCCATCACGCACTATTCCGCGCAACCTGTCATCAACATTACGATTATGTTGCTGATTATTATCGGCGGCATCGGTTTTTTGGTATGGGAAGACGTTTGCAACCACAAGTGGCGTATAAGAGAATATCGCACGCAAAGCAAAGTGGTATTGATTGTAACTGCCGCGCTTATTGTTTTGCCGGCAATATACTTCTTCCTTTTTGAATTCGGCGATTTACCGGTCGGTAAGCGAATACTTGCTTCTTTGTTTCAATCGGTAACGCCGAGGACGGCAGGATTTAATACGGTAGATCTTACGGCGATCAGCGATACGGGATTATACCTGATGATTATTCTTATGTTGATAGGCGGTTCGCCCGGTTCTACCGCAGGCGGTATGAAAACGACGACGATAGCGGTTTTATTTTCTTCCGCTTTTTCGGTATTCAGGAAAAAAGACAATGCGGAGCTTATGAAACGGCGCGTCGACGACGAAACGGTCAAGACGGCTTCGGCAATATTTATAATGTACATAACCTTGTTTTTATTTGGCGGAATGGCTATAAGTGCGATTGAAAATTTGCCTATTACGTCTTGCCTTTACGAAACGGCTTCTGCCGTCGGCACGGTAGGTCTTACGCTCGGGATTACCCCGACACTCGGAATCGCATCCAAATTGATTTTGATTTTGTCTATGTTTTTCGGGCGTGTAGGCGGATTGACATTGATATATGCCGCTTTCGGTGCAAATAAAAAACAAGTAGCAAAATTGCCGACGGATACAATTGCAGTCGGTTAAGGAGGTTTTATATATGAAAACAAAATCTGTTTTATTGATAGGTCTCGGACGGTTCGGAAAATATATCGCGATGAAATTGCACGAATTAGGACATGAAATCATGGCGGTAGACGAAAACGAAGAAAGAGTCAACGACGCTATGCCCTATGTGACGAACGGACAAATCGGCGACAGCACAAACGAAGCGTTGCTGAAATCGCTCGGCGTAAAAAACTACGACGTCTGCATCGTAACTATCGGCGGCGACTTTCAAAGTTCTCTTGAAACGACCTGCTTATTAAAGGAATTGGGAGCGCAAAAGGTTGTGTCGCGCGCCGAACAGGACGTGCAGGCAAAATTTCTTCTGCGTAACGGCGCGGACGAAATCATTTATCCCGAAAAACAACTTGCCACATGGGCTGCAATCCGATACACATCCGACCATATTCTCGATTATATAGAACTCAGCGATTCATGCTCGATATTTGAAGTTTCCGTTCCGTCGGCGTGGATAGGAAAATCGGTTGTGGAAATCGATATTCGCAGAAAATACAACGTAAATATTATCGCCACGAAGAAAAACGGAAAAATCAATGCCGTTGTTACCGCCGACACGATTCTTTCCGGAGATGAAACACTTTTGGTTCTCGGGGAACAAAAAGCAATGCGGAAATGCTTCGATATCTAACCGATGTAAAGCAAGGCGATCTTTATGGAAGACGTAATACTTATCATTGCAGTAGCAGCGGTTATGATTTTCGGCTTTTTCATTATGAAAAGGCTCGACGTCTTTTTGGAAGAAAACAGAAAAGCAATTGAAAAGGAACGAAAAGAAGAATGCAGTCCGCTTGAATTCATTGACGCGGAAAATTATGAGAATATGATTTCCGGGATTGAAAATTTCAAAAAAAGCCATAAAAAAGCCGCCATTATAATCTTTGACAAAGAAAATCGGGAATTGACCGATGCCTTAAACGATTAAAAAAGTCGTTTCAAGTAGATTTTATTCAAGAAATATGATATAATACAGGAAATAAAAAACGAAGGAAATACGGATTAACCGAATGGGAAAGCAGTATATAAACGACAAAGAACACATTCTGGTTTGTTTGTCTTCCGCGCCTTCAAATCCGAAAATAATTCAGACAGCGGCAGCCATGGCAAAGGCGTTCAATGCGACTTTTTCCGCGTTATATGTAAAAACTCCCGCGTCTGAATCTATGGAGGCGGAAGACGCGGAACGGTTACTTGCAAATATCCGTTTTGCCGAAACGAACGGCGCGTCGATAGTTACCGTATGCGGGGACGACATTGCTTTTCAGATTGCGGAATACGCCCGTCTTTCCGGCGTTACGAAAATAGTAATCGGCAGAACCGTTATCGGTAAGCGAAAATTTATAGGCAAACCGACTTTAACGGAAAAACTGATATCGCTTGCTCCGAATGTCGATATACATATTATTCCGGACAGCGACGCCGTCGAATCCGAAAAGAAGAAAAAACTGTTTGAAAAGCCGAGTTTTTCAAAGTTGCTGAAAGGATTGATAATTTCGTCCGCTGTACTGCTGTTATCTTCTTTACTCGGCTATTTATTTTCTCGTCTCGGCTTTACCGACGCTAACATAATTACGGTATATATACTCGGCGTATTGCTTATCGCCATTTTTACCGAAAGTAAAATCTGCCGAGTTATATCATCCGTAGCGAGTGTTTTGATTTTCAATTTTCTTTTTACGGAACCGAGATTTTCGTTTCTAGCATACGGAAGCGGCTATCCCGTTACTTTCGTAATTATGCTTGCGGCGTCTCTCATCATAGGCGAAACAACCGAAAAACTGAAAACTCGGGAACGTCAGGCAACTCAAACCGCATACAGAACAAAAATTCTGTTCGATGCGAATCAGTTGATTCAGAAAGCGTGTGACGAAACGGAGATATTTCAGGTTACGGCAAATCAATTGCAAAGGCTGTTGGGCCGAAGGGTAATTGTATTTGACGATAAGGCGCAAAAAATTTATACTTCGCCGACGGAAAACGGTTCTTCCTCCCTATCGCCCGACTGCGAGCAAATCGTTCTGCAAGTAGCGAAAAACAATGTAAAAGCGGGAAAAGGAACAAATATTTATCCAAACAGCGAATATGAGTTTTTTCCGATATGCAAAAGCGGGAAAAATTACGGAGTAATCGGAATTTTTGTCGGAGAAAAGCCGATTGATTCTTTTGACGAAAGCATTGTAGATTCCGTTATCGGCGAATGCGCAATCGCAATTGACGGAATCATAAACGCCAAAGAAAGAGAACGCGCCGCCGTTTTAGCCAAAAACGAACAGTTGCGCGCAAACCTGCTCCGTTCCATATCGCATGATCTTCGTACGCCGCTTACTTCCATTTCGGGCAATGCGAGCAATCTGATTTCAAACGGGAACGATATTGACGATGCGACAAAAAAGCAAATTTACGAAGATATTTACGACGATTCGCTCTGGCTCATCAATCTGGTTGAAAATCTGCTTGCGGTAACGCGCCTTGAAGAAGGCAGAATGAAAATAAATTTAACGACGGAACTCGTCGGCGACGTAATAGCCGAGGCGTTGAAACATATTCATACGAAAAGCGAAAAGCAAAAAATTATCGTAATTCAACCCGATGACTTGCTTCTCGCCAAAATGGACGCCCGACTTATCGTACAGGTTTTAATCAATCTTTTGGACAACGCTATCAAATATACGCCCTCCGATTCGAAAATTACGATTACCGCAAAGAAAAGCGAGAATATGGTTTGCATAAGCGTGGCGGATAACGGAAACGGTATTCCCGACGAACAAAAATCGCGGGTGTTCGATATGTTTTACACGGGGGCGAACAAAATTGCCGACAGCCGCCGTAGTATCGGATTGGGACTTTCGTTGTGTAAATGCATCATAAACGCACACGGCGGAGAAATAACGGTAACCGACAACATTCCGCACGGCGCGATATTTACCTTTACATTGCCCGTCGGGGAGGTGGAAATTCATGAATAACTTACTGATTTTAGTCGTGGAAGATGACGCGCCCGTCCGCAACCTTATCGGAACGACTTTGAAAACTCACGGCTACGATTATATGACCGCAACAAACGGAGAAAACGCCGTTATGCAAGCGTCTTCTCATAATCCGGACGTTGTTTTACTCGATTTGGGTTTGCCGGATATCGACGGCGTGGACGTTATCAAAAAAATACGTACGTGGTCGGAAATGCCGATTATCGTAATCAGCGCGAGAACAGAAGATAAAGATAAAATCGACGCGCTTGATGCCGGAGCGGACGATTATCTGACAAAACCTTTTTCGGTAGAAGAATTGCTTGCCAGAATTCGCGTTACGGAAAGAAGATTGTCCGCAATACAATCGTCGAACAAGTCCGAGTCAGTCTTTGTAAACGGAGATCTTAAAATAGATTACGCCGCAGGGTGCGCGTATTTAAGCGGCGACGAACTCCACCTTACCCCTATCGAGTATAAATTGCTTTGTTTGCTATCGAGAAACGTCGGAAAGGTGCTTACCCACACTTTTATTACGCAAAAAATATGGGGTGCGACATGGGAAAGCAACATCGCTTCCCTGCGCGTATTTATGGCGACTTTACGTAAAAAAATCGAACCGTCCGCCGATTCGCCGCAATATATTCAGACTCACATCGGCATCGGTTACAGAATGGTAAAGGCAGAATGGTTTTTTTACAACGTTTAACTATAAAACAATAAATTCGGAGGTTACAGATTATATTAAAAAAGATTTTATCAATTTTGTCGGTATATTCCTTTCGGCAATCATGTGTATCGGTTTGGTTGCATGCGGAAATCAGGCTGACAATAACGACGAAAGCAATCGTCCGGCTCTTCATGACAGAACAAAGTGGTTTACCGCAGAAGAACTGACAAAAAAGGGACTTGACGGATTGACAATGCCGAGCGGATTATCCGGTGAAATAAATTCAAGCGATGCTTGGTTTAACGGCGGATACTCTTTTTCTCAAGATTGTCCCGACGAAGCAACATTCAAGTCAAATGCCGAAACCTATTTTTCATATTTCAAAACGCATTACGATGGCAGATTCGGCAAGCCGAAGATAGAAAAATTCAGTTTGGATTCAAACGAAAATTGGTATGTGATAGAACAAAAAAGCGAGTTGTCGGATTATTTCGATGACAATCCGAGCAAGTTGTATCAGTTTTACTATGTAAAAGATAACGCATCGGAAAACGGCTACTTTGCAAAGGGTTCGGTTTGGATTTTCGAAATTCGTTATGAAATCGACACCGAAACGAATCAATACAAATTCAAACTATTTGTGGAGAATGCCGCTTCATCGCATAACGGCGTTTATTCGAATTATTATAAAATGAAATAACCACAAAGGAAAAACCTATGAAAGAAAACAGAAAATTGTTAAAAGATGTACTCGACGATATTCGTCAGGATATGAGCGATGAAGAAGTCCTTGCGCTGCTTGTGAACCGCAAGATTTCGGTACGGCCCGAAAGCGAGAAAAAATACACTTTGGGACAGCGTGCCGCAGACGCCATCGCAAAATTTGCAGGCAGTTGGGCGTTCATTTTTTCGTTTACCGGCGTTCTTGTTCTTTGGATGCTCGTAAATATCATAATGGCGTCAAATGCGTTTGACCCGTACCCGTTCATATTGCTTAATCTGGTGCTTTCTTGCGTCGCGGCTATTCAGGCGCCTCTTATCATGATGAGTCAAAACCGTCAGGAAGAAAAAGACCGCAGGAGAGCCGAAAACGACTATAAAGTCAATCTGAAAACCGAAATTATGATTGAGGCATTGTACAATAAGGTTAATGCCATTCTCGCCAAGCAGTCCGCACTTGAAAAACAATTACAGGCAAATAACGGTAATAATGCCGAAAGCAATAAAAACTAATTTTTATATGCCGACTTTGCATAAAAATTACAAATAAATTACAAAAAGCAGGTAGCGCATTATACAAAAAAGCCGCAGCCGCCGGTTCTTTATTTGCTTTTTGTGTCGCCGCTTTGTTTGCCGTTAAGGCAAAGGCGTGGCACAACGCCACGCCTGACTCTGAACCTTGCGCCTTTACCTAAAATTCCCTATGGGAACTGCGGTAAACGGCTGTCCTTTTTGCTTTTAAAGATATCGCTTCAATTGCTCCAGATTCCCCTCTTCAAAGCGAACCACCTCGCGCGCCAGGCGCACGGCCTCGCTGTCCTGTGTGGGACTGTAATGATTGAGAAGGCGCGTCAGGTCAACAATGCCCATATTGGAGCCTTCCAGCATCATTTCGGCAATGTGCGTGCCGGTAGAGTCCAGCATGGTGTTAAAGGCCATGCCCATCTTGGCCGAAAATCGCGTCATGATGTTTTCTTCCCTTGGCTCCACGCCTTTTTTCTTAAGTGCGCGGGCGGCGCACGCCGCATAGCGTTCATAGCCGTCCAGCTGTGCCGTCATCACACTGCGCATGGCGTCATCCTCCACCTTCGGCAAAAGATTGATAATTGAATCCGCTCCCATTTTGGCGTTTTTATAAATCGCGTCCAGAAACGCTTCTTCGGTAATGGTTTCTTTGGTTTGTTGCATACTGCTCTCTGCCTTTCAAAAAATAAGGGATGTGTATAGTGTTGTACACATCCCCTGTTTTTATGCGGTTTCAGTTTTGCAGTTTTTTTCGGCGGACGTCACCGCCCACAAACAAAAGCGGACGGAATTCCCCCAGAATGCGGCTGGCAATCCGGTCGGTATAGCGCGATTGCAATTCCTTTCCCGTCAGATTGGTGTTGATAATGATGGGGCGGTGCAAATTGATGCGGTCATTGAGCACCGTATAAAGACAGGAATTGGTGAACTGATTGGTCACCTCTGTACCCAGATCATCCAGGATCAGCAGATCGCACTCGGTGTAGCGTGCGGGGTCATCCGCCTCTTCTTCGCCCTCGCCGAAACGATGCGCCGAAAAATCCCGGAACATTTTCACGGCGCCGGCATAATAAACATCATAGCCCTTTCCAAGGATCACCCGCGCCGCAGAAGTTGAAAGATGTGTTTTTCCCAACCCCGTTGCGCCGCAAAGAATCAGATTTTCACTTTCCTTTGAAAAATGCTCGGCATAGGAGCGCATCAGCTCGAGGTTATATTGCATCCGCTCACGCTCGCCGTTATCGGCACGGTAATAGGAAAGATCAAAATTTTCAAAAGATTGGGTACGAAGCAACTGCCCCAATCCCGAAGTTTCATAGGCCGCCATGACCATTTCGCGGAACATACAGTCGCACATCCGCGTTCCTACAAAACCGGTATCTTTACAGACCGGACATTCATAGGGCGGCAGCGTGTAATCGGCCGGATAACCCAGCGCCTTTAAAATGTTGGCGCGGCGCGCCTGTAACTTTTCATTTTTTTCGCGCACCGCCTGCAGTTTTTCCACATGCGCCTCGCCGGTGCCAATCGCCGCCAGCGCGATCTCCGCGCCTGTTTTGGAAAGCTCCCGGTCGATCTCGGTCAGTTCGGGGGACAGCCTGTGCAACTGTTCGGTGCGCCGGTCTGCTTCGTCAAAAGCTTTTTTGTATTTTTCCTGATAACTTTCCCGGATACGGCGGTAAATTTCCTGATGATATCCCATCTTAATTCTCCCCATAGGTGCGTTTCAGCGCGGCCTCAAAGAAGTCATCCGCGTTAAAACTGCTCTTTCCGCTTTTGCCTTTGTGCTCGGCAATGGATTTTTCCACGGCTTCAAGGTCGCGATATCCTTCCGCATACCACCGCTCCAGAATGGCGTTGGCATAGGTCACGCTGGGGCCTTTGCCCGCGTCCACCGTCAGTTCATAAGCGCGGCGAATCACCGCCATGTCATAGCGCATCACACAGACCCACTTTTCAAACATTGCTTTTTCTTTGGTGGTCAGCGCGCGCGTCCCCATGCCGAACATGGCGCGGATCTTCCCCAGAGATTCGCTCATCTTTTCAATCCGTTGCAACCTCTCCTCCAGCGCCGCCGTATCGGTAATTCCTTCATCATATAAAGAGAGCGCGGTCTTCTCCACATAACGAAGAGATCTTTTCTCCATTTTCACACAGTGCGCCAACAGGAGCAACACATATTCCTCATCCACGCCCAGATAGTCAAGCAACCCCGCCACGGTTTTTGTTTCGGCGGTATTGAACACTTTTCCCATTGTCCGCTGACATGCGTCCAGAAAGGCCGAAAAGCGCTTGTTTTGTTCCATATAGTCCGAAAGTTCATCGGTCGTGTAGTCGGGCAATCCTTTGTCCGTGCGAATCGACCGTACCGTAGCTTTTACCGGCGGGGCGGCGCCGTCGGTCTCCTCATCACACCGCAAAACCCCTGCTCCGCGCCAAAAGGAAAGTCCGGCCGCCGCATCTTTTTCGGAAAGGCCCAGCGCCTTCGACAGCGCCGCGGCCGGGTCTTCTGCGGCCAACAGGGCAGGTTGGGAGGCAAGACCCAACAACAGAATCAAATCTTTTTTGGTGGCTTTATCCGCGAGATCCACCGTTTTTGCGGGCAGAACCGTCACGGCATTTCCAAAATCAAAACTCAGCTTCACGGGCGGTTTTCTCCTTTGTCCGCAATTCATAACACAGCGTCATCAGGGAATCTCCGATGTGCACATTCTCCACCACGCTTTGCGGATAGAGCCGATCCAGTTCCTTGCCGGTAAAGTTCCAAAGCGCCGGCACCCCCAACTCGGTCAGTTCTTTTGCCGCGTCGGCCGCGTTTTCTTTTGGCAGCGTGAGCACCGCAATGTCCACCCGGTTTTCCCGGCAAAAAGCCGACAAATCCTGACTGTCATACACTTCTACTCCGGCGATCATCCGGCCAATCTGCGCTTCATCCACATCAAACATCCCCACCACTTTCACACCGCGCTTGGTAAACATGGGGTTGCGTACCAACGCACGCCCCAGGTTTCCTGCACCGATAATGATTGCGTGATAGCCCTCGTTGACACCCAGAATTTCGCAGATCTTTTCATAAAGATAGCCGACATTATAGCCGTATCCCTGCTGGCCGAAACCGCCGAAACAATTGAGATCCTGCCGGATCTGAGACGCAGTGACATGCATCATGGCCGAAAGTTCTCCCGAACTGACGCGGGTCTTTCCCGCCCGGATCAACACCCGCAGGTAACGGAAATACCGGGGCAATCGCCGGATAACGGCAGGGCTGACCTCGCCGCGGGCGTTCTTTTCTTCTTTGCTCATATCTTGTCTCCTTTCTTGGAAAAGGAAAAAATTTTTCATTTTCATGGATTTGCACAAAGACCCAAAATCGGGAAAAAAGCCGGAAAAAGTCTTCCTCTTTTCTTTTTCCACAACCCGGTCTGAATAAAAGTTATCCACAATATCAACACGGTTTTCCACAGAAATCACCTTAAAAGGGCACTTTTTCCCGAAATATCCTTCATTTTGTTTCGGTTTGGCTGAATAAAAAAGTGAATATTCTCTCTTTTCCACACCCTGTGGAAAAGGGCTGTGTAAAACCGTTTGCATTTCCTTTTTCAGGATGCTTTGTAAAAAGTGCCGAAATTTATTTTTTTGTCAAAATCCTCTTGACAAAAATCATAGGTGGGTCACTCTTTTTTGCCGGTTTTCAAATGTCCCCGGGATCATCCTCCGCGCTGGCATTGAGAGATTCATCCGCAAAATGCCCCGCGCGATATTCAAAATATCCGGCCATGGCCACCATAGCTCCGTTGTCGCCGCAAAGAGAAGGGGGCGGCGTACAGAGCCGGGCACCGTGTGCCGCGCAGACAGCCGCAAGCGACCGACGCAGATGGGAATTGGCAGCCACGCCGCCTGCAAGCACCAGCGTCCGGTGGCCGCTCTTTTCCAGGGCTTCGCCCGCTTTTTTGGCAATTCCCCCGGTCACAGCCGCCGTAAACGAAGCCGCCATGTCCGCCCGCGAGAAAGGCAGCGCGCTTTGCTCATGCCGGTGAATCTCGTTGAGCGCCGCCGTTTTAAGGCCGCTGAAAGAAAAATCCAGTGTGCCTAAGGCGATCTTGAACTCTGAAGTAGGTATTACACCTGAGAACAATGGTGAAATCATCCGTTTGGGAATTCCTCCGTTGACTGAAGAGCGCCGCCGTCAATTGGCTAAGCAATCTAAGCAGGAGGCAGAAACGGCGAAGATCAGTGTTCGTAACGCCCGTCGTGATGCTATCGAAGCGTTGAAGAAGAGTATTAAGTCAGACGGTGTTCCGGAAGATGTAGAAAAAGATGCTGAAGCAGAAGTTCAGAAGGTGCATGATAAATTTATCAAGAAGGTGGATGAACTGTATGCTGCTAAAGAAAAAGAAATAATGACGGTTTAATGAAAGGTCTGGTAATTAAAAATACGGGTAGTTGGTATACCGTTTTTACGGAAGACGGAAGATGCGTTGAAAGCAAGATCAAAGGTAATTTCCGTTTGAAAGGTATTCGGACGACCAATCCGGTGGCTGTTGGCGACCGGGTTGAAATAGAAGAAAACCGCGAAGGGACGGCTTTTATCTGTCAGATTGAGGAACGGAAGAATTATATCATTCGCCGGGCGTCAAACTTGTCTAAGCAGGCGCATATTATTGCCGCTAATGTAGATCAGGCGATGC
>ERZ779888.1209-NODE-1209-length-26668-cov-8.529177_pt1 | contig 26668 bp, 18 predicted proteins | sample MGYA00511245_ERZ779888 | MGnify/ENA primary metagenome ERZ779888 (study PRJEB29588, sample SAMEA2155255) | human gut metagenome | biome: human gut; feature: human-associated habitat; material: faeces | place: Denmark | collected 2008/2010 ...
TTCATAAAAATAAAAAAATATTTATTCATTCGTAAAATAGCGAAGAGTAAATATTTTTTGTTATTTTTATCATTTATTTTTCGACAAAAATTAAAAATTCAGTATTCCCGTCCCCACCTTTTATTGGAGATACAATTATTCCGTTATTTTTAAAGCCATATTTTTCAAAATTTTCGACAATATTTTTTATTATTTTTTCATGCATTTTTGCATCTTTTACAATCCCCTTGTGCTTTCTGGCATATTCAAGTCCGCATTCAAATTGAGGTTTGATAAGGGCAACAATTTTAACTTTATCAAAGTCACTTGCAAGCACAGGAATAAGTTTTGTAAGACTCACAAAAGAAACATCAATCACAACAAAATCAACATCAGTTATTTTTTCTTTTTCAAGTGTCAAAAAGTTTGTTTTTGACATATCCAAAACTTTTGGATTGTTTTTTATCTCTTCTGCAAGTTGTCCTTCTCCAGTATCAACTGCATATATCTTTCTTGCTCCATTTTTCAAACAAACATCAGAAAATCCGCCAGTTGACGCACCAATATCCAAAACAACTTTGTCAGTCAAATCAATCGAAAATTCTTCAATCGCCTTTTGGAGTTTATATCCACCACGAGAGACAAATTCAAAAGGTTTTGCTTCAATTTTCACATTATCTTCCACTTCAATTGATGCCTTCTCCACAACCTTCCCATTGACAAAAACTCTGCCTGTTTCTATCGCTTGCTTGCTCTTTTGGCGAGAGGAATAGAATCCTTTTTCATATAAAAACATATCCAATCTTTTTTTCATGTTTATATATTAACACACAAGCCAAAATTTTCCAAATAAATTGAAAAATGTTCAATCAAAAGCGAACACAAAATGATGTTTTACATACAATGATAATGGAGGCAAACAAATGAACTACACAACAAGATACACACCTGGTTGCTGTCAAGATTTGCGTCCGTTTTGCGGGTGTTGCCCGCCACCTCCACCTATGCCATGTTGCCCACCACATCGTCCCCCTCAATGTGCAAACAACATCTGCATAGACGGAACAAATATCCTTTATTTTATGGTTGGATACCTCATCGCAAGCAAAAAACCATAAACAGCATCACACAAATTTTCCAATTTGGAGGTATCAAAAAAACGAGGTCAATTTCAGGCTTCGTTTTTTTATAAAAATAAATTATATTGCATATTTATACATTGTATCGTATAAAATTGCATTTAAGCAGTAATAAAAAAGTGAAATCAATTAAATTTCACTTTCCCATTTTCTTATGAATTCTTTGCAAGTTTCAAATGCCTCGTCAAAAGTTTCTTCCCTTGTTAAATCACAATCAGCAATTTTTAAAAGGCTTATAGGGTCTGCACTGCAACCTGAAGACAAAAATTTGAGATATTTTTCAGCAAACTTTTTATCTCTCAAAAGTTGTGATGAAATTTTGATTGCACAAATAAGGCCAGTCGCATATTTATACACATAAAAAGCGGTATAGAAATGTGGTATTCTAGCCCATTCATACTTCATTTCTGGAATTTGTTCAACCTTTTCTCCATGATAGAAATCATTGAGTTTTTTGTATTCATCACACAAAAGGTCAGCAGTCAAAGGATTCTCCTTTTCATATTCACTGTGTGCAAACTCTTCAAACTCCGCAAACATTGTTTGTCTAAAAATGCAACTTCTCACTTCTCTCAAAAATTTGTCATAAAGACTTATGCGTTCTTTTACAGTCTTCGCTTTTTTCAAGAGTAAGTTTAAAAGCAACATCTCATTTGTTGTGCTTGCAACCTCTGCAACATAGATTACATAATCTTCAGTTTGAAATGGTTGGTGTTTGTTTGAATAATAAGTATGCATTGCATGACCAAGTTCGTGTGCCAAAGTGAAAACGCTTTCCAAATTACCTTCAAAATTTGTAAGGACTACTGGTGTATCTCCACAACCACCGCAAAAAGCCCCACTATATTTGTTTTTGTTTGGATAAACATCAATCCAGCGTTCGTCCTTTGCTTTGTCAATCAATGAAACATATTCATCGCCAAGCACTGAAACAGCTTCTTTTATAAGTTCTATTGCTTCGTCATAAGTATATTTTTTCTCTTCTTTTTCGTTTTCAATTGGAGCAAAAGTGTCATAAATTGCAAATTTATCAAGTCCAAGCATTTTTCTTTTTATTTCAAAATACTCCGCCTGAACACCTACATTTTCTCTAACCTTTCTTATAAGCATATTATAGACATCTTCGCTCGCTTCTTCACAATAAATCGCACAATCAAGTGCTGATTTATATTTTTTTACCTTGGCAATCACACAATTTTCTTTGACTTCATTGATATAATTACTTGCCAAAAAGTTTATATATTCACCGTATTTGCCATTCATCTCTTTGAATGCATTTTTACGCAAAGTTCTGTCGTTACTGCAAGTGTAAATTGAGTATTTTGAATGAGAAAACTCATGTTTTTTGCCATTTTTGTCTTCAATAGCATCAAATTTCAAGTCAACATCTGAAAATTTGTCAAAATTATCAGAATATCCACCCATAAACTCGCCCATGCTTGAAAGCAAGAGTTCTTCACTTTTTGAAAGTGTATGTTTTTTATGTCTAATTGTTGTCTCAAAGAAGCGTTTGTAATTTGCAAATCTCTTTTCGCCTTTCAATCTTTTTAATTTTGCAATGCTAAATTTGTCAATTTCAATATCAACAGCTGTGAGTGCTTTTTCAAGTTTTGTCAAAACAATGCTTCTTTTTTCTGTCATTTCATTTGCAATGCGACTTGAACCATCTTCACATTGTCTCAAAAATGCATAGCACCCTTTTTCGACCTTACGCATAAGGTCTGTTTGATATTCAAGATATTCAAACAAAACATCATCATTTGAAAGTTTGCCTTCATATGTTTTAACTTTGTCAATTTCTTTTGAAAGTCCGTCCAAATAATCAAAAAAGGCTTTATCATCTGCAAAAAATCGTGTTAAATCCCATTTGTATTTTTCTTCAATTTCGCATCTTTCTTTCATAGCAAACAAACTCCTTCAAATTTTTATCTAACAAAATATTTTTCCATTCTAAAATCTGTCCATGGTGCCTTGCTCATATCTGGACAAGCCATAAACACCATTTTCTCTTTTGTTGTTGGATGTGTGAAAGAAAGTTTTCCAGCCCAAAGTCCGAGATTTGTAGTTTTTCCTTTCTCTTTTCCATATTTAACATCGCCGACAAGTGGGAAACCGATATTGGCAAGTTGCAATCTAATTTGATGACTTCTGCCCGTCAAAATTTTGACTTCAAGCAAACTTTCTTTTCCGTTGTCTTCCAAAACATTGTAAACAAGCTCTGCCTTTTTTGCTCCTGTTTCGCTCATAGGGACAATTTTTACGATGTTCTCTTTTTCATTTTTTTTCAAATAATTTGTAAGTTTGTCATATTTGATTTTTACAACACCTTTTGTGATTGCATAATAAACTTTTTCTACATCGTGTGTTGCAAATTGTTCTGACAATCTCTTTGCAGACTTTGAGTTCCTTGCAAAAACCATGATACCACCGGTAGGTCTGTCAAGTCTATGAACAAGTCCAATAAACGCTTCTCCTGGTTTGTTGTATTTTTCTTTTATATAATCCTTCACCATTGAAAGCAAATCTTTGTTTTTGCTTTCATCAGGCATAGTTGGCACATTTTGTGGTTTAATTACCACAACAATTTGGTTGTCTTCATACAAAACTGTCAATTCTTCCATATTTTCACCCCACTTGCCCCACATGGCAAAATCAAATCTTCATTTGTTGGCAAGCCAATCTCATCGGCTTCAACATTATCTTTTCCAAAAACGCTTTTCAAAATGTTTGCAATAACTGTTGGTTGCAAACCTGTAGTGTAAGAATTTATCAAAACAAACAATGGTTTGTCTGACAAAACCTTTTTTGTAAGTTCCACAAAATCAGCCAAGTTGTCTTCCAACTTCCACATTTCTCCATTTGGACCTCTTCCATAACTTGGTGGATCCATAATTATTGCATCATAAGTGTTTCCACGGCGAATTTCACGCTCAATAAACTTTCCACAATCATCTACAATAAATCTTATGTTTGAAATGCCGTTAAGTTTTGCATTTTCTTTTGCTCTTTCGACCATACCCTTGCTTGCATCAACATGTGTGACACTAGCACCCGCTTTTGAACAAGCCACCGAAGCCCCACCAGTGTAAGCAAAGAGATTTAAAACCTTGACATCTCGCTTGCTTGAAGAGATAAGATTCATCATCATCTCCCAGTTGACTGCTTGCTCTGGAAAAATCCCAGTATGTTTAAATCCCATTGGTTTAACAATAAACTTCAAATCTTTCCAAGATATTTTCCATTCTTCTGGCAAAGTTTTGTTATAGTGCCAAAGTCCGCCACCATCTTTGCGTTCGTAAAAAGCATCGGCACTTTTTTTCAAGTTTGTTTTCTTATGCCAAATAACTTGTGGGTCTGGACGAAGCAGTGTAAAACCGCCCCACTTTTCAAGTTTTTCGCCATCACCAGTCGCTATCACAACATAATCTTTCCAACTATTTGCAACTCTCATATTATTCCACCCTTTGAAGTTTAACAATAATGAAACTGTTTCCGACTTCAACATTTCTTTCGATTGCTGGAGTGTCAATTTTTTCAACAGCACGCTTAATCAAAACTTCTTGTTTGATTTTGTCCATATAATTGTAAAGCATTGTTGCAAGTTGTTCGTCAGCGGTTTCAAAGTAAGCATAAAGTCTATCGTCAATTGAGAAGTCAGCCTCTTTTCTAAGCACTTGAAGTCCTCTAACAAACTCTCTGTAAAGTCCTTCCAAAATCAACTGTTCGTCAAGATTGATGTCAAGAACAACTGTGTTTCCGTTTTCATGAGCAATAACAAAATCTGTCTTTGGTTTCTTTTCCAAATTAAACAAATCGCTGTCCAAATCTTTAAATTCGCCTACGCACACCTTTCCAGATTTATATCCAGCCATAACCTTTTCATTTTCTTCAACATCAAGTCCAGCAAGAGCATTTTTAAGTCTTTGAACATCACCTTTAAGCACTGCTCCAGCTTTTTTGAAGTTTACGGACAAAAATTCGTCATTAAACATACTGTCATCTGTAACAACCTTAAGCTCTTTCACATTAAGTTCGTCTTTGATAATGTCTCCAAAATCATTTGCAACATCGACAATTCCATCACGACCTGCAATATACATGATTTTAAGTGGTTGTTTAACTTTGATTTGATGTTCGTTTCTCAATCTTTGCGCTGTTGACATAATATCTCTTGCAACAGCAGTCTCTTCCAAAATCTTTGAGAAATCTTTGTCATAAATCTTTTTAGGGAAACCGCTAAGCATAATGCATTCTGCTTCGTCCTTTTCGATTTCTCTAACCATGTTTTGCCAGATGTATTCTGTCACAAATGGAATAACTGGTGTCATAACCCTTATCAAACTCTTAATTGCATTATACAAGCACCAATAAGCCGTCATTTGGTCTTCTTTGTTTTCGCTCTTCCAGAATCTCTTTCTGTTTGATCTAATGTAGAAGTTTGAGATGTCATCAACCAATTTTTCAAAATCTTTAACAACCAAATAACTCTTGTCTTCAGTATAATTTTTGTCGCTGTCTTCAACAAATTTGTTTATGCTCTCAACAAGCCATTTGTCTGAAATTGACAAGTTCTCTTCTTTTGGTTTGAAATGAGCAAGGTCTGGATTGTCAATGCAAGCATAGGTGTTGAAGAAAGTGTAAATATTCCAAAATGCCAAAAGTTTTCTTCTTGCTTCATCTGTCAAATTGAAACCAAATCTCATATCATTCACTGGACTCGAACTTGAATAGAGATAACGCACAACATCAGCACCAACTTGGTCAGCGACCTTGTCCGCTTCAAGAGAATTCCCACCACTCTTGTGGAATTCGCCACCATTTTCATCTTTGACATATTGATAAGTTACCAATTTTTTGTAAGGAGCTTTTCCTGTCAAAACGACACTCATCATCAAAAGAGAATAGAACCAAAGTTTGATTTGTTCTATCATTTCACAAACATAATCACTTGGGAAGTTTTCCTTAAAAAACTTCTTGTCTGAAAAATATTTCTTTGTGCTGAATGGAGTAATACCCGCATCAAGCCAAACATCTCCAACTTCTGGCACACGAGATGCAACTTCACCACAGTCACATTTAATTTTTATATCATCAATCCAAGGCTTGTGAATATTTGGCAATTTGTCAACAAGTTCTGGATTTACAGCTCTTTTCTTCAATTCTTCCAAAGAACCAATCACATGCACTTTTCCACATTTTTCACAAACATAGAAAGGAAGAGGAAGTCCATAGAAACGACTTCTTGAAATGTTCCAGTCTCCCATATTGTTGAGCCAGTCAATCATTCTCTTTTTTGCAAAGTCAGGTTTAAATTCAACATCTTCAATAGCTTTCAAAGCCATAGGGCGAATTTCGTCAACTTTAATAAACCATGCAGAAATCAATTTATAAACAAGGTCTGTCTTACAACGCCAACAGAATGGATAACTGTGCTTATATTTGTGAGCATATAAGAGTTTGCCGTCACTTTTCAATCTATTTACAACAAGGTCAACAACATCAGTTGTCTTTTTGCCAGCAAGAAAACCAGTGTTTTCAAGCATAACTCCTTGCTCGTTGATAGGACAAATTTCAGGAAGATTTAAAGATTGCCCAAGTTCAAAGTCTTCTGCTCCACAACCTGGTGCAATATGAACGACACAAGTTCCCTCAACCTTATCAACCATGTCCCAAGCAACGATTTTGTGTGTAAATTTTTGTTCGGAAAGTTCTGGAAAACAAGTTTCATATTCAAGCCCAACCAAATCGCTACCCTTAAATGTTTCCAAAATTTCAATGTTCTTTTGTTTCAAAACAGACAATCTGTCTTTGCCCAAAACAATGTTTTCGCCTTCAAAGTTAACTTTAACATATTCAAATTCTGGATTTACGGCCAAAGCAACATTTGCTGACAAAGTCCAAGGAGTTGTTGTCCAAGCGACAAGTTTGAAATCCTTTCCCTTAACAGGCAATTTAACAAAAACCGCTGTATGTTCAACTTCATGGTAAGAAGAAGACATTTCATGTTCGGAAAGACTTGTTCCACAACGAGGACACCAAGCCATTGGTCTATTTTTCTTGATTATCCAGCCATGTTCATCACACACTTTTAAAAAGTGCCAAATTGATGTGATATTTTCGTCTGTGTTTGTGAAATAACTGTTGTCCCAATCCATCCATTGTCCCATGCGGATTGATTGGTTTGTGATTTCATTTGCAAAATAATCCACTCTTTCCATGCATTTTTTTGTAAACTTATCAATTCCATAAGCCACAATTTCGGGTTTGCCATTGAGTCCCAATTCTTTCTCAACATTCACTTCAACCCAAAGTCCTTGACCATCAAAGCCATTTTGATATTGACAATCTCTGCCTTTCAAAGCATTGTAACGAATTGTCAAATCTTTGAGCGTTCTGCCCCAAAAATGGTGAATTCCAAGTCTGTTGTTTGCTGTTGCAGGACCATCAAGGAATTTAAATCTTTCATGTCCTTCATTTTTCTTTACCAATTTATGGAAACTGTCGTTGTCTTCCCAAAATTTCAAAATTCCGTGTTCCATTTCGACAAAATTTGGAACTGTCTGTTCTTTTTTCACATCTTCCTCCTAAAAAACAAAATAACCCTGAAAGTTACAAGAACCTTCAAGGTTTTATACCACTTGTAATCTTTCCAGCATGCCAACACACACCTGCCTAACTTACGGGAAGCATCCGTCTTTTTTATTTGTTTTGTTCTTTTACCAAAGTCCACATGATATGATGAATTTTAAATTTAATTTCAAATTCGTCTTTTTCATCATGCTTGTCAAATCAAAAGCAAAACTTTCAAAAAGCAACTCGAAAAGTGATAATTCTACATGTTTCATATTGCCTTACACCACCCGACAACTCTCTATAAATTCACATTGCAAAACCTTGTCTTTTCTCAAACGTCTTTGTTTTCTTTTAAATTCTTAATGAATTTAACAAAATTCTAGCACAAAGCAAACATATTGTCAAACATTTACTTCAAAAACAAGAAAAAGTTGTCTATTTTAGACAACCTTTCATTTCAAAATTAGATTTTAATGTCAAAATCAATAATTCTCCAAGATTTTGTTCATTTTCAATGCATCACCGCCAGTCAGGATGCCAAGAGGTTTTTCTTTCGCTCCACCATTTTTTGTCACCAAAATTGCCAAAAGTTTTGAATTTTGATGGAAAAGCGAAAGCGCCTGTTCAACTGTTATGTCTTGATTTGCAAAAGCATAATAATTGCTGTTTTCAATCTTTGAAAGCATATCTTCAATTTTCACTGAATCCAAGAAAACATCGCTTTTTCCACCTGCAAGAAGATATTTTCCAAAAGAATCCAAAATTTTTTGTCCGTTTGCAATCCCAATAATCTCGTTTTCATCATTAAAGACAGGGATATTTGAATAATTTGATTCTGCAATTAGCATTATAACCTCTCGCATAGATTTTGAAGAATTTACCGTCAAAACATCTCTTCTCGCAACGACATCAAGTGCACGAGGTGGGGTCGTTAAAAGTTTTTCAATTTTTTCAATTTTTTCTACAACATCTGTATGTGGTTCTGCAATGACAAAATCGCCATTGTCATGCACAATAGCGTTTCTAAGACGCCCATAACTTATCAAATCGTCTTCATATTTTCTCACAGTATAATTGAAAGCAACTGCCTTTCTAACTGCTTCTGAAAATCCCATACTGCGATTCATGTTATAACGAGTTTTGATTGTGTAATCAATGTTGTTGAAAGCAGACAAAAATCTCATAGCATTTGACTTTTCGACTGTATCAACAATGTTGTTTGCATTTATTTCGTCCATAAAATTCCCTTTTTCATAAGTATAATAACACACAAACCCCAGAAAATAAAAGCGAATTGCAAAATTTAAGGATAAAATTTCACCAAAAGCCACCCAAGTGTATTTCTCAAAAATAAATTTAATGCAAAAAATCACAAACCAGCCATTTAATTTGGCGAAAAATTAAGTGACGAATTTCCTGCAAAATAAACATCTGGCACTTTGCCAACAATTACACTTTCTGCAACTAGCATTTCAGTAACACTATCAATTTTTGCCGTATAGGATGGCAAAACCATACTCACACTGGCATAAAGATGAATGTAAACCGAATGATTTGTTTGATTTATGCCCGCAGAAGAGAATTTGCTCTCAAAAGTCGAAGTCATCGCTCCAATAGGAATAAGTTTGATATTGACACTTGGCCCAACACCAACCATGAAAGGTAGTCCAGTAAAAGTTCCAAGTGCAATATCAATACCACACTTGCCCATGTTATCAAGATAAACTTGTGCAACTTGATAAAATTTTCTTGCAATAAGATTCAGTCGCACAGTTTGGAGGGATATAAGTCCCACACTCCCATCAGAATTATATTTTATCTCAACCAAATCATTGTAAGTTATGTTCTCTTCATTCATTACATCATAGATAGCATCACTGACCGCCGAAGTAGACATCGAATATATCATATGACTTGACGCTTCAACAACAATGGGGTTAACAACACAATAGACATAAACTAGACTCGAAACAAAAAAAACAAAGAGAAAAATCAAAAGGATTTTTGCCTTTCGCCTCTTTCTCTTTTTGCATTTTTTTTGATAATAATTCATATCAAAATATATATATACATTGTTTGGTTTATAATTGCTTATTAAACAATGGTGTATTTATTTGGTGTAGTATGCATTGCATAACACACAATATATAGTGCTATGCGTTATTTTTTTGTATGAGATTTAAATATCAAAGCAAACAAAAATGCAAACCCAATTGCTGCAGCTATTCCACCTGCCGTAGCAGTCAATCCACCAGTAAATATTCCCAAAAGACCTTGGGTCTTCACTGCACCAATCACACCCTTTGCAAGCGATGCACCAAACCCAACAATTGGCACATTTATGCCAGCTTTTGCAAAATCTGATATATAATCAAAAACCCCTATCGCTTCCAAAAAGACCCCAACTAGGACAAAAGTCACCAAAATTCTTGCTGAAGTAATATTGGTTGTTATTATCAAAAATTCACCGAGCATACAGACAAAACCACCTATCAAAAACACCCATAGATAAGTCAAAAAAACTTCCATTTCTTCTCCTTTTTATAAAATATATTCAAATATTTGTTATTATCTTTGTTTCAAACCGAAAATTTAGCAAAAATATCACGCTTCAACCACAATAGCATGGCAAACACAAGGAATTGTATCTCCTTGTTGTGTAGATGTTGTGCTCAAAAGTGCTCCTGTCGGCAGAAACAACACTTTTTTATATTGTCCACTTTTCAATTTCTCAACTATATAAGAATTGAAAATTGTCGCACAGCACCCTGCACCAGAGCCTCCACACAATGTTTTTTGGCTCTTTTTGAAATACATTTGTCCACAATCACCATAATTTGCACCTAGCGTCACACCCTCTTCTTCCATCAAATCAATCAAAATTTCACTGCCAAGTTTTCCAAGGTCGCCCGTTACAATCAAATCATAATCCTCTGGTTTTGTTTTTGTGTTTTTCAAGTGATTTAAGAGAGTATCACGAGCAGCCGGTGCCATTGCTGCACCCATATTATTTACATCATTTATTCCCCAATCCACAACTCTTCCAAATGTAACCGAAGTTATTTTTGGCCCTTCACCATTCAAAGAAATAACAGCACTTCCTGCCCCTGTTATAGTCCACTGCGATGTTGGTGGACGCTGATTCCCCAATTCCAACGGAAATCGATATTGTCTTTCCGCAGTTGAGAAATGCGAACCGGTGCAACAAACAACATTTTCAAAATAACCACCATCAACAAGCACTGATGCCACCGCCAAACTCTCAGCCATTGTCGAACACGCACTATAAACTCCCAAAAATGGAAATTGAAACATTCTTGCTGCGTATGACGAACTTATAATTTGATTTAGCAAATCACCAGCAACCAAAACATTTATGTCCTTAAGTGACAAATGTGCTTTCTCCACAACTCCAGTTATTGCATTCTCGAGCATCTTTCGCTCTGCCTTTTCAAAGGTATCTTCGCCAAAGCAATCGTTCTTCATTACATAATCAAAATATTGTCCAAAATTACCATTCCCTTCTTTTGGCCCAACGATAGCATAAGAGCCGATAATTTTCGGCTGATGCTTCATTTTGATTGTCTCTCCAACTTTCATACAAAAACTCCTTTTTTGCCTTAAAAAAGCGAAATTATCCAATAAATAAAGCCTACCAACATGCTTGACACGACACCAAACACAATAACAGGTCCGGCAATCGTAAACATTTTGACACAAATTCCATAAATTATGCCTTCGCTCTTAAATTCAATCGAAGGACTCGTAATAGAATTTGAAAATCCAGTAATTGGAACAATTGAGCCACCTCCAGCAAACTTTCCAATTTGGTCATAGACACCAATACCAGTCAAAAATGCTGCAATAAAAATCAAAACAATAAGCGTATAAGCCCAAGCGGATTGTTGTGATAGATATGGAAACCACAACAAAATCAAATCATTTACGCCTTGCCCAATCAAACAGATGACGCCGCCAACCCAAAACGAGTTAAAAAGAGTCGGCCACGCTCTTGTTTTTGGTATTTTTGCTGAAACATATTTGTTGTAAGCCTCATTGCGTTTTTTATCTTCCATTTTTACTCCTTGCTTTGATAATTTTGTCCAAATATAAAAATATTAAACTGTTTTCAAGAATAAAAAACGCCAAATTACAGAAACTAAAAGAAAAATTGGAGGGAAAATATGAAGAAAATAATTTTAGGAATAACAGCCGTCTTGCTGACAATAACACTCTCTGCTTGTGGAGCATCTTCAAACGATGCTGCAATAACAAATCTTGGCAACCAGCTTGATGAAACTGCAAACACAATAACAAGTTTCAAAATGATAAATCCAAACGATATATCAATTTCAACTGAAAAAGCAAGCACACTTTCAAACGAAAATTCAAATACAATGATTTCAAATTCACAACAAGCACAATTTTCTCTTTTAAACGAACAATATTATAAGACTGATATTTTGCGACAAACTGCAAGACTCAAAAGCGGTTTATCAAAAAATTTGAAACTTTCAAAAGCACAAATCAGTGCCATAAAAGACTACACAAACAATCTTGGCAAATATACAAATTCAATTGCATACACAGAAAGCGAAATGGAAAATACAGCAAAATCTGTTGGAGTTTTAAAGAAAAACATAACAAAAAATGTTGAAAAAATTAACGCAAAACTCAGCCGTTTGACATGCAATTCAAATGCAAGGTTGACATATTTTGAAAACATCTTATACACCCTTGACGAACTTGAAAACTGTTTAAATTTAAATTTTAATCAAAACGAAAGTCAAATCCCACCGGTTGTCATTGATACACCTTCAAATGATGACAATAAAAATAACACAACAGACTCTACCGCACAAACGCAAACAATAAACGATAAAAATAAACTTAAGAATATTGACACTTATATAACATATCCTAACGATTCAAACACAAAAAACACAAAAGACTGCAAATTCTGTGAGAAGAACAATCAGAACACGCAAACAAAAAACCAATCTTATCCTATCAATCAAGAAGTTGATGAAAGTGGCAAATATTATAGATATATAAATCCGGTTATGTCACGAGATGAATTGTATATAAACAATGGTGGACAATTCAATCCAGCCAGAAACACCGACACCTATGCTCCAATGGTTAGAAATATTGACACCTACGGAATAAACAATGGAGTTGGCTATGGAATGAGCACACCATTTGGAACAAACAGAATGTATGGCGGAAACGGAATATACAATGGTATGTATGGCAACAGATTTTACGGAAATGGTTACGGATACAATTATGGATTCAATCAAATGAATGGACCATATGGAGCATACAATTCAAACAACATAAATCGCATGACAATGCCTTATCAATATCCAGCAGTTGCCCCAGTAAATGGAGATAACAGTGATGCCGACACCAGCGAATATGATATCAATTCTCCAAAGATGTCAAAAACAGAATCTCAAGTAAAACCAGAACAAAGACTTGAAGATTATGAAATTTTAAATAGCGAAAACACAATAGAAAAATCAGCCGAAACCAAAAATTCTCAAACTAACAAAAATACCAATATGTCGTCTATGATACAAGAAAATAAAAACAACTCAACAATAAATGAAAATCAACTGATTTCTCTTTCTGAAATAGAACTTCACAAAACCCCACAGACAAGGATGGTTGACGCAAAGAAAATCCAAGAGCAAAAAACTCAAACTGAAATTGAAGATGAATTAAACAAAACAGTAGTCGCTCATTAAACAAAAAAAATCGCAAAAATATTTAATCATAACAAACTTATCACATGAAATTTCAATATTAAATCATTATAATGCAACAAAAAAAAACACAGAAAACAATCTGTGTCTTTTATTTTTATATAATGAATATTATCAATTGATTTTATTTGAATCTATATGACAGGCACAAGCAATGAGCAAGATTTAAGCCTCCAAAAGACTTACCATCTTCCACCACCGCCACCGCCGCTGCCTCCACCAGAGAAGCCGCCGCCACTTCTTCCGCCACCGCCACCAATTTTTCCGATAAATGACGCAGTTTTAGAAACAGTGTTAACGATATTTGTATTTATCATACTTTTTGTTATAGATGTCGAAATCATATTAAGATCAGTCACCATTCTATAAGCTATATATTTTGTTGTAAAATCTTCAGAATAATACCAATCTGGCTGAACAATATTTACATCTTTAAACTTGTTCATATAGACTTCACTTACACCCAAAACATAAGCATAAGGCAAGACATTATAGAATAAAGTCGGATCATCTTTGACAAGCATTTCCATTCTGTCTTTTTCTGCCATCATAATATAATTCTTTAACCCTCTAATATGCCCCAATTTATCCCTTCCTTCTTTTGTATAGAATTCCAGCCCAGGATATATAAGGAAACACAAAACAGGCAAAAGCATCAAATAGAACCTTGCTGCAAAAGCATCGCTATAACTTTCCATTAAAATTGCAAAACCAATCAATGCTGTCAAAACTAAAATTGAATCTAAAATATAATAAAGCAAAAATTTTTTCTTTGAAATTTTTTCTTTTAGTTTTATAATTTCTGGCATAAAACATAATCCAAAGCCTAAAACAACAATACAAACAAAGCCCAAAAGTGCAGGGAAAAATCCAATACAAGCTTGTGTAAGGTTCTTCCAAAACATCAAAACAAAAACAATAACAACAAACACACACAAATTTGAAAATATGTTTTCTGTTTTCTTTTCAAAACATGGTTGCAAATCTTTTTCAACAGACTGTTTACATCTATACCCAAGTGCGCCATCCAATTTCGACAAACTGCTTGAATTTATAACATCACAATTTCTAAAAATAGCCTCAAAAAACAATTTTTCATGTTCTTTTGCATCAGCAGGCAGGTCAGCAATTTTTGTTATCTCAAAATCTTTCTTTAGCTCTTTTATCTTTACATATCCATTTGAAGCCCAATAAACTATAAGTGATGACAAATCATCCCCTGTTATTTTTCCATCGTTTAAATACCCGGCTTCGGTTGGTGTTATGCCTTTTGGAGCTTCAAATTCAACAACTTCAACAATAGGGTCTTTTTTCTTCTTTTTATAATAGAAAACTGCAATCCACACAACAATTACCACCGTGAAAACTGCTATGATTATATCAAACAAATAGTTCCTTTTGATATTGAAATAACCATTCTTAAATTCAGAATAAACTGTAATCGCCTCACCATATGCAAGATTTGTGCAATTCCCAGTAATTTTGTTTCCAGATATGGCATATGTCAAACGACTATCACCACCAGCATTATCTTCCCCATATTGTCCAACATAGAAATCAAATTGTTGTGCTTCGACTTGAGTAGGGAAAGTGACAGAAAAATTTACATTTGCAATGTCTGTGTCCCAACCAGTGCCGATAATATTGAAATAAAACAAATCTTTTGACTTGATTCTATCATCACCCGAATAGAATGTATAACCAAAGCTATAAGTTTGCTCGCCAACAACAGTATTATAATCATCTCCAAAACGATAAAAAACATATCCGTTTTCTTCAAAACGATAACATGGAACTGAACTATAATTTAAAAAATTTGTAATAGAATTACTATAATTCTTTGAAACGATTTTGTTTTTTTCATAGTAAGAAACTTTATCACGCAATTTCAACCAACGCACAATCCCGTGAGATGATTCAGAAAAATTGACTGTTATGGTTTCCTTAATACGCATTGATTTGTCTTCTTTAACATCAATGTCAATAACATAATTTTCAATAGTATAGCCAGTGTCTTGTTCTGGAAGGTATTGTCCAGAATCTTTAGAAAAAAGACCGAGCACCAGTGGTGCACAGAAAACAATTAACATCACTAATGCTACGGTAAGAAATTTTTTCATATTATTTTATATCCTTAAAATTGAACTTTTGGTGCAACTTTTTCTTCTTTGTTTTCAATTTCAAACAAAACTTTCTTTTCAAATTTGAATCGACGAGCTACCAAGTTTGAAGGGAACATTTCAATTTTGTTGTTCAAAATTTTTACACAACCATTGTAATACTTTCTTGAACTTGCAATTTCACTTTCAAGATTTTTCAAAGTGTTTGAAAGTTCGATAAAGTTTTGGTTTGCTTTGAGTTCTGGATAATTTTCAGTAACATTGAAGAGAGTTTTCAAAGTTCCTGTCAACATATTTTCGCTCTTTGCTCTTTCTTCTGGATCATTTGCAGACATACAAGAATATCTTGCTTGCATAACCCCTTCCAAAGCTTCTTTCTCATGTTTTGCATAACCCTTTACGGTTTCAACAAGATTTGGAATAAGGTCATATCTCTTTTTCATGTAAACATCCATAGTAGAGTAACCTTCTTCTGCATTGTTTCTAAGTTTTATCAAAGAGTTGTAAACTGCAATAACCCATGCAACAATTATCCCAGCAATCAATAATAGTCCGCCAAATACGCCAAGCAAAATCCAACCTACCATAGTGAATAACCTCCTTTTTTTGTTATAAAAATATTATATCATTTAACTTTTCTAAACACAACTAAATACAAAAAAATTTATAAAGTTTTATAATAATTTTTAATGTAATTTTCTAAATTTTGTTACGTTCTTTTCTAATAAAATGCAAAGCAACTTTTGCAATCGCAAACACAATAAAAATCCCTAAGAAAATCATAAAATAAATCATGACAATACCATTTCCATTGAAGATTGATGTTTCTTTCTTAAATGAAATAACTACCTCGCAATCTTGATCAATGTTATCAATAGAGAATTTGTTATTTTGCACAATGATTTTTTGTCCATTAACCGAAACAAAATCTACTTTATAACCTTCGCTTGGAGAAAGTATAAAAATTCTGCTGCTTCCATGAGCAACTGAATCAAATGAGCCACCAGAACTTGAAATATCCCCACCTTTTCCTTGAACGACTGAAATTTTATAATATGCTTCAACAAATGTTATTTCGACATTTACATCAGCAACAATATTTTCAATCACATATATACCATTGCTATTTGAAGTAAGCAATGTTCCATTTGCAGTCACCTTTTTAAGTGTATAACCTACATTAGGTTCAACAGAAAATTCCACAGAGCCATTTCTTGAAACCGACTTGCTTGTTGCAATTGTTCCGCTAATTTTAGCAACACCATTTGAAGAAGTGTTGAATAACACCGTCAAATTGTTTTTTGCAGCTGTTAGAACATCAATTTGCAGGTTTTCTGTCAAAGATATTTTAAATGTTTCATTGATGCCTTTTTCTACGCCATTTATTGATACTTTTTTCAAATCATATCCATCTTTTGCAAAGATTCTAATTTGATATTCAAATCCCTTATATAAAAGCGCACCAGAAGAAATTTCTTCGCCATCTACCTTAACGACAAAATCGCCTTCCTCAAAATTTATTGCATAAGTTTCAGTTGAACTATCCACAACATCAACATAAATTGTGTTTGATTTAATTGAAGAACTATATTGATCTCTTATAGTAAGATACAAAGTATATACTCCAACACTCAAATTTTTCAAGTTGATAGTCATCATTGAATCATATTCTGATAAAGATGAGATTTCAGCACTAAATTGGCTGTTTAAGCCACTAAATGTTTTTGTATAACCAACATTGTAACCATGATACTCAAAAGCAAATTGACAATCTTGTCCTTCTTTGACAATAATTCTGCTGTTTAAATCTTTTGTGATTTTCAATGACAAATCTACAAATTGAATATTGTTGCTCGCAGCGAAAGTTTCTGCAACAGTATCTTTATACCCATAAATTGTTATGTTCTCTGGTCTATTTAAAACTTGATTGCCCAAATTACTTAATTTTTTGCCTAAAACAAGAGTTTTTATTCCTGAGTTTGAAAAAGCATGAATACCAATACTTGTCACTTTAGGCAATTCAAACCTTGTCAAAGATGAACAATCTGCGAATGCATATTCTCCCACCGACTCAATGTTTGAGATTTTAAAAACCTTAAGTTTTGAACAATTTCTAAAGGCATAGCCACCAATAGCAACCTGACTATAAGGATTTAAGTAAACTTCTTCCAAAGTTGAGCAACCATAGAAACATGAGTTGTTAAGCGAATTTATGCTTTGTGGCAAGTTGACAATTTTTACAGTTGTATTTTTAAATGCAGAACTATCAATACAAACCACATTTTTAGAACCAATTGTCTCTGGGACATTTAAAACTGACAAGTTTCCCTTATATTTTGTGATAGTTACACTATTTGAATTGGTAGTGTACTCATAATTACTTAAAATGTCATAATTGTTGAAATAATATGTAAAAGTTTTGACATTGCTACGTTGAACCAAATTCCCTTTTGAATTGTAAACAAATGCAATTGCTGTAACCTTTGTTGATTCAGAAATATGAATTGGATTGGTGTATAATGTATTTGAAGAATTTGCTGCCGTTGCATATGCATCAGTTGAATAATAAATTTTTAAGGTGTCGTCACCAATATTTTTATCATAAGAAATTGACAAATCAAAAGCAGATGTAGGAAAGTCTTCTTCACAACTAAAAGTTAAATCCCCAACTATTTCAATTCCAATATCACCGATACTTATAAGCCCATAACCATAATCGTCATCACGACCTTCAATTCCCATATCAACAGCATGCTCTGCAAGAAGATTGTAAGTATCAGCCAAAGAATAAGTCCCGGCAAAGTTTGGATTTGAATAGATTAAAGCAACACAAGCAGTAACATGCGGGGCAGCCATTGAAGTTCCACTCAATGTGGCAACAGAACTTGGACTAGCAATGCTTGCACTTCTAATATTAGTTCCCGGTGCGGCGAAATCAATAAAAGCTCCATAGTTGCTATAACTTTTATCAAATAACAAAACAAACCTGTTATAAAGTGATGATGATTTGTTTTTAATCAATGCAGAAACAGTAATCGCACAACTAACATTCGCCGGACTGCTATATGTGGCATCAGCTGCGTCATTTCCAGCAGAAACGACAGGCATGATTCCTGCATTATATGCTCTTTGCACAACATTTGTTAAAGACGAATTTGTTGATGCAGTTCCTTCAACGCCAACACTCATATTCATGGCAACAAGATCGTATTTTTCATTTTCAACTTCAATTGAATTTCCGAATTTAAGGTTCATCGCATAATTTATAGCATTAACAATATATGAAACATAACCCTTTCCATTTGATTTCAAAACCTTGAGTGGCAAAATCTTAACATTTGACAAAGTAAATTCAGCAATAGTTCCGCTAACATGTGTGCCATGTCCGTTTAAATCTTGATAATCATACTCTGTGTTATTTTCTCCACCAGTGAAATCTCTAGCATAGTCGCTCAAAATTCTATTCTTAAAAAGGTTATGGTCCGCATAAATTCCACTGTCAATAACAGCAATAGCAACTTTGTTCAATGACGATTCTTCACAAATTTGAAGCATTGTTGTTATGTAATTTGAATATCCAACATATTCATCTGCCCAGGAATTATAAGAATTTGTGGAATATGTCTGCTCTTCAATCTCAAAATCTCCAGCAGTCGTAACCATGTCATATGAAACATTGTAAACAGCACTCAAATTTGAATAATAATCATAGGCATTTTGTGCACTTTCTGAATCTTGATATTGATAAATATGACAACCATTATATTCAGCTTTTGCAACCGCCCCACGAGAATCAAGTCTTGCATCACTATAAACAATCAATCTTCTTTCATTATATTCTTTTTCTTCTGCACTAAAACTTTGAACGGCAATTTCTTCATCATTGTCATAAGTTTTTATCATATCAGAAAGCGCAGCATCAAAACTTTCATAGCTTTCAACAACATCATTTGTTGCTGAAACAAAACTTTCCGGTATAAACAAGAAAGAAAACGCACAAAAAACGAGTGCAAAAACTACAAAAACAATTCGATTAAGTTTCTTTTGTTTAACCTTATTTTCCATGTTTGTAGTATATCACTAAAACACGAAAAAATCAACAATTATAGAAAGTTTACAAAAGCCACAACAAATTTTTTAACAAAATATTTAATAAATCATTTTTTTAGGTCGCACTTGAAATTTTTTGAAAAATTGGTTGACAATAAAGTTTTAATAATATATAATGTTAAAGATTTTCCACACAGATATGCGGATGTGGCGGAATGGCAGACGCGCTTGTTTAAGGGGCAAGTTCGAAAGAGTGGGAGTTCGACCCTCCCCATCCGCACCAACGAAGAAGACTGACATCGTTCAGTCTTTTTTTGTAAATATAACCTTTAGTCGAACTCCCATGACAAGGGCTCCCAAAAATGATTTCATTTTAGGGAAAAAGGAACAGACAAACGAAAACGCGATACTTTTTGAAGGTTTTCTTCAAAAATGAGCAATAGTGCAGTCTGTGACGCCGACCCTCCCCATCCGCACCAATAAAAAAGACTGACATCGTTCAGTCTTTTTTATTTTACAAATTTTTGGTCGAACTCCCGGCATACTGGGTTCCCAATCAGTCTTTTTTGTTTTTTAACTTTTGCCCCCAATTTTAACTCCCAAAAATAACTCTACAAACACAAAAATGACAACAAAAAAACGGCAAATTGCCGTTTTTCTTTTTAACATTTATTGTTGTTGTTCAACAACAGCACCAATAACAACATTATATTCGCCATTTTGATACTTAATTTCATGAGCAGAAGATACTGCTTTGATATCCATTTCACAAGATTTAATGAAATCAACATCTTTGTCAGAAATTGTAACATCTTCAAGTTCAGTCTTTAAACTGAGTTTGTTTTCGCTCTTGAATTGTCTAATTCTTGAAACAATGTCAAACACCTTGTCACCGTTTGCAAGCAAGTTATCCTCTTTGTCAATTTCAATAGGTTTCAAAACAGTCAAATGAATACTCTTTGTCTTTTCAAACTTAACAAAATAGTTTTGATAAATTTCTTCTGTTATGTGTGGCATTGTAACAGCAAACAATTTCAACATTCCAAGCAAAACATTATAACAAGCCCATTGAGCAGATTCCTTTGCTTTTTGACCATAAACTTCTGGCTTGTAAAGTCTGTTCTTTGCAATTTCAATATAATTGTCACAGAAATTCCAGAAGAATTTTTCTATTTCACTCTTTGCATAACCCATTTCAACATCTTTGTCATACAAATCGTAAGTGCGCTTAAATGCTTCGTTATATTTTGCCATAATATATCTGTCCATTGGCAAAATTGTTTTTGGTTTCTTTGGTTCATAGTCTTCCATAAATGAAAGAACAAATTTTGAAGCATTCCAGATTTTGTTTAAGAGTTTGTAGCCATCTTTAAGTCCGTCTTCACTGAAATAGCAATCTCTTCCATAAGCCCCAATTGCACACCAATAACGAATGACATCTGCACCATAATTGTTCAAAAGTTCTTGCAAATCCATCTTTGAATTTGAGAAACGCTTGCTGATTTTGATTCCTTTGTCAGCCATAACCCAGCCATTTACCAAAAGTTCTTTCCATGGCAAACAACCTTGGTGATAATATGCCTTAATGATAGTTCTCAAACTCCAAGTTGTGATGATGTCACGACCGCAGAAACGCATATCCATAGGCATTCTTTCTGCACAAGCCTTTTCATCTTTTGCCCAATCCAAATTGATTTGAGGAGTTACTGATGATGTTGCCCAAGTATCCATAACATCGCTTTCAGGAATAAACTCACCACAACCACATTCGCATTTGTGTTTTGGTGAAGAAGTAAGTGGATTTACTGGCAAATCTTCTTCGTCAGCAAACATTGGTTTTCCACATGATTTGCAATACCACACTGGGAATGGAACGCCAAAATATCTTTGTCTTGAAATTGACCAATCTTGGTTCAAGTTTTCTACCCAAACCATGTATCTTGTCTTCATTGATTCTGGATGCCAAACAAGCTGGTCTCCAAGTTCTGCCCATTTCTTTTTGAGTTCTGGTGTAGATGTGCGGATAAACCATTGCTTTTTAGCCATAAATTCAATAGGTTCTTCGCATCTTTCATGAACTTTTACAGCATGTGTCAAAGGCACTTGTTTATACAAATAGCCATTTTCTTTCAAATCTTCAATGATTTGTTTTCTTGCTTCAATAGACTTGAGTCCTGCATATTTTCCAGCAATTTCTGTCATTCTTCCGCCATCATCAATAGCTTGTTTGAGTGGAAGTTTGTATTCTTTCCACCACTCAACGTCGGTCTGGTCACCAAATGTGCAGCACATAACAATTCCAGTCCCCTTGTCAATGCCAACTTTGCTGTCAGCAAGCACGGTTACTTCGTTTTCTTCAAAAAGAGGAACTTTTACTTTTTTGCCAATAAGTTTTGCATATCTCTCATCTTCTGGATTTACAAAAATAGCAACACAAGCAGGCAAAAATTCAGGACGAGTTGTTGCAATAGGGATTGTTCCACTGCCATCAGCCAATTTGAAGTTGAGATAGTTAAAAACGCTTTCAAGGTCTCTGTCTTCAAGTTCGGCAGTTGCAACACTTGTGCGGCATTTACAACACCATGGAGAAGGCTTGTCATCACGATAAGCAATGCCTTTCTTAGCAAGTTCTATAAATGATTTTTGACTAGTTTTTTGACTGCGTTGGTCAATTGTGTTATAGCCCAAATCAAGGTCACAAGACATACCAGTCTTCACCATCATATCACGATAATTTTGGTTGTAAGTTGAAACCAAATCAAGTGCAATTTTTGTAAATTCTTCTCTTGGAAGAGAATGTGCACGAATATTTTTTTGTTTTTCTACCAAAAGTTCGGTAGGAAGACCATTGTTATCAAATCCGAGTGGATAAAAAAGGTTTTTACCTTGCATACGGCGAAATCTTGCCATAATGTCGGCTTGTGTAAACCCTGAAATATGTCCAATATGCAACTTCCCACTTACTGTTGGTGGTGGAGTATCAATTGAAAATGTAGGCTTGTTTGAATTTTTGTCAAACTTATAAATTCCATTATCCTGCCAAAACTTTTGCCATTTAGCTTCTTTTTCTTGAATATTATATTTGTTATCTAACATCTTTCCCTCACAATATTGGTTATTTTAGCATATTTTGAAGGCAAATACAAATATTTTTGCTCTCAAAACTCAAATTTGTTTCATTTTGCTCGTTTGTTTGTGCATTTATTCCCCGCCAACTTGCCTTGATGCTTAAACCAAATTTTACTTTTCGGCATATGCTAAATCTTGTAAGGAGGAAAAATGAAAATTTGGAAAAAACTTGGCATAATCACCATGGCACTTCTTATGGTCGTGTCAACAGGATTTTATGTGTCTGGTTGTGGCAAGAAAGATTACAACAAAATCGAACTCAACGAGGTCACCCACAGCATCTTCTATGCCCCACTTTATGTAGCCATCAACAATGGATATTTCAAAGATGAAGGGCTGACAGTAAACTTGACAAATGGTGGGGGTTCGGACACTTCAATGAGTGCTCTCTTAACAGGTTCTGCCGACATAATTTTGGCTGGTCCAGAAACCGTTGTTTACACCCAACAAGAAGGCATAAAGGACAGTCCAGTTGTTTTTGGTCAACTCACCGCCTGTGATGGTTCGTTTATTGTCTCAAAAGAAGAAAACCCAAACTTTAAACTTCAAGATTTGGTTGGAGAAACCATAATCGGCGGACGAAAAGGTGGATTACCTGCAATGACTCTTCAATACATTATTGAAAAAAATGGTTTTGAAATCGGGACTGGTGCAGGAAAAATTAACCTTCGCACAGATGTTGCATTCAATTTGACAGCGAGTGTTTGGGATGGTGATGCAAGCATAAAATATTGCACACTGTTTGAACCAACTGCCACAAATGTTGCAAACCAAAGCAATGGACACATTGTTGCAAGCCTTGGCGAACTTTCTGGTAGAATTCCATACACATGCTTTGCCACAAAAAGCAGTTATTTGAAAAAGCATGGCGATGTCGCAGAAAAATTTTTGAGAGCGGTAGCAAAAGGATACAACTATATCACAACAAACACTGCAGAAAAAGTTGCACAATCTTTGCTCCCATCATTTACTGGAAACACAGTCGAAGAGTTGGCGATTGCAGTAAGACAATATGTCGCAATCAATGCCTGGAGCAACGATATGATTTTGACTCAAGAAAGTTTTGAAAATCTTATGAATGTTATGCTCAACGCACAAGTTATCTCTCAAAGAGCGGATTGGTCAAAAGTTGTTGATAACACCATCGCAACAAAAATCAAAACAACAGCATGATCAAATCGCAAACTAAATTTTATACTAAATTATTAACCAAAAAATAAAAAGAGCGGAAAATGCCCTTTTTATTTTAAATTTTTATTTTCTCAAATTTTGCCTATTTCAAATTTTAAGCAAATTTTAATAATACATATTTTTGTAGTTTTTCTTTTTAAACGAACCACCACCTGACTTTCCGCCACCGAACCCCTTTCTTCTAGTAAAGTAAACAATAAGGAAGATTGCAAGTCCAACAACCAAAGCTCCACCAACAGAGCCAACCACAATCCAAATCCAAGAATTATTGTTGTTTTCTTTTACAGTAGTGTTTACATTGATTGGGAAAGAATTTTCAAAGTCATCTTTTAAAATTCTGATGTTAAGCACAAATTGATAATGTTGATATTCGTCATTTTCATAGGGCTCTTCTGCAAGTGTGCAGAAATTGTCTCCACCTTTGTAAATATCAAAGAATTTGATAAATTCGTTTACATCAAATGAATAACCTTTTTTAATAAAAATTTCTAATTTTAAAGATTCTCCTTTGAGAATAGAAACTGTTTCATTTGTCTTTGTTACAGGATTGGCTTCATCACTGTTTAAAACAAGCTTCATTACACCATTATCAATTTTGAAAGTAACAACGCAGGCATTATCTTTATATTTTGCATAAATCTCACAAGAGCTATTGATATTTTTATCAACACCAAACACGAAGTTTAAAATTTTATTTACTGATGCAGCATTTTTGTCAAGTTGAATATCTTTTCCGTCAGGATTTTTCAAGAACCAACCAACAAAAATATTAGGCTTGTTTTGAGCCCCTTTTGTTTCAATGATATATGTTTGACCATAAATCATGTTTTGTATATCAAAAGTTTTTGTATCTTTATTTGAGCCCTCTGAATAAAACACAAAACCAGGAATATCGCTTTGCTCGACCTCTTCAATAAGTCCAGTTGCTTCATTTTTTTCGTCTTTAAACAACTTTGTTGTTATGTGTGCTTTAAAGCCCTTCTTTGAAGAAATAGCGATGCTATATTCACCTGCCGTAGCCCTGTTTGCACCTTTGATAGTCAAAGTGAAATTAGCATTGTTTTCGTCCTTTTTAATTTCCATAAGAGAAGTGTCAGAAAGAGTATAAGAAGATTCTAAAGTGCTAATTTTGAGCTTTTCTGTTCCGTTTAAAAGCACAGATGACAAAGAATAATATTTGCTCATATCAACAGTTGAGGTTTCATCATCGTTTGCTTTAACAAATTCAAATTTCATCTCAACAACATCGCCATAACGATAACTATCTTTAAGGATTGAAGTCATTTTCAAAACAGAAGTATCAAGATTGTTTGAAATTTTGATTGAAAAATTTCCATAAAAGGCTTGCAAATAAATGTTGGAAGAGCCAACATACCAAACACTATCAAAATCCCAGTCATACAATGGATGCCAAAGTTGATTGTCAAAATAACTTGGCACAGAAATGCTGCTTTCAAGACGATTAAGTTCGTAAGTGCTTACTGTAATATAGTCAAAATTCGACTCGTCAACATAAGCATAATCGCCCATTTTTCCAAATCTATCAATGCCTGTGTTTTGTTTAAAATGAATATAAGACAAATTTTTTGAAATTGGTGTAGGATTTGAGATTGTGCCAGCGATTTCTCCGACATAAACCCTTGCACTGTCACTAGAAAGAGAATTGTTCTCATAAGAAAATGAATTATCACAAGCAGCATTAACAATTTTGCTTCCGCCTTGGTTGATGTTACCAGCAATTCCACCGACTGCCAAAGTTCCAACAAAATCTTTTCCAACGGTCACAATAAATTTGACAGAGCTCACAACAAACAAAAGGGAAGAGTTTGAAAGGTTTCCAACTACAGCCCCAATGTTTGAAATTTTGCCATCATTTCTAGAAAAATTCCAATCTCCAAAAGCAGTTGCGCTTCTGCAAATGATATTTGAAAACTCGCAATCAATTGCATAACCAGCCACAAGACCGAAATACAAATTACTGTCAAAACAAGAATCTGACAAAATTGTTTTTGCAGTCATTTGTGCATAAACAACTTTTGTGTTTTGTGCCTTACCAATCAAAGAACCTGCATATGCAGAAATTGTTCCACCTGTTGTCAACTTTTCAGTCCCAGCAATGGCAATATTCTTAATTGTTGCACCATTAGTAACACCAAAGAGTGCTGCATATTGATTGTTTTGGATTGTCACGCCATCTTCCGTTGTGTCAACAGAGACATCAATTTGCAAATTTGAAATTGTATAGCCCCTTCCGTCAAAAACACCAGAGAAAGGTTTTCCTTCAGTTCCAATAGTCTTTGTAAGCACGCCATCAGTTGGCTTTGCTGTTGTGTTTAAAGTTGACATATCAATATCAGCTGTCAAGAAAATTAGGTCGTCTTCTTTCGCAGTAATTGTTTTGTTTTCAGAATCTTTGAAACTGCCAGTGTTGACATAATCTCTCAAATTTTCCGCAGAAGAAATATAAACTTCTTGTGGTGTTGTGTCAGCAGCAGATGAATAAAAAGGAGTGGCAAAAAGACCACCCACCAAACTTGTGAGGCAAAATACAAACAAAATTAAAGAAATATTGAGAATTTTCTTCATAATCTCCTCTTTCTTACAATTTACCACATTTAATCTTATTTTTCCAAATATATTAACAAATTATTTATAATTTTTGCTATTATCGGTCTAATTTTAAAAATTTATTTTTAATTTTTCGTTTTTTCCGCCT
>ERZ779888.1212-NODE-1212-length-26624-cov-4.223230_pt1 | contig 26624 bp, 22 predicted proteins | sample MGYA00511245_ERZ779888 | MGnify/ENA primary metagenome ERZ779888 (study PRJEB29588, sample SAMEA2155255) | human gut metagenome | biome: human gut; feature: human-associated habitat; material: faeces | place: Denmark | collected 2008/2010 ...
CGGCAGCATCGATATCCGCGGCACCTGCCGCGGACTCGTCCATGCCGGTGCCGCAGGGGATACGAGCGCGTTTATCATCGCCGACCATCTGATGCCCACGCAGATCCGCATCGCGAATCTCATCGCGCGTTCGCCGGACCATATGGAGATGACACAGCGCGCAGAGCGGGCTTCCATAAAAGACGGACAGATTGTCATTGAACCGATAGAAAGGTAGGATAAGGGGTATGAGCAAAGTATATGTAATCACTTCAGGCAAAGGCGGCGTCGGTAAGACGACGACCACGGCAAATCTCGGTGTGGGTCTTGCGATGCGCGGCAAGAACGTCGTTCTCGTCGATACGGATACGGGCCTGCGCAACCTCGACCTGTTGCTCGGCCTCGAGAACCGCATCATGTATGACCTCATCGATGTCGCTGAAGGCCGTGTCCCGTACAAGAAAGCGCTCGTACGCCATAAGAAATACGAGACCCTTTTCCTGCTGCCGACTTCTCAGGTCAAGGACAAGACGAGCGTCAATCCGGAACAGCTCGTCAAACTCTGCGATGAGCTGCGCAAGGAGTTCGACTACATCCTCATCGACTGTCCCGCAGGCATCGAGCAGGGCTTTAAGACGGCCATTGCCGCTGCCGATACGGCTATCGTCGTGACGATGCCGGAAATCTCGGCGGTCCGCGATGCCGACAAAATCATCGGCGAACTCGCACGCGCGGAGAAAGAAGACATCAAGCTCATCGTCAACCGCATCCGCCCGCAGATGGTCGAGAGCGGCGACATGCTCGATATGAACGACATCAATGACATCCTCTCGATTGACTGCATCGGTCAGGTACCGGACGATGAGATGGTCGTCACGAGCACGAACAAGGGTGAACCGTGCATCACGATGGAAAATTCCCTCGCAGGCCAGGCTTACCGCAATATCGTCGGCCGTATCTGCGGCGAGGATATTCCGTTCATGGAATTCCCGAAGGAAGGCTTCTTCCAGAGACTCAAGCGCCGCGTATTTGGAGCATAAGGAGGGACAGGCATGCTGGACAATTTAGTCAAGAAGATTTTTGGCAAGCGGGAGAAATCCGGCCAGATCGCGCATGACCGTCTCAAGGTCGTGCTCATTCATGACCGCGCCAATGTTTCCCCAGAAGTCATGGAGAACCTCAAGAATGACATCATCAAGGTAATCTCTAATTATATGGATATCAATCAGAAGGATATGGACATTTCCCTCGAGAACGACGACAATTCCGTTGCGCTCGTAGCCAATATCCCGGTCAACCGCATGAAGCATGATGCGGGCAAGAGAAATGAGAAGTGAGAAGACTTAAGCAATGATGAACAAACGTTATCTGCGCCGTACGGATTACATCCTCATCGCTGCGACGGCGGCCATCATCATCATGAGCCTCGTCATCATCGGCAGTGCGACGCACATCAATACACCGAGCGAGGAACGCTACTGGTATGTACAGCGTCAGGGTATTTTTGCGCTCGTCAATATCGCTTTGGCGGCGTTTCTGATGAATTTTGACTATAAGGTGCTGCAGGGCTATGGCAACAAGCTCTACATCTTCAACCTGATTCTGCTCGTCGCCGTCATGGCCGTCGGTCAGTCGGCTCTCGGCGCCCAGCGCTGGATTACGATTGGTCCAATCAGCATCCAGCCGTCAGAATTCTCGAAGCTCATCATGATCATCTCGATTGCAACGATGCTCGATGATAAAGTCGGCAAGCTCAACAGCGTGCGGGAGCTTCTGCCTGTCGCGGCGTATGTCGGCCTGCCGTTCCTATTGGTTTTAAAGCAGCCGGACCTTGGCACGTCACTGGTCTTCATGGCGATATTCTTCGGCATGGTCTATGCGGCGGGCATCAATAAGAAGCTGCTCGCCGGCATTTTTGCCGCCGGCATCGCGGCGTTCCCGCTGTTCTGGCATTTTCTCAAGGATTACCAGAAGATGCGTCTGACGGTTTTCATGAACCCGAATGTCGACCCGCTGGGCTCTGGCTATCACATCATCCAGTCGAAAATCGCCATCGGTTCGGGCATGCTGTTCGGCAAGGGCCTGTTCGGCGGCACGCAGAGTCAGCTGAACTTTTTGCCGGAGAACCATACGGACTTCATTTTCGCCGTCGTCGGTGAGGAGCTCGGGTTTGTCGGCGTGACTTTCTTGTTGCTCCTGTATCTCGTCGTGCTCTGGCGCGGCATCGTGACGGCGCGCGACGCGGGCGATACGTTCGGCCGTCTCTTGGCTGTCGGCATTACGTCGATGCTGGCCTTCCATGTGCTCGTCAACGTCGGCATGACAATGGGCATCATGCCGGTTACAGGTATCCCGCTGCCGCTCATGAGCTACGGCGTCAGCTCGCTGACAACGAACATCATGTCGATTGCCATTCTTTTGAACATAGAACGGCGCAAACAGAAACTTGTCTTTTAAATGGGCCTTGGGCCCGGCCTTCCCTGTTTCGATTCCCGAAGAGGGGAGGGCTTTTTCTTTTTTAGAGTTATATCGTACATATAGTATGGAGAGAAAACGGAGGAAAAAATGGTACGACTCGAACACGAAGTGCTGCAGTCCGTCCTCAAGCCGTCGCGCTATACGGGCGGTGAGTGGAATGCAGTCATCAAGGACCACGGCAAGGTCGGCTGCACCTGGGCGCTGGCCCTGCCGGATGTCTATGAAGTGGGCATGAGCAATCTCGGCTTAGCCATCCTGTATGAAATTCTCAACCGCCGTGAGGATATCGCCGCCGAACGCGTCTATGCGCCTTGGACGGACATGGAAGCCGAGATGCGCAAACGCCAGATGCCGCTGTTCTCGCTCGAGACGAAGACAGAAATCTCGGCATTTGACTTTGTCGGCTTTTCGCTGCAGTATGAGATGATTTACACGAACGTGCTCAACATGCTCGACCTGGCACGGATTCCCCTCTGGGCCAAAGACCGCGGCGAGGATATGCCGTTCATCGTTGGCGGCGGCCCGTGTGTCTACAATGTCGAGCCGATTGCCGACTTCTTCGACTTCTTCATCATTGGTGAGGGCGAAGAAGTCATTGTCGAAGTGTCAGATGCCCTGATGCAGTGGAAAAAAGACGGCAGACCGGGCGGCCGCCGCGGTTTCCTCAAGCGGCTGCTGCAGGTGGACGGCATCTACGTGCCGTCGTTCTACGAGGCAGAATACGACGAAGAGGGCAATTACAAGGACCTGCGTCCACTCGCTGATGAGGCAAAAACAGTCATCTACAAGCGTGTAGTCAAGGATATGGACGAGGTGAGCTCCGTCGAGCATCCTGTCGTGCCATATATGGACATCGTGCACAACCGCATTATGCTCGAACTCTTCCGCGGCTGCTCGCGCGGCTGCCGCTTCTGTCAGGCCGGCATCTGCTACCGTCCGGCCCGTGAGCGCACGGAAAAGAATCTGCGCAAAATGGCACGCGGCCTCGTCGACGCGACGGGCTATGACGAGATGAGCCTGACGTCGCTTTCATCGGCCGATTATTCGTGTCTCGGCCGTCTCGTCGATGACCTCATGGATGATTTCAGGGATGAGAAAGTCAGCTTTTCTCTGCCGTCGCTGCGCATTGACAGTTTCTCGATTGACCTGGCCCATAAGATGCAGCAGGTTAGAAAATCGGGCCTGACGTTTGCACCGGAAGCCGGCACGCAGCGCCTGCGCGACGTCATCAACAAGGGCGTGACGGAAGAAAATCTCATGAAGGCCTGCGGTGCGGCGTTCCGTCAGGGCTGGAAACAGGTCAAGCTCTACTTTATGATGGGCCTGCCGACGGAGACGGACGAAGATGTCATTGGCATCGCGAAGCTCGCGAAGAAAGTCGTCGACCTCTATACCGAAATTAAGGGCAAACGCGGCTGCAAGGTCACGATTTCCGTGGCCTGCTTCGTGCCAAAACCGTATACGCCGTTCCAGTGGTTCGGCCAGCTGCCGATTGAGGAGTTCCAGCGCCGTCAGCAGCTCCTGAAGGAAAACATCACGGACCGCGCCATCACGTTTAACTATCACGATGCCCGCCTTTCCGTCATCGAGGGCGTATTTGCGCGCGGCGACCGCCGCCTGGCAAAAGTCCTCTATCAGGCCTGGCAGGATGGTGCAAAGTTTGATGGCTGGTCCGACCTTTACCGCGACGATGTCTGGCATGAAGCCTTCCGCAAATGCGGCGTGGACATGGGCTATTACAACATGCGCACGCGTAATTTCAACGAACCTCTGCCATGGCTTATTACATCGCCGGGCGTCAATCAGGAATTCCTGCTGCGCGAGTGGCATCACGCGATGCGCGGGAACCTCACGGAGGACTGCCGCCGCGGCCGCTGCACGGCCTGCGGCATCTGCCCGAACCTCGGCGTTCATGTCATCGACTACAAGAAACAGGAAGACGAGCGCGAAACGCAGGAAAAAGCCGCTCTGGCCGAGAAGTCAGCATCGGCAGAGACAGAAGCAGCTGAAGAGAAGACTGTACAGGCAGCCGAGCATGACCCGAAGGGACCGGGCCGTCAGCGCCATCTCTATGCATGGCGCGCGGAAGTCACGAAGGGCGAGGAACTCCGCTATGTCTCGCATCTCGACTATGCGAACCTCTTCCTGCGTGCCTTCGACCGCGCAAAACTGCCGATGGCCTATTCCGAGGGCTTCAACCCGCATATGAAAGTCGCCTTTGCCTCGGCCCTGTCGCTCGGCGTCACGAGTGCGTCCGAATACATGGATTTCGAGCTTACGAAGCCGCTCTGCCAGCCGGAAATCTTCGACCGCCTGCAGAACGAGCTGCCGCCGGGAGCGAAACTCCTGAAGCTGCGTGAAATCAAGGGCAAGCACAAGGCCCTGATGTCCGAGGCCGATGAGGCTGTCTACAAACTGCACGTGCCGTATGCCGGCACAGAGGCTGCCGTGAAAGCCAGTCTCAAGGCTTACGCAGAGGCTGAGACCGCCGTCTGGCACCGCGTGACGCCGAAAAAGACGCGCGATATCGAGACGAAGCAGTACATGAAACAGCCGATTGCCTTTGCCTTAAATGATGGCCAGCTCGAACTGACCATGGACATCACGATTACTCAGTCGGGCAGCGTCAAGCCGCTCGAGGTTCTCTCGCTTATCGCGAAGGATTTCGGGCTCGCTGTCAATCCGGCCGAGGCCTTGATTGAGCGTCAGGGGATTTTCGGCAAGGGGAAAAAGCTCATCGATTTAGTCTGATTTTTGGAAGAGAGGAATGGGGTGACGTTATGAAATCGATCATCGTGAATATGGTGCCCGAGGAGACCTGCATGGCTCTGCTGGAAGACGGCGAACTCGAGGCGGTGGAGGTGGAGCGTTCCTCGCATTCCCATCTTGTCGGCAATATCTATAAAGGCCGTGTGCAGAACGTCCTGCCCGGCATGCAGGCCGCGTTCGTCGACATCGGCACGGGCAAAAATGCTTTCCTATATATAGGGGACGGCCTGCCGCACGACACGATAAAATCTATGCCGCAGAATACGCGCATTCACATCGGGCAGAGTCTGCCCATTCAGATTGTCAAGGATGCCATCGGCACAAAGGGGCCGCGCGCGACGATGCATATCTCGCTGCCGGGACGCAATGTCGTCCTGATGCCGACGGCCGCCTATATCGGCATGTCGCGGCGTATTGAGGACGAGGAGGAGCGCGCCAGACTCCACGCCATTGCCGAACGCATCTGCCCTGAAGGCATGGGGCTCATCATCCGCACGGTCGCTGCCGGCCAGAGCGAGGAGAACCTCGCGGCCGATGTGCGCTATCTTGTGCGCCTCTGGGAATCCATCCTCGCGCGTTATAAACTCAAGAGCAAGGGCTCGTCGCTGCTTTACCGCGATGCCGATTTGCTCATCCGCCTCGTGCGCGACCGCTTTACCGCGGATATCGACGAGCTGGTCATTGACAGCCAGGAGGGCTACCAGCGCATCCGGAATCTCGTCGAGGCCATTTCACCGGAACTGGTCTCCCGCATTCGCTATTACGACGAGAAAACGCCGATTTTCAAGGCCTATCATATTGAAGAGGAAATCGACAAACTCGGGGCGCGCGAAGTCGAGCTCAAGTCGGGCGGCTTCCTCGTCATCGATAAGACCGAGGCCCTGACTGTCATCGATGTCAATACGGGCAAATACGTCGGTAAGACAAACCTTGGCGATACTGTCTATCAGACGAATCTCGAAGCAGCCGCGGAAATCCTCAAGCAGATTCGCTTGCGCGACATCGGCGGCATCATCATTGTCGACTTCATCGACATGGAAAAAGAGGAGCAGAAGGAAGAACTGCTGACGTATATGCGCAATCAGGTCAAACACGACCGCACGAAGACGAATATCGTCGACATCACGAGCCTCGGCCTCGTCGAAATCACGCGCAAAAAATCGCGCCAGAATATCGAGAGCATCGTTTACAGCGAATGCCCGACCTGCCACGGCCGCGGCCGCATCGAGTCGCCAGAGACCGTCTCCATCCGCATCAGCCGCGACATCCGCCGCATGGAACGCAAATCCCACGCACGCGAGGGCTACGAAATCGAAGTCCACGAGACCGTCGCCGAAGAACTGCGCCAGAATCAGCTCATGATGAACCTCGCCGCCGAATTCGGCACCGACATCAAAGTCACCGTCAAGCCCGGCATGCATCCCGAGAACTACACCATCCTGCAGCAGAGCTGAGAATCATCCATCCCTGCCAAAGTCATGTTCCATGACTCTGGCAGGGATTTTTTTATCGATTCATGTCGCCGTTGCCTGAAATCAAGAACAAGTGCCACAAATGTCTTGCGGGGGGAGGGACATTTATAGTATGATAAAACTTAGCAACGATTAATGTAAACAAAAGGTGTTCTTAATATCGTTGCTTAGAGGAAATGGTTTTATCATGGACTATGGGGGAACCCCGTAAGAAAGGGCGATTCACATGAATCAAAGAAAAAAAGCCATGATGGCTGTCGCTGTGGGATTGGGGATGTCTGTATCCGCTGCCTTTTCGGCATCGGCCAGCGCAGCACCTGTCATGGACGTCTCTTCTGTTGCGATTGAAGGGAATCAGCACTGGAGCGAGGGCATGATCCGCCGCATGGTGCCGTCCCTGAACAAATCGCAGATCGACGTTGCGGAATTATCCAAAGAGCTGCAGCTCGTCAATGACACGAATGCGGCAAAGCTCGACGCAGACTTCCAGCGCCAGGCAGATGGCACATACCATCTGAGTCTTTCGGTCAAGGAGCAGAAGGCCGAGCACGTATCGGTCAATGTCAATAACTCGGGTGATGACTACACGGGCGACTGGCGCATGAGCACGTCGTACACGAATGCGAACCTGACAGGCCGTGCCGATGCACTCGGCGTCGCCTACGTCACGTCGCCGGGCCATTGGGAAGATGTCAAGCAGGCCGCTGTCGTCTACCGCGCCCTGCTGCCGCAGCACGGTGACAGCGCGTACTTCACTTATAGCTACTCGGATGTCGACCTCGGCCAGATCGCGAACTTCGGCGGCCTCGGCATCAGCGCAACGGGCCGCGGCCATGCGGTCGGCGCGCATTACCAGCACAACTTCAAGTACACGCAGGCGCGCAAGAACTTCATGGACGTCGGACTTGACTACAAGCACTACAACAATGCCCAGGATTACCGCTATGCAGGCCAGAACCTCCTGCATGACGGCGTGGACTTCGAGGTCACGACGGCATCGGCATCGTATGTCGACATCCTGCGCCGCAACCGCGACTTCTTCGCCTGGAGCCTCGGCTACACGGGCAACATCAACGGCAACCAGGATAAGTTCAACGAATACCGCTATGGCAGCGACAAGCAGTTCAACCTGATCAAGGCCAGCTTCAACTACCAGTACCGCATGCCGTCCGACTGGATCTTCGGCCTGCGCATGAACGGCCAGTACACGAAGGATAACGTCGTGACGACGGAACAGCTCGGTGCAGGCGGCATGACGAGCATCCGCGGCTTCAAGGAGCGCGTCGCGAGCGCCGACAAGGGCTATGTCGGCAGTTTCGAGATCTACACGCCGGAATTCGCAAAGCATCAGCGCTTCGTGCTCTTTAACGACTTCGGCCGCCTCGTCAACAACAACAGCTACAACGGCGAGCTCACGAGCGAGAACCTTGCCAGCTGCGGCCTCGGCTACAACTACTACGACAAGGACAACGGCTGGTTCGGCACGCTGAGCTATGCCAAGATCTACGACGACCTCGACAGCTACCAGAGCCATGCCCATCGTCCATGGCAGGTCAGCCTGACGAAACAGTTCTAAGGGGGAGTGAACAACATGAAATGGAGTTTCAATCATAAATCGCGAAAAGCCTTCCTGACCGCGGCCATCTGCCTCGCTCTTTCGCAGAGCGTCTTCGCCATGCCGACGGGCGGCAAAGTCGTGGATGGTACTGTCACGGGTATCGCCACCAATGGCACGGTTGCCAATGGCGGCACGATCAACGTCAACAGCAACGCCCTGATTGACTGGACGGCATTCAACATCGCCAAGGGTGAGACCCTGAATTTCAAATTCGGTCAGGATTACCTCAATGTCATCAACCACGTCACCGGCTCCGAGATGTCACAGCTGCTCGGCACGCTGAACGCAAAGAACGGCAATGTTTACCTGATCAACCCGAACGGCATCCTCGTCGGCGGCGGTGCGCGCATCGATGCGGGCTCCCTCATCCTGTCGACGCTGAATGCTACAGATGACCAGCTGAAAATTGCCCTCAAAGATGGTCTTACGAACCTTGATTTGACAAGCAAGGCTGGCAGCGAGGGCATCACCATCGAGAACGGTGCGAACATCCAGGTAGGTCCTTTCCTCGGACTGCTCGGCAACAAGGTCCAGATTGCAGATAATGTCACGATCAGCGATGCACCGTATGATAAGAATGAGACCACCTTGGTTGTTGCAGCTGCCGATAAGGCAAGCTTGGTCCTTACAGGCGGTGGAGCAGAAGATATTGCTTCTGTGACGACGGGAAAAGACAATACGGTAACGATTGGTAAAGCTGACTTCAATATCAACAACAATTTCACGGATTCTTATTTCCTTGGCAATGTGATCAGCATGAAGGGGACGAACCTGAATATCAATTCAAGAGACCAGGGAAATTCGAGCACGGCGCTGGATATCATAGCTGCGGATAGCTATAAGATGGGGAAGGACGATGCAGTCAGCCTGACCATGAACCCAGCAAATCGCATTGACCTTGATGATGTGAAGGCATCGGCCGACTACATGCATGTGATGGGCGGCCAGACCGCCATCAATCAGTCTGACTTGACGCTGACGAAGACGACGGATGAAGTCAAGGAAGGCACACTCATGCCTTACATGAAAGTCGCTGCCTTGAATGGCAAGGATGTTATTCTCAACGATCTTGAGGACATTCCACAGAATATAGCGAATACCGATGGGGCAAAACTGACCATCAAGGATTCGAATCTGACCTCGAACGAGAACATTGCGCTCTGGGGCGGCTCGGTCGAGCTGACGAATGCGGACCTCAAGACGCTCAAAGAGACGAATGAGAAGGACAACAATATCGATATTGATGCATTCAAGAGCTTTGATGATAAGGGAGTAACGACGGATTCGTTCAATACGGTCAAGGTCACGGGCGGCAGCTTGGAATCCGGCGGGGACATCAATGTACAGGGCTCTAGCATCGCGCTGGATGGCGTCAAAGATGTAAAATCGACAACCGATAAAACCGATAAGGGAATCTTCCTTATAGCAGGCAAGAAGTTTACGTTCACCGACAATGATGAATACCTGGAGAACAACACGGATGCCAATGCCATCTCCGTCAAGAATACGACGATGAGCACGAATAAGGCCATGGCCCTCATCGGCGGCAAAGTCGATGTGACAGATCGCTCGAACCTGACGGCCGGTGACTTGGAAGTTGTCGCAGGCAGCAGCTACAAGAATGAAGGCAACGACATCGAGGGTACGGATACGACGAATCTTACCGTCAGCAATTCGACGATTCATTCGAATGAGGACTTAACGCTTGTCGGCTCCAACATTAACCTCGCCAATACGAAACTCGAAGTAGGCACGCCGACGGATCATGAATATGGCTCGAATGGCGTCGTTCGCATTGCGGCTGCTAAAGCTGTAGGGTTAGTCGACGAAGACGGTAAAGGGTTTACCATCGGTTCCGTCGATCAGACAGGCAATCTCTCGATGGACAAGGTCACACTCTCGGCACAGGGCAATGTCATGGCCTATGGCAATAACGTTACGGTTAATGCCTCTGACATAAAGACACAAAATAGCACTGTCAAGGAAAATGATTTGTCCTTGAATGCGCTGAATCATTATGAGAGAAAATATGGCTCAGATGATACTTGGGAAGCTGCTAAGAGTAATACCTTGACCGTTACCGACTCCAAGCTGACGAATAATGACATGGTCGAGTTGGTCGGCGGCAATGTCGCACTGGACAACGCAGAGATTACGGCAGGGGATGCCTCTGTGGCTGCTCGTTCCGGTTATAAATCTGTCGAGGTAGATAAGGATAATGATACGACAGTACTTCGTCATGATGCTGCGGACGGCATGAATGTCTCCATCAAGGATTCCAAGATCACGAGTGAATCTGGCTTGGACATTACAGGCCATGATGTGACGATTGACGGTAAGACGAATCTTTCGGCAAAGGATTTTTTGGCTGTTGGTACGGGCTCAGCTATTACGACAGACTTTGAGAAGAATACGGTCACCACTCCTGATGGTAAAGCTGTCAAGGTCAGCAAAGATACGACATTTGAGTCGGATCATAAAGTCATAGTGCCGGGAACAGAAGTGATTGATAACACGAAACCGAGCGACCCGGGCACGAAGCCGAGCGACCCGGGCACAAAGCCGAGCGATCCGGGCACGAAGCCGACTGAGCCAGATCAGCCAACCAAGCCGGATAAGCCGGTCGTGACGCCGGACCCGAAGCCTGCTGTTGATGTTGAGAAGAACATCGAGCAGGGCAAGCAGGACATGACGAAGGCTCTGGCCGACAATCAGGACAATGCTTCGGCAGCCGTCAAGCAGCAGGCTGAGAAACTCAGCAACAGCAAGATGACGGATGAGGAGAAGGCTGCACAGGTCAAGGGCTATGCGGAAGCCATCGAGAATAGCCAGGCAAGTGCAGAGGAGAAGCAGGCACTCGTCAAGGATACGGTCAAGAGCTTTGAGCCGACCCAGCAGTCGAGCCTTGAAGCACAAAATAAGCAGGATGAAGCTGCACAGAACAACAACGCGCAGACAGTCATCCCGGACGTGACGGTCAAGACCGTTGCTCCGGCAGAGCATGAAGGCGCTGCTGCTACGGTTACGGTTGACGGCACGGTGGTCAACGAATAATCCCGCTTGAGTAACCATCAAAAGAGCTGTGGCATTGCCATGGCTCTTTTTGTTTGCGCTTTGCCTGTGGATTGCGTAAAATGGCAGAGACAGGTGTGAAGAATTTATTTGAGAGGAGACGATGGCATGAAGATTGTAGCACTCGATCATATTGTGCTGACGACGGGAGATCTGACGGCTTGCCTGCGCGACCCCGACGGCAATCTCGTCGAACTCTGTCATTATGCTTGAGTTTATTTTATAAAAGTAATCTTTTATAAAATAAAAGATATGATTTTTATTGACAGAGACCGGGGGAGCCCGTATAATGAAAGGCAGATAGGCCGGAAAAGCCCGATCGACGATACGTGACTGCAATAGGGGGTTGATGGATTTGTATCCAATGAAATTACAGGCACCGCTCAAGGATTACATCTGGGGCGGCACGAAGCTCAAGACGGATTACGGCAAGCAGACGGACCTTGAGAAAGTGTCGGAGTCGTGGGAGCTCGCCTGCCACAAGGATGGCATGAGCATCATCGAGAATGGGCCGGAGGCCGGCCGCACGCTCCAGGCGTATCTTGACGAAGCCGGTCCGGAGGTCCTTGGCGAGCACGCTAAGAAATTCCCGTATTTCCCGCTGCTCATCAAGCTCATCGATGCCAAGGACAATCTTTCCGTGCAGGTCCATCCGGACAATGACTACGCTATGCGCGTGGAAGGCGAGTTCGGCAAGACAGAGATGTGGTACATCGTCGACTGCGAGCCGGGTGCGACGCTGATTTACGGCTTCAAGAATAAGATTTCGAAGGAAGAATTCGAGCAGCGCATCGCAGATAATACACTGCTCGAGGTCTGCAATCAGGTCCCCGTGCATAAAGGCGATGTCTTCTTCATCGCTTCGGGTACGCTGCATGCCATCGGCAAGGGCATCATCATCTGCGAGATTCAGCAGAACTCCAATACGACTTACCGCGTCTACGACTATGGCCGCGTTGGCAAGGACGGTAAGCCGCGGGAGCTCCATGTCAAAAAAGCCATTGATGTGACCAGTCTTGAGCCGGTGAAAGAACGTCCGCACCTTGATGCCGTGCTCGATATCTTCGCGGATACGAAGGCACGCCTGCTCGCTTCCTGTGAATATTTCACGGTATACGAACTCGATGTCGATGGCACGAGCCATCTGACTGCAGGCAAAGATTCGTTCCAGAGCTTTACGGTGCTCGAGGGCGAAGTGACGCTCAAAGCGGGTGAGACGGAGATGAACTTCAAGAAGGGTGAGTCCGCCTTCCTGCCGGCCGGTTTGGGCAATTATACCCTGACAGGCAAAGCCCAGCTGATTCTCAGCAAGGTCTAAGACGACAGACAAACGCAGAACGCGGGAAAATAAGCATTCTTTCAGGCGTGAGGGAATGCTTATTTTTATATTCTCTTTTAAAATAAAAGATATGCTTTTTATTGACATAAGATAAAGTCTTTATTATAATAAACAAAGAGAGAAAAAATAAGGATTTATTTGAAAATTCTTGGGAGAAATGAGGAATGAAATCCATGAAGAAGAAGTACCTGCGCATCGCGGCAGCCTGTGCCTGTCTGTCCCTCATGCCGGCAGCGGCTCTGGCCAATCCGGTGACGGATGCCAACGACCCTGCCTAGCACGGTACAGCCGGATGCTGCGAAGGCCAAGGCCGAAGCGCCGACCATCAGGCAGCTGGCACCGCTCGTCAATAAAAGCCTTGTACCGTCGGACAAAAAAGCAGATTCGGCCGCCGTCGGTCTTTACCGCTATCTCGATGCTGTTGGCAAGAGCGGCTACGTTATCTACGGTCATGAGAATGATGCCCATCATAAGATGTTCCGTCCCGAAGGCGGCAGTGAATCCGACACGAAGGATGTCACGGGCAGTCTGGCCGGCGTCACGGGTTTTGATGCCCTTTCCTTCACGGGCGACGAGCTGCGGCTGACGGATGTTGAGGCGAATATGGGCGTGACGTGCGTTGACCGCATGGTCGACATCACGACGAAGGCTGCGAAGGAAGGCACCATCCTGACGCTTTCCATGCATATGCCGAATTTTGACCTCGTCGTGAAAAAGGCAAAAGTCACGGACAAGGTCGATTACAGCGGCTACTCCCCGAACATTATGGAAGGGAATGTTGCACACCGCATCCTGCCGGGCGGCGACCTCAACAAGAGTTACAATGGCTATCTCGATATGGTCGCCGACTACGGTCTGCGCATGCAGAAACAGAATATTCCGGTCATCTTCCGCCCGCTGCATGAACATAACGGCTACTGGTTCTGGTGGGGCGCCAAGAACACTTCCGCAAAGGATTTCCAGCAGCTCTGGGAGTATACGGTAACGTATCTGCGCGATACAAAGGGTGTCCACAATTTCCTCTATGCCTACTCGCCGAACGGTCCGTTCACCTCGGAAGAAAATTATCTTGACTGTTATCCGGGGGACCAGTGGGTTGACATCATGGGCATTGACACCTATGATGATAATCAGACGGGAGAGTATTTTACGAATCTTGACGCCTCGCTGGGCATCATGCAGCAGGCTGCAGCTAAGCACGGCAAGATCATTGCTCTCACGGAAGCCGGTGTGCGTCAGGGCGGCAGTCTGGCCGTTTCGGGCAACACGGATAAGAAATGGTTCAGCGAAGTTTCTGCCATTGCCGAGAGACATCATGTGCCGTATTTCATGACTTGGTCGAACTTTGAGAAACTGCCGCACAATTTCTTTGCTCCGTACATGGTCAGCAAGACGCGCGGCCACGAGATGATCAATGACTTTGTCAAGTTCTACAATGAAAAAGGCACGCTGTTTGCCGATGGCATCGCTGATTACCGTGCACTTGGCAAGTAAGCATTTGTCACAGATTCAGTTGCAATGAGGTGGATGAATATGGCAATTCTGGCTTTCGATGTAGGCGGCAGCAGTGTCAAATACGCAGTCGTCAAGAAACATGGTGCAGTCGAGGACAAGGGCTCATTTAAGACGCCGGCGTCTTTGGAAGATTTTTATAAAGAACTCAAACGCGTCAAGGATGAGCTTACGGTTGTCCATAAGATCCACGGGACGGCGTTCTCCATGCCCGGTGTGGTGGATGATGAACGCGGCATCATTGGCGGTGCCAGTGCCATTCCGTACATTCATGACTTCACCATCAAGAGGGCCCTGACAAAAATCCTCGAGCTGCCGGTCACGATGGAAAATGATGCGAACTGCGCGGCCCTCGGGGAAACGTGGCTTGGTGCGGCTAAAGGCGTCAGGGACGTCGCGTTTCTCGTCATTGGTTCTGGGGTCGGCGGCGCTTTAGTCAAGAACGGCCATATCCATCATGGGGCCCATCTCCATGGCGGCGAATTCGGTTTTATGGTCGTTGATACAGAGGGCACCATCCTCAGCGAAGCAGCTTCGACGGAACATATGGTGCGTCGCTGCGAACAGATGAAGGGCCTGCCTGAGGGCAGCCTTGACGGCAAAAAGGTCTTTACGCTGGCCGATGACGGCGACGCCGATGCAAAGCTGGCCATCGCGCAGATGATTAAAGAGCTCGCGCGGGCTATCTACAACATCCAGTATTCGTACGACCCCGAATGTTTCGTCATTGGCGGCGGCGTCAGCGCACGTGAAGATTTTGTGCCTGCCATCGATGCGGCTGTCAACGAGATTCTCGAGAAGGTGCGGATTGCCCGCGTTCGTCCGGATGTCCGTCAGGCCAAATTCGGCAACGATGCCAATCTGTTAGGCGCGGTATATCATTTCCTGCAGACTGAGAAAAAAGAATAAACCCGACATTTTATACGTTCCAGCTGTCTTTGACAGCTGGAATTTTTTTGTGATGTTTGAGCGATATGAATTTTTAAGGTCTTTTTGCTTGCAAAACCCCTGAATATGCTCTATAATTTATATAAAAGATATAACTTATTAAAAGGAATGTGTGTTATGGTTAAATATCAGGAAATAGCAAATAAACTGCGCGCGCAGATTCAGGCGGGCGTCTATAAATCGGGAGAGCAGCTTGCACTCGAGCGTGAGATGTGTGAGCAGTACGGCGTCAGCCGCATCACCATCAAGAAGGCCGTGGACCAGCTGGTCAAGGAAGGGCTGGTGGTCAAGCGGCGCGGCTCAGGGACGTTTGTCAAGAGTCTCGCCAATGAAGATGTGCATGACATCAGCATGGCCAATCAGTTCTCGGGTTTTTCGAAAACATTTGCCGGCCATAAGGTCGAGACGAAGGTCGTGCGCTTCGACATCATCCACCCGACGCCGGAAGTCGCGGAAAAGCTCAATATCACGACTGACGATTTTGTTTACGACATCGTGCGTCTGCGTCAGCTCGACGGCCGTCCTGTCGTCATTGAGTACACACAGATGCCCATCGAGCTCATCCCAGGTATCAAGCGTGATGTACTTGAGAAGTCTATTTATCAGTATATTGAGGAGAACCTTCATTTCAAGATTCAGTCGGCGCACCGCTTCATCCGCGCCTTGATGCCGACGGCGGAAGAGGAGAAACTCTTGAATATTGAGCACGGCAAGCTGCCGATTCTCGAGGTTGAGCAGATTGCCTTCCTCGATGACGGACGTGCCTTTGAGTACTCCAAGGCACATCACCGCGGGGATGAACAGGCGTTCCGTGTGGTCAGTATCCGCTGAGATCACTGAAACAGGAAAAGACAGCTTTCACAGCTGTCTTTTTTTATGGGAAATATTCAATATGACAATACTATTAATTTTGATGATATATCATTTTTATTACTGTTAACTTGTATTAATATAATTACCGAATAAAAAGATATAACTTTTTATTAACAAGGGTGAGACAAGCCGTTATAATAAGAACTGTAAAAAGAAAGGGAAACCAAGCTTAAATGCTTTATCGAACAGGAGGAATCATCATGAAAAACATTTATCTCGTATGCAACGCTGGCATGTCCACGTCCATTCTCGTCAGGAAGATGCAGGAAGCTGCCAAGAAAAAAGGTCTCGATGATATTCATGTCGAGGCTTTTTCGGTAGAGATTCTCGATGAGCGCGTTGACACAGCCGATGCTGTACTGCTCGGACCGCAGATTCGCCATATGCTCGGCGATGTCAAGAAAATCGTCAATGGCAAATGCCCGGTCGATGTTGTCGATATGCGTGACTACGGCATGATTCGCGGGGACAAAGTCCTCGACAAAGCGCTGAAGATGATGGATGCGAAATAATCTTCGGAGTGAACGTCTGAATTAAATGCATAGGGGAGACAAGGCAGCTGGGATGAGCTGCAGCCTGCTTGGGGAAGCAAAGGGCTCATCATTCTGGCGGTCTGCTCTCCTTCATGAGAAAGTAATTTCGGAATAATCAGGAAAATCAGGGAGAAATAGGGAAATGAATTCTGTAATAGAAAAATTTGAAGGTGTCATGATGCCGCTGGCCGGGAAGATTTCCGGCAACCGCTATCTGCTCGCCATGCGTGATGCCTTCTCGATGCTGCTGCCGTTCTCTGGTGGTTCGGCATCCATGGCCATAATGTCACGGCTGCTATCCAGAACATGGTCTACATGCCGGCTCAGCTCGCCAACCAGGCCGGTGATGCTTCCTACGTCTTCTCGAACGGCTTCTTTGAAGAACTCACATTGCTGCAGGTCATGGGCCTCGTGCTCGCCATCTTCATCTTCTCCAAGAAAGCAAGCTGGCGCGCTGTCGCTAAAGTCGGTTTCCCGGTCATGCTCTTCAATATCCAGGAGCCTATCGCCTTTGGTCTGCCGATTGTCCTCAACCCGATTCTCTTCATCCCGTACATCCTTTCTCCAATTGCCAACACGATTATCGGCTGGCTGGCCATCTCGACGGGCATTGTACCAATCTTTAAATACGTCGTACCTTGGACGATGCCTTCGTTCTTCGGCGGCCTCATTGGTACAGGTTCGATAAGCGGCGGTCTCCTGCAGCTTGTCTGCATCGCAGCGGATGTCTGCATTTACGCGCCGTTCGTCATCGCGGCCAATAAGATTAAGGATGAAGGCGAAGACGAAGAAGATGCAGCTTAATCCTGCCAACGTATATAGAAGTCAGTCAAAGGAGTATTCATATCATGGATGAAAAAACAGTAGAACAGTCGATGCAGCTGATCCTGCATTCGGGCACGGGCCGTTCGATGGTCATCGAGGCCATCCAGAATCTCGCCAAAGATCACGATATCGTGAAAGCACGCAAACAGATTGAAGAGGCCGGCAAAGAAATCGGCCAGGCCCATGACATTCAGACGGCAATGATGTCGGCAGAATGCGACGGCCATCCGGTCGAGAAATCCATCCTGCTCATTCATGCCCAGGACCATTTCATGACGAGCCTTGCCGTGCGCGACATGGCCAAACTCATGGTTGACCTTTACGAAGATTTGAAGAAATAAGGAGCGAGCAGCGTGATTACACATAAATTTCCAGAAGGTTTCTGGTGGAGCGCTGCCACGTCCGGCCCGCAGTCGGAAGGACGTTTCCACAAGGCACACCGCAATGTCTTTGATTATTGGTATGACACGGACCCCAAGGCGTTTTTTAACGAAGTCGGCCCCCATGTCGCTTCGAATTTTTACAATGACTATGAGGATGATATTCGTCTGATGAAGGAGACGGGGCTCAACTCCGTGCGTACGTCCATCCAGTGGTCGCGCCTCATCAAAGATTTTGAGACGGGCGAGACGGACCCGGCGGCCGTGAGCTTCTACAATCATGTCATCGATGCGTTCCTCAAGAACGGCATCCGTCCTATCATGAACCTGCACCATTTTGATTTGCCAGTCGAACTTTACGAAAAATACGACGGCTGGACAAGCAAGCATGTCATTGACCTCTTTGCCATCTACGCCAAGCGCTGCTTTGAACTCTTCGGCGACCGCGTTAAGGAATGGACGACATTCAACGAGCCGATGGTCGTAGTTGAAGGCGAGTATATGTACCAGTTCCATTATCCGCTGCTCGTCGATGGCAAGAAGGCCGTACAGTGCATCTTCAATCTCAATCTGGCCTCTGCCAAGGCCATCAAGATTTTCCATGAGACGGAGTGCGCGCGTCTCGGCGGACACATCGGCATCGTCATCAATCTGACGCCGGCCTATCCGCGTTCGGAAGACTCTGCGGACGTTGCGGCTGCGGATTTTGCCGAGACGTTCAAGAATAAATCGTTCCTCGACCCTGCCGTCAAGGGCGTTTTCCCGGAGAAACTCGTGGAAGTGCTGACACGCGACAACGTGCTCTGGGATGCCACGGCCGATGAGATGAAGACGATTCATGACAACACTGTTGACTTCCTGGGCGTCAATTACTATCAGCCGTTCCGTGCCAAGGCGAAGGAAACAAAATTCGATGCTTCTAAAGGCTGGCTGCCGAATAAGTACTTTGATACGTACGAGATGCCAGGCCGCCGCATGAATCCGTACCGCGGCTGGGAAATCTATCCGAAGGCCATCTACGACGTCGCCATCAATGTCCGTGACAATTACGGCAACATCCCGTGGTACATCTCAGAGAACGGTATGGGCGTCGAAGGCGAGGAGAAGTTCATTGGCAAGGACGGTGTCATTGCCGACGATTACCGCATCGACTTCATCCGCGAGCATCTCGAGTGGCTCCACAAGGCCATCGAGGAAGGTTCGAATTGTTTCGGCTATCATCTCTGGACGCCGATTGACTGCTGGTCGTGGTCGAATGCCTACAAGAACCGCTATGGCCTCATCGCTCTCGACCTCGTTACGCAGAAAAAGACCATCAAGAAGTCAGGCCGCTGGTTCAGGGCTCTGGCTGAGAACAATGGCTTCTGATGTGTCTGCTTCCATCCTGTTTTACCTTTTGTGAATCCCTCTCAAAACGTTACATAAACAGCAAACCCCTCAAGTCGTGAGATTGGCTTGAGGGGGTTGCTGTATTTTTTATTTATTTTGTGGTTCGTTTGAGCTGCCTGCTGAGGTATCAGTCGCTGTTTCTTCGGGCAGGGCGAGATTTTCGCGGATGGCGGCGATTTCATCGGCGATGAAGAGGGCGGGCGGCGATTCGCGGATCATGACGGCCTGCAGCATGCGGCTCTGTTCCTCTTGGTCATCCGTGCGCAGGTTGGCGGGGTCGGCTGCGGCGCGCGTCAGGGCGATGGCGCGGTGCTGGGCGTCGGCGTAGTCATGGGCCTTGCGGACGAGTTCGATGGACTGGTCATAGCAGTAATCGTTGAGCGCGAGCGGCGGCGTGCGGCCAGCGATGCGGTCTTCAAGGGACTGACTGTCTTTTTCAAGCTGCGACAGGCGCAGATATGTGGTCTGGATACTGATGATATCTGCCTTGAAGTCGGCTAAAATCTTATGATACTGCTGCCAGTTATGGTCGAGGTCGTCGATATCCTTCTGGTAGTTCTCGTACCATGTCGCGAAAATCTGCTGCTGCTGTGCGCGTTCCGTGCGTTCCTCCTGACTGATGGCGATGTCATTGGTATGATGCGGCTTCGGCCAGAAAAAGAAAACGATGGCACTTGAGGCACAGAGCACGAAAAAGAAACAGAAGAATATCCTGCGGCTCGGAATATAATGGTAGAGAAGTACGAGCAGCAGGACGGCGACGATGGCTCCGATATAGATGAGCATGGTCTTACCTCCGAAAATTCATTTGTTACTGTTATTCTAGCAAATAGAGCAGGGAAAGACAATGGCGCGTCTTGCAGGGATGCGGGGAACGCGTTATACTGAGGTCGTTAAGGATGTGATAATTTGAAACAACAGTTTTGGAAAAATTTCTGGCACCTGTTCCGCGGGTACTGGAATTCTGAGGAAAAATGGAAGGCACGAGGGCTGCTGGCCTTCGTCATCTGCCTGAATTTTGCTTCTGTCTATGTATTGGTGCAGCTCAACAGCTGGTATAATGTCTTTTATAATGCTCTGCAGCAGTATCAGGCAGAATCGTTCTGGTCGCTCATTGGCGAGTTCACGGGGTTGGCGTTCCTCTACATCATTCTCGCGGTCTACGCGATTTATCTGCGTCAGATGCTGCAGATTAAATGGCGCACCTGGATGACGGACCGCTATCTCGACGAATGGATGAAGAAGCAAGTCTACTACCGCCTGCAGGTCCTGCGCAGCGACACGGATAACCCTGACCAGCGAATCAGTGAGGATATCAATCAGTTCGTCTCGCTGACCCTGCAGCTGCTCATCGGCGTCCTCAAACAGATTACGACGCTCGGTGCCTTCGGCGTCGTGCTCTGGAATCTGTCGGGCGCCTTCACCGTGCCGATTGGCAGCCATGAATTTGTCATCTATGGATATATGTTCTGGTTCTCGCTGCTCTATTCCGTGCTTGGCACCATCGGCGTTCATTTTGTCGGCCGCAAGCTCATTGGCCTGAACTTTGACCAGCAGCGCTACGAAGCTGATTTTCGTTTCAACATGATGCGCGTGCGTGAAAACAGCGAGAGTATTGCCTTTTACCGCGGCGAGCAGCCGGAGTCCGTCGGCTTTGCCGAGCGTTTTGCCAAGGTCATCAAGAACTACTGGCAGCTCATGCGCCGGACAAAACTCCTGAATTTCTATGTCAATGGCTACGGACAGCTGGCCATTATCGTGCCGCTCGTCATGGCGGCACCGCAGTATTTTGCCGGGACGATGACGCTGGGCGGCCTCATGCAGACGTCATCGGCGTTCGGGCGCGTACAGGATGCCCTCTCGTACTTCGTTTCCGTTTACGATACCATCGCCCAGCTGGCCGCGGTCATCCGCCGTCTGTCGAGCTTCACGGTACATATGGAAGGGGCTTCTGACATTCAGAGCGATGTTGTGCGTGAGACTGCTCCTTCGGATGAGCTTGTCCTGCGTGATTTCGATGTCCGTCTGCCGGACGGCCGCGTCCTGCTTTGGGACTGCAATCTGACGCTGAAGGAAGGCAGCCGCCTGCTCATCACAGGAGCTTCGGGCTGCGGCAAGAGTACGCTGCTGCGTACTTTAGCCGGCATCTGGCCGTATGGCAAAGGCAGCATCGAGATTCCAGAAAAGAGCCGCATCCTGTTCCTGCCGCAGAAGCCATATCTGCCGCTTGGCAGCCTGCGCCGCGCACTTTACTACCCGATGAGTGCCTCGGGTCCTGAGGAAAATCTCAAAGAAGTCCTGCGTAAAGTCGGATTGTCCGACTTTATCCCACGTCTTGACGATATCGACGACTGGAGCCGCATCCTTTCCCTTGGTGAGCAGCAGCGCCTGGCTTTTGCCCGCATCCTGCTGGTAAAGCCTGACTGGGTCTTCCTCGACGAGGCGACCTCGGCCCTTGACGAACCGCGCGAACAGAAGATGTACGAACTCGTGCGCAGGGAGCTTCCGCATACGGGCATCGTCAGTGTCGGCCATCGCTCGACGCTGTTCCGCCAGCATGAAGAAGAGCTTCATCTGGCCGGCGACGGCAGCTGGCAGTGCCGTCCTGTCACTGCATGATATAAGCTCTGTTTTGCTCCGTGTTTAATTTCATATTGTATTGTATTTTGTCCGGTCAGACGCATTGCCTGACCGGATTTTTTGTTGTTTTTTGTCATTACAAAATAAATCTAAGTGGTAGTAATCGCTTACAACAATATATTCCACTTATAAAACAGATTTTTTCACTAAAAATACAAATAAAAACATAAAAAAGAAGAAAAATATGTTGACTTATATCAAGATTCGCGGTATGATAATTCCTGAAAGAACAAAGAAAAACAAGCAATAACAAAGATGAAAGAAAATTTCTAAGCATATTGCTTCTCTGGAAAGGAATGGGAATATGTCAGAAACAAAGTATTATCTGGCGATTGATATCGGTGCGTCGAGCGGCCGCCATATCCTGGGCTGGGTCGACAAAGGCAAGATTCGCATCGAAGAGATATACCGTTTTGAAAATAAACTGGTCAAGCAGAATGGTCATCTCTGCTGGGATTTAGACCATCTCTTCTATGAAGTCGTGGAAGGCCTCAAGAAATGCAAAGAGCTTGACCGTATTCCGGAGAGCGTTGGTATTGATACCTGGGGCATTGATTTTGTCCTGCTCGACAAAAACGGCAGCATCATCGGCAATACGGTAGCTTACCGCGATGACCGCACGAAGGGCATGGATAAGGAAGTCTACAAGGTCATTTCGGAGTCGGAGCTTTACGGGCGCAACGGCATCCAGAAAATGCTGATCAACACGATTTATCAGCTCATGGCCATCAAGAAAGAGACGCCAAAGGCTCTCGAAAAAGCAGAACGCTTCCTGATGATTCCAGAATATCTCAACTACCGCCTGACGGGCGTGGCGATGAACGAATACACGAACGCCACGACCACGCAGCTCGTCAATGCCAAGACGCAGGATTGGGATTTTGAGCTCCTCGAGATGCTCGGACTGCCGACAAAGATTTTTGGTGAACTCAACATGCCAAAGACCTTAGTCGGACCGCTTTCCAGGGAAATGGCAGAACGCGTCGGCTTCACGACGAACGTCGTCCTGCCGGCTACGCACGATACGGGCTCGGCCGTCATGGCAGTGCCGACGAACTCGGATGACAGCATTTACCTGAGTTCCGGCACGTGGTCGCTCATGGGGATTGAGCGTTTGATTCCGGACTGCACGGAGAAGAGCCGCCAGCACAACTTCACGAACGAAGGTGGCTATCATCACCGCTACCGCTACCTCAAGAACATCATGGGCATGTGGATGATGCAGAACCTGCGCCGCGAGTTCAAGCATAAATACACGTTCGAGGAGCTTTATGAGCTCGCCCACATCGGCCGCTACTTCACGTCGACCGTGGATGTCAACGATGAATCGTTCCTCGCACCGGACAGCATGATTAAGGCGCTGCAGGATTACTGCGAAAAGACCGGTCAGGAAAAACCGGAAACGGAATGCGAGCTTCTCTACTGCGTCTACAAGAGCTTAGCTAACTGCTATGCCAAGACCGTAGCCGAGATTGAAGAAGTGACGGGTCGCACCTATGATACGATTCACGTGGTCGGCGGCGGCTGCCAGGATAAATTCCTCGACCGCCTGCTCGTCGAGACGACGGGGAAAGAAGTTTATGCCGGTCCTGTGGAAGCAACCGCCATCGGCAATATCATGGCCCAGATGCTGCGCGACAAGGTCTTTGAAGACCTCAAGGAAGCGCGTCAGGTCGTAGCCAAATCCTTCGATGTCAAGCGCATCGAGAATACCATAGAATGAACATAAAAAGGAAATGAACTCATAGGAGGTTTTACTCATGTCGAGATTTGAAGAAGCAAAAGAAGCCTACGCAGCACAAGGCGTTGACGTCGAAGCTGCCCTGAAAAAACTGCAGGGCGTGCGCATTTCCATGCACTGCTGGCAGGGCGATGATGTCCTCGGTTTTGACTCGGATGCTCTGACGGGCGGCATTGCCACGACGGGCAATTATCCCGGCCGTGCCCGTAATCCGGAAGAGCTCATGGCCGACATCAAAAAGGCGTATTCCCTGATTCCGGGCAAGCATAAGCTCAACCTGCATGCTTCGTACCGCATCACGGATGAAAAGGTCGACCGCGACAAGATTGAACCGAAACATTTCAAGGCCTGGGTTGACTTTGCCAAAGAAGAAGGCATCGGCCTTGACTTCAACCCGACGTTCTTCAGCCATAAGAATGTCAAGAACAACATGACGCTGTCGAGCCCGGATAAGAATATCCGCGATTTCTGGATTGCACATGGCAAAGCCTGCCGTAAGATTGCCAACTACTTCGGTGAAGAACTCGGCATCACGGCTCTCGACAACATCTGGATTCCGGATGGCACGAAAGATGTACCGGCCGACCGCATTGGACCGCGTCAGCGCCTCAAGGAATCTCTCGATGAGATTCTTTCCGTCAAATACGACCGCAAGAACATCGCAGATTCGGTCGAAGGCAAGGGCTTCGGCATCGGCGTTGAGTCGTACACGGTCGGTTCGCATGAGTTCTACATGAACTACGCTGCCAAGAACGGCATCATGTGCCTGCTCGATACGGGCCATTATCATCCGACGGAAGTCGTTTCCGATAAGATTTCTTCGATGTTGCTCTTCAATGACAGCCTGGCCCTTCATGTCAGCCGTCCGGTCCGCTGGGACAGCGACCATGTCATCAAGCTCGATGATGAGCTCAAGGAACTTGCGACGGAGCTCGTCCGCTGCAACGCCCTCGACAAAGTCTTCATCGGCCTCGACTTCTTCGATGCCAGCATCAACCGTATCGCAGCCTGGGTCATCGGCATGCGCAACATGCAGAAAGCCCTGCTCTATGGCCTGCTGACGCCGAACAAGGAACTCAAGGAAGCGCAGGATGCCGCCGACTTCACGCGTGTGCTGCAGGGCCTCGAAGAAATCAAGACGCTGCCGTTTGGCGATGTCTGGGCTGAGTTCTGCAAACGCAACAACGTTCCTGTGGATGGCCAGTGGTATCCGATCGTCAAGGAATACGAGAAGGACGTACTGTTCAAGAGATCATAAAAATTTTCCATATAGAGAGGTAATGTATCATGGATATCAAGGATTCAAAGTTCATGGAAGGCTTCAAGCGCCTGACGGCCGATGCCTTCCAGAAGGGCTGGCATGAGCGCAACGGCGGCAACCTGACCTATCGCCTGACGAAGGAAGAGGTTGAGCAGGCGCGCCCATATTTCAGCGACGGCAAGCCCTGGGTAGAGATCGGTGTGGAAGTGAAGAACCTGGCGGGCGAATACTTCCTGGCCACGGGCACGGGCAAGTTCCTGCGCAACGTGCAGCTGGCCCCGCAGGACAACGTCTGCATCGCGGAAATCGACAAGACGGGTACGAAATACCGCATTGTTTGGGGACTGGAAAAGGGCGGCGCGCCGACCTCGGAGTTCCCGTCGCACCTGATGAACCACTCGGTCAAGTTTGACGTCACGGGCGGCAAGCACCGCGTGATCTATCATGCGCACACCCCGGCGGTGATCGCGATGACCAATGTGCTCGAGCTGGACGATGTGAAGTGGACGCGCGCGCTGTGGTCCGCGATGACGGAATGCCCCGTGGTGTTCCCCGGCGGCGTGGGCGTGCTGCCCTGGATGGTGTGCGGCGGTGCGGAAATCGCCAAGGCCACCAGCGAGCTGATGAAGCAGTACGACGTGGCGATTTGGGCGTTCCACGGCACGTTTGCCTCCGGCGAGAGCTTCGACACCACCTTCGGGCTGATGCACTGCGTGGAAAAGGCCGCGGACATCTATATGCGCGTGCAGGCCGCGGGCGGCGCGAAGCAGACCATGCAGACCCAGAACTTCATCGACATCGCGGCGCTGTTCGGGCTGACGCTGCCGGAGAAATTTTTGAAGGACTAAGAAATAGCGCGGGCTTTCTCATGCGGCAAAACTGCGCTTTCTATATTTTACTTATACGGGCTTGATTTATGGAATTAAGTCCTTTATGATAAAGAAGTTGGACTCTTCCACAAAGGAATTAGGAGGTCTTTACATCATGGTTAGAGCGATTGTCGGCGCCTGCTGGGGCGACGAGGGCAAGGGCAAGATCACGGATATGCTGGGCGCCCAGTCCGATGTCGTGGTTCGTTTCCAGGGCGGAGCGAACGCAGGCCACACCATCATCAACGAATTCGGCCGTTCCGCACTGCATCTGCTGCCCAGCGGCGTGTTCAACGCAAAGGCGACCAACGTCATCGGCATGGGCGTGGCGCTGGATCTGGACAAGTTGTTCAAGGAACTGGACGCGGAAGTGCTGTCCAAGGGCGCGCCGATGCCCAAGCTGCTGGTTTCCGACAGAGCGCAGGTGCTGATGCCCTATCACATTCAGTTCGATACGCTGGAGGAGATGCGCCTGGCGGACAAGGCCTACGGCTCCACCAAGTCGGGCATTGCGCCATTCTATTCCGATAAATACATGAAAAAGGGCATTCAGGTTTGCGAGATCTTCCACGACAAGGAACTGATGGAGCACCTGGAGGCGATTGCCGAGCTGAAGAACGCGCAGCTGGTCGGCATCTACCACGTCAACGAGCGTACGCCCCGGAACGACGAAGAAAAGAAGCTGTTCAGCCTCGTCGATCCCAAGGAGCTGTTTGATTACCTCGTCTCCTTCCGCGAGCGTCTGCGTCCGCTGGTGGGCGATGTGGCGTCCTTCCTGCACCAGTGCATCAAGGAGAACAAGACCATCCTGCTCGAGGGTCAGCTTGGCTCGATGAAGGATACCGACAACGGCATCTACCCGATGGTCACGTCCTCTTCGCCGCTGGCTGGCTTTGCCTGCGTGGGCGCGGGCATTCCGCCCTACG
>ERZ779888.1214-NODE-1214-length-26611-cov-6.962946_pt1 | contig 26611 bp, 17 predicted proteins | sample MGYA00511245_ERZ779888 | MGnify/ENA primary metagenome ERZ779888 (study PRJEB29588, sample SAMEA2155255) | human gut metagenome | biome: human gut; feature: human-associated habitat; material: faeces | place: Denmark | collected 2008/2010 ...
CTCGATACGGGATTGGACTGAGAATTTCATAAAAAAAGAGGGCGATTCTCTCATGTGAGAGGATCGCCCTCTTTCTCACGCTCGCTGCGGGTGGCAGGGAACGAAAAAAGGATCATTGTTTCTTGCGAATCAGAATGAACGGGGTGCACTGGTCGTCCTGACCGGCGGGGTTGCCTCAGGTCATCTCGCAGAGCTGCTCGTCGGTGAGGGGCACGCAGTCGGCCTTGCCGAGAATGTCGCGCGTGAGGTCGTTGGCATCGACGATCATCGCGCGCACGCCGGTCTTTTCGAAGATCTCATTACAAACGCCCGAGGGATTTTCAGGGATGCGAATGCCGTAATCGCCATAAACCGGGAACACGTCGGGGTAGAAGCCATCGAGTCCCGTGACCTCCATGCCGACCATATCGTAGAAGATGCCGTGCTTGCCGACAAGCTTGCCGAAGCCTGCGCAGATCGCGGCCCAGAGGACCTTCCACGCGCCGCACTCGTCGATGGCGAACTGCATCTTGCACACCTCGCCCACGCCGATGCCGGCGCTGTTGTGCTGAATGGCAAAGCGGCTGAGGAACTTTGCCAGCCACGAGATCTTCATATCCTTGCGATAGACCACGCGCTTCTGGCACAGGGCGATGATCTTTTCGCTGATGCTCAGCAGGTCGCCCTCCTCGTAGAGGGGCTTGACGTAGCGGTTGACGAGTTCGATGTAATCCTCGCCGATCTCGACAAAGTGCGTCTGGATGGCGTGGCGCAGATAGACGCCCGTGGACGTCTCAATTTCAACGTTTTTGGAGCCGTTTGCAACAAAATCCATGAAAAAAGCCTCTTTCGTGCAGTATTTAGATCGATAAAATATGAACCGATGGTATTGTACCACAAAATCCGCAAAATGCTACTGTAAATTGCAAAAATTCAGGAAAGTGCAAAATGCAATACTTATCGCAAGATTTTTCAATTAAAAAATAGCCAGACTTTCACGCCGTGATTTGTGCAAGTTGTTCATTGAACACTCTGGCCGCCGTTGTTCGTCCCAAAATCTCCCGTGGGTAGTTGTTCATCCAGTCCGCCGCTGCGATGATCTCCTCATCCGGCACCTCGTCAAAGTTCGTCCCCTTCGGGAACAGCCGCCGGAACATCTTGTTCAGATTCTCGTTGCTGCCGCGCTCATAGCTGCTGTACGGGTGGCAGTAGTACATCTTCGTCCGCTGCCCGCCAAAGATGGAAGTCTCCATGCCCTCACAGTCAGAGAACTCGCTGCCGTTGTCCACGGTGATGCTGCGGAAGATTTTGCTGAACAGCGCGCCATACTTCCGCTCCAGTCCGTTCAGCGCCGCCACCACGTTCTCCATGGTCGCGCCGTACATGGGCAGCGTGATCTCGTTGCGGCTCAGTCTCTCCGTCAGTGTCAGCACGCACTTCTTCGTCTTTTGCTTGCCCTTCACAGTGTCCATCTCCCAGTGAAACGGCTCTTCCCGCTGGTTTATTTCCTCCGGCCTGCGTTCGATGCTCTCTCCCTGCGGTGGACGCGATGCCGAGCGCACACGATTGTATCCGCGCTTGGTCTCTCCATGCAGCGGCAGGTCTTTGTTGGTGATGTTCAGAAATACGCCGTTCGTGATGTAGTTGTAGATGGTCTTCTCACACACGCGCACGGAAAACTGTTTTCCCTCCAGTTCAATGTCCATCAGGACAGCAGCGGGGCTGCGCCCCTCGTCAGCGATCTTGCGCTCAATGTATTCCGCCAGCGCATAGTCATTCCCCAGCTTGATCGGTCTGCCCTTGGCGGTCTTTCCGTATTCATACTGTTGTTGCGCGATGTCGGCGGAGTAGCGCTTGTCCGTGGTGTAGTCGCCGTTCAGGTGGTCGTACATCACGCCCGGACGCTTCAGCTCCCGGTACACGGTGGTGTAGTTGACGCGCAGCGCGTCCGCGATCTCCTGAATCCCTGCTCCGCCGTTGTACATCTGCTCGATCTTCAGTCTGTCAGTGTAGGTCAGGTGGTGGAACCGCTTGAACTTTCTCTCCATGCCGTGTTTCTCCTTTGCGCTTTCTTGCGCTTATTCTAAAGCTGATTACGGCAGGTGTCAATATATGCAAAATCCCTCCGCCCGCAGGTGGAGGGATTATTCTTTTCCCAGCAGCCAGTCCGTGCTCACGCGCAGCACCTCGGCCAGTATCGGCAGCTCAAAGTCCGGCACCACGCGCTTGCCGGTTTCAATTCTGCTCACGGCCATCTGTCCCAGCTGAAGACCGGCCAGCTGCAGCTTCGCCGCCAGCTCTTCCTGTGACCAGCCCATACGCATTCGCGCCTCGCGCACCCGCTCGCCGCATAGATTAAAGCGATCTCCCAGTGTATACAGCCGCACAGCTCCGCCTCCTCATAATCATCTTTTGCATATTCTTGCTTGAACTTACCATGTCTTCGTGTTAATCTTATAAAAAAGATGATTAGACGGAAAATATTTTTTGGAGGTATACCTATGAAATGGCTCGTATATGGCTGCGGTCTTCTGATTTCCAGCGCCGCGCTTGTTGCTCTCTCCATGTCCGGTGTGTTTCCTGCCCTCGGCGGTATCGGCTCCGGGCTGTTGACAGTCTGCGTCTACTTTCTCGGTGTATATCTCGCGCCGCGCCTCATCATTCATCGCCTTCAGCAGCGTGTTTCGAAAGAGAAGCCCGAAGATATTGTTACCATTGAGCCAAATCGTAAGCCCGTCCGCCGCGATGTCGTCGGCTATCAGCTGGCTATATTTATCCTTGTTTGTGCAACGGTTCTCCTTGCTCTCCGATGTGGCAGTGCGTCCGCCGAAGTCGATGGCTTACAGGCTCAGTTGGAAGAGCAATATCGCGACCGTTATGAAGAAGGCTATGCAGATGCCGAAAGTACCGCTTATGAAAGCGGCTATGATGCCGGGTGTAAAGATGGCTACAGCACCGGCTATGCCGACGGAGATGCTGCTGGCCGCAGTGCAATCCTGTCTGCTTATTACGATGAGCTGTGCTTCTTCCGCAATGGTGCCTGTATCGTCACGGAAGAAGGCTATCGTTATCACCACTATGGCTGCCATCACATTGCAGGGCGCGAGTATTGGATATACAACACCGAGTTGGCAGAATATAAAGGCTATTCTCCCTGCATTGATTGTTGGGAAGATGGGCTTTTGACAATTATACTGAGCTGATAACGAAGCAGAACACCGCCGGGTCTCCCCGGCGGTGTTCTTGTCTTATCCCTTCGGCAGTACCAGCCCGCCGGTGTAGCTTGTGCCATCCGGCAGCACGATGCCGCTCTCTGTCTCAGCATTCAGCGCATCGTAGACTTTCTGCCCCACGCTGGTGCTGTACGGGTTTTTCGCAGGCTTCCAGCTCTTGTTTGCCAGCTGCCACAGTGCAGCCTGCTGCGTCACCGTCAGGCTCTGCCCGCCGCCTGCTCCCGGCAGTACGATACCGTTACCGCCGCCGCCCATAGAATCAATGGCCGCTTCCACCTCTTCCTGCTTGAACGTGCCGTTGCCGTCAAAGTCGAACTTCGGCAGCAGCTCCCGGAATGCGACATACGCTTCCGGTGTCACGCCGTAGCTGTATCCCGTCTGCAGCTTGCTGTACTCGCTCTCCTGCATCATCTCGCCCAGCACGTTCATCTGCTCTTCGGTGCTCAAGCCCGCATCCACCACTGCGCGGTAACGCTGCAGACCGCTCACGCTGTCCTTGCCGTCCTCCGGCTCCAGTGCGTTCAGGCTGTTTGCCAGCTCATAGGCTGCGTCATCACTCAGTCCCGCCGAAACGAAGCTGTCGTACCGTGCTGCCTCCGCCGGAATCTGACTGTAATACTTGAAGCAGTCCCGCACGGTTTCCGCCTGCTCTGCGGCCAGATTCTGACTGTTCACCCAGCGGGAGAACTCCACCGCCTTCTCTGATGCGCCGCTGTACTTCTCGTTGACGGTGGTGTACTCGTTCTGCACCTTCAGGAACATATCAAAGTCCAGTCCCGCCTGCTCGAATGCCATAATGTCATCGTCTCGGCTCGTGGTGTAGCTGCCGTCTTCCTGCTTCTCGCCGAATAGGCATCTGTACATCTCCCGCTTCTCGTCGTCCGTCAGCGGGCTTTCCGCCAGTGCGGTGCGCTTTGCGTTGGATGCTTCTGCTCCTTTCAGGCTTCCCGCGTTTTTAACATCCAGCAGCACCTGCGTCACCGCGCCCATGTCTGCGTCGCTGTCGGCCAGTGCGTCCATCAGCTCCCGTTCCTTGTCGGTTGCCATCAGCCCATAATAGACCACGCTCTTTCCGTCGCCGGAGATGTCTGCGGCCTGCAGCGCTCTTCGTTCCGCTTCGGCCTTGCTTTCCGTCTCCGTTTTCTTCGTTCCGCGCAGTTCCTTCAGCAGGTTGTACGCATCTTCTTCCGGCACGCCAGCCTCCGTCATTCCCTGATAGGCGGCAGTCTCCTTTGCGCCAAAGCTCTTGAATCCGCTCTCTACCCAGTCTCTTCCGGTCTTCAGTGAGGTTTTCCCGAACAGCATGGCTTGCCCCGCGTTCAGTGCAGCCTGCCACGGGTCATCGTTGTATACCGGGTACTGCAGCAGATCATTGCCTTCGGCATCCACCGAATAGCTTCCCCCTTTGATCGTTGCGCTCAGTCCTTGGTAAATCTTCTTCAGCTGTCCGCCGCCGAATGGAAGCGCCAGATAGGTCAGCGGGTTCATCAGTTCTTTGCCCGCCGTGGCCAGCTTCTTCTTGGTGCTCCATGTGTCGCTCGTCACAGTCTTCAGCAGGTTGTCCCAATCCGGCAGAGCGCTGCTGATCGGGACGCGCCCGCCGCCCAGCACGCCGCCGATGAACGGCAATTCCTCCGCCACATCGCCCAGCGTTTCGGTCACGGTGTCGTAGGCGTTTTTCTTCTCCGTCTCAAAAGACGGCATATCGCCTGTCACAGCACCTACGCCCAGCTCCACAAGGTTCGGCAGCTCATATCCGGTGATGTCGCCCACGGTGTCGTTCAGGATGCCCAGCGGGTCAAGCGCCGGTCTGCGTCCGATGAAATATTCGTAGACTTCATCGTACAGCCATGCGCCGAGGAAGAACTTGAACAGCGCCATTGCCAGCGCCGCCAGCCCCTTCTCCCTGTATGCGCGCGGCATATCCTTGAAGAGATAGCTCAGCTGGTTGTTGACCTCCAGCTGGAACTGCGTGAAGACCTTCGTCATCGGATTGCTCCGATTGAACAGTGTCGGCGTGGAGCCTTTGCTGCGGTCAGCCATCACGCCCGCCGTCCAGTTGTCCGCCTCCGTCATGGCGGCAGTCTCGCTCATCCCGCGCTTCAGGTTCTGGTTGTACCGCGCACGCACCAGACTTCCGGCGGTAAACTGGTCGATATACTCCATCGGCGAAGACATGGTGGCCGATGCTTTCTGTGCCCATGTCCGCACCAGCGGGTCGCTGCCCTTACGGTTGGTCAGGAAGGCAGACGCATCCACAATGCCGTCGTTTTCTTTGAAGCTCTGCAGCGTCTGCCACATGCCGCGCAGCAGTTCCCCACGGTCAAGCATCGCGCCTCCCTGCGTCAGCGGGATGAAGTTGGTCAGCCACGATGCCGGGTTAATGGCCACCATGTTGGCAGCCACGCGGCTCTCCAGTCCCTTCACAAGGTTGTACATGTTTCTGCCCAGTGCCTGCTCCATGTTGCGGTCTGCGCGGCTCTTCTTGTTGGCCAGCAGGTTGGTGTACTCCTCCAGCTCCACCACGAAGTTCGACAGCGCAAACCGCCCGTCTTCGTAGATGCTGTCGATCTTGCTGCGTTTCTCTTCCTCTGTCAGCCGCGTGTCGGCGTACACCGTGTCCACCTGCTTGCGGATGCCCTCGTCGCCGGTGCGGTAGCGCGCCTGCGTCGCCAGTGCCCGCAGCTTCTGGATGTTGTCGGTCTGATAGATAACGTCCGCCACGCCCTCGATGTATCGGTCGAAGCCCTCCACCGCGTCATAGGCCGTGTCGAAGCCGAGGCGCTGCTGTGCATTGCCGAACCACTGGATGCCCGGTCGGAAGGTGTGCGTCAGTCCGTTGATGGTGGTGGGCAGTGCCGTCACCTGTGTGTCAATGCCCAATGCCCTGCCGAACAGTCCCATGATGCCGTCGCCGTCACCCGGCTGGAAATGTGGGAAGTAGCCGCTGCGGTAGTTCACTGGCTCGTACCCGTTGCGTACTCTGGCTTCGTTCATCTGCTGGAACAGCTCGTCGTAGATGCTTCGGAACTCCTCCACCGCGTGCTCGATCTTTGCCTTGTCCAGCTGCGGGTTCTGCTTCCACATCTCCTGCACAATACCGTGCCAGTCGCTCAGCGTCTTGCCGTCCCGCTCCGCCATGCGCCCTCTGCTATTCTCCAGCATCCGGATGTTGTCCATCGCTTCGCCCAGCAGCTGCACGGCGTGCGCTTCAGAGATTTTCCCCGCCTTCTGCATGGCCTTCGTTTCTTTGGTGCTCAGGTTCAGCGCCTGTACCCGCTCGCGCATTTTGTTCTTCAGTCGCGTGGACTTTGCCTGCGCCTCGTGCACCGGTGTGAAATACTCTGCAATGATCTCCTGCGCCAGCTTCTTGTCCTTCACGATGTCAAGGATATTGCGCTCCATCGTTTCGCGGGAATAGAGAATACCAGCTTTCTTGTCCTTCCAGTCGTTTGCCGTCTCTAAGAACTTGTCCGCCTCTTCCCGCAGCTTCGCCCGCTGGCTCTGCTTGTACTCCGTCAGCAGCTTCACCAGCCGTTCATACTCCGTCGTAGCCTCGTATACAGCGGTGATGCCCTTCACATTGTCCGTCTTCGGGTCAAGGTGCTCCAGCTCGATCTCGCCCTTCAGCAGCCGTCCCAGCTGCACATTGTCGTGGTCGGTCAGCAGGTTCTTCGCTTTTGCTTTCTCCGATTCCCACCGCGCCTTCTTCAGCTGCTTGTAGGCTTCTGTGACCTGTTCCGTCGTCATCGGTGTCTCCGCCGCCGCGTTTGCCTTTGCCGCACGCTCGTCAGCATAGCGTTTCACAGTGCGCAGGTCTCCAATGGTGTCTCCGATGGCAGCATCAAAGTCATTCTTCGCCCAGCGCTTGAACTCCTCCGCATCCCGTCCATAGTATTCGCTCAGGGATTTCTCCGTTTTTTCGATGCTCTGCGCCACTTCAAACATGCGCACCAGCTGGTCAGCCGGATGCGTCAGATCATCCGGGAACAGCTCCGGTGCCATGTCCTGCAGCTCCTGATACGCCACATCCACCGGCAGCCCGCCCTCGTTGACGATGCGCAGCCGCCCGAAGGCGCTCTTTCTGAAGTCATTGAAGTCCGCAATGTCGTGCTTGTCTTCCTCCGATATGGTCACAGCCTGCGTGCGAAGGTGATCTTTGATGTCCTTATACTGCTGGTAGAACTCCTCATCCACCACAATGCCCTCGCCGTATGCCTGCTCAAACAGCTCCGCCGCCGTCTCTTCCGAAACGCGCCCGGTGGTCAGGTACTCCTCGCTGATCTGCTGCACGATCTTCTGCAGGTATTCCCTCTGTGCAAAGCGCGGCACGCTCAGCGCGCGGCTTACGCGCCCAACAAGGGCGTTTTCAGCCCGCTTCAGGTAGTCCTGTGCCTTCTTCGGCAGCGATGTACGGATGCTGTTCTTCTTCTCTTCGTCCTCCGCCGTCGGCAGCGTCGCCTCCGCCGTTTTCTCCTCTGTGGTGGAATATTGCAGCGTCCGTTCATCAGTTGGCATAGTGAAACGCTCTACCACCGCATCGCGGTTTTCATAGCTCAGCGGCAGCAGGTTATGCACCCGCACCTCCGCGTCAGACCATGTGCCACCGAAGTCCTGCCCGGTCAGCGTCAGCTCTCCGATCTCGCTCTTGGAATACTTGTTGGAGGAATCGAACAGCAGCACCGGGATTTGTTCCACGCCTGCATTCCGCATGGCCACCGCGCGGTGCCGCCCCTCATGTCCCTGTACCTCTCCTGTTTCGTGGTCGATGTTCAGCTGGATAGGCTGCCACCTTGTGGCTTCGCCCAGTTTCTCCGCGTCCAGTTCCTTGCTGTGCTGCTCCACGATCTGCCGTCCGCCCTCGCTGGTGGTCAGGTTCAGGAAGTCATCCGGTGTCATGTAGGCAATGTACGCCTTCGCATACTTCGGGCTGCTCTTTGCTGCATAGTCTCTCAGGTAGGTGTCAATGGTGCTTTCCTTCAGTTTGACCGCTCCGTCATACTCTCCGCCTTCGCTGATAGAGAACCGGATGTCCGGATTGTCTGTCGGGTTTTCGTTGGTGACGCTCTTGATCTGTTCCGGGGAGAAGGCGATGTATACCGCGTCCGGCGTTCCGTTGTCGTCCATCTCGATGTCAGTGGACTTTACGATGATACCGTCATGCCCGCCTTCCTGCGCCCAGCGCTTCAGGTCTCCGTGCCGGATGTCTGCCTGTCCGATTGCACTGCCCCAGCCTTCGTCCTCAATGACAAGCGGGTTTTTCAGGTTCAAATAAACCTGCATGATTTCCCCCTTGCCCTTGTAGCCGGTCGCCTCTCGTGCATACCCGGTTGCATCCTCAATGTATGGGCTAAAGTAAAATCCGAGATCACTGCCTCTGTCTGCAAAGTTTTCCCCGATGTGTGCCTTATCGAAGACCGTAAACTTTGTTCCGGTTCCATGGTAGAGCGTCAGCAGCCGTCCCTCGCCATCCACCGCTTTGCTGTCCTTGAAGAACTCTTGCTGTGCTTCCGTCAGCTGCCTGCCGTTACTGTCCTCGCTGATGGAGAACTTCACCCCCTCCAGCCCGTTCACCAGCGCCTTCCGCTGTTCGTCGTTGCCGGTCTCGTACTGTATGATGTTCACGCCCGTGGCCGCCTTCACCGCTGCGATCTCTTCCGCCGGTGCGCTGGTTGGCGCGATGATGGCCGCCGCCTCGCTGAAGGGGACTACTCTCTGCGCCTTCGCCTCGTAGTATCCCGTAGGGATGTTGGCTGCGCGGTCAATGAGCGCAAGGATGCTCTTGGCGTGCCCGTCGGATATGGCATAACCTTCCTTGCGGAACGCCGCCTTCACCGCCGCCACGGTTTTCTTCCCCTTGGCCGCTTCTGCGATGATGCCGCTCAGGTTTTGCTCCTCCTCGAAGCTGTTGTCGTACTTGTGCATCGTGGTGAGCATCAGATCGTTCACCACACGGTCAAGATAGATGCCGAGGTCTCGCAGCGCCTTCTCGTGTTCCTCTTCGCTCACCGTGCGCAGTCTCGCCTCGTCCGCGTGCATCTCGTCCACGTTCCGATATTCCCGCGTGGCCGTTGCCGCCAGTGTCTCCGGTGTCACGCCGTACATGTTCGCGCCCTTGGCTGCCGCCATGTTCATGGCCTTCACGATGTTCTCCGCCGTGTAGTCCCAGTGTGTCTGTGCAAAGCTGCGTCTGCCTCTGTCGGTCACTGCATCCTCGCCGTTGTAGATGCCCCGCTCGCCCAGCAGCCCCTCCAGCTGTGGCTGCACCCAGTCTTTCACCGTCCGCAGCGCATCGTTCCAGCTTCCGCCCGGTGCGATCATCTCCATCATCTTGGCCGCCGTGGCTTCCTTGTCGATCTCGCCCGCGCTTCCGCCGCTCTCATAGAACTCCTGCGTGCTCCGGATGAAGTCCTCCACCCGGTTAGGGAACACATTGTTCTTCATGTAGTAGTCGATGCGCTTCTCCTTGGATTCTGGTCTGCGGTTCAGGAAGTTGGCGTGTTCCTCTGCATAGACCTCCCGGATGGCCTGTTCCGCCGGTTTCATCTCTTCCGCCGTCAGGCGCTCGCCGGTCATCAGCTTCACCGCCAGCCGCGCCACTTCCTGTTCGCCCACCGCGTCGAGGTACCGCTGAATGGTTGCGTTGCTGAAGAAACGGTCGAACTGCTTGTCACGGTACACTGGTTCAAGGCTCTTGCCCTCGCTCTGAAGGAATGCCGCCTGCACCTCCGGATGGTTCGCCAGCTTGTCGGCGATCTCTTCCGGCTCCCATCTGGTCTCATTCTCCAATCCGATCTTGCCCAGCGTGCCGCTGCCTTGGAAAACGCCGCCCGCAAACTGGCTGGACAGGTTCTTGATGTTCTCATCGAACGCCCGCCGCGCCTCGTAGTTCACCTCGCGTTCCACCAGCGCATTGTCCTTTGTCGGTGTCCATGCGTCGCCGCCGTACACCTTGTTACGTGGGTCTGCCTCCGGGTCTATGGTGGCACGTGGGAACACTACGCTGGTATCTCCGTACTTCGTGTGCCCCTCCGCCGCGTCCACGATGGCCACGGAAGGGGATGGGATGCCGCCCCAGTTCAAGGCCGCGTCACGAATAACAGACCAGTCCTTGTTGTGTACGGCAATCAGGTCTTTCGTCCGCTCCACCGGCTCGTCGATGGAGAAGCGCTTCTTGACAGGCGGCAGCTTCTCTGCTACACTATCGTCAGAGGCGGATGCAGTGCTTCTGGCAGCTCCCGGTGACGGGTTCGTGCTTATTGCTGCATCCGCCTCTTTTTCTGTAAAAGAGGTCGGCTGCAGGTTTAGCACATCGTACAGTGCCATGCTTCCATTTTTCTTCGTGCCTACCACCACGTCCGCCGTGTAGTCGTTTCCGCCCACTCGCAGCAACACATTACCTCTGGCGAAGTCCGTGATTCTGTCCTTGCGCGGATGGTTTAGCCCTTCGTTCACCCAGTCCGTCGTTGCGCGCAGAATTTCGTCGGCATTGTCCGTGGCGCGTAGCTTGTCCGCGTGCAGCTGCGGGTCGTTGTTATAGAGCCACTGCATGTACCGGGAGAAAGTCATCTCCTGTCTGCTTCTGCCGTCAATCTGAATTTCGTTGTTCCCCACGGTGATGCCGTTGGGGAACTTTTTCTTCAGGTTCTCCTTGACGGTCTTCACCCAGTCTGCCTCCGGCACGCCCGCAAGGATGTCCTGTTCCACCTCCACGAACGGCTTGTTGTCCGTGGTCTTTCCGATGGCGTAGCCATCCCCACTGTCAGCAAATACCGTGTCCTCGCTGCCATAGTCAGGCGATGTCTCCCGGCGCTCCTGCGCCGTCAGCTCCCGTCGCTTCGCAGTGTCCCGCGCCTCGATCTCTCCCGCCGTGTCGCGGTACAGGTCGGTCGGCATCCGGCCTCCGTTCCTCGCGTTGCGGTCGATGCTGTCCCGCAGGCTGTACCAGTCCCATACGCGGTCGCCGTACTGTTCCTCCAGCTGGTCTCTGCGCTCGTCGTAGCGTACCCACTCCGGCGGGTCTGGCTCGATCTGCTCCCATGTGTTCAGGTCAACCTTCCCGCGCGGCACCTTCGGTGCCATGGCATTCAGCTCTTCCATAGCCGCAATGAACTGCGGGTCGCTCTCCCGTATCTGCTCATACTGTTCCTGCAGTCGTGCGCCCTCGCGTCGTTCCTCCGCCGTCCTGCTGTCAAATCCGTTTTCCATTCTCCGGTTCCAGTAGGCGGGGTTTGCCCCGCTGGCAAATCCTTCCCGGTTCTGGATGGCGTGCTGCGCCTCATGGATGAGGGAGTTCAGCAGCGCCTCCGGTCTGTTCTTCAGGTCGCGGCTCAGCTCGATGCTGTCAAACTTCCGGCTGTATCCGCCGTTCTGTCCGTCCTCCAGCGTGTGGAATGTCACGCTCAAATCCGCCATATCCGGATAGGCTTCAAACAGCTCCGGCGCATCCACCAGCTCTCCCAGCGTGGTGTAGTTGGGAATATCCGCCGCGTCGGCGCGCAGCTGCATCCTGCTGTCGTTGATCTCGAATCGCCACTTGCCGTCCATGCCTTCGTGCCAGCCCGTCGCCTTGCGGATGCTCTCCATGTCGGCTCCGGCCTGCTGCATCTCCTGCGCTTCCCGCAGGCTTTCAAGGTTCGCGCCGTTGGCGTTCGCCCCGGCATAGCTGTGCTGCAATCCGCCCAGCCCCTGCTGCATGTCGATCTCCGGGTCATACATGTCGTTGAACGCCGCTTCTGCATCCTCTTCAGAGATTTCCCCGTTTGCCATCTGCCGCTGCAGCGTGTCCATGTTCTGCGCCTGCGCAGCGGCTCGCTGCTGCATGTCTGCGGTGAAGCTGCTCTGCGTCTCCTGCAGGGCGCTCTGGTAATAATTCTTTGCCTTCGTCAGGAACGCCCGCTCCTGCGCGTCGCTGTTGCCCAGCTTTGCCAGCAGCTCGTTGATAAACTGCAGGATGCGCCGTCCCAGCGTCCGGTTCTGCTGCACCATGGCGCGGATACTCTGCTCGTCGGTCAGCAGATACTTTTCCACATACTCCGCTACGATCTCCGAATCAATGGCCGCGTTGTCCGTCAGGTTCTCGCCGTGCCGCGCATACAGTTCCGCCTTCTGCTGCCGCATGGCCTGCAGGTCTCCGCCGGTCTGCCGGATGCGGTTCAATACCAGCTTCTGCAAATCGCTGTAGCTTCCGCTTGCCTCGATGCTGTGCGTCAGTTCGTGGCTGATGATCTGCGCCACCGGGTTCTGGCTGCGTGCGTTGACATAGATTTTCCCGTCCGCTGGGTTGTAGTAGCCGTTGTGCATTCCTCCAGCGCTATCCGCGCCTTCGTCGAAGAACACCACCTCGCGCCCCACGATGTTGGCGATGCGCTGTACCTTGGCGATGGTGTCCTCGTCCACGCCCGCAAGAATGCCCGTGCGTTCCGTTTCCGTCTCGGCTCTCGCAGCTCTCTGCCGCGTTTCCGCCTGTTCCACCGTCGGCAAAACACCCGGCTGCTCCGCCTCCATGGTCTCTCTCAGCGGCGCAGTTTGGCGTTCCTGCTCCGTTGCACGCTGCTGCGTCTGCGTTTCCGCCTGCTCAGCTGTCGGCAGTACCGTTCCGCCGGTCTCTTCCGCCATCGGCAGCACCACGCCTTTCGTCTGTTCCTGAGCGGTTCCTGTTTGTCCTGCAGTCGGTTCCGTCCCTTCCAGCATTCTGGTGGTCTCCGCAAACAGTCTGCCGATCTCCGTATCCGTCAGCTTCTTGCCCTTGTTCAGCTTGTTCTTCAGCTCTTGTCCCAGCTTGTATGCCTCGCTGTTTTCATCAAGGGTCTCCGCCGTCTCGATGATGCTGTTCACCATCTCGTCGCCCATCTTGCGCAGCGTGCTGCCGGTCTGCTGGTATCCGGCGTTTCGCTGCACCGTTCCGATGCCCACACCCGCCGTGGCCATGGTGCCGCCGGATAGTGCGCCGCCGAGGAAGTCCAGCCCCATCTCCGCCGCCTGCTGCGCCACTGCAAGGCCGAAGGCTTCGCCCTCCGTCTTGCCCTCCGCCATATATGCGTCTATGGTCTGCTGCCACTCGCTCTTGTCCTTGGCGATGAGAATGTCGGCAAACAGGTTGATAAAGTCGCTGCCCACTTCCTCCGCGCCTTCCGTGAACGCATTCTTCAGGATATATTTGATGGCTCCGTCTTCCCACTTGCCTTTCAGCAGCGCCTCGATGCTGAACTTCTCTGTAAACACTTCCGCCGCACCCGCGATGGTTCCCAGCGTGAACGCCTGTGTATCTGTCAGTCCTCTATCCTTTGCGGCAACGGTGGCATCCGCCGCCGCGCCGGTGCCCATAATGGCAAGGGACATTCCCTCGCTCAGTGCGCCGCCTCCTCCGAATCCGCCCGTGATCGCAGTATTCAGCAGGAAGTCGCCCATACTCATGCCGGTCTGGTACAGGAAGCTGCCCGCCTGTCCCCAGTTCCCGCTCTGTTCAATGGTCTCCGCCACCTGATTGCGAATGGCGTTGTTGGCGTAGGAAAAGCGGTTGTACGCCGCATTCTGGTCGATGCTTCCGGTGCCGAGATAGTCCGCCGCCTGTGCAAGATAACTCAGCCCCTTCATCGGGGAAGTCAGCACGCTGAACACGCTGCTGCCCACAGGTGATTCCTTGGCATAGTCTCTCCAGTACGCCTCTTCTTCCTGCCGCTGGCGATAGTTCAGATCGCCCGTCAGGTAGTCATAGTAGGCGTGTGCCGCGTCCTTGCCCTGCGAGGCGTACAGATAGTTGAAGATGGCCACTTCTTCGTCGGTCATCTGCTGCGATTCCGATCTGTTTTCTGTCGCCATGCCGAACAGAGCGCCCAGCGGGTTGCTGTCCCCTCCATAGTTCGCCCCGGCTTGATTTGTGATGTATGCACCCGCCTCGCTGTTGCCGTTGATGTACTCATACAGCGGGTCATCCCAGCCGCTGGCATCGTCACTGTAGTTATCAAACAGAACGTCGAGGTTGGAGCGCTTCTTTCCGTTAGCCGTGCTCTTGTATTGGCTCTTTTCGCCAAAGTCTTCCGCGCTGGTCAGGTCGGCATACTGGTAATATTTCTTCCAGTCCAGCTCCTCCTGCAGCAAATCCGCCGCGCCCTGCGCCTCAGCAATCTGGCTGTCCATGGCCTTGGCCTGCGCCTGCAGCGCCTGTGCCTGCTGGCTCCACTGCATCAATTCATTTGTCCCGCCACGCCGGGAAGATACCTTGTTCATCAGCTGCTGTGCCTGCTTCTGCAGCTCCTTTTGCTGCTCTTGCAGCCGCTTCACATTGCTCTGCGCCGCCGTCAGGTCGGCGTTGATGGCGTTCTCGTCCGTTCGGATGGTCTTCTTCCAGTTGTCGAACAGGTTCTGCTGCTCTGTGCGGTAGGCTTCATAATCCTCCGCCGCCTGCTTGTACTGGTTCCACGCAGGCTCATAGGCGGCATAAGCGGCATCTACCGCCTTTGTCGCGTCTTCATACTGTTTCAGCGTGCTGGCATATTCCTGCTGCATCTGCTGCACAATCCCGGACGCAATAGCGCTGCTGCCCGCGTACTGCTGCAGCTCCGGCAGCTTTCCGCTCAGCTCGTTCAGCTTCGTATAGAGATTGCCCGCCGTCTCATTGGCGATCTGCAGCTCCTCCGCCTTCTTTTTGGCGTTCGCCTCATAGGTGGTCACGGTGTTGTATTTCCGCTCCATATCCGCGCCCAGCTTCGGCTGCGAATAGTATTTCCCATCCGCCGTCGCGCCCACAAGGTAGTTCTGATAGCTGCCGTACTTCTGCTGCATGGCAGTGGAGCGGTTATACTCGCTCTCTGTCAGCTTATCAGATGCAGCTGCGCGTGCGGCATAGTTCTGCCGCACGCTGCTGTCATACTCGTCTCTGGTTTTCTCGCTCCGCTCGAAGCCTGTGTTGCCGCTGGCAGGATTCTTCTGCGTGTCTACCTTGCCCAGCTTCTGATCGCTCCACGCAGAAAAGCTCTGTACCTTTTGCGGCGTGCCGGTCGTCTTCGCTGTGCCGGTCGCCCGCCTTATCTTGTTGTTGCTCCACTCAGAAAAGGATGCCATACCGTGTCCTCCTTACTTGCTGGCGGCGTATTCGCAGTAGTCTTTGATATAGTCCGCGTAGCTGTTGTAGTTCTTTACCTCAGTGCCTCCGGTGCCGTACTGCTGTAGTGATGTCTTCCTGCGGCTCCACTCGCTCTTGGTCATCAGACCAGAGCGCACGCTGCCATCCACACCCGCCGCCTTCATGTAGGCAATGGCGCTGTCGTAGTCGGTCACGCCGGAGACATTCCCGCCGCCGGAATCGCCGCCGCTCTTGGTGAATCCCGCCTGTGTCAGCATTGCCTCCGTAATGCCGGGATTGCTCTGCAGGATGCTGTTCCATGTGTCAGCGTCGATGCTCGTTCCGTAGGCCGCCTTCAGTGCTGCGATGTCCTGCGCGCTCAGCCCGGTCGTCTCGGTCTCCTGCGGCGTTGTGTTTCCGCCGCCTCCACTGCTTCGGCTCCCTCCGGAAGAGGACTTGCCCGCCGCCGTGGTGTTGAATCGGTTCAGCGCTGCTGCATCCGGGTTGATGCCCAGTTCCCGCAGTCCGGAGTAGTCGCCGTACTGTGCAGCCAGCTGCGCCAGCTGGTAGCGCCGCTCATAGTCCGTCGGGTTGTTGTCGGTATTGATGCCCAAATTGTTCAGGAACGAATTGTCGCCCAGCTCCGCCGCCGTCAGTGCCTTGTTCATGGCCTCGCTGCGTCTGGCCGTCTGGTTGTTCACCTCGTCCAGCAGCTGCCCATAGTTGAAGCTGCGGTCGGTGTTGAACTGGTTCAGGTCATTCAGGTACTTGGTGTAGTCCAGCTGCTCCAGCTTGCTGGCTGTCTGCAGGTCGTTGTTGATGCGGTTGTATTCATCCATCCACGCCTGATAGTCGAAGGCGCGGTTGGTGTTGTACTGCTGCATCTCGTTGAGGAACTTGTCGTAGTCGTTCTTCTCCGCTCCCTGCACCGCGCTGAGGTCGCTGAGCTTCATGTTGTAGTCGTTCATGTACTTGTTGTATGCCAGCTGATAAAGCTCCGGGATTTTGTCCGTCATTTGGCTGGCGTAGTAGTCTCCCGCCTGCGACGCTGCGCTCACCGCATAACTGGAAGGGATGCCGCCGCTGGCTGCAGCAGCCGCGCCCAGTGTGTCCTGCGTAGCCCTCTGGCCTTCCCTCGCATACTGCTTGCGGTACTGACTGTAGAGCTGGTCGTTCTCCGGGTCATAGCTGAAGTCCTTCCGGTTTACGATCTGGCCAAGCAAGTCCTGAATGGTGTCATCGTATCGGTTCGTGTACTCCGGCTGCTTCTCCCCGTAGGAAAAGCCGCCGTACCCCAACTGCTTGTCCAGCAGGCCGCCGATGGTTCCTTCGTAGTTGTTCTGGTAGGTCGGTGCTTTCTCGCTTTGGAAGTCCTTTGGGGATAGCGGGTCAAGGTAGAAGTTTGCACCCCTCTGCCCGCCTGTGTACCCGCCGTAGCTGGAGCGGATGCCCTCCGCGCCGAGGTTGGCCAGCGCCCGTGCCTCGTCCGTGGCGGCGTTTTTGTAGTCCTGCTTGTACTTCAGGATGCTCATGCCTGCGTCCGGATTCTGCTGCGCCAGCTTCAGGTCTGCGTCAGAGAACTGCCCGCCGAGGCCGCTGCTCTGCATCGCTTTCTGAAAATCGTCGTATGTGTATCTGTTTGCCATAGTCCGCCCCTTTCTTATAGTTCGCTGCCGTTGTACACTTCCCGCACCAGCGAATACAGTCTGCATCCGCCGTTTCCAGTCATCCGGATGCGGAAGTGGTCGCACCGGCGCGGGATAATCGGCAGGTAGTAGCTGCGCTTCACTTCCGTCTGCAGCGTCTTCACCGTCCGCCACACGCCGTCGCTGTCGAACTGCATGTCGATCTGCACGCTTGCATCTTCATCCAGCTCCAGCCGCAGCAGCAGCTTTCCGATGCCCTTCTTCTCCGGTGTCGCCGCGGAAGAGGACGAATAGGTGGTGTATTCGTAGAAGTCCGCCCACTCCGCCTTCCATGCTACCAGCGCTTCCTGCACCGCGCCTTGCGGCACGCTTCTGGCGTTGCCGTTCATCCAGAGCTTGCCGGTCGCATCAAGGCAGTATAGCTCCTCATTCCAGCCCCAGCCCACAGCCTGCGTGTTGTCCTCTCTGTGCCACAGGTTGGTGCGGGTGTCGAAGGCAAACAGCTGATACACCCCCGTCGTGTCCTGCAGCGAGACGAAATACTTTGTTCCGTCGCTGCCCGCCACACCGTTGCGGAAGCGCTGCGTGCCAAACGCCGCGCTGATGCTCTGCGGGATGCCGCCGCTCCATGCCACGATGCCTGTCCGGCTCAAGTAGAAAAGCGTCTCGCCTGCGATGGCAAGGCTCTCGTCGCTGCCTCTTTCCACGCCCAAGCTGGCGCTGCCCATCACCTGAAAATTGGACGGCTTGTCGCCGTAGACCTTGTAGATGTGCTCCTCCTTGAAGAAGCACGGATAGCCGAGATAGCTGCAGCACGCCGTAAAATCTCCGGTGCTTTCCACATCCACCGCAAAGCTGTCCGTCGCCACGCCGTCAAACACATTCCAGTTGAAGATGTCGCCCAGCTTGCTGGCGTAGATCGTGTCGCCCTTGCATCCCCACAGCCGGTTTTCATTCTCGCAGATATAGTCTAACTCCGGAACCGTGCGGCTGAGTTGCAATGTTTCGCTGTCTCCGCCGTCCGAGATGGTGAAGGTGTTCTCATAGAAGTGCAGGTCGTCCCCGCTGATCTCCCGAATGATGGCGGTCTTGTTGTTCTCCGGATGCGTCGTCGCGCCGGAGATCGTCACTGCGTCGCCCTCGTTGAACTTTGCTCCCGCACCCACAGCGTAGATGGTGTTGGCTTTTGCTTCCTCGCCCGCGTAGGTGCCGTCCTGAATCTTCGCGCTCCCGCTCCAGCTGCTTTCCAGTGCGCCGAAGTCGCCCGTCAGGCGGTTGTAATATTTCTTGTCCGGCAGGATGACGATGTACGCGCCGAGGCTTGCGAACTTCTTGTGTCCGTCCGTGACGATGCCCTTCAGCTCGCCGTCTGCGTAAAAGCCCGTTCCGTCCACCCAGTACAGCCCATCGTGGGCATACAGTCCGTTCGGTTTCGCCAGTGTTCGGCACGTCCACCGCCTTGCGCGCGGGCTTAAAAGGGGATAGAAGTCGCTCGTCAGATTCTCCATGTCCCACAGGTCGCCGTTCTCCGCCGCAAGCGTGTGGTTGTATCCGCCGAACTTTACCTGCTTGCGCTTGCTGATGCCGTCTCCGTATGCCATGGCAGGAAGTCCGATTGCCATTAGCCCTCACCCCCGAACACAATAAACTTCTCCAGCGCTTCCAGCTGCATGGGCGTGATCTTCTCCGGCACCGGCGCGTGCTGCACCGTGAAGTCATCCTCCACCTGTGTCATGCCCAATGCCCTGCGCTCCTTCTGGTATCCCGCCGCCGCGTCCGCGTCGCGGTAGGGGAAGGTGCCCCGCTCCGTCCACTTGATGTTTCCCTTTTCATCCTTCTCCGCGTACTTCTCTGCCAGTTTCAGCTCCTCGCTCTGCAAAAACTCCACATGGCTCTGCAGCTGCTTCTTCACCATCATCACGGCAAATGCCGTCTGATAGTCCATCTCCTTCTGCTGCAGCTGCACCGCAGCCAGATAGGCGTTTGCGCATTCGATCAAATACATGCTTTCCCTCCTTAACTGCTGCTCACTTGAAGCAGCGTCCCGTTGACATACACATCTCCCGTCAGGTAGATGCCGCTGTCGCCTCTGATGGTCATTCTCGTCCCCGCATACAGGAACACGTTCTCATCCGCCTCCATACTGATGCCGCTGGCGCTCTGCAGCTTCATGGCAAAGCCCACGCCCCGCGCATAGTTGGTGTAGATGAACATGCGGTATGTGCGCTCGTACTCCGTTCCCGCGCCCTGATCGTCCAGTCGGATGCCGCCCGCCACATAGTTGGTGTTCAGGTAGCAGAACTCGATCTCGCCGCCCACGGTTCCGTTGGCTTTCAGTACGCTTTTGAAGGTGCTGCCCTCGATGGTGCAGCCGTAGATGTCGATAGCCTCGATGGTGCCCGTGGTGATGTTGTCCCCGTTGATGGTCGTCCAGCCGCTGGTAGACAGGTCTGAGAATGTCACCATGCCGGAGAAGCTGATGGACTGGCTGCTCAGCTGCACGCCGTTGGCCAAAAGCCGGATGGTAGAGCTGGATGAGCCGTTGGTCACGCTCAGCGTCATGCCGTTCACCGTCTGCGTCAGGGAAGAGATGTTCCCCTCTGCGTCCGAGATACGGCTTGTCAGGCTTGTGGCCGTCTGCTGCAGGGTGGAGATGCTGCCCTCCGCGCTGCTGATGCGGCTTGTCAGGCTTGTGGTGGTGGCGGTGAGCTGCGTGATGTTTCCCTCCGCGTCGCTCAGCCGCGCGCCCAGTCCCTCCGCCGTCACTGTCAGCGCCGCGATATTTGCCTCGTCATCCTTCAGCTGCACATACACCGGCTCCGTGATGATGTTTGCGATCTCCTTCAGCCCCGCGTCGTTGAAGTTCTCTTTGCCAAGGTTTCCCATGCTGTAGCGCAGCTGCTCCAGCAGCATGTAGAGATAGCTTGTGATCTTCTCAAACTTCTCGTCCGTGCTCTGCTCCTTCGTCAGCGTCGGGAAAGTGGTGTCTGCCGTCAGCAGGTTTGATGGCATCTTTCATGCCTCCTTTCGCGCAGAAGGCGGAGACCGGCGGAATGCACCGGCCTCCGCCGCTCTCTTAGTCCTTCACCGCAGGCTCCATGCCCACAGCCTTCAGCTTGCGGTCAAACGCGCCGCCGCGATACTCCAGCACAAGGTTGCGCACCATGTCGTGGCTCAGGTCGATGATGTCCTCGTTGCCCGTCGGGTCGCTGCCGTCGCCGCCGAGGATGTTTGCGTCCATCAGCTTTTCGATGATGTCGTGGAACTCCTTGTTCTTGATGTCCCGCAGCCGTTCGTATCTCACCATGTTTTCTTCCTCCAGTCTTTCGTTTACTTCCTTTGCGATCTGCCCGTGATGCTCGTACAGCCAGTTGCCGGGGCAGGACTTGTTTGCAAACCACCTGTGCACGGTCATGTTCTGCCGGTCTACCTGACCTACGAGGTTTTGATCTCCCTTCCACCGGAGCTCAGGGATGTGGTTCCGCTTGCAGATGTCCACCAGCAGCTCGATGAGGCTCTTGTATGCCTTTTCCGTGATCGGCCACGGCTCGCCCTTCGCGCAGTTGGCCACCTCGATGGTCACAGCGCGGTTGTCGTTGCTCCTGTTGGATGTGCACCAGCTCGCGTATCCTTCCTCAACGTACATGCCGATGCGCCCGTCGCTGCCGATGCCGTAGTTGCTGCTGGATTTGCTCGTCTGGAACATCTGCCCGCAGCTCTCCACGCTCAGGTTCCCCGCCATGCAGTGGATGCTGATAGTGTCGATTGCATGGTTTCGCTTGCCGTAGGTGTACGGACTGAGCTTGGTGTAGCACACCAGCTTACTGTTGCTCATGGTCTTCCTCCTTGCCGGGTGTCGCGGTGCTCAGCATGTCCTTCAGCTTCTTCAGCACATCCACCGCATACGCCGTGAACGCTGCCAGCAGCGCGATATGTACCGCCGTCATCAGGTTCACCGTCTGTCCCTCCGCCTCGATGACCAGCAGATCAGGGTTCAGCCAGCCTGCGTAGTACACCGCGATGAGCGACGCAGCCACCACGCCGCCCTTGATGCAGCCGTTGCGGAACTTCATCATGTCCCATGTGCCCTCCATGAAGGCGTTCACGCTGCCGAGGGCGATGTTTGCCGCGATCAGCAGCACCAGCCCGATACCCAGTCTCACGATTGCAATGTCCGTCATGGTCTTGCTCCTTTCATAAGTCCGTTACCTGTTCTTCCTTCCTGCCGATACCGCCGAAGCTCTCCCGCTTTTCAAACAGACTCTTCACGCAGTACAGCAGCACCACGCCGATGATCTCCGTCACCGCCGTCCGGCTCAGGCTTTCCGCAATTTCCGTCCTGCCGAGGAAGGCGAGGACGTAGCTGCACCACACCCAGCCGATGCCGTTGATAAGGCACGCCCACACAATGCGCTTGGTGGTCGTTGTCTTACTTGGCCGTCTTCTCTGATGCCTGCCCTTCATGTCCCTCTCTCCAGATCGTCAATGCGGTGGTTTGCCACCTTCAGCTTTTCCTCGAAGACCGCCGCCGCCTCTTCCAGATGGTAGGTGCGCTCCACCAAACCGTTGTGCTTCGCTACTTTCTGCTCCAGTTCCTCCAGCCGGTAGGCGATGAGCGCCGCGCTTTTCTTGTTTGCGAAGTACGCCCCCGCCATGGTGCCGATCAGGCTCAGCACAGCCACAATGACCGTCTCCGTCATGCCGTCGCCTCCGTCCATCCATACGCACCCGGCTCCCACACGTTCGCGTCCACATCGCTCGTCCAGTGTTTGCCGTTGTGGCTCACCTTTGCGCCCTTGGCGTAGGCATCTGTGCTGCCCACCGGCTGGCTCCACTCCGGCCATTCCTCCGCCGGGTCGGAGATGCCCACCCACAGCGACGGGCTGTCCTCCGGTTTCCAGTCCCCCTGCGAGGTGTGCGCCTGCAGGCATTTGTAGAGCTTTCCGCTGCGTTCCCTGATCTGTCCTGCGGTGTAGGCCACCGGGTACGCCCACGGGCTGAACAGCTCCGCGTGCTCTCCCGCCGTCACGCCGTCGATGTCTCCCCTCTCTGTCATGGTGACAAATGCGATGCCCACCGCCTCACTGCTGCTCTGCAAAACCGTGCCGGTGTCCTTCTCAATGAGCTGCACTTCCTCCAGTTCATCAAGCCCCGTGTGCCCCATCAGACGGTATACCGTGCCGTCCACGGCCACGCCCTGTGCGTCCTCCTCTTCGCAGAGGATGTAGAAGCCGTCCGCGTGCCTGCGGATGTAGTTTGGCTTCTCTGTCAGCGCGATCACGCCGCCGTCCTTTCTGATCTCGTACATGCTTTCACGCTCCTTTTTCCATCAGTCGTTTGTAGAACCTGTCCATCCGCCGCAGCACCCGGTAGCTGTTGCCCCGCCGCATGTGGCCGCGCCAGCTCTCGTATGCCGTGCGGATGTCTTCCTCTGTCATTCTGCCTTCCGCCATCCATCGCCGGAAGGTCTTCAGCTTCCGCCGCATCCGCCTTGCGCTTTTGCGGCACATCTTCCGCCGCACCTTCCCCGTCTCCGTCAGATAGAATCTCGTCTTCAGGAAATGCAGCTCCTGCAGCTTTACAATGCGCGTCTTCTTCTCGTTCATCCGGATGCCGAGGTCTGCGCATACCGCCCGGATTTGCTTCAGGCATTCCTGCAGGTAGTCCCGGCTCTCGTGGATGAGATAGCCGTCGTCCATATATCTGCCGTAGCCCTCGATGTGCAGTTGCTCCTTGATGAAGTGGTCAAGCCGGTTTGGCAGCATCAGCGCGTCGATCTGGCTCACCTGACTGCCGAGGCCGAAGCCCCGCTCGCCAAAGTCCTCCATCAGACCGCACGCCAGCTTTTGCACCCGCTCGTCCCGGATGCGCCGCTCACTCTCTGCGTAGATCGGCGCGTGCGGCGCGGAGTTGAAGTAGTCCGAAAAGTCGAATACCAGCGCCCAGCCGTCCGTCCCGTGCTTTCGGTAGTACCGCTGCAGGTGGCAGGTCAGCCTATCCATGGCAAAGTCGATGCCCTTGCCCTTCAGGCTCGCCGCGTTGTCGTACACGAACGCCGCCGAGAACAGCGGCACCAGCGCGTTGTCGCACAGGCAGCGCTGCACCACCCGCTCCGCGATGTGCACGCTGCGGATGTGCCGCAGCTTTCCCCGTTCCATCAGGTCGAAGGCGAAAAAGCCCTTGGTCTTCCATGTGCCGTCCATCAGCTCCCGGTGCGTCCGGGCGATGTTGGCGGTAAAGTTGCCGAGATACCGCTGCGTGGAGCATTTCCAGCCCACGCCCTTGCAGCATTCCCGTCCCGCCCGGTACAGGTGCTCGTAGCTGAACACCTGCTCAAAGCTCCCGCACGCCTCGCTGCGTGCATCTCTTTGCCGCTGGCGTTCCGCTTTTCTTCTCCTGTACCGTGCCTCGTGTCTCTCTTCGCTCGTCATAATTCTCCTCGCCCGTTAGGGCATCCCCTGTACGGAATTATTCTTGGGTGCGTGTTCTATCCGCGTGGCAGTACCAGCCATGGAACGGGCTGTCCGCACATTCGCCCGCCATGCAAGCAGCGTCCGGCTGACTGCATCAGAGGATTGTTTTGGCCGTGCCGGGAACAAGCTCTCCTTCTGCAAGGGTGCTGCTTCGCCGCTGCCGGTTACTGTCCTGACCCATCTCTTGCAGAATCCGAAGGCCACGCCATTCGCATTGCTCGCGTTGTTGTAGTTGGCGTTGCCGTTGCTGTTGACATTGCAGAAATTCGTGGAGTTGCTGCCATTCGGAGAGCGCTCCCACCAGTTGTTCGCGCTGCCGCAAGTGCAACAAATACAGAGCTTGACCCATATTCTTCATTCCGGAAGGTCTTTGTACCGCTGCCGGTCGTTCTTCTTCACCGCCGCAATGAGCTTCGCTTCCTCGCAGATGAGGTCGCCCCAGCGCTGCATCGCCTTGTGAATCCACCCGTAGCCCTCCGGGTTCTGCAAAATGCTGTCATACAGCAGCTGCAGCTTCGGGCTGAGGTTCTGCAGCGCGTTGTTCGCTCGCATCAGCTCGTCCCTGCGCAGCTGCGCCTCGTGCCGGTTCGTCGGCCAGATGTTGTTCGCCGCCCGTACCCGGTCATGCACCTCGCTGCTCAGCTCCATGATGCGTCCCGTCAGAAATCGCTCGTACCGCTTCGGTGCCTTCATGCAGCACGCAAAGGTGTGTGCCTCCAGCTGCCTTGCCGTTTCGATGAACTGCACGCTGCTCTCGCCTCGTTTGGATTTGTAGACCGACATGGTTCTCTCCCTTCCATCCCGCAGCACACAGGCTGCGGGATTGCCTCAGATGCTGGATTAAAAGCAGAAGCCGAAGGCCACGCCAACCGCATAGCTCGCGCCGCTGTAGGTGGCGTTGCCGCCGCTGCCGACACGGCAGAAATACGTGGAGTTGCCGCCAGCCGGAGAGCGCCCCCACCAGCCGTACGCGCTGCCGTTTCGATTCTTCACCTTGCTGTTTCCCGCCTTGTAGTAGTCATACTGCGTGCCCTCGCCGCTCTTGGAATAGCTGACGCTGCCGAAAATCTCGATCTCGCTCAGCAGAAACAGCTTGTCCGCCGTGGTGTTGATGGTGGCGCTCTGACTGCCCGCCGAGGTCAGCTTGTTCACCTCCCGGATGCCGTTCTGTACCTCCGTCGGCATCAGCGCCAGAATGGCAGGCAGGTGTGTGCTTCGCATGGCGCAGCTCGTCCAGCCGCCACTGTTGGTGTTGGAGCTGTTCATGTTCTTGGTCTCGCCGTAGCAGTCGTGCAGCTGGAAGGTCAGCGGTGCCTTCCCGCCGGATGCGTAGGTGTCGTGGTTCTTGCCGATGATGTCTACCTGATAGCTCGCGCCATTGATGGTCATCGTCTTGCTGTTGCCCACCACCCATGTGCTCGGCACGCTGCCCGAATGGCACGCCGCGATGATGGAAGCCCAGTCGTTGTCCGCGAAGTTGTCCTTCAGGAAGCTCACCGTCACCGCGCAGGTCTTGTTCGCCGGTGCGGTGTAGTTCGTTCCCGCCGCCACGCTGATGGTGATCGTCGCGCTGCCGTTGGCCTTTCCCGTCACCGTCACCGTGTTGCCCGATACGCTCACCGTCGCCGCCGCTGTGTTGCTGCTCACGGCGCTGATCGTGCCGTCGCCGCTGCGCGTCACCGCGATGGTCTTGCTCTTCGTCGTGGTGTCCAGCGTCATGCTGGCGGGGGAGATGGAGAGGCTGCCCGCCGCCTTCCCGATACTCCAGCTCACGCTCTTCGCCGTCGTCGTGCCGTCCGCCCAGCGGTAGTTGCTCTTCGGCGTGAAGGTTGCCGTGTAACTCCCTGCGTTGGTGCCCGTGGTCGTGCCGCCGATGGTCAGCTGTGCCGTGTTGTAGTTGTTCCATGTGGGGGACTGGCTGCCGCCGTTGTAGGTCAGGCTCCCGCTCTGGCTCGGCACCGTGGAGATCGTCTTCCGGTTCACCGTCACGCTGGTGGTGGCCGTCTTGGTCACGTTCCGCTCCGTGTAGCTCACCGTGATCGTCTGCGTGCCCACGGTATTAAGCGTCGCGGGGCTGCAGCTGTAGCCCGTCACATTGGCGGTCGCTCCGTCAGAGTAGGTGGCCTTCACCACCATGCCCGCGCTCTGGAAGCTGTCGCCATACTCATAGACCTTCTTCGTCGGCTGCGCCGTGATCTCGATCTTCGTCAGCCGGTGAATGACCGTGATGGCCTGCTCCGCCGTCTTCGTCACGCCGCCCTCGGTGTAGCGGATAGTCACCTTCGTTGTGCCGTCCGCCAGTGGTGTGTTCGGCTCGTAGCTGTAGCCCGTGCATTTCAGCGTCGCGCCGTTGCTGTAGGTTGCTGTCACCACCATGCCCGCCGGGTCAAAGGTCTCGCCCTGCGTGTAGGTGGTCTTCGTTGGCGGTGTCGTGATGGCGATGCCAGTCAGCTTGATGCCGCCGCCTCCGCCGCCCACCATGTTGAATACCAAACTCATGCCGTTGCCTCCGTTCTCAGAATGTTCACGGTCAGATTGGCCGTGGGTGCTTCATTGCAGTGGAAGGTCATCTTTCCCGCCGTGGTCACATCGTCGGCGTAGATCACCGCCTCTGCGTAGCCTGCAAAGCTGTCTCCCGCAGGGCATACCGTGTAGGCGTACCCGCTCGTGACGAACTTGCTGTTGCTCACAGTCTGCGCGTTGCCGCTCCATCCCGCCGCCGTCAGTGTCACCGTGAAGGAAAGTGCCTTCCCGCTCTTGCCGTTCCAGCCCGTCCGCTCTGCCGCCGTGATGTGCGCGGTGGTGTTGCCCTCGTGATCGTCGAGGTTGCCCTGCACGGCTGCCGCAGCGCCCGCTGTCTCTTTCCCTGCAAGTGCGGTACGGATGTCGCTGTGTGCCGTACTGGAGCTGTTATGCGCCGATACCGCGCTTGCCGCCGTCCCCGTTGGGTCTGCGCCCGCCTGTGCCGCCGTCACCCGATGCGGGTTGTCCGTGTTGCCGGTGTGTGCGCCGAGGCTCGTTGCGTTGGCTTTCTTGTCCAGCTCCGTCTTCACGCCGCCGCTGGTCACGGGGTTCGTGCTGTTCGCCGTCGGGGCTGTGTCGAAGGTCAGCTTGTCCTGCTTGCCGTTCCACTTGGTGCGCTCCGCCGCTGTGATGTGCGCCGTGGTGTCGCCCTCGTGGCCGTCCAGATTGCTCTGCCCCGCCGCCGCAGCGCCG
>ERZ779888.1223-NODE-1223-length-26473-cov-13.753956_pt1 | contig 26473 bp, 20 predicted proteins | sample MGYA00511245_ERZ779888 | MGnify/ENA primary metagenome ERZ779888 (study PRJEB29588, sample SAMEA2155255) | human gut metagenome | biome: human gut; feature: human-associated habitat; material: faeces | place: Denmark | collected 2008/2010 ...
TATTTATACATTTACGCTTTTTCGGTAAATGTGTTATATTTTCTGTGTCTTTGCAATATGGTGTTTATATTTCTTTAAATCAAAATAAATATATGGGCATATCGTAAACTTTTAAAAATAATGGGGCTTGATTTATGTCAAATAGAAATTATTGGGGATTTCTGAGTGCAAATGATGAATAATTTTCGGATAACATTAATTAACATTTTGAACTGTATGTTTATTCAAATAATATACCTTCTCTTGATGTGAATCATCTAAAATTGATATTTAAAATGCAAATTAAATAATAAAGATTAAAAAGGGAACTTCTATTTCTTTTTTATACATTTATAATATATATTTGCAGCCCGAACATTAAAACATTTAAATTATGAAGATGAAAAAAGAATACATTTCACCCTCAATTCAAGTGTTGCAGATTGTGATAGATAATATTTTAAGTGGAAGTGGTGAGGAAAATTCGTTTCCTGGTATGGATGGAGGTAATAACGGATTGCCTTCTGATCCTCGTTATAGTAGTTACGATTATAGCGAAGAAGAATCTGACGAAGCCGTTTACAGCAAAACCAACGTCTGGGGATATTGACCGGCTTGCGTTTTCAGGATATTAATATCAGCACACAGGATAACAACTTATTTATAGCACAATATTTTTATATGAGAAACATCATGTTGGCAGTTTGTCTTGCGGCATGCTGTTATTCTTCTGCTTATGCAGGAAAAGCTGACAGTCTGGATATATTCCGTACTGTCGATCTGCGTGAGGTGATAGTTTCTGTCAACCGTGAACAGACACGTAAGATAAACACTCCGCAGCACATTGTGAACGTTCCAAAGAGTTTCATCGACTACGCCAATAAGCAGTCTACGGCCGACTTGCTCGGCGAAACCGGTCAGGTGCTCGTACAGAAGAGCCAGCAGGGTGGTGGCAGTCCGATACTCCGCGGTTTCGAGGCGTCGCGCATCCTCCTTGTGGTTGACGGTGTGAGGATGAACAATCTTATATACAGAAGCGGTCATCTGCAGAACTGTCTTACCGTGGATCAGTTCGCATTGAAAAACATGGAGGTGCTTTTCGGACCGTCGTCGCTTAACTACGGTTCCGACGCTTTGGGCGGAACAATCACTTTCAACACCCTTTCGCCGACCCTTGCTGCCGACGGAGCATCCTCTACAAGCGAGGGACATGCTGTCGTGAGATACGGAAGCGCCAACAATGAAGGTACGGCACACGTGGATTTCAATTACGGTACGGATAAGTTCGCGTCGCTCACATCGTTCACTTTCAGCAACTTCGGTGACCTGCGTGCAGGTGCCAACCGCAATCCTTTCCTGCCGGATGACGATAATTACATAAGAAGCGACGTATACGCGCAGCCGCAGAACGGTAAGGACGACATCCTGTTGTATAACGACAAACCGCAGCTACAGAAGCGTTCGGGTTATCTGCAGTACGATTTCATGCAGAAACTGCTCTACAAGCCCAATGCTCGACAGTCGCACATGATTAATTTCCAGCTGTCAAACACCAACGACTTCAACCGCTACGACCGTCTGAGCGTCACCGAGATTAAGAACGATGAGTTGCGCCCTAAGTTTGCCGAGTGGTACTACGGTCCGCAGTTCCGCCTCATGGCAGCCTATCAGTATGACGGGCGCGAGCAGCTCGGAGCCGACAATGTGCACCTTACGCTGGCCTACCAGAACGTGAAGGAGAGCCGCCACGATCGCAAGTTCCAGAAAGAAGAACTGTACAACAACTGGGAGAACGTGAACATAGTATCGCTCAACAGCGACTGGATAAAGTATATGGACAGCCATAAACTGCACCTCGGTATCGACGGTACGCTGAGTTTTCTGAAGTCAACAGCCAACACCGAGAACGTGCTTACGGGCGAAACATCATACAATACCACACGCTATCCCGACGGCCATAACAGTATGCACACCATCGAAGCGTTCGCCACTCACGTGTGGAACATCAGTCCGAAATGGAGCATGCACGACGGCATCCGCCTTGGCTATGCCACCACATATTCCAGCGTGCTCGACGTGGAGGAGTTCCCTTTCTTCGGCAGCGACAGCCAGCGCAAGAACAATCTTACATACAGCGCGGCATTCGGCATGAACTGGCTGCCGACAAAGACATGGAAGATAGCCATGTCGGCATCCACCGCCTACCGCGTGCCGAACATCGACAACACTTCAAAAGTGTTCGACTCGAAGGTCAGCACCGTGACAATTCCCAACAAGGACATACGTCCGGAGAAGACCGTTTCGCTCGACCTTAACATAACGAAGCACATAGACGATGTGCTGACATGGGAGAATGTGATATACGGCACCTACTATTTCGACGCCATAACCACCGCGCGCGGCACGTTCATGGGCGACAGCCAGATGGAATATCAGGGCGAGATGTGCGACATTTATACATACACCAACGCCAAGAAGGCGGCGCTCTGGGGCTTTTCTTCAAGCCTTACTGCCACGCCGTCGTGCCAGACCGAGCTTTACGCTTCGTTCAATTATACCTACGGCCGCATACTCGGAGGCGAGAAGAAACAGCCGCTCGACCACATACCGCCAATCTACGGACGTGTAGGAGCGGCATGGCTCACGGCTGACGGTCGCGGACGTTTCGACATGTATGCCCTGTATAACGGCAAGAAATCGGTTGATGATTACAACATGGACGGCGAGGACAACATCGACTACGCCACCGTGAAAGGTGCCGACGGCGAGGGCATGCCGGCATGGTTCACGCTCAACCTCAAGGGCAGCTACACCATTAACCGTTACATCGCCCTGCAGGCAGGCGTGGAGAACATACTCGACACCGAGTACCGCGTGTTCTCATCGGGCATCAATGCTCCCGGACGCAATGTCTATGCAGCCGTCAGAATGACATTCTGACACGCAACGTAGCAGGTACAAACATTTTCTACATATTCATAGTTCTTTGTCAAAGGTGGAGACGTGTTGCCGTCTTCCGTGTGAACGGATAAGGCAGACGTGTTTCCACCTCTTTTTTGTAGTGTGCTGCCATGTCAAAAACGGTGCGGCACTATGCTTTTCACGATTCACCGTATAAACGGTGCGGGAAGGTTTTTAGTAAAACTCTATTGCCGAGCTTACAATTTTTCTTGACTAATTTTTGACAAAATAAAATCGGGAAATAGGTGTAAGAGTATGTTAAATCCGGCGTTATAAAGGGTATTTAGGGCGGTATCGTATTTTGATATACCCAGTCTGATAGTCCGGAAAAGTTCGTTTCACGTTCTGATAATGCCCATTTCAGCATACGATAAAGCCCATATTAGGGTGCGAAATGGTGCTTTTCGTCCTCCGAAATGGGCTTTATTGTATGCCGGAATGGTGCATATCACAAAGCGATAAAATACCCCTTAAATGCAAATTATTGATATTCAATATATTATAAAAACCTCTCACAATTCGCGTATTTGCGTCCGAAGGAGAGCTGCTTTGCAAATACTCGCTTATTTTTCGGGGTAGAACCGGAAGCTAAGGTGTAAAAATCAAAATTCGGTTACAATCTGAAAGTTGCCTGTATTGACCCATTGTTTCACTCGGTAGTAGGTGTTTCGCCCTGGCGTTCTGTCCTGTATTTCTGCGGAGACATGCCCGCGTTGCTTTTGAAGAATTTGCCGAATGCCGATTGGTCGGAGAAATGCAGCTTGTCGGCAATCGCCTGTATTGGCAGGTCTGTGCCGACGAGCATGCGGCAGGCTTCGGCATACAGCATACCGGTGATGAAGTAGCCCGCGGTCTTTTGCGTCACTTTCCTTATGACGCGCGACAGATATGTGGGAGAGATGGACAGCCGGCGGGCGTAGAACTCTATGTAGTGCTCCTCGCGGTAGTGCTGTATGAGCAGCATGATGAAGCTGTGGAAGAGCGTCTCGTTGTGGTTCAGTGCAGGCGGCAGGGCGTTCACACGCTCTTCCACCAACTCGAGCATCTGTAGCAACAGGGCGTGCATTAGATGGTTGACGATGCTTTCCTGATAGACATACGGTTGCATAATGGCCTCCGAAATCTGCTGCATCGAGGCCGTCACATGCCCGGTCTGACTCTCGTTCAGATGCAGGATGGGGCGCGTGGTGCGGCAGAAGAACAGCGTGTAAGACTGGTATGGCTCGAAAGTGGATATCATGTGCTCGAACAGACTGCGCTCGCACATCAGGTCCATAGCCTCAAAGTCGCTGCTCTGGCCGGTGATGGCTACCAGCGTGCTTGGCGAAAGAAGCAGCATGTCGCCGCGCCCGATGGTGCACTCCCGGTAGTTTATCGAGAACACGGCAGTGCCCGACTTCACTGCTATAAACGAGAAAATGTCGGCATAGGCAGGCGATATGGTGTCGATATTCACCAGTCGGTTGTCCATGCGGAAGCACGCTATGCGGTTTTTATAAACCTCTTTCACCTTATGATAGGCCATAAGGTCGCTCAGTCTTATTATCCTTTCTTTCATCATTATTTGTATATATGTAAGCCATATCGGCCGTTCCTGCCGTAGCACATTGCCGCGGTTGTCAGGCGTTGAAGCTGCGGTCACGGTGCAAAGATAGCTGTTGTTTCGCATTTAACCAATTCTAATCATTTTTTTAACAGCGGGTGTTGGATTTGATTTGCGAACTTTGCACGTTGTAAACAAAGGATAAAAACTAACTGTATATGACAAGAATATGGATTTATCTGGGAGCGGCTATGCTCCTTGCCGTATGCACACAGCGTGTTGCGGCACAGAAAGAAATAACCATTCACAACGCGGCCGGTAAGGAGATGAAGGTTGCAATGCGCAAGGCTCTGCCTGTGACTGCCGACCGTGTGCGCTATCCGGGTTTCAAACAGGAGACTCTTGTGCTGAAGGCAGGAAGCATACGCCGTGAGGGAGCGAAACCGCTCACCTGCGACATTCTGCTCGAGCGCGATGTACCTGTGAAACTGCGCGACGGCGTGACAATCTATGTTGATGTGTTCCGCCCTGTTGACGGCAAGAAGTGTCCGGCAATAATGGCATGGAGCCCTTACGGTAAGGAAGTGGGCGGACAGATGCTCGACGATGTTCCCATGCGTGCCGGAGTGCCGATGAATGCCACGTCCGGACTTGAGAAATTCGAGGGTCCCGATCCTGCTTATTGGGTGGCACACGGCTATGCTGTGGTCAATGTGGACAAGCGCGGAGCATATATGTCTGAAGGCAACTTGCTGTATTGGGGACATGAGGACGCGCTTGACGGTTGCGACGTTATAAAGTGGATAGCCTCGCGCGACTGGTGTACGGGTAAGGTAGGAATGTCCGGCAACTCATGGCTCACCGTTTCGCAGTGGTTCATAGCTGCCGAAAAGCCAAAGCATCTTGCTGCCATAGCTCCGTGGGAAGGTTTCTGCGACCACTACCGCGAGTCGGGCACACGCGGAGGAATACCTATGCCGGAGTTCCCGGAGATGATAGCCGAGACATTTTCTTCGGCTCACGGAATGTTGGAGGACCAGCCCCGCATGATTGTCGAGAAACCTTTCATGTGCGACTATTGGGAGGACAAGGCTGTCAAGGTTGAGAACATCGACATACCTGCATATGTTGTGGCAAGCTATACCAACTCTGTTCACACGCACGGTACGTTTGCCGGCTACCGCCGTATGGCTTCTAAAGAGAAGTGGCTGCGTGTACACAACACTCAGGAGTGGTATGATTACTACACACCTGAGAATGTGGAAGACCTGCGCCGCTTCTTCGATCACTATCTGAAAGGCATTGACAACGGATGGAAAAAGACGCCGAGAGTGCGTCTGTCGGTGCTCAATCCGGGTGGAAAGGACATCGTGGGCCGTCCTGAAAACGAGTTCCCGTTGGCACGCACGCAGTATGAGAGACTCTATTTGTCGGCTTCTGACAGTACGCTTCAGACATCACTGCCTGCTAAGGAGGCTGTAAATGTCTATCGTTCGGAGGATGAGAATCATCAGGTGACATACCGTTATCGTATGGATAAGCCGACAGAGATCACCGGATACATGAAGCTCCATCTGTGGGTGGCTGCTCCCGACAACGACGATATGGATCTTTCGGTGAGCGTTGAGAAGCTGTCGAAAGACGGAAAACCTCTTCCCGACAAGACTGGTAGTCTGATTGCGGCTACGGGTATGATGCGTGTGTCGATGAGACAGTTGGATGAGGCTAAGAGCACTGAGGCTGAACCTTACTATCCGTTCACGACCGAACAGAAGCTGAAACCGGGCGAGATTGTGCCTGTGGAAATAGAGATATGGCCTATGGGACTGCTGTTCGACAATGGCGAGATACTGCAACTGACCGTAGGGGCATACTATCCTGCAAAGGCCGACATACCGTTCGGTTCGGCACCAATCTCAATACCGAAAGAAGGATATACATATATGCCGGGACAGAACGTGGAGAAAATGACCATCGGCGGCAACGCTAACGAGTGTGCCGATGCCAATGAGGTTGTCAAGTCTCCGGCAACTCACAATGTGGGCAGACACTGCATATACACTGGCGGAAAGTATGACAGCTATCTGTATGTGCCGGTAATACCGGCGAAATGATACCTGATGCACGGCCGTTTACCGCAGCCAGACATTGCAAAATACATTTCCAAAATATAAGGAAGAGGCTTTTCTGCCTCTCCCTTTCTTGTTCATCGTTATTGTTATTTGGTATATGTTTATATACTATGGAGTTATCTGCATAATATATATGCGATTCTGCCTATTCAACATTGTCCGTCATCTCTTTCTTAATCCTGATCAACATTTCTGTCTGCTTGTTTTCCGGCAAGTGGGCGAGATTATTCACGCATCCCAACATGGCTGCTCCACCGAAATGTAGCGACTTGAGATATTCGATTTTATCCGGTGTTACGCCGCCGAGAGCAATTACTTGTTTGTCTATTATACCTCGGGCCGCTGCCTTTTTTAATGTAATATCGTTAAATGCGGACGAATATCCCTGTTTGGATATGCTGTCGAATATCGGACTTAAAAATACATAATCACAGACAGGCTTGTATTTTTCTACTTCTTCCAACGAGTGGCACGAACGGCTGATGTGGCCATGGTAATCGGTGGGGATGTCGCTTCGACGTGCGTTTAGGTGTATGCCGTGCAGACCATATTGTGTGGCAAGCTCGAAGAAATCGTGTATTATTATGTGCCTGTAATCCTCTTCCGGCATCTGGTCGAGCAGTCTTGAGCAGTCATCCGCGGTAGCACCGGGCTTGCGAAGGTGTATATAATCAACGCCGCAGACTATCAGACGGTGAAGGAATGATGCCTCATCGGTGAAGAAAGAAGGAGATGTGACTACAATCCAAAGCATTTTCCGGGTATTGTACGTATTGGTTTTAAAAAGCTCCGGACACCGAACAATATTGTCGGTATCCGGAGTTGTTGGTTATTATTTCAGTTTGTTGATGATGAGTTCTGCCACTTTCTTTCCGGACATAAGCATTCCGCCGAAGATAGGTCCCATGCGTGGGGTGCCGCTTACGGCAGAGGCTGCCATGCCGCAGACGTAGAGTCCCGGATATATCTCCTTTGTCCCGTTCACCACTTCTTCTTCTCCTGCGACAACATCCAGAGAGCGTTCGCCTATGACATCGCCCGTGTCAGTGGCAAGGCGTATGCCGTTCTTGCGTGCGACGGTCTTACACATCTCGCTGTCGTGGCCTGTTCCGTCAATCACACATTTTGCCATGATGTTCAGCGGATCTACATGCAGACCTTCGCGCAGCACCGGTGTCCAGTTTACAACGACACCGCTTACTACATTGTTCTTGAAGACAACATCCTCAACAGAATAGCAGTTGAAGATTGTTGCGCCGGCATGTACAGCCTTGTAGAGCAGTGCTGAGGTGCTTTCTACAGAATCCATGACGTAGAGTCCGTCGCCGTATGGCTTATAATTTATATCAAAATCTTTTACTATATCGATAGCCTCTTCCTGAACGACAATCTGATTGAACATCATTGCGCCGCCCCACATGCCACCGCCCGGCGACAGCTTGCGGTCGAACTGCGCAACCTTCAGACCGGCTTTCGCAAGATAATAGGCGGCAACTATTCCGGAAGGACCTCCGCCTACTATTGCCACATCAATGTCGAGATTTCTTTCCAATTTCTCAAAGTAGGTACTTATAATACCTTGTGAAACTTTCTTTTCTATCATTTTTGTTTATGTTATTAAATTGGTAATTCTGGATTTATTTCTTTTGTCAGTTGTTTTCGTCACAATCTTTTATTGTTTGACTGATACGCATTGCGCAGAAGTTAGGTCCGCACATGGTGCAGTATTTTCCTCCTACGTGGTTCGCCGTCTTGTAATATTCGAGTGCGCGTTCCGGGTCAAGGCTCAGATTGAACTGATCTTTCCATCTGAATTCGTATCTTGCCTTGCTCAATGCGTTGTCGCGTACAATGGCACCGGGGTGCATTTTTGCAAGGTCGGCGGCATGTGCGGCCAGTTTATAGGTTACCACACCTGTGCGCACATCGTCACGGTCGGGCAGGGCAAGGTGCTCTTTCGGTGTCACATAGCACAGCATGGCCGTTCCGAGCCATCCTATCTGTGCCGCACCTATCGCGCTTGTTATGTGGTCGTAGCCGGGCGCAATGTCCGTAACGAGTGGTCCGAGAGTGTAGAACGGAGCATTATGACATTTTTCTATCTGGCGCTGCATGTTCTCCGGAATCTTGTGCATGGGCACGTGTCCCGGACCTTCGATGAATGCCTGTACGTTCTTGGCCCACGCACGCTCTACCAGTTCGCCCATCGTGTCAAGTTCGGCAAACTGTGCCCGGTCGTTGGCATCGTATATACTGCCCGGTCGCAGACCGTCGCCGAGCGATATGGCAACGTCGTATTGTGCGCAGATGTCGCAGATATCGTCGAAATGTTCGTATAGGAAACTTTCCTTCTGATGCATCTGACACCATTTTGAAATGATACTTCCGCCGCGGCTTACCATGCCGGTCATGCGGTTGTCCGCAAGGTGTATGTTCTGAAGACGTATTCCGCAATGGATCGTGAAATAGTCAACTCCCTGCTCACATTGTTCTATAAGCGTGTCGCGGAACAGCTCCCAGCTGAGGTCTTCAGCGTGACCGTTCACCTTTTCCATGGCCTGATACATGGGCACAGTGCCAACCGGAACCGGACAATTGCGTATTATCCACTCGCGGGTTTCGTGTATGTTTGCTCCGGTTGACAGGTCCATAAGTGTGTCTCCGCCCCATTTGCAGCTCCATACAGCTTTCTCCACCTCTTCGTCAATGCTTGAGGTTGTGGCGGAATTGCCTATGTTGGTGTTGATTTTTACAAGGAAGTTGCGTCCGATAATCATCGGCTCAGACTCCGGATGATTGATGTTTGCCGGTATGACGGCACGTCCTGCGGCCACCTCGTCGCGCACAAACTCCGGAGTTATGTGCGTGTCTATGCCAAGCTCGGCACAGTTCATGTTCTCGCGTATGGCCACATATTCCATTTCCGGGGTCACAATGCCCTGCTTGGCATAATACATCTGGCTCACCTGACATCCTTTCTTGGCTCTCAACGGCAGCGTGATGTGTTCAAAGCGCAGGCTGTCAAGCGAGTGGTCGTCGCGGCGCATGCGTCCGTATTCAGATGATATCTCTTTAAGACGTTCCACACCTCCACGCTTCATAATCCATGCTTCACGCATACGCGGCAGTCCTTTCTTGACGTCTGTTTCTATGTTCGGGTCGCTGTAAGGACCGCTTGTGTCGTAAATGTAGATTGATGGATTCTTACGTTCAACGCGCTTTCCGTCCTTTACAGATACTGTCGGCATCTGGTGTACGACGCGCATTCCGACGTTGATTTCAGGATAGAGATGTCCTTTAAGATAGACTTTCTCTGAACTGGGATAAGTTATTTTTATTTTATTCTCCATTGGTTTATGGTTTTAAGTAAAGTACATTAAGATGTCTCACAGTACTTTACTGTTTTCAGATTTGCGGTTGTTTATTCTTTATTGGTTAATTGTCTTATGACTTTTTTCATTTCGTCAACAGGGCTTTCGGCACGTAGTATGCTGCCGCTGAGGGCTATTCCTGACACTCCGGCCGACAACAGACACGGTATGTCGTTGCAGGTTATGCCTCCTATAGCCACTAAAGGCAGGCTGATTCCGGCCTCTTTCATCTGTGAAAGTATGTTTTTATAGCCTTCCAGACCAAGCATCGGCGCAAGATTCTTTTTCGTTGTGGTGAATCGGAACGGACCACATCCTATGTAGTCGGCACCTTCTGAGACTATGCGCCGTATGTCGTCGAACGTGTTTGCAGTGCCTCCAATGATGAAGTCGGGACCGGTCTGCTTGCGGGCTTCGGCAACAGGCATGTCGTTTTTCCCGAGATGCACACCGTCAGCTCCTATGCGCAAGGCCAGCTCCACGTGGTCGTCTATTATGAATATGGCACCTCTGCGTCTGCATTCAGGTATTAGTCTGAGTGCTGTTTTCTCTATTTCGTCCTCGTCGGCATCCTTCATGCGCAGCTGAATCCACCTGCAACCGCCTTCAAGAGCCATCATTGCCGAGTCTAAATAAGAATATTTGTCTGTGAAATGGGTTATGAACTGTATATTGACAGGTGGTGGACATGATGGCGAACCGGATAAAGCATAGTGCTTTATTCCGGATGTTGTGCATTTACAGCCTGGTGTATTGTTTACCGTTAGGCAAGCCACAGGTTTATAAAAATGATTCACCGGCCCGTGTCCGTTGCCTACATGTATGTCTGCACCGGCCTTCAGCGCTTCCGTAAGATAGTTCTTCGCACAGCGTACAGCCTGTTCAAGTGACATACCCCGGGCTGCAAATGCGGCTATTGCCGAAGAAAGTGTGCATCCGGTGCCGTGAGTATTGTTTGTATCAACGGTCTCCGACGACAGACAAATGCGCTTTATGTCATCACCGTTTTTAATATACAGATAGTCGTTTTTTGTATTTCCGTCCATGTGTCCGCCCTTTATCAGCAGCGCTTTTACGCCGTAAGCAAATATAGCCTGAGCCATACAGTCAATATCGTTCTGAATGTCCTCACCGCTTTTGTATGTCTCTATTCCCGCCAATACGCAGGCTTCGGGAATGTTGGGCGTCACAATATCTGCTATCGGCAACAGGCGTTCTCTCATTATGTCAAGCGCGTCGGGCTGCATGAGCGAGTATCCGCTTGTTGAAACCATCACCGGATCGACCACCAGAAATGCAGGTTTGTGTCTGTTCAATGCCTTGACAACGGCGTCAAGAGTCTCGGCATCGTTCACCATTCCTATCTTGACTGCGTCGATGTGTATGTCCTCCATCACAGTCTCAATCTGATCGTAAACAACTTGTGGCGGCAGTTTGTGCACATATTTCACGCCGACAGTGTTTTGCACTGTTACGGCTGTAATGGCAGAAGTGCCGTACACCCCTAATGCGGAGAATGTCTTTAAGTCTGCCTGAAGACCGGCACCGCCTGACGGGTCAGACCCCGCAATTGTCAAAGCTGAAAGATATCGTTCCATCTTTTTCTACATTTATTGTAACAATGTACCACAAAGATGGAACGTGTAAAAACGTATTGAAATATAAAAGATATTATGTTATCAAAATCCCAGCGTCAGCATTACCTGTACTGGTGCAATGTGTATCTTCTCAGCCACATACGACAACGTGTCGTAGGGCACCACCTTTTGAGTACATCCGCAAAGGTAACGCAATAAAATGTAAGGACAAAATTTTTATGTTATTTTATTATTTGAAGTAACAAATATCTTTTATCTTGCACTTTTCTGTTTCATAATGCCGGTTTGTCAGGTCAGCATCCAGTACCGTCTATATTGCATGCGTTGCCTTTTACCTTGCCGGGCGCTTGCAGACCTGCCTCTTCAGGACGGAATGTTACGGTACCGTCTTCAAGTACGAAGCATGGTATGCCGACAGAACCTACTCTTTTCATGACATCGAAAACCGGACTTTTGTCGCGCAGCCGTAAAAAATCTTTGAGATTGCGGACATGCTTGCCTATATCAATCACTTCATATTTGTTGTTGCCATACACTTGTTCTTTCACGAATGTACAGTCGGGACATGTGTCCATGACGAAAATCTTGATCATGATAATTATGCTTTTAAATATTAATATAACTATTTATTGATATGGCCCAATCAGTCTTTTCCCGATGATAAGGCCAGTAACAGTGTTCTGAAACAGACTTTATCACGGTCCGACAGAGCCCATGTCAGCATTGCTACAACACGGCGATCATTGCTTATCAATTTATCCCATGTACTTCAGAAAAGCCTCAACCTGTCGCTGAAGATCGGCCGATTGCCGTTCTGTCAGGTTTACGATACCGGTGGCCCATGCTTCGTTGTCAAGCTGCACGCCGGTCTGTGGCTCGGTCATCACATCCGCGTTTATGAATGGAAGCGTGAGCAGCTCGACAAGTTTCTCGCGGCATTTTGCCGTACCGCTGCCACCCCCGGCACCGCTTAGCGCGATTTTCTTACCGCTTATTGCAAGTGGTGTCAGTCTGTCACCTGCCACGAGCGGGCGTGAAAGCCAGTCTATCAGATTCTTCAGATGGCCGGGATAGCTGTAGTTGTATTCAGGAGTGAAAATCCAAAGACCGTCGGCCTCTTCAATTTTCTTGCGTATTGATGAGACCGCTTCGGGCGCGGGAAACTCCACGTCCTGGTTCATCATCGGGAGATTTGAGTAGTCGAGATACTCCACCGTCGCGCGTCCGTCAATCATTTTCTCGGCTATTGCAGCCAGTTGTCTGTTGAACGATTCCTTCCGTAAGGAACCTATGATGAATAATATTTTCTTCATTGCCTTATCTTTTTGTCCAGTTCTTTTCTTATCCATGCCATTATCACGCTCACGGCATATTCCTGTTCTTCGGCTGTAAGCTCATGTCCGGCAGGAATGTGATGCCATTTTGCAAAGCAACCTCTGCAACAGCAGGCTGTGGCGTGCTGTGCTATGAATACGGGATGGCCGTGCATAGGCGTTTGGTTGCCGTCGTTGGCTATGTAGGCCGGGGCAAGACGTCGTGCCACAAAGTCCATCGCATGCCGGCGTATGGCGTCCATGCCTTTTGACCTGATGTATTCTGCATCCTTGTCTGAAAGATGAAACCTGCTGCGAAACTTCGATTGAGAAAGTCTTTCGAATAGTTTTGTATGGTCGTAACGGTCGTCCGGCTCGTCGTCGGCCACTGTCTCTTCCGGAAACAAGGACAGTTGTTGCCCCATATCGTGTCTTACTCTCATTGTTCAATGCAGGTTTTTTGATTGTCTTATGCCAGGAAAGGTGAGATGACGTCCTGCAGTGCGTTCAGCGGCATGGCTCCGCTCTGACGCCACAATATCTTCTTATCCTTGAAAAGAATCATTGTCGGGACAGACTGTATCTGGAATTGATTGGCTACGGCCTGATTCTTGTCAATGTCTATTTTTATGATGCGCAACTTGTCGCCAAGCGCTTCCTTCAGCTGTTCAAGGATGGGATGCATCATCTTGCAAGGTCCGCACCAAGTCGCGAAGAAATCTACCAATACGGGCTGATTTGTAGAAATAACGTCGTTGAATGTTTCCATATTATATGTTCTTAAATGTTGAATATTAATTCTTTTCCAAATGGGAGCAATGAAAGCTTTGCCATCTTGAAGTGTTGTCGAGCAAAAGGAATGCCAATTATCGTGATGAACAGCAGAATGCCGAACACTATGTGAGTGAGCCATGCCGCCAATCCGCCGCACAGAATCCACACCACATTGAGAACCATGCTCAGACATCCGTAGGATGAGTCGTCGCTTCTCACTTCCGCGCCGAACGGCCACAGGCAGAGCATTCCTATCTTGAAGGTCTGGTATGCAAACGGTATGCCGATAATGGTGATGCAGAGTGCCAGGCTGCCTACGAAATAGCAGCACGCGGCTTCCAGACCTCCGAAGAGCCACCATAACAAATTTCCTATTATGCGCATGATGTTTTTATTCTATTATCTTGTCCAAAGATGCTGTCGTCTCACCGGGAAGTATGGTCTTGAAATGCGAGAATATCCTCATGCGTGACGCTTGTGGACTTCTTTTTACGCGGCACGAGTCGCTGCCGAACAACTGCTCGGGCGTTGTCAGCAGCGCCAGTCCCCAGCCATACTGACGGCCGTGCTTGTCGTGGGGATATACGAAATCCTCGGTTACGATATATCCGGCCATTTGCAGTTTGGTTATAAAGCTGTCGAACCGGCTGCGCATGTTCCTCCCGGTGAATCCGCATGCGGTGCGCAGATCGCGCGTAATCATGCTGCCATGTTCTTGCAGTGTGAGCAGAATGGCCTCCTCTATGCTTCCCGGTGAAGGCTTGGGCCTGGCGTAACGTCGCCAGTTGCAGAAGTCGGGCCACCATTTCCTGCTTATAAAGGCGGCCTTGCCCTTGAAGAATTTACCGTAGGCGCAACCGCTCTCTTGTATCACAGAGCCTTTCCACTCCCACAACGGCCATTCCCAGCCTCCGTCCGGAAGTTGGGTGTACTGACAATCCTCATCGACAATTTCTTCGGCCGACCATCCGCTAACGTCAGACGACAGCAACGGCAGAAATCCTATCTCGTCAACAAAGGCAGTCAGTTCTGCGCAATTATGTATTTCCGGATATTCCATCATTTGTCTGTGTGTTATGTCGGGTTTAAGTATTGATGCCCGGATATGTATCGTTTTTATGTGGTCCGTCATTATCATCATGCATGGTTGGTGCATGTGATTCCTGCCACATAGTAGAAACTTTCTCCGGCTGTTATGCTGAATACAAAAATACAATAAATAAAGAGAAAAACATAGTTTATCGTCGAAAATAAGATTTGAAGTCGGCATGATATTTTTCAACACAGACTTGAAAATTACAAATTAAAAGCCTTGACTGATGTGGAAATGTTCGCGTTGCCATGATCGGTTGGTCGTCTCCGCAAGTCCGGTGCGTGTATTCCGTGTCTTTACTCACGCCTCATCTCTGTGTCTTTAGGGAAAATTTGCGGGGCATACTTACGATTTTTCTTGATTTTATTTTGACAAAATAAATTCGGGAAAGAGATGTAAACGAATGTTAAATTTTGCGTTGCGGAGACTGTTTCCGCACATACGGTCCTTTCATATACCATGTGTTGTAGTCCTGAATCATTCATTTTACATTCCGATTAAGCCCATTTCAGCTTCCGATAAAGCCCGTTTTAGGGCACGATATGGTGCTTTTCAGCCCCTGAAATGGGCCATTTCGCATGCCGAAATGGTGCTTTTTGCAAAACGAAAAAATATCCTTTAATCGCAAGTTGTTGATATTCAGTATATTATGGAAATCTCTCGTAATCCGCGTATTTGCGCCCGAGGAAGAGTAAGTCCGCAAATACGCGCTTATTTTTCGGGGTAGAGCGGGAAACCAACGCGGAAAAATCAGAATTTGCTTTCAATTTGAAAGTGCCACATATTGCTGCCATTCTGGCAGTAAGAAACCACGCTGTCTGCTATTGGTTACGCGGCTTTTTATTGTAACCATAACTCGATGGATTTATATTGAGCCTGAAGTCTGTCTTCCACAACATTGTTCCCTTTGTCTGGTGACAGTTCCTTGTCCTGTATAAGTCATCTTTGTTCTGTCCCTGAAGTGCAGATATGGCTCTCCGCACGTTGATTAAATGCAGAAAATCCACTTATGTTATCTTATTTAACGCGCCCGTTTTTCCTGTTTCGCAACTTTAGTGTACCTTTGCATGCTTATTCTATTTAGGGATAACGAGAGAGGGATATATATGGCACAGTCGAAAGAAATGACATCAGGGCCGAGTCTGCCGCTGATTCTGAATTTTACTTTTCCTTTGTTGTTGGGCAACATACTTCAGCAGACCTACTCGCTGGTCGATGCGGCTATTGTGGGACGTTTTCTTGGTATTAACGCTCTCGCATCGGTCGGCGCGAGCACATCGGTAGTGTTCCTTATACTTGGATTCTGCAACGGATGTTGCGGAGGCTTCGGTATACCGGTAGCCCAGAAGTTCGGTGCGCACGATTATGTGATGCTGAGACGCTACGTGGCAGTCAGTCTGAAACTGGCGGCTGTCATGTCGGTTGCCGTGGCTGTCGTCACGAGTCTGCTCTGCGGGTTCATCCTTCGGTCCATGCAGACACCGGAGAATATATACGATGGTGCCTATATCTATCTGCTCATCACGTTTATCGGCATACCGTGCACGTTCTTCTACAATCTGCTTTCCAGCATAATACGAGCGTTGGGCGACAGCAAGACCCCGTTCTGGTTCCTGTTTCTTTCAACGGTATTGAACATCATACTCGATTTATTCTGCATCCTTGTGCTCGGGTGGGGAGTGGCAGGTGCGGCCATTGCCACTGTGTTCTCGCAAGGCGTGTCGGCCGTGCTGTGCTACATCTACATGTATCGCAAGTTTGACATACTGAAAACCGAGCCATACGACCGCATCTTCCGTAAGGATATTGCCGGTCAGCTCTTGTCTGTCGGCGTGCCGATGGGCTTGCAGTTCTCCATCACCGCCATCGGCAGCATCATGTTGCAGAGTGCCAACAACGCTCTGGGAACGGCTTGTGTGGCAGCCTTCACCGCAGCCATGCGCATCAAGATGTTCGTTATGTGTCCGCTGGATGGTCTGGGAATGGCCATGGCTACATATTCAGGACAGAACTACGGAGCAGGAAAGCCTGACCGTATATGGATGGGCATCAAGTCGGCCATACTTATGATGGTTATCTATTCCGTGGCTATAGCCATCGTCATGTGGGGACTGGCAGACAAGTTCGCGCTGCTGTTCATCTCGCCGGACGAGACTGAGATCATGAAAGACACGGTGCTGTTCCTGCACATCAACACCTCTTGCTTCATCCTGCTCGGACTGCTGAGCATACTGCGTTACAGCATCCAGGGCGCCGGCTATACACGCTTGTCAATGTTCTCGGGTGTGTCCGAGATGATTGCCCGTGTGCTCGTAAGCCTCATTCTCGTACCCGAATTGAAGTTCTGGGGTGTATGCCTTGGCGACCCAACCGCCTGGCTGTTCGCCAATCTGTTCCTTGTTCCGGCATTCATTTATGTGTACAGACGGTTGAAGGAGATTGTCGCGAAAGAGGGACGTGTGCCGGCAAATGCCTGATGGCCGGTCTTCCTCGTAAGGAAACATGTGCGCGCGCTGTTTCTGGATGTGTATTTATTGTTGCTGAATACACGTCGTGGCAGGGTAGGTAAGGGCAGGTAGTGGCCCTTATTTACCGCGGATGGATTGGGGGAGGGCAAAGAATATGTCTTTTGTCGGCAAAGGCAGCGGGAAGGCGCGATATGGTTGGCAGATATATGCGTGAATGGAAAAGATGGTGTCTGTGGAGTTTAAAGTACGGAAAATAATAAGTTTTGATAGATTTTTACATCGGATTTTCCTATATTTGCATTAAAGTTATAAGTCTTTTCATTTAAGAGGCGACTTAACACATATAGTAAACGTACGGAAATTTGATTGATGCTTGCAGCAAAAGAAAAACCGATATCTATGATAACATGTTAAACGTGTGACAAAATGAGTAGTAGTTTTATTACAAATAAGGAAAAATTCTTGTCCGATATTATTAATGGCATCTTGCCTAAGACAGATGCTGTAGATATATTGGTCGGCTATTTCTATTATTCCGGCTATATGCAGCTGTCTGAAAAATTAAGGGATAAACAGATAAGGATATTGGTCGGATTGGATATTGATTTGCATATATCAAAGCATATACATGAAGTTGAAGCTATAAGAAATGAATTCATATCTCGTAATATTCTCAAAGAAGAATATTTTAAAGAGTTTGTCCACTTATTTAATGACTCGGATTTTCTGGATACAGCAGAAAAACTCGAACAATTTAAAATGTTTTACGGAAAGATTTTGGACGGGTCACTCGAGATTCGCAAGACGCTTGAGCCGTGTCATTCCAAGATGTATCTTTTTGCTTATAACGATTTGATGAACGAGGAAGGAGAGTTACCAGGTGTCTTGATCACAGGTTCAAGCAACCTTTCTTATCAGGGATTGAAAGGCAGATTGGAACTCAACGCGCGGTTTAATGATAAACAGGATTACGAAGAGGGCAAGAAACTTTTCGATGAATTATGGGAAAGTTCTGTCGTTGTTGCAAGTAAGGATAATCTGGATGAATGGAATAATAAAGTGATGGCACGTATATGGTATGATAAAATATACTCTCCGTATCTGATGTATGTCAGGGTACTTAAAGAATATTTCAACATACCTAAGTCTGACAATCTGTTGACCCCATACGACATAACAGAGGGTAAGTTTTCAAACTTAAAATATCAGACCGATGCCGTACAGATGGCTATTAATGCGTTGAACAATCATGACGGTGCTATTGTTGCCGATGTTGTAGGATTGGGTAAAAGTATTATTGCCTCTACCATCGCACGTAATTTAAAGTTGCGTACTATCATAGTTTGTCCTCCGCATTTGTACAAGCAATGGGAAGGTTATCGTGATGAATTCGGATTTACTGCTTCTGTGTTCAGTGCCGGAAAGATAGAGGATGCGGTTTTACATTATCAGGAGTTGGTTAAAGATGATGAGCAGTTCCTGATAATAATAGACGAGGCGCATCGTTTCCGCAACGAATATACTCAGGACTATGCCTTGCTGCATAATCTTTGCTTTGGTAATAAAGTGTTGTTGCTCACAGCAACACCATTTAATAATCAGCCGGCGGATATATATGCTCTGATTAAATTGTTTCAGATTCCTACTCGTTCGACGCTTAAAACGGTTGAGAATTTAGGCGCGTCGTTTAAAGATTTGATATATAAGTATAAAGTACTACGTGAAGCACAAAAAACGGGTAAAAAGACAGATGAGGAAATAAAGGATGAAGTAAACGGTATAGCAAAAAAAATTCGCTCTATCATAAGTCCGTTGGTCGTGCGTCGTTCCCGTCTTGATTTGCAAGGCATACCTGAATATGCAGATGATTTGAAACAGCAGAACATACAGCTGGTGATGCCTAATGATCCTGAAGAATTGGAATATGATTTGAGTGAATTGAAAGATTTATATACGACCACGCTCGACAGAATTAATAAATCAGAGGGTAGCAGCGATGATGTTTACCGTTTTAAGGCTGCCCGTTATTCGCCGGTCCTATATATACGCGAAGAGTCAAAAGATAAACTGGCTAAAGAACTTGAAGATAAGACCGGCGTCAAGTTTAATCTGTTACTCGGGCGACAGACAAATATCGGAAAATTTATGCGCCATTTGCTGGTAGCCAGATTTGAGAGTTCGGTCGCTGCATTTCGTGCTTCATTAGGATATATGATTCAGTCTTCTGAACATATACTAAAATGGATTGAGAAACGTCATAAGATACCCGTATTTAAAAAAGGAAATCTGCCAGATGTCGAAGATTTTTATGAGACGAGCGGTGACGGAATGGAGGAAATACAGGAACTTTTCGATAAGTATTCAGCCAAGGGATTCTTCGAGATAGATATGAAATATGTAAAGGATGATTTCGTGGAGGATGTCAAAGCTGACATCCGGTTGTTGAAGAATTTACAGGAACAGTGGTTCGGCAAGGACAATATTGTCAAGTCTGATCCTAAGCTGGAGTCATTCATACGCATTGTCAGAAAGCAGATGAAGAATGAGCCAAACCGTAAGATTATCGTGTTTTCTGAATTTGCAGATACTGTGAATTATTTAGGTGAGGCTTTGGTTAATGCCGGACTACCAGCCATGAAATACACTTCGGCTGACGCTACTCCTGTGAATAAAGAACGTATTCGTGCAAACTTTGATGCCGGTCTGAAGTCATCATTACAGCAAAATGATTTTTCAATCCTGGTGGCGACAGATGCAATATCCGAGGGTTATAATTTACATCGGGCCGGAACTATATTCAATTATGATATACCTTACAACCCGACACGTGTCATTCAGCGTATAGGCCGTATCAACCGTATTAATAAAAAAGTCTTTGACCAGCTTTACATATATAACTATTTCCCGACAGATGTGGGTGAGGCTGAGACGAGGACAAAGGAGATTTCTACCCTTAAAATGGCGATGATTCATGCCATAATGGGCGAGGATACTAAGGCACTTACAAAGGATGAGGACCTCCAGGCTTATTTTAAGGGACGCTATCGCAAAGAGATTGCCAGAAATGAGGAGGAATCCTGGGACACGCCTTATCGTAAATTGCTGAATAGTCTGAAAGGAACAGACGTATATAATGAGGCTATGGAGTTGCCACACCGTGCAAGAACAGCCCGCAGAGTCATAAAACCGAATAAGGGTGTATTGATGTTTGGACGTAAGGGCAATGATTTTGTGTTTAAGATAGGCGATGCGAAAGCGGCTCCTGTGATGATTCCTGCAGAAGAGGCCATAGCACTCTTCGAGGCGGAGAAGAGCGAGGTACCTGTCGATTTGAGTACGGATTTTGATGCTGTATATCAGAAAGTAAAGGCGTCTTTGTTCCATAGTGATGTAACGGAGAAGAATGATAAGGAACAGTTAAAAGCATTGGATAAAATAAAAATGTTGATTAAAAATAAGTTGTTACCGAAAGATTATCTGATTGATATGGTTCAAGTAATTAAAGCTGATGCTCTCTCCGGATATGAAATCAGATACATTAATCAGTTGGTACTGAAAGATGCAGATAAACTTATCAAGAAAATTACACCTGAATATCTGGCACGTATTATCTACAGAGAAAACAAGGTGGATGAAGGAGAAGAAACATTGATTTTAAGCGAAGAACTGCAATAACCATTAAGATAAATGGCGTTTTATTGGACAGTCCTAATATTTAAATTTAAAGAAGAATAGTACTATTTAGAAAGTGATTCTATGATGGATTTTAGTAAAACATATAACAGACAAGATTTTGTAAATTTCCTGCAAAACAGTTTTCTGCCAGAAGATTTTGTCCCTACAGAAAAACCTGTGGAGCTTAAAACTAAAATGACATATACCCGACAGGCTGTCAAGTTGGGAGTATCAGCTGCTCTCGATTTGGTGGTGTATGAGGTAAGACATAATTCAAAAAATGATGCACGCGTTTCGCTTTCTAAAGAGGCATTTCGCCTGCTTGCAGATGAAATGGAAGACAGGGCTTTGGTTGTCTTTGTTCCGGAAGACAATAACGACAATTATCGTTTTTCTCTTATAGAGATTACGCTCGAAGCTAAAAATGATTCGTCACGTGTGACTCGAAATTACAGTAACCCAAGGCGATACAGCTATTTCTTGGGAAAGGGTATTGCATATTATACTCCAAATAAGTATCTGAATGAAAAGGGGCGTGTGGTCGATTCCGATGACTTGCGTAGCCGTTTCTCTGTAGAGGTACTTACCAAAGAGTTCTATCAAGAGTTAAGTGATTGGTATGCATGGGCAATAAAAATTATTCGTTTCCCAAATGACCTTAACGACAAGACCGATGATGATAAGTTTAACAACGAGAGTGCAATACGTCTGATTACACGTCTTATCTTTGTTTGGTTCTTGAAACAGCGTCATCTGATTCCTGAAGAGTTTTTCGACGAAAAATACATTGCAGATAATCTGATAAAGGATTTCAATCCTCATGTTAAGGTTAATTTATTTTTCAAGTCAGATGAGAGTAGATATTACAAAGCTATTCTGCAAAATCTTTTCTTTGCGATGTTGAATAGTCCTATTACTCCTGAAGGTTGTAAAGAAATGTCGGAACGGCATTTTAGAAACGGACGTGGAGACTACGACAACAACAAACTTATGCGTTATGAATCTTATTTTAAGAATCCGCAGTTGTTTGTTGATTTGGCCAATCGTACAGTTCCTTTTTTAAATGGTGGATTATTTGATTGCCTCGATGATAAAGACAATGACTTGTATTATGATGGTTTCAGCGACCGCGAAGCAGTTAAGAAATCGTTGATTGTGCCGGATTATCTTTTCTTTGGCGAAGAGGCTGGCAAGAATATAGATCTTTCAGAGTGGTATGGCAGTAAGAAAAAGAAGAAAGTTTCTGCCCGTGGTATTATTGACATATTGAAGCGTTATAACTTTACTGTTGAGGAAAACACTCCATTCGATAAGGAAGTTTCTCTTGACCCGGAACTATTGGGCAAGGTGTTCGAGAATCTGCTCGCTTCATACAATCCTGAGACACAGACTACAGCCCGCAAGCAGACCGGCTCATTCTATACTCCGCGCGAGATTGTGCAATACATGGTGGATGAGAGTCTGGTGGCGCATCTTAAACGCACTGTTGGTGACGACTTGGAGCAACAATATCGTCAGTTGATGCAATATACTGATGAAGATGTTTCTTTGACAGACGACCAACGCAGACAGATTATGCTGTCGCTTTATAATTGTAAAGTGCTCGACCCTGCTTGTGGTTCTGGTGCATTCCCCATGGGTATTCTGCAACAGATGGTTCATATTCTAAGCCGTATTGATCCTGACAATAAGATGTGGAAGGAAATTATGTTGCAAAAGGCCATTGACGAAACGTCAGAAGCTTATCGCAATTCATCAAATGAAGAACGAAAAGAACTAATTGCAGACATAGAGCGTAGTTTTGATGAAAGTATTAATCGTCCCGACTATGCCCGTAAACTCTATCTGATTGAAAATTGTATCTATGGTGTAGATATTCAGCCTATAGCTATACAGATTAGTAAATTGCGCTTCTTTATTTCATTGGTTGTAGATCAAAATACCAATACCGATCCTACAGATAATTTTGGCATACGTCCGCTTCCTAACCTTGAGGCAAAGTTTGTAGCAGCCAATACGCTTATTGGATTAAATAAGAAAGATGCGTCTTTGTTTGATAGTGAGGAGATAAAGGTGAAAGAAAATGAACTGAAGATTGCCAAGCACAAAATATTTGGGGCAAAAACTGTTCGTACTAAACGTAAATACAAGAAAATAGTTAACGAACTCCGTAAAGAAATAGCTGATATGTTGGAACACAGCGGAGCCGTTGGTAATAAAGAAGCTCAACAGTTAGCATCTTGGGATATGTTCGACCAAAATGCTTCATCGCCTTTCTTTGACCCGGAATGGATGTTTGGAGTGAAGGATGGATTTGATATTGTGATCGCAAATCCTCCATTTGTTCTATTACAAAATTCTTCCATATCTAAAACTGAGCAGAATATATTAAAGCATACATATAAAGTTGCGTCATATAAAGTAGATTTATATCATCTTTTCATAGAGAAAGGATATGACTTAATTAAAAAATATGGTGTATTATGTTATATAAATCCATCCAATTTTTTAACTAATAACTATACGGAAAAACTAAGACTATTTATACTGAATAATTGTAGTATTAATCTTATTATTAATATAGTTAGTAATGTATTTGAGGCAAGTGTTAATACTTGCATTATTAGTTTTGTAAAACAAAAGAACTGCAATCATATGGTTAACTATTATAAAGGTGAGCTAATAGATAACAGACTATTGTTGACGCTATTATCTTATTTACCTCATGATGAATATCTAAATCGTATAGGTGCTGTTATACAACCTTTAAATGATAAGTGTATTATTAAACTATTATCAAAAATAGAAAAAAATAGTTCGTATCTCAAGGATTTTGCTACAGTAAATTTTGGAATGCAATTACGCAATCGTAAGATATATCCTAAAGATGTCCTTCATAATCCTCTAATCTCAGAATTGACAGAATATCATCGGAAATGTATAACCGGGAAAGATATACATAAATATTATGTTACATATGACAATCGATATTGCTATTTTAATCGAATAGCAAAATGTGGTGGTTGTTGGGACGAGAAAGTACAAAGTGCAACTATAAAGTTATTAGTTAGGCAGGTTGGTAGTGTACCAGTTTGTGGAATAGATTTAAATGGATATGCAGTTCTTAATAGTGCATTTATTATTATCGCAAATAGAATTAACCCATACATATTATTAGGTTTAATAAACTCGTGTCTCTTACGATTCTTTTGGTCAAATCGCTTTGAAGATAAGCGTAAAACTTTTCCTAAAATTAAAGGAACATATTTAGAACTCTTACCAATCATCTTCACAGAGAATCATAATCTTGAAGCAATAGTTAAGCAGATCGTTAAACGTGCATCAGAAGGAATAGATATTAATGATTTGTTAAATGAAGTAAATAAGATAGTATATCATCTTTATAATCTAACCTATGATGAAGTTTTAATTGTTGACCCTCAAACCCCAATTACTCGCGAAGAATATGAAAATAAAATAGATTAAAAAATATGGAATTTAAAAATTACGAAATACCAAATAACTTTTCCCCAATTTATAATACAGCTGTTGCATTAATGAAAGCGAGGGGACTTGATAATATTTGTGATATAATTGCAGATGCAAAAATATCAGTTATAAATACTTATTATTGTAATTGGAATGAAGAAACATACGAATATACTGTATATATTAATATTCCAGTCAAAAAATATTCCAAATTTTCAACAAAAGAAATAGAAAATATCAAAAAGACTATAAGCGATTCATTAAATGAAGTGAATCGTGATGAAAATAGCAGTTTTTTTGTTGACATCGTCCCATCTTTAAGTAGTGGAGATATAAATTGGGAAGATATTGGTGGATTACAGGGCAAAGAAATATTAAAACAGAAGATAGAAACCGTAAGAAATATTATGATTTCTGTCGCAACAAATGGTAATCTTATAAAGAACGAAGAAGTTAGATATGAAAAACTTCAAAAAGAAATTATTAGTGACTGTATAAAAGTAAATTTAAATTATAGTAACTTTTATGAAAGTTTATGGGACTGGCGGGGGAAATGGAAAACTGATTTACCAACATATCAAGAACGTAGAGATTATATTAATAAACTTTTTGCACCTACTTTATCGTTTTTTGATGAACAGAAGACGGCTCAAAATATAGAGACAATTGTAGAATTAGATGATTGGGAAAGGATACAAAGGACAGTTGAGAAAATAAAACAAGAACGCAAAATTGCTAAGGATGAAGAGGATTTTCAGGAAATAGGATTATTATGTCGTGACGTAATATTATCGTTAGCAAAAGCTGTATATAATCCATTAATCCATGGTGAAACAGATGAACAAGGAACTAAAATTGGTTCTGCCGATTCTGTCAGAATGTTAGCAAATTATATTAATTATTCATTGCATGGTGGCGATAATAAAATATTGAGGCAATATGCTAAAGCAACAAATGATATGGCGAATCAGCTTACCCACAAACGAACTGCAACAAAAAAAGAGATGTTATTAGTTGTGTCTGCGACAATGGCATTGATTAATTTAATTGGAATATTAGAGGATAAATTTCAATAAGATTATAATATGTCACGATTAAGTGATTTATATAAAGCCATGGAAACCCTTCGGAAGGAAGGACTTCCTGTTAATGAGAATCTTGAAAAGAAAGCCAACGAATTGGAAGAGGATATTATAAAGAAAGAGATTCTTCCTGTGTTGAGCAAAACGATAGAACCTGCTTTACAGTCGGTGAAACGCGAATTGGTGTTGGTAGTTGATTATATTCCAGGTCAGCCTTTAAGCGTTCATCTAAGCCGTAAACGCAATTTTACAGCAGAAATAGATGCGAAAGAAATTCTGCCAGATCCTGAGGTTGAACATAAGGAAATAGGAAAAACGGGAAATAAGATAGTGAAACAACCAGTGACACGTTTGAGAATCACATTTGACGATGGAAGCGTAATTCAAGAAAGAAATGCTGCTGAAAGTTTTGTTTCGTTCGTTCGTAGAGTAGGGGTGGAGCGTGTCCGTTCTTTGGGTATAAAGCAGTGCAAAATACCTTTGGTATCAAATACAATAGATAAAAAATATGGAAGCAAACAAAAGCCTCTAGGAAATGGATGGTATTTGATGACAAATACCAGTACACAATCGAAAAAGCATGATATAGAATTGATTGCTGAATCTTTTAATATTAAGTTGAAGGTGGAGATTATTTAATATGAATATTTTAAGGCAGAATGTCTCTTACGTTCTATCCAAAAGAGAATCGGGTTCGCATTATTTGTTATCACTTGGGACTGTACTGTGACAGGGCTTAGATTATACACTCCAGAAATTTGTACTTTTGTAAAATCCATGGTTTGTATATTTAGTACTCCTAAATTACGAACTTCGGGGCTGACACGTAAGTGTTAGCTCTTTTTATGCTTATTAGAACTCTTTTTAAAACAGAATTAAATCAGACTAATTCTAGTCTATTTCCATCAGAAGATTTCTAAACTGGTCAACAGTATATTATTAAATAACGTGAGTTCGATATAAAATCAAAAAATAGAAAGTTGTCTGTCATTGAC
>ERZ779888.1226-NODE-1226-length-26452-cov-10.896844_pt1 | contig 26452 bp, 24 predicted proteins | sample MGYA00511245_ERZ779888 | MGnify/ENA primary metagenome ERZ779888 (study PRJEB29588, sample SAMEA2155255) | human gut metagenome | biome: human gut; feature: human-associated habitat; material: faeces | place: Denmark | collected 2008/2010 ...
TAAGTTTTGAAAGAGAAAATGATTACAAAAATAAGATTTGCCTTAGGGCAATTTTTATTTTTGAATAAGAAAACTTGTATCAAAAGTCTTGTTTATATAAAAATGCAAAAAATTTAAAAAATTTCACTTGAAAAAGGTCTATATTTGTTATAGAATTAACTTATAAGAAACTATGGAGGTAAAACTGTGACAAACAATAATTCGTATGGGGGGGGGGCAAAATACTTATAACCCTTTAAAAACTAAAGGAAAAAATAAAAAAATAATAACTATAATAATACTTCTAATACTAATAGTAGTTAGTATTTCTTTTGCTTTGTTTAATCCAAGTATTAACTTACTAGGAAGAAGAAATATAAAAATATCTAAATGTGAACTAGATATAAACTTTAAAGAAAGTGATGAATTAATGCTAGTTAGTAAGTATCCTATATCAAAAGAAGAAGCTTTAAAGTATGATGCAAAAGATATAACTATAACTAATAATTCTACATGTGATACAGCATATTTCAAATTAACTATAAAAGACTTAAGTAATTCAAGTATAAATAAAGATAAGATAAATTATCAATTAATAGATAAAAGTAATAATAATGAAATAGCAGATAAAAATCCAGATAATTTTTTAGTACAAGATTCACTTACTAAAGGAAATAGTAAATCATATAGTATAAGAATATGGATAGATGAGAGAGCTACTAATAGTGATTTATATATAAATGGAGATACAACAAAACCTATTGAGTATAAATATGCACTTAATATTGAAACAAGTGATGAAGAAATAAAAAGTAAGGCTATGACTGCTAGTGAGTTTGCTCTTGCAAATGTTGGAACAAATGGTCTTGAAGAAGTAAAAGAATCTGATACAGTTACAAGTTATAGATATAGAGGAAAAGATATAAATAACTATGTAACATTTAATAATGAAACATGGAGAATAATAGGAATCATTCCAGTTGAAGATTCCAATAAAGTAACCGCAACTAGATATAAACTTATAAGGTCAGAAGATCTTGGAAACACAAATGTAGAAAAAACAAGTGAATTATGTAACATAACATATAGTAGTATGAGTCAAACAACAAAAAATATGATTAATGATATTTTATATACTGACATTACTGGTAGTTTTTGGGTAAATCCTAAAGTTGGATTGATGAGAAGCAATGATTATTATTACTCATCAAGTAAACAATGTACGCAAGAATTAAATAATTTTACTGATGATACGATTAATTGTATAACAAATAATTGGTTATTTTTTGGAAAAGACGTGTGTACAATGGAATTGTCAGATACTGGTGCAATTTTATTTGATGCAATACTCTCAAATGGTCGAAAGGCTTTATTAACCCCAGAGTTTAGTGAGACTTGTTATGTATATCCGGCAGTATATCTCTCATCCAATGTAAAAATATCAAGTGGCTCAGGCACCAGTTCTGACCCATACCAATTACAATTAGACTAACTAATATGTAAAGCAACCTAGTATAAGCGTAAAGAAACCCATTATAAATTGACAAACCACATCTTTTAATATAAAATTATAGGTGATTTAAGGGATGTGATCTAAATGAAAAAATATGATAAAAAAGACTATATAAACTTAGCAATTTTAATCATATTTTTTTTAGTATTTATAACTATATTAATACTATGTACAAAAAACTCAATATATGGTTCAAAACTAGACTATGCAGATCAACACTATATGATTCCCGAATACTTTAGAACTCTTTTCTACAATAGCAAACAACTATTTCCAAACTTTGCCCTTAACCTAGGAATGGGACAAAATATATACAACTTTTCATACTATGGACTACACAGTCCAATAATACTAATATCATATTTATTACCATTCATTAAAATGGCAACCTATATACAAATAGTCTCTATCATCTGCATAATACTTGATATAATTCTATTCTATAGATACATATCAAATCACTATGAAAACAAATTAATAAGATTCATATCAACATTTATACTACTTTGTTCAGCATCACTAATACTTCATTCACACAGACACATAATGTTTGTAAACTACATGCCATTTCTAATACTAGGATTCATATCAATAGATAACTACTTTAATCAAAATAAAAAAACACTCCTTATGATAAGCATAACCTCAATAATACTAACAAGTTACTTCTTTAGCGTCCCTGCCTTAATAAGCCTAATACTATACGCAATATTTATCTACTTACAAAACAACAATTTCAAATTAAAAAACTTTATAACAACATTCTTAAAATTATCCATTTACTTTATAATACCAATAATGATAAGCGCAATTCTATTATTTCCGACCCTAACAGCAATTTTAAATAATAGACTAGACAACAACACTACAACCTCGCTAATAAATCTTATAACTCCAAACTTATCATTTGAATACCTATTATATAGTTGTTACTCACTTGGATTAACAAGTTCATTTATACTTGCACTTGCAAACGGTCTATTATCAAAGCAAAAACAGTACAAGTTCTTAAGCATAACATTCCTTTTACTTGGACTATTCCCAATATTTATCTACATTCTAAACGGAGGAATGTATATAAATGCTAAAGTCTTAATACCAATGGTACCACTTGCAATAATACTTCTTTCAAAACTATTTAGTGATATCATAAATAAAAATATAAAACCAATCCCTTTACTAGTTCTAACAATAATATTAAGCTTAATAGGAAGTATGAACTTTAACTTTGACAGAGTATACCTAATAGATATAACATTCCTATTACTTTGCTTAGTCCTAACAATAAAAAGAAAAAGCGACATAGTATACTTTATAATAATACTAATGTCAACAGTCAACTTAATAAGCGTAAATGTAATAGATAAACTAGAAACAAAAGATCAAATAAAAACCCAATATAATGAAAACATTAAAACTTTAATTAAAGAAAATATTAATCTAGAAAAAACCCACGTCGAAATAAAAGACAACATAAATGACACCAACAACATAAGAAACATAAACGAAATGAAAACCACTATGTACTCATCCCTTACTAATAAGTATTACAACAATTTCTACTGGAACGAAATAAACAATAACAATCCATATCGTAATTCAACAATAATAAGTGGAACAGATAATATTTTCTATAACATATATACAAATACAAAAAACTATATAACAACAAAAGAAGCACCAATCGGGTACCAATTAGTAAAACAACAACAAAACTATAAACTATATCAAAATAATGATACATTTAAAACTATATATGCAAATAGTAATCTAATGTCCTTAAATGAATATAAAAAACTTTCCCATCCAGAAAGCACTGAAGCCTTATTAAACTACACAATAGTAAATGATGATAATATAAAATCAAACTATAAAACAAATATAAAAGAAATAAACTATAACGAAGAAAAAATACCATTTACAAAAAAAGATAATAAATACTCATTTAAACTAGATAAAAAAACAAACTATACCATTCCATTAGAAAATAACTATCAAAACAAAATCCTGATGATAAGCTTTGATATGAACTATTCACAAAAATGCTCAATCGGAGACACATACATAATAATAAATGGTGTAAAAAACACTCTAACTTGCAAGAGCTGGAAATACCATAACCAAAACTATACATTTGATTATGTCTTATCAAGTGATAACATTAACTCACTAGATGTAACAATATCAAAAGGAAAGTTTATAATAGAAAACATAAAAGTATATGAAATGGACTACAACGATTTAAAAAATATTAATAAAACACACGATAACTTAAATATAACAAGTATAAAAGAAAACCAAATAAATGGTACAATAAACGTAAAAGAAGACTCATACTTAAACATAAACATTCCATATGATAAAGGATTCGAAATATACATAGATAACATTAAACAAGACTATGAATTAATAAATACTGCATTCATGGGAACAAAAATATCTAAAGGATTCCATGAAGTAAAAATAATATACAATGCTCCAATGTTAAAACAATCAAAAATAATATCACTAATCGGAGTTATACTATTTATAACTACTATAGTAATAGATAAAACAAAAAGAAAGAAGGGAAAATATGAAAAAAGTATCAATGATAATACCATGCTATAATGAAGAAAACAATGTAGAATTATTCTACAAAGAAGCAGTAAAAACATATAAAGAACAAAACTATAAACTAGAACTAGTATTCATTGATGATGGTTCAAAAGATAATACTTTAAAAAACTTAAAAGAACTAACCAAAGAACAAGACTGTGAAATAAAAGTTCTATCATTCTCAAGAAACTTTGGAAAAGAATCAGCAATTTATGCCGGATTAAACAACGTAACTGGAGACTACACCGTAATAATAGATGCCGACCTTCAACAACCACCAGAACTAACTATAAAAATGGCCAACATTCTTGATGAAAACAAGTACGATTGCGTTTGCTACTACCAAGAAGAAAGAATAGAAAACAAACTATTAGCAAAAATAAAAAACACTTTCTATAAAACAATGAACAAAATGTCCGAAGTAGAACTAAAACAAGGTGCTAGTGATTTTAGAATGTTTAATAAAAAAGTAAAAAACTCCTTACTAGAAATAAAAGAATACTATCGTTTCTCTAAAGGAATATTCTCATGGATAGGATATGATACTAAATACTTACCATACATTCCAAAACAAAGAAACTCAGGAACAACTAAATGGAGCTTCATAAAACTTTTAAAATACGGAATAAGTGGAATAATATCCTTTTCAACAATGCCATTAAAACTAGCAACATACTCAGGACTAATCCTTTCACTAGTAGCATTCATATACTTATTCATCATAATAATTCAAAAACTATTCTTTGAAATATCAATACCAGGATACCCAACAGTAGTATCATGCATACTTTTAATCGGAGGATTTCAACTATTTTGTATTGGTATCATCGGAGAATACTTAGGAAAAACATATATAGAAACAAAAAATAGGCCAATATATATAATAAAGGAAGAAATAACAAATGATAAAACTAAAAAATCTATATAAAAAATATAAAGAAATAATAAATTATCTAATAATCGGAGGTCTAACAACAGTAGTAAGCCTTGCAACATTCTACATAGTAAGAATATTTTTTCTAACAAACGACACTCAACTAGATATACAAATATCAAATATAATATCATGGTTCTTCGCAGTACTATTTGCATTTATAACCAATAAAAAATATGTATTTGAATCAAAAAAAGAAGGCAAAGAAAAACTAATAGAAATGATAAAATTCTATCTATCTAGAATTACAACTCTTTTAATAGATATGGCTACAATGTGGTTACTAACTGCACCATTAAACATAAATGATAAAATATCAAAAATAATAGTACAATTCATAATAGTAGTCCTAAACTACGTATTCAGTAAAATATTTGTATTTAATAAATAACATACTAAAAAATAGTATGTTTTTTTAATCAAAAGAGTACAATTAAATAGGTGATATAAATGCGATTATCAGAACTACAACATAAAGACATAGTAAACTTAGATGGAAAAAAGATAGGAAACATTATAGATGTAAAACTAAACCAAGATGGAACCTTAATATCATTAGTAATAGAAACACAAAAAACTCTATTTAGAATCGGATCAAAAGAAAACGAAGCAGAAATAAGTTGGGACAAAATCCAAAGAATAGGAGAAGACGTTATCTTAGTTAAGATTAATTAATGACATAAAAATAAAAATATGTTAAAATATAACTGGTGATTTAAATGCAAAAAAAAATCTATATAACTTCATTTATATTAATGCTTATAGATTTACTAACAAAATACTTAGTATCAAACTATTTAACATTTAAAGAAGTAATACCTAATTTCTTTAATATATATTTAACTCACAATAATGGGGCCGCATTTTCTATATTAAAAAACAATCAAATACTATTAATAATAATATCAATACTTGTATTATTTTATATAATAAAATACATGATACCAAAAATAACAACAAATATAGAATATATCTCAATATCAATGATAATCGGTGGAACACTAGGAAACCTATTTGATAGAATATACCATAACTATGTAATAGACTTCATAAGCTTAAAAATATTTAAATACAACTTTCCAGTATTTAACCTAGCAGACATCTTAATAACATGCGGAGCAATAATCTTAATAATAATTCTAATAAGGAGTGATAAAAGTGCAAATAATCTCGGACAAAAGTAATATAAGACTAGATGCTTACTTATCTGAAGAAACAGAATATACAAGAAGCAAAATACAAAAACTAATAAAAGATAATCAAATAACAGTAAATGATAAAAAGACAAACTCAAGTTACAAATTAAAAGAAAATGACATAATAAACATCAATGAACTAGAAGAAGAAATAACGGATATCTTACCAGAAAAAATGGATTTAGATATAGTTTATGAAGATGAATACCTAGCAATAATAAATAAACAAAGTGGACTAGTAGTCCATCCAGCAGTAGGCAATCTAAATCATACCTTGGTAAATGGTCTCTTATATCATTTTAATGAAATAAGTAATAAAAATACAATAAGACCAGGAATAGTTCATAGATTAGATAAAGACACAAGTGGTCTTATGATCGTAGCAAAAAACGATCAAATCCATGAAAAACTATCAAACATGATAAGAAAAAAACAAGTAGAAAGAAAATACCTTGCACTAGTCTGGGGAGTAGTAAGACATGACAAAGGAACAATTGATGCCCCAATTGGAAGAGACATCAACAATAGACAAAAATATGCGGTAACAGACATCAATAGTAAAGATTCAATAACACACTTTAAAGTAATTGAAAGATATAAAGAGGCAACTCTAATTGAATGTACTCTAGAAACCGGTAGAACTCATCAAATAAGAGTACACTTATCATACATTGGACATCCAATAGTAAACGATGAAGTATACTGCAATAAAAAAATAATAAATAAAGACTTTGGTCAAATGCTTCATTCAAAAAGTATAAAACTAATTCATCCAGTAACAAAACAAGAACTATACTATGAACAAGAACCACCAAAAGAGTTTGTAGAAATAATAGAACAATTTAAATAAAAGACATTTATCTATTGGCAAAGGAATCGAAGTGGTATTAATTAAAAACAAAATATAAGAAATGGAGTGTAAAAATAAACATTTATAGAATAAAAATAGGTTTAATCCGGCCAATAAATAAATGCCTGATACCACTATAAACTATATAAAAACCCCTGTCAAATGACCAAACCAAAGATTTTAACATCAAAAAACATACCAAAAATAAAAATTGCCCTAGGGCAAATCTTATTTTTTTAAGAATAAAACAAACATCCGTTCACAAAAAAAAGAGACCAAATCTTAAAATTGAACAAATTAACAAAAAATAAAAAAAATTACAACCCCTAAAATAAGACCATTTTCTTACATCAAAAATGTAATCACAAAACACTAATTCATTACAAAAAATATAACAATTACCTAGAAAAATATCATATTTTGTGTTATTATACTTATAGTAATTAGAAAGGAAGAGATAAAATGAAAATATTATCAGTAAATGCAGGAAGTTCATCATTAAAATTTCAAATGTATGAAATGCCTGAAGAAAAAGTACTTATTTCCGGAGTATTTGAACGTATAGGAATAGGAAATAGCTTCTATACAATAAAACTAAACGGAGAAAAAATCAAAAAAGAAAGAGAAGTTTCTAATCATGAAGAAGCAGTTAAAATCTTAACTGAAGAACTATTAGAAAACAAAGTAGTTTCATCACTAGATGAAATTGAAGCAATTGGACATAGAATGGTACACGGAGGAGACAAATATCAAACATCTACAATAATTGATGAAGATGTAATAAAAGCAACAGAAGAATTCCTTGATTTAGCACCAATTCATATTCCAGCAAACCTAACTGGAGTAAGAGCATTCCAAAAAATAATTCCAAATGCAACAGCAGTCGCAGTATTTGATACATCATTCCATCAAACACTACCAAAAGAAGCATACATCTATCCAGTACCATATGAATGGTATGAAAAATATGGAGTTAGAAAATATGGTTTCCACGGTACAAGTCATAAATACGTTTCAATGAGAATGAATGAAATACTAGGAAGAACAGACACAAAAATAATTACATGCCACATCGGAAGTGGTGGCTCAATATCAGCAGTTCTAAATGGTAAATCAATTGATACATCATTAGGATTCACACCAAATGCTGGTATAGTAATGGGTACAAGAAGTGGAGACATAGATGCTTTAATTATTCCATTCATCATGAAAAAAGAAAACTTAACAATATCTGAAGTAGACAACATTCTAAATAAGAAAAGTGGACTACTTGGAATTAGTAAAAAATATAGTGATTCAAGAGATATCGAAGAAGGTATTAAAAATGGTGATGAACTATGCAAACTAGCTCAAGACATATATGTAAGAAAAATAGTAGAATACATTGCTAAATACTATGTATTACTTGGAGGATGCGATGCAATTGTCATGACCGCAGGAGTCGGAGAAAACTCAATTTCAACAAGAAAACAAATACTAGACAAACTATCCGTACTAGGAGTCCAAATAGATGAAGAAAGAAACAACATTCGAGGAGAAGAACAATTAATTACTAAAGACACATCAAAAATACCAGTATGGGTAATCCCAACAGATGAAGAATTAATGATCGCTAGAGATACATATGAACTAGCAAAATAGAAAGAATGATAAAATGTATAAACAAATATTTAAACAAATAAAAAAATATAATAATATTGTATTAGTAAGACACGTTGGAATAGATCCTGACGCAATGGCCAGTCAAACAGCATTAAGAGATTCAATAAAACTAACATTTCCTGAAAAAAACGTCTATGCAATTGGAAATGGTACAGTAAGATTTAACTACATGGGAAAACTAGATAAAAACATTGACTTTTCTACCATAAATAATATCTTATTAATAGTTTTAGACACACCAGATATAAAAAGAGTAGACATGGGAGATCTTGAAAAATACGATTATAGTATAAAAATAGATCACCATCCATTTGTTAATAAGTTTTGCGATATAGAACTAATAAACGATAAAAAATCAAGCGCTTCAGAAATGGTATACGATTTAATTACAAATACAAAACTAAAACTAAACGAAGAAATAGCAAAAATACTATTCTGTGGAATAGTATCAGATACTAATAGATTCATGTTTTCTAACTCTAGTTCTGAAACATTTAAATGTATATCAAACATCCTAAAAGAATATCCATTCGACATAACAAAATTATATAAAGAAATATACAAAAGACCATTCTCTGAAGTACAACTATTTGGACACATGATAAGCAATATGAAAATATCAGACTATGGAGTAGGATATGTTAAAATAGGAAGCCAAACACTTACTAAATACAATCTTGATACAGCATCATCAGGTAATCTAATAAATGATTTCAATAACATTGAAGAATTACTTGTATGGCTATGTGCAACCGAAGATATAAAAAACAGTTGCATAAGAGTATCAATCCGTTCTAACGGACCAGTCATAAATAAAGTAGCAGAAAAATATAATGGTGGTGGACATAACCTAGCATGCGGTGCTAGACTATCATCATTCGAAGACGTAGACTTATTAGTAAAAGACCTAGACTATGTCTGTAAAAAATATATAGAAAGTAGTGATATAGATGAAAATTACTAGTTGCGAATTCAAAATAAGTGCTGTTCGCCGTAGCCAATACCCCGAAGACAATCTACCAGAATTCATGCTTGTAGGAAGAAGCAACGTTGGTAAAAGTAGCTTTATCAACATGCTTGTTAATAACAAAAAAATGGCAAGAGTATCAAACACACCAGGAAAAACAAAAAATCTAAACTTCTTCTTAGTAAACAATGACTTCTTTTTAGTAGACGTCCCTGGATATGGATATGCAAGCGTTAGTAAAAAAGAACAAAGAAAATTTGGTCTTATGATCGAAGAATACCTAGAAAAAAGAGAAAACCTAAAAAGAACTTTCATGCTAGTAGACATAAGACATAAACCATCAAATGACGATGTGTTAATGTATAAATTCTTAAAATACTACAACGTTCCAGTAACAATAATAGCTACTAAAATAGACAAACTACCTAAATCAAAACTTCCAAAAGCCGAAGAATTAGTAATAAAAACACTTGAACTAGAAAAAACAGACAAATTAATTCTAATATCAAATACTACTAAACAAGGAAGAGATTTAGTATTAAATGAAATTGAAGACCTAATATCAGAAACATTATAGGTCTTTTTTCATACAATATTCTAGGTGTTTATATGAAAATAATTACTAATAAAGATGATTTAAATATAATTATCTATAAAAATGAGATAAACTGTGATCTAAAACAAAAAGATCACTTAGAAAAATACATAAAAAAAATAATACTAAATATTAAAAGAAAAAATATTATAAACATAAATGGTTTTTATAAAATAAATGTATACCATAATGAAAAGTTTGGTATAATCTTAGACATATTAAAAGAAGATGAACTAGACTTCTTCAAAGACTTCTTAGACTTTAAAGTAACAGTAAATTATAATAGTGATATTTACTTTTCATTCGATGATTACTTCATAATTAATAATAAAAACATATACTATAATGATAATAAATACTATATAAACATTAAAAACTTAAAACAAAAAGAAATACTAAAACTATCAGAATTTGCAAAAATAATATATGGAACACCACTCGAAGACATAAAATCAAAATTAAAACTTGTAATAGTGTAATTTATATGTTAATATACAAAGAAAGAAGGGATAATATGTTTAAATTTAGTGAAGAAAAAATAAATAATTTAACAAGTGAAAAACTACAAAATAAAATGGAAACATTTAAAAGTACAATGGAAGAAACATTTAAAAGTAAAGACTTAAAATATATGAATGATAATCTAGAAACATTAAGAATCTTTATATTAAAATCAAAACTACTTCAATATCCATATAAAGCAATGTATAACAATTCATCAAATGAACTAATGATTCTAGAAGAAGATGATACAATATACCATGAACTATTACATCTATCATGTAATAATATAAAAAACAAAAACACCATAAGAGGCTTTACTCACTATACAAAAAAACAAAAAAATATCTTATCATTTGGTACTGGATTAGATGAAGTATATACTGAGATATTAGCAAACAGACTATTTAATAAAGAAATAAATGCAACAACTACAAAAACAGTAGAACTAGTATTACTATTAGAACAATTAATAGATAATTTACCATCACTATATCTTAATTCAGACTTATATGAATTAGTTTTAGAACTAAGTAAATACACAAATATAAATGAATCATTAGAGTTCATATACAACATTGATAGACTATATATACTAGAACAAAATATAAAAAATCATGATAAATACAATGAAATATATAGTAAAACACTATACTTCTTAAAACAATACCAATATAAAAGAAACTATCAAGAACAAAAGAAAAAAATACTAAAGTAAAAAACACATGTTTTGTAGTTTTTTACTTTTTTTAATGTTATAATAAATTAAGTATTAAATGTATAGAAAGAAAAATAATTTGATACAAACTGAACTTAATGTTAATAATAAGATTAGAGTTATGAAAATAAATGCTGTTGATTATAGTGAATTATGGAAACAATTAAATAATAAGAATTCTTAATTTCACGGAATTCGGTGAAATTAAAGACAAAGAAAATACAAACAGAGGCATTAAAAAATAATTTAATAATATACAATAAGCTAAAAAGTATTGTATAATATGAGGAAGTGATATAAATGGTTTTACCCGCAGACAGTTACACAGTAATGAATAAAAGTTTAATAACAGATATAGATAAAAAAACACTAATAGATTTATATCAACCAATAATAGGTAATAAAGCAGTATCACTATACTTCACACTATTAAATGATTTAAATAAACAAGAAATAATATCAACACCAAATACACATCATCATTTACTAAGTATTATGCAAATGTCCCTTGAAGAAATAGTATCATCACGTGAAAAACTAGAAGCCATTGGACTTCTCAGAACATACCTAAAAAAAGATAATATTAATAACTATGTTTATATACTATATTCGCCATTACAACCAAATGAGTTTTTAAATCATCCAATACTAAACATTGTTTTATATAATAATTTAGGAAAAAAAGAATATCAAAAAATATTAGAAACATATAAAATACCAAGAATAACTTTAAAAGACTACAAAGAAATATCATTAAAGTTTGATGAAGTATTCTCAAGTGTACCAGTATCTAATATAATACCAAATGAAGATATAATATCTAAAAATAAAACAGAAATAACATTTAAAAATGCAATAGATTTTGAACTATTAATATCTGGTGTAAATAGTAATATGATAAATGAAAAGATATTCACAAAAGATATAAGAGAACTAATTAATAATTTATCATTTATTTATAATATAGATGTACTAACTATGCAAAATCTAATTAAAACAAGTATTACTGAAAAAGGCACAATAGATAAAGAAACTCTAAGAAAAAGTGCTAGGAACTTTTATCAATTTGAAAACAGTGGTAATCTTCCTACATTAATCTATTCAAAACAACCAGAACATTTAAAAAATCCTACCGGAGATGTATCTAATAAAGCCAAAATGATTTATACTTTTGAAAATACTAATCCATATCAATTCATAAAGAGTAAATATAAAGATGGAAAAGTAATAAAAAAAGATTTACTATTAATCGAAGAACTTTTAATAGATTTAAAACTAACCCCTGGAGTAGTTAATGTTTTACTTGACTATGTACTAAGAGTAAATAATAAAAAACTAAATAAAGCATATGTAGAAACAATTGCTAGTCATTGGAAAAGATTAGGTATAGAAACAGTTGAAGAAGCGATGAATATATGTATAAAAGAACATAAAAAGACTATTAAGAAAGTACCTAATACAAACACAAAAACAAAAGAATCAGTACCAGAATGGTTTAATGAACAAATAAACAAAGATGAACTAAAAGAACAAGAAGAACAAGAATTAAAAGATTTATTAAAACAATACTCTTGAAAAATTTCCAGAAATAGTATAAAATTAAGTTTATAATAAATGATGGAGGCAAAAAATGAAAAACAAATATTCGTATGGAGGAGGGCAAAATACTTATAAAGTAAATTATTTATTTAAAGATGTAAAAGAATATAATAAATATCTATTATTATTAATAGGTGTTTTTGTGCTATTACTAACAGGAATAATATCTTATAATTATACAAATACATCATATGCAAAATGGAGTAGTAGTATTGAATCTAAAAATATTATTAAATTGCATGTTGAATCTAATTTAGATGAAAGTGGGGCAAATGAACCTAAAATAACATCAAACATGATACCGGTATATTATGATGAAACAAATAGTGTATGGAGAAAAGCAGACGTTAAAAATAGTAAAGAACAATACAAATGGTATGATTATAATAATAAGATGTGGGCAAATGCGGTCACTACTTTTCCTTATGAAGAAAAAGTTACTGACACTATTAAAAAAAATATTAATGTAATGCCATATTCACTTACATCTGAGTCAAGTAGTAATGCTAGCACATCGGTAAACTCCCAATATAAAATGTCATTTACTACAACTAAAGCTAGTACCTTTTCTTTTGATTACAGTATGCTAAAAGGTACGAAAATATCAAAATTTCAAGTAACAATAAATGATACTACTGAAGTAAACAAAGACTTTTCAGGTAACTATACTGATTCTGTTTTTGAAGGAACTTATACCGATTCATTCTCTAAAAACCTTGAAGCAAATAAGAAATATACGGTTATCATAAATGCGGAAGTTACATCATCTAATGCAAGTGCAGATAATAGTATTAAAGTGTCAAACATAAAATTAACTAATGAATATACGGATTTTTCATATGAAAATAGTGGTTCAAAATTTACAGTGAGTTATTATCTGAGCCATTCATATGCACTTGATCAAGTCACTGGTAAATACGTATTAGATTTAATCAATACCTCGTCAGAATACTTGAAAGACAGTTATATATGTCCCAATACTACTTCAAATATTTGTGATGAAATATATAAAATAATTGATATAACTTATGGATACATGTGGTCTGCAGAGGTAACTGATGCAACAATAAATAGCTATGTATCATATACATCTAAAAATATAGAAAATGATTTTTTAAAAAAAGAAATTGGTGAAGAAATACCACTAGATAAAATAAGTACAATGTGGGTATGGATACCAAGATACACTTATACATATTTAAATACAAATACACCAGAAGAAATCAAAATAAAGTTTGAAAAGGGGACAACAAGTAGTGGTACAATAAAATGTGTCAGCAACGTAACAGGTACTGGTACAACTTCAGAAACATGTACAGATACAATAAATGGAAACTTAAAAGCGGGAACTTCAACCTATACTCATCCAGCATTTACATTTGGAGAAGATGAATTAACAGGAATATGGGTAGGCAAATTTACTAATAGTAGTTACGTAATAAAAAAGTCAAATGAAATGGTAGAAAACAATATAATAATAAAACCAAATAAAACATTTTTAAAACTAAGTGCATCAGAAGCATTTAAAACAATAAGGACAATGGAAAAAACAAATAATATGTATAAGTTTAATCAAAAAAATGATACCATGTTTAATTGGAATGGGGAACTTTCATATGATTCGAACAACATAGATACACACATGATGAAAAACATGGAATGGGGAGCAGTAGCATATTTTTCGCATTCTAAATATGGTAGATGTACAAATAGTATTTGTGAAGAAATAACAATTAATAATTGCACTGAAGCTATAACTGGTATTGGTGGTAATACAGTTGATGCAAACTACAGTTCATCAGCGTGTACAACCACTGAAAATAAATACAATGGTTCAAAAGGAAAAAAAGCAAGTACTACAGGAAATATATATGGAATATATGATATGAGTGGTAGCGATACACTCGTAATGAGTAATGTAATGAATTCATCAAATCAGTTTCAAACATCAAAAGCAGGAAATTGGAATACAACAACATATCCTTCAGCAAAATACTACGATAATTATTCAAATGGATACTCAGATAATACTTATCAACGTGGAAAATTAGGGGATGCAACAGTTGAAATGGCACCAACAGGAACAAGCGGCAACTGGTATTCAGATTATGCTAATTTTCCATATTATACAAATTCATGGTTTATTCGAGGAGAAAGTTATGTTAGTGGCAGTGACGCTGGTATTTTTGCATTCAATAGTGGTGATGGTAATGATAAAACTTCTAGATCAATATTAGCTATAAAATAGTTTTTTAATAAAAACACATAAAAAATAACTTTTTCGTGCATTTTGTACGAAAAAATAGTAAAAATATGTACATTTTGTACGAAATATGCTAAAATGTACAATGAGGTGAGACTATGTATAGAAAAATCGAAGACCAATTAAACAAGTGGAAGAATGATTATAAAATGCCACTTATGCTTGTCGGAGCAAGACAAACAGGAAAAACATATATTCTTGAAGAGTTCTGTAAAAATAATTTTAATAATTATATTTATATCAATCTTGACAAAGAAGAAAATATTTGTGAAGTATTTGAAAACTCTATAGATCCAAAGGTAATAATTGAAAAAATAGAAATTATTAAAAATGTTATTATAAACCCTGAAGACACAGTAATATTCTTTGATGAAATACAAGTAAGTGAAAGGGCAATTACATCTTTAAAATATTTTTGTGAAAGTGAAAAACCATATAAAATAGTATGTGCTGGTTCTTTACTTGGAGTAAAAATAAATAGATTCAAATCATCATTTCCAGTTGGAAAAGTAAATATTAAGTATTTATATCCTATGGACTTTGAAGAATACTTAATCGCACTAGGAGAACTTCCTCTAATCGAAGAAATTAAAAAACATTATGAAAGTAATGAATCATTAATTCATCCAATTCATGAAAAAGCACTTGACTTATATAAAAAGTATTTAGTACTCGGAGGAATGCCTACGATGATAAATAATTTCATATCTAATGATTGTAATATAGCACATGTCAATTTCGAATTACAAGAACAAATTATTACATCCTATTTAGCAGATATGAATAAGTACACAGAAAAAAATGAAGGAATAAAAAATAGTCAAATATACAATGCTATTCCAAAAGAACTAGCAAGAGAAAATAATACATTCAAATATAGTATTGTATCAAAAGAAGCAAGAAAAATAAGATATGAAAGTAGTTTAGATTGGTTACTTGCTAGTAATATGATTCTAAGATGCGATTTAACTGAAAAAAATGAATCACCATTAAAAGCATTTGTTAACTCTGATAAGTTTAAGATATATTTAAGTGATATAGGATTGCTTAGATCCCTTTCAAACTTAGACTATAGTGAAATATTAATGGATAAAAATGAAATGTTTAAAGGAGTGCTTACTGAAAACTATATAGCATGTGAATTATATCCAAAAACTAAAGAATTATATTATTACAATTTTGATAAATATGAAATAGACTTCTTAATAAAAATAAATGGTGATATAATTCCAATCGAAGTAAAAAGTGAAAGAAGAACAAATAGTAAGAGCTTAAATGAATATGTAAAAAAATACAACCCTAAATATAGTATTAGAATATCTTCCAAAAACTTTGGTTTTGAGAACAATATAAAATCAGTACCATTATATGCAGTATTCTGTATTAATAAATAAAACAATAAAAGACAAAAGTATCATCTGATTTACATTATGATGATACTTTTATTTTAAAATCTTCCAACTATTATTGATAAAATATCTTATAAATGATAAAATATCTTATAGATATTTCTAAAGGAGTGATAGTATGGAAGACAAGACTATGGTTTTTAATATTGATGATTTAAATAACTACATGGTCACTGAAACATTACTTAATGTAAAAAACAATCTTGAAGAAAAAGGATACAAAGGAATAGACCAAATAGTAGGATATCTTCTTACGGGAGATGAAACATATATTTCTAATTATAAAGATTCAAGAAAAAAAATACAAAGTATAGAACGTGAAATAATAATAAAAACACTTGTTAAAAACTATCTAAGAGACTTATGAGATATTTAGGACTAGACTTAGGCAAAAAATCATTAGGAATATCTTTATCTGATAAACTTGGTTTAATTGCATCATTTTATAAAAATATTAAAAGTGATGACGAAGAAGAGTTAATCGAAGAAATACTAAAAATAATTGAGAAAGAACATATTGATGAAATAGTACTAGGACTACCTAAAAACATGAATGGTTCCTTAGGATTTCGTTGCGATGAAACAATACAGTTTAAAGAAAAACTAGAACAAAAAACAAATAAAAAAGTTCACCTTGAAGACGAAAGACTAACTACCAAAGTAGCACAACAAGTACTAATAAATGCTGATATGTCTAGAAAAAAAAGAAAAAAAGTAATCGATGGAGTATCCGCCGTAGTGATACTACAATCGTTTTTAGATAAGGGAGGAAAATAAAATGAAAGAAAATAAAAATGAAGAACTAAGAGAAGATATGTTTATAGGATTCAATGAAAAAGGAGAACAAAAAACATTTTACAAACTATTAGAGTTCGATTCAAATGAAACAGGTAAACACTATCTTGCTTACACTGACAATGAAACAGATGAAGAAGGAAACTTAAAAGCATATGGATCAATAGTAATCGAAGAAAACGATCACACAAGACTAGAACCAATTACAACTGAAAAAGAATGGAAAGTAATTGAAATGGCTCTTAAAGTTTTACAAGAAGAAGTGACAGATAAAAATGAATAGTAAGACTAAAAAGAAAAAAATAAAGTTTAAAAAAGGCTTCAAAATAGGAGTCTTAGTCTTTTTACTTGTAATAATCATATTATCAACTACTATATACTTATTAACACCAGTATCAAGTAGTACTAAAAAAGAAATAGTAACCATTGAAAGTGGTACATCAACTAAAGAAATCGCAACAATTCTAAAGAATAAAAAACTTATTAAAAGTAAAACATTCTTTGCAATATACTCTAAAATAAAAAAAGCAAAATACTATGCAGCATCATATGAAATAAGTCCTAATATGTCACTTAATGAAATTATAAATGAATTACAAACAACTGGTACTAATATCAATGAAGTTACAATAACTATAAAAGAAGGACAAAACATGAGACAAATTGCTAAACTAATATCAGAAAATACTAGTATTAAATATGATGATATAATTAAAAAAACAAAAGAAAAAAAATACTTAGATAAATTAATTGATAAATATTGGTTTATTGAAAAAGATATAACAAATGATAATCTTTACTATAACCTTGAAGGATACCTATTCCCAGATACATACCAAATCAATAAAAAAGAAACCAATATTGAAAATGTTTTTGAAGTCCTATTAAATCAAATGGATCAAGTATTAAGCGAATATAAGAAAGATATTAAAAAGTCAGGTTATAACATTCACAAACTACTTACTTTAGCATCAGTTACTCAAAGCGAAGGTTATAATGAAGACGACTTTAAAAATATAGCAAGTGTTTTTTATAATAGAATGAAAGATGATATGCCTTTAGGTAGTTGTGTAACATCATACTATGGAGTTAAAAAAGAAATGACTGAAGCACTAACTAATTCAGACATTAATAATCAAAATGCTTACAACACACGCGGTAACAATCCAGCATTATTCCCAATTGGACCAATATCCGCTCCAGGTAAGAAAGCAATCGAAGCAGTAGTAAAACCAATTAAAACAAATTACTATTACTTTGTTTCAGACAAAAATCATAAATTATATTTTACAAAAACACTAAAAGAACATGAGCAAACAATAAATAAATTAGAACAAGAAGGATTGTGGTTACAATGGTAGAAAAAACATACAATGAAATTAAAACAATAAAAGAGTACGCATTAGTAAATAAAGTACCAATTATGGTAGATGATAGCATTGACTTTATAATATCAAAAATACATCAAAAAAGAGTAAGAAAAGTACTTGAAATAGGTACTGCAATCGGATACTCTGCAATTATGATGGCACTATCATCACCAAATCTTACAATAACATCAATAGAAAAAGACAAAGATAGATACCTTGAAGCAGTAAAAAATATTAAAAAGTTTAATCTTGAAGATAGGATAACCCTAATATATAATGACGCCCTTGAAGTATCACTAAAAGAAAAATACGATCTTATTTTAATTGATGCTGCTAAAAGTAAAAACCTAGATTTCTTCAACAAATTCGAAAAAAATCTAGAACCAAATGGAACAATAATAACAGATAACTTAAGCTTCCATGGGTACGTAGAACAAGAACCATCACAAATAAAAAATAGAAACATCAGAGCCTTAGTTAGAAAAATAAGAAACTACATAGATTTTTTAGAAAACAATCTTAAATATAAAACAACATTCTATGAAATCGGAGATGGACTATCAGTTACAGAAAAAAGGATGTGATACAATATGAAACTATTAATCATACCAACATCTATAAATATTAAAAAATATGAGAATGCCTCTGCATTCCTTTTTGGTTTAAAAGACTTCTCATACACAACACCTATATCCATAACATTAAAAAACTTAAAAAAAATAAAACAAAAAACCAATAAAGAAATATTTGTAAAGATAGATAAAAACATCTTTAATAAAGATATAGAAAACTTAAAAAAAACTCTACTAGAACTAGAGAAACTAAATATAAATGGAATCTTCTTTTATGATTTATCAGTACTATCATTATCAAAAAAACTAAACTTAAAAACTCCATTAATATGGAATCAAAACTTCTTTGTAACCAATTATAAAACCTGCAATCACTATGAAGCTCAAGGAGTATATGGAGCAGTAACATCATCTGAAATAACACTACAAGAAATCCTAGAAATAAGAGAAAATACTAACTTTAAACTATTTGTTAATATATTTGGTTATCAAATGATGGCATTTTCTAAAAGAAAACTAATTACTAATTACTTTAAATATTTAAAGAAGAAAAACTACAAAAGAAATAACTATATAATTGAAAAAGATAAAAAATTCTTAATAAAAGAAACAAAAGAAGGAACAATGATCTTATCAGATAAAATATTAAATGGATTAAAATATAAGAATGAGTTAGAAAACTCTAAAATAGATTACTTAATATTAGATCAAACAATGATAAAAGATAAAGACTTTAAAAAAGTATTACAAGCTATAAAAAATAATAAAGATATAAATAATATTATTCCCAATACAGATACTTTATTTCTAGATAAAAAAACAATATATAAGGTGAAAAGATGAAAAGAGTAGAACTACTTTCTCCAGCAGGAGACCTAGAAAAATTAAAAATAGCTTATCTTTATGGAGCAGATGCTTGCTATATCGGAGGAAAAGAATTTAGCTTAAGAGCAAATGCTAATAACTTTTCTCTTGAAGAAATAAAACAAGCAGTAGACTATGCCCATAAACTAAATAAAAAACTATATGTAACTACTAATATTGTTTTTCATAATGAAAACTTAAATGGAATAATAGACTATCTAAAATATCTAGAAAAAATAAAAGTTGATGCAATTATCTTAAGTGATCCCTTATTAATAGACATAGTAAAAAAATATACACCAACCTTAAGAATACATATAAGTACTCAGGCTTGTACTACAAATGGTGAAACAGTAAACTACTTTAAAGAAATGAAAGTAGAACGTGTCGTTTTAGCAAGAGAAGTGTCACGAGAAGATATGAAAGAAATATATGATAAAACACATATGGATTTAGAAGTATTCTTACACGGTGCAATGTGTACATGCTATTCTGGAAGATGTGTTTTATCAAATTACTTTACCAATAGAGATTCCAATCGTGGAGGATGTGCCCAAGTATGTAGATTTGTCTTTGATTTAGATAAAAAAAGAAACACAAAATACTCAATTGCAACCAAAGACTTAAATCTTTCAAGTAAAATTAAAGACCTAATAGAAACAGGAGTTGCATCTTTAAAAATTGAAGGAAGAATGCGTAGTACTTATTACGTTGCAACAGTAATTAATAGTTATCGAAAACTAATTGATGCATATTATAATAATAACCTAACCAAAGATTTATTACACCATGAACAAAAAATATTATCAAGAGTGGCCAACAGAGAATCAACTACTCAATACTTTGATCATCAAGCAGATTATAATGATCAATACTACATTGGAAGAGAAGAAGTATCAAACCAAGACTTTTTAGGAATAGTACTAGACTATGATAAAAAAACAAAATATGCAACCATTGAACAAAGAAACTACTTTAAACCCAAACAAACTATTAATATTTTTGGACCCAATAACATAGATCTTGATATTAAAATAGATAAAATATATGATGAAGATTTTAATGAACTTGATGCCGCTAGACATCCTAGACAAATACTTAAAATAAAATTTGATCAAGAACTAGAAAAAGATTCTATTTTACGGGTAAAGTTTTAGAAAAGTACCCAAAAAACTTGACAAAATCCAAAAAAAATAGTATCCTTTTAGAGAACTTATTAATTTAGAGGTGAATTTAAAATGAACAATAAAAAACCAATCCTTTTAACAAAAGAAGGATATGAAGAAATAAAAGAAGAATTAAACGATTTGATAAATGTTAAAAGACCTGCGAACATTGAAGCAATAAAAGAAGCAAGAGCACTCGGAGACCTTTCTGAAAATGCCGATTATGATGCTGCAAGAAATGAACAAGCTGAAATAGAAGCAAAAATTAAAAAATTAGAAACTATTTTAGAAAACGTTCAAATAATTGAATCAGTTAGTACTGATGAAGTAGGAGTAGGAACAACAGTAAAAATAGCTTATATTGACGATGAAGATGATGTTGATCAATACAAGATAGTTGGTTCTCAAGAAGCAGACCCATTTGAAAGCAAAATATCAAATGAATCTCCAATTGCTAAAGCCCTAATGGGACACAAAGTCGGAGATGTTGTTTCAGTAGAAAGCCCAAATGGAAACTACGAAGTAAAAGTAATAGAAATTAACTAAAAACAGATGAAATTAATCTGTTTTTTTTGTATAATATTAAGTGGTGAAGCAGTATGAAAAGATGTGAAGTAGATAAAAATAAACTTTCTCCAATGATGTTACAATACTTAAACATAAAAGAACAAAACGAAGATGCAATCATCTTTTTTAGACTTGGAGACTTTTATGAAATGTTTTTCGAAGACGCAGAATTAGTATCTCGTCTTTTAGAATTAACCTTAACAGGAAAAAACTGTGGTTTAGAACAAAGAGTACCAATGTGTGGTATACCATACCATTCCTATTTAGGATACTTAGAAAAACTAGTAAACCTAGGATATAAAGTAGCAATATGCGAACAATTAACACCACCTGATAAAAAAACAGTAGTAGAGCGAGGAATAGTTCAAATAGTAACCAGAGGTACCCTTATGGAGTCCTCAGCATTAGATGAAAAAACTAATAACTACATAGGAAGTATCTATGACTATAACCATTGCTATGCTATAAGCTATGCTGATATATCAACTGGAGTTATGTACTCAATTTTATTAGACTATGATGAAGAAAAACTAATTAATGAAATAATAAGAATAGACATAAAAGAACTAATTGTAAATGATAAAATAAATCGTAAGATACTAAATACACTAAGAGAAAAATACAATATCTTAATAACTATAAGTAATAACTTTCTTGAAAATAAATATGAACATACCTATGATGGTATTCAAGATATTAGAATTACAAACTCTATAAAACATTTACTATTCTATCTTCAAGAAATGAAAAAAGGAAACTTAAACCATCTTCAAAAAAGTATTATTATAGATAAAAATGATTCATTAGAAATAGATATCCATTCTAAAAGAAACCTTGAATTAGTAGAAACTCTAAGACTAAAAGAAAGAACATATTCACTTTTGTGGATGCTTGATAAAACAAAAACAGCAATGGGATCTAGACTACTTAAAAAATGGATAGAAAATCCTTTAGTAAATAAACAAAAAATAGAAAAAAGATATGAACTAATATCAACACTACTTACAGAATTTATCCTAAAAGAAGAACTAAGAGACCTACTAAACAATGTTTATGACTTAGAAAGACTATCTGGTAGAATAGCATATGGTAACTTAAATGCTAGAGACTTAATTCAATTAAAAAACTCAATCAAAACATTCCCAGAAATTAAAAAAATATTAAAAGAGATAAACTATGAAGATACATTTGATACCCTTGATGACTTAAAAGACTTACTAGAAAAATCAATAAATGAAGATGCACCAATAACCATAAAAGAAGGAAATATAATAAAATCAGGCTATAATGAAGAACTAGATAATCTAAAAAGTCTTTCAAGCGGAGGAAAAGATTTTATCCTAAAACTAGAACAACAAGAAAAAGAACGTACAGGTATTAAAAACCTAAAAGTAGGATTTAATAAAGTATTTGGATACTACATCGAAGTATCTAAATCAAATGTAGATCAAATAAAAGAAGAATATGGATACGTAAGAAAACAAACCCTTACAACTGGAGAAAGATATATAACTAGTGAACTAAAAGAAAAAGAAGATATAATACTAAACTCTGAAGAAAAAAGTATAGCTATGGAATATAAACTATTCATACAAATAAGAGATGAAGTAAGAAAATACATTACAAAAATACAACAAGCAGCAAAAGTAATAAGTGAAATAGATGTCTTAGTATCCCTTGCCAATGTCGCAGAACAAAACAACTTTACAAAACCAACTCTAACAGAACAAAGAAACGTTTATATAAAAGAAGCAAGACACCCAGTTGTTGAGGTAGTATCCAAAAAAGAATACGTTCCAAACGATATAATAATGGATGAAAAAACAAACATCCTCTTAATAACAGGACCTAACATGAGTGGTAAATCAACTTACATGAGAATGTTTGCTATAATAGTAATAATGGCTCAAATAGGATCATTTGTGCCTGCTAAAGAAGCAAAACTACCAATATTTGATAAAATATTTACAAGAATCGGAGCAAGCGATGACCTAGTAAGTGGAGAATCAACATTCATGGTAGAAATGAAAGAAGCTAATAACGCTGTGTCAAATGCTACAAAAAATAGTTTAATACTATTTGATGAACTAGGAAGAGGAACAGCAACATACGATGGAATGAGCCTTGCCCAAGCAATACTTGAATACATTCATGATCATGTAAAAGCAAAAACACTATTCTCAACCCATTACCATGAATTAACAACCCTTGATAAAAAACTAAGAAATCTAAAAAATATCCATGTAAGCGCTATCGAAGAACAAGGATCAATAACATTCTTACATAAAATAAAACAAGGACCAGTTGATAAAAGTTATGGTATACACGTTGCATCACTAGTAAACCTTCCAGATGAAATAATAACAAGAGCAAAGGAAATACTAGACGTATATGAAAATAAAAAACCAAAAAAAGAAATATATGAACAAACAACATTAAACCTAGACTTTAATCCACAAGAAGAATCTAAAATAGAAAAAAGATTAAAAGAAATAAACCCCCTAGAAATAACCCCACTAGAAGCCTTAAACATTCTAGATGAATTAAAAAAAGAATTAAAAGAAAAGTAGGTGATTAAATGGGAACACTATATGTCGTAGCAACCCCAATAGGTAATTTAAATGACATGACTAAAAGAGCAATACAAACACTAAAAGACGTAGATATTATTCTATGCGAAGATACAAGGCATAGTCTAAAATTACTAAATCATTATGAAATAAAAAATAAATTAATTTCATACCATAAATTCAATGAAAAAGAAAGAACACAAAGTATAATAAACTATCTAAAAGAAGATAAACAAATAGCAATAATAACAGATGCAGGAACACCATGTATATCAGATCCAGGATACATTCTAATTAAAGAAGCAAGACTAAATAATATAAACATTACCCCAATCGGAGGTATATCAGCATTAATAACAGCTTTATCAGTAAGTGGATTAAAATCTGATAACTTTACTTTTTATGGATTCTTTCCAAGAGAACAAAAAGATAAAAAAGAATTAATTAAAAATATAAAAGATAGTAATATAAACACATTTATCTTTTATGAAAGTCCTAATCGTATTATAAAGACACTAGAATACTTAAGAGAGAAATTAGAAGATATTAATATAAGTGTATCAAGTGACTTAACTAAATTACATGAAAAAAATTACTATGGACAAATAGATAAAGTAATAAAAGAGTTAAAAGAAAATGAAAACGCAACAAAAGGGGAATATACTTTTATAATAGAAACAAAAAACACTCCAAAAGAAGAAATAAATCTTTCAATCGAAGCTCAGTTAATAGATATAATAGTAAAAAATAAAACTTCACTAAAAGAAGCAATAAATATTTTAAATGAAAAAACAAATTATAAAAAGAAAGATATTTACAATGCTAGTTTAAATCTAAAAGATATAAAGTTTTAAACAAATTATTGAAAAACACTCAAAAATATTGTACTATTATTATAGTAAAGAGGAGTGTTAAGCATGGAAAATAATAAAAAGAAAATACTAATGATGATATTTTTATCATTATTTAGTATAGCAATAATATCATTAGGAACATATGCAATATGGACATCAGCAAACGATTTATTAACTGGCTCAAATACAATACAATCAGGACAAGTAAAAATGAGTTATAGTGAATCAAATGAAATAGGTATGAGTAATGCATTACCTATAAAAGATAGTGAGGGTAAAATATTAACTAATTACTTTGACTTTAAAGTTCTTTCTTATATAAAGACTAGAGCAAATGATGATACACAAAGGAAACTAAATTATAACATAGTACTAGAACCATTAACAGTAGATAACCCTTTAAGTGATAGTGAGATAAAAGTGTATCTTACTAAAGTAGAAAGTGGTACTGAAACAGTAGTAGTTGAACCTACAACAATAGAAAAGTTAAATAATAAAGTTTTAAGTTCTAAAGAAGAAATATTTTCAAATAATAAAGGTGAAATAGTAACAAGTTATAGACTTAGAGCATGGATTGATGAGAGTGTAGACACAGCTAAACTTAATGAAAAGAAATATTCTTATAAGTTTAGAGTGAATATTAATAATGAGACTGCACCAAAAGAAGATTATGCACTTACTTTTGCTAAATCTAAAGTTGGAACAGATGGATTAGAACAAATAACTCATACAATAGATAATACATTGCAAGTAGATAATAAGTTTGCAACTGAATATAGATATCGTGGAGGAAATGTAGCAAATTATGTAACATTCAATAATGAAACATGGAGAATAACAGGAATAATACCTACTGAAGATACAAATGGTAAAGTAGAAAATAGAATTAAAATAATAAGAGATACCTCAA
>ERZ779888.1228-NODE-1228-length-26440-cov-18.048209_pt1 | contig 26440 bp, 29 predicted proteins | sample MGYA00511245_ERZ779888 | MGnify/ENA primary metagenome ERZ779888 (study PRJEB29588, sample SAMEA2155255) | human gut metagenome | biome: human gut; feature: human-associated habitat; material: faeces | place: Denmark | collected 2008/2010 ...
CTCGCCGCCCCAATGAGCGCGCATGGAACCGCTCGCCACCCGGCCGCTGTCCCAGAGCAGCGCGCCGCCATCGTCGTGCGCGACGACCTGATAGGCCGTCTGCTCCCTGCCGCCGCTGCAGTTCCAGAACAGCCAGGGCGCCGTGAAGTCCACGCCGACGGGCTCGAACAGGTGTTCCGTCTTCAAGCGAATGGCTTGCATCATTTGCCCTCCCTGCGCGCCTGGATCTCCTGCTGCTCCCTGCCGATGGTCTTTTCCACATTGAGGAAGATCAGCAGCACCGCCAGTATGATACCCGTGAACACCTCCAGGCCGACAAAGCCGAATGTGATGGCGTTCTTGACCGCCGCCGTCTGCTCCGCCGCCACCGTAACGCCATTGACGATCTCCGGTGCAACATAGCCGGTTTGGGCCAGCAGGCCGTTGAAAATGCCCGTACAGACGCCGACCATGGCCACGGATATGATGTTATAGACGGACATCGCAATGCCGTCGCAGCGGAAATTGTTCTTCCACTCCATGTGATCGAGCACATCGGCAAACATGGCCATAAAGACATACGAACAGGGCAGACCGCCGATGTTTTTGATGAACTGGCCGACGAGTACGACGATCATGTCGGTCGGGAACATCCAGCAGATGGCGCTGCCGATCGCATACAGGAGAAAGCCTGCCAGCGTCAGGTTGCGCTTGCCAAACTTTTTGGCCAGCGGCCATACCGCAAAGATGCCGATCCCCATCGGCACGCCGCCGATCACGGAGATCAGCGTCTGCGTCATGCCGTCGTTATACGTGCCCAGCACATAGTTGCAATAGTACACGAGGCTCAGGTTCTTGATGCTGGTGCCCAGGATGTATACGAGAAAATAGGCGTAGATGAGCAGCATGTACCTGTCGGTAAAGATCGCCTTCAGCTGTTTTTTCAGCGGCACGGGGGCGGTATCTTCCGCCTGCGTCTCCAGCGTCACGCGCTCTTTGGTAAAGTAATACTCGACCAGCGTCAGCGGCAGCGCCAGAATGGAAAGCAGGCTCATGAGCGCAATCCACTTGCCCTGGTCCGCGCCGATGATGGGCATGATGACCATCGGGAACACCAGCGCCACCAAGATCCCGGTCATCATGATGTTGGAAATCTGGTTGAACACCGACAGGCTGCCGCGTTGCGTCGTGTCGCGGATGGACAGCGGCACCATCAGGCCGTGACTCATGTTGAAAATGGTATAGGCGAAGGAATAAAACAGGTTTCTCGTCTCTGTTAAGTTCTAAAGTATAGGGCATAAATACCTCCTGTTATCTTTCGCGCTTAGTGGAGCGCTTCTTGTTTTTCTGTTTGGTCTTATTAGGCTGATTCTTCCGCTGAAGTTGTCTGCGGTTCTGTTCCAGTTTGACCTTGACGGAATCCTTCTGCGGCTGCTGAGTCGGCTTTTCTTTGGATCTGATGTCTTGCTGCGCTTCCGACTTGACCTCGGCAGCGTTTGAGTTTTGCCTCGACGGAGTATCTTTTTTTTTAGTTTCTTCGACCTCCGACTGAGTCTTCGCCACCTCTCCGTAACCGATCTTTTTGAGGATATGGTTCACCATAGGCAGACTCTTTTCCGAGATCACCACATCCAGCTTATTGTCCCCGCGCTTCTTGTTGAGGAAGGGTGCATAGAGCACCTTCTTCTTGGTCATACCCTTAAACTTGGAATACTGTTCCTTGGTCATGGAGAGGACCTGCAGGGGTTCACCGCTTTTTAAGAGCTTCATCATCGTGGTCTTGCCGTAGACCTTCTTTTCGTTTTTGGACCATGCCACCAAAAGGGCAGCAAGGTTCTTTGCTGCGGAACCGGTGAGCTTGATCGCCACCTCGGTTCCGTTTAATACCATGCGGACCATTTCATCCGCTGCGTCACCGTGCATATATTACCTCCTTTGTTGCAATAAAAAACGCCGACATTGTGTCAGCGCTTAGTTTAAGTATTGTGTTACTGATATTGTTCTACATCGCCAAGCTCTTCATATACGGTTTCCCGTACAGACTCTGCGATCTCTTTTGCCTTGCTCTTCTTCATTCCGATCTTATCCGCAAGTGCAAGCAGATCCGCTCGTGTCGGATTCTTTCCGTTCCCGTTGATGCAGGTCGCGTGTTCGCCGCCGAGAGAATTGCTGTATGTAAGGTCATAAGCGGGAGACAGCTTCCAAGCTCTTTCATCTTCGTTATAAAGGAAGGTGAAATTGTTGGTGTGATCGTCTCTATTATGAGCATACATGTTGAAGCACATCAAGCGATACATTTTTTCAACCTCCGCATAACTCTGAGTTAGTTTAAGAGTCAGTGCAAGGAGTGTTGAATAATCTACGCTGGGAATGCGGTGCGAAACTTCCAACAAAGCCGAAACAGAGAGCATATGGATCCGCATTGTAGTTCCGTCTGCATTAAGCTTACGGTCAAAGCGCTTTGTTCCAAAGTATCCTTCGCACTTGCGGGACGGGAACAACTTGGTTTCCGTCATTTCAATGCCGCACTTTTTCGCACACTCGGAATAACTGTACTCAATATGCCCGATATCCTTGCGGTCAATGGAAGCAGGAAACTTTACGATCCATTCCTCACCATCGATTTTCGTAAGAATCTTGGGACGAGCACCACCGGAAGAACCGCCGAGACGGAACAGTTCATCCAGATCATCGGAATAGTTCGTATCGAGGATACGGGCACACTCTTTTGCCAAGCGATCATAATCCATGGATGCTTCTTCGCTGTACTGCTCGTGAGTGGGATGGTATGTGAGCGCACCCATGCCGGAATTACCAACGATTGCAAGGCGATTGAGCATATCGATCTCATGGGGATTGATGCCGTTTTTAAGAAGCATACGATCCACAAGCAAACGACCCCAGCCATCCGGAAGACTATCCGAAAACGCACCGTAAAGACCGTCAAAGGGATCAATCTTAGGGATGAAGACCTTTTTTTGCATCGGTAAGCTGAATGGGCTTATGGAGAATCCTTCCGCAAGCCATTCATCCGAATACTCAAAAGCAACAAGCCTTCCGTTATATGTGGCAAGTGTGCCAACTTTTCTTTCGCCGATAAAGGCTTCAAGTGACTTAAATTTCTCCATTTATGATCTCCTGTATAGACTGCGGAGTGCGCTTTGTAAACAGATTGGTAAAATCATCTGTGCAATCAAGGACTGCGGCAATTTTAAGCAAAGCCGTCAGCGCGATCTCACCCGTGCTTTCAAAGCGTCTGATAGAACCGTAGCTCACTCCGGAAACCTCTGCCAATTTCTCCATAGATAGCTTGCGGTCTTTCCGAAGAGTACGCATATTCTCTGCAATTTTCATGCTGATATCTTTCGGTGTTTCAAATTCAAAGTTTATCATGGTTAATATTTTAGCAGATTTCACTCTATAATTCAAGTATTTGCTAATATATTAGCAGTTATTCATAATTATCTTTCTTTATTTTTTGACCTTTCGGGAACATCATCATGCAGAGCATCTTCAATCTTAGGAGCATCTTTCTCTATGAGCTCGCACATATGTATCTCCTTTCGTGCATTGCGTATCTCTGCATTGATATCCGAGAGCTTCGTGTACATATCAGCCTTTTCAGCTTTAAGTGCAGGAACATCTTTTCCTTCCAGTAGCTTCTTCGCATCAAGATAGAGCTTGTACTCGCTCTCATCTACGGCAGCTCCTTCTTTGTAGAGCTTTCCCATATCGGCAAAATACTCAATGTGAGAGAGCGCATCATACAGCTTTTTTTGCCGTTTCTTTTTTTGATTGAGAATAATCCGATCCCTTGTGAGTACATCTATCCGTGCAGAAAGAGATTGTTTTGTCTCATCTAACTGTTCGGGCGTATCGATCTTGTTTGCTTCCAGATAATCTGCCTGTTGCTTATACTGTTCAAATCGTCTCAAGTCTCCACGGTTTGCCTTTGGGTATGGGGTACTGCCGCCTTTTCCAATGATGCCAAGCACATACATCCAGGAAACATAGAGGGCGCGGAAACCTTTCTGCTTTCCATACGGGATGAATACGGGTCGGTCCTTTGGAACGAGAACAATGGGCTTGTCTTCATTAAAGCCTTTTTCAATATAGTCGCGGATATCATCTTCAGTGAGAGATTTGCCGTCTATCTTAGCTCGGTAATGACCTGTACTTCCATGAGGTACAAAGGAAGGATGGATATCATCCCCGTGCCTACGGATGAAGCGGTACAGGAAGTCGAAAAGCGGCTGCTCGGCACCGAGACCAACATTACCAACTGGCAGCGCAAACTATGATGGATCCGGAGTTCGATAAATACTATGCTGAGATCATCGGTATCGACCTGCTTGACGGCGCAGATCTCACAAAGATCATTTCCAATCTCCCACCCAACTCGAAGGGCTCCGAAGTAGTCAAAGCCGCTGTTACAAAGCTCGGCGCACCTTATGTACTTGGTGCAAAGGGTGATAAAAAGTTCGACTGCTCGGGTCTTGCATATTGGGCGATCAATCAGGTTGATCTTGAGCTTGGCGGTATTATGTACACCAATGCTGCAGGACAGGCGAAATCTTGCTATACCAACAATAAGGTTGTTGGTGAAAGCGAGCTTATGCCGGGCGATCTCATTTTCTGGCAGAACCTCGGGTGCAGCGGATGCGGAAGATGGAATGAAATTCATCATGTAGGCATTTATATGGGTGACGGAAAAGTAATTGAAGCGTCAAGCTCCAAGGGGAGAGTCGTTATCCGCGATCTGTGGAGCTCTTCCGGTTATCCTCTCTTTATGTACGCAAGGCCGTATTAAGGGGGCATGTATGGAAATCGTTTTTGAGCTGCTGGTCCTGTTTGTCTTAAAGGCGCTCGATAATCTGTTATCTACCGGAAAACAGCTTTTGATACAGCGCCAAAAGCCTATTATTGCCGCGCTTTGTGTGGTGCTTTCCCAAGTGATATTTTACAAACTGATAAACGAGGTCTCCGCATTTGACGGAGACCTTGCCATTTATATCGTTGCCGTCGCAAGCGGCGCGGGCACCCTGCTTGCCGTAAAAATTTCGGACAGGTTTTCAAAAGACAGGATATTTGTAAATGTGATCCTCTCGGATGACAGGGAGGCTATGGTGAAACTCAGGAATTTCCTTCGGGATCATCATATAATCAACCTGGCAGCCGAAGGTTTTACGAAAGACTGGAATAAAACCATTGCCATAACGGCTTATGCGGAGACACGTGAGCAGAGCCGTCTGATAGACAGATACATACGGGAAAGCTCTACAAAATTCAAACGAATTATACAGAAGAAATGAGGAAAATCATGAGCAAGAAAAACAAAATCAGAGCAGCTGTTATTGCTGCTCTTTTAGGTATCACTATTATTCTGGGAGTAATTGTTTTTACTTCCACTACGCCCAAAGAACCGAACCTTGTAGATATTGAACCTTTACCGGATCCCGAAGTGGAAGAAAACCAAATCGAACCAACACATCATTCCGAACCCCATATTGAGCCAACGTCTACACCTGCACCTATTCCCACGGAAGGCCCAATTCCTACCGAAACCTCTAAATTGAAACAAAACTACAAAGAAGATCCTACCGATGCGTTTTCTCTCGTTGTAGGAGATAGTCAAATCGGCATTGCTTACGGAGTGGATGAGACAACACTTGACGAATCTCCCGGTTGGATGGAAAACTCAGCTTTTCCCGGAGAAGATGGAGTTTGCGTGATCTATGGTCATAGAAACCGAAATCACTTGAGAGCTCTGAGAGATGTTGAGATCGGAGATACACTTATTCTTAAAACATCCAAGGGGAACTTCAAGTATACCGTTGAAACCATTGAGATCTTAGATCAAAATAAGGCACTTACCATACCTTTAGTTGATGGTAAGTGCCTTATGATCTCTACTTGCTATCCCTTTCATTATTTAGGGAGTGCACCGCAGAAGTATGTGGTAATTGCAAAGTTGACATAATAAGGAATAGATTGGTGTGGAAACTTTTGTTTATTGAATATTTAACGGTCAGGTTGACTAAGTCGCAAATCATAACTCTTCGTGCTTTATACCATGTTTTTCGGCATATTTCCACGCAGAAGAATCTTTATAAGCACGAATTACAACCTTTTCAGATGCGCTGAAAACATTGGAAGTATTGAAACTGTCTTCAAAAGCCGTGTTTTTTCCATAAAAATCGACATATTTTAAAGACCAACATCCCCAAAATGCAGAGTCACCAATTGTTTTCACAGATTCAGGTATGCATATGCTTTTTAATTTTTTGCAGCCACAAAATGCGTAGTTCCCAATTTTCACAGTATTATGGGGAATATTGATGGTACCTAATGACTCACAGTCGGAAAAAGCAAACGATCCAATAATTTTAACGCTCTCCGGGATAATAACAGATTTCAGTTTTTTTCGTGTTTCACGTTCAGTCTTAGAAAGGCCCTTAACTCCGGGTGAAGCGCTGAATGCTGCATGTCCTATTTCGGTCACCGTATTACCTTCTATTGTATCGGGGATTGTAATATCCAAAGCTTTCCCTTTATAATAAGTAACAGCAACAGTACCATCTCCTTTTCCTGCGTATCTCCAATTTTTCTTGATTTCTTCTGTTAAAACCTTTTTTTCGTTAAATTCATCTGACGGCAAACTGTTTAGATATTCTGATAAACGATTCTTTATTTCATGCCGCTGTTTTTTATCACACTCGGTCAAAAGTTCGTTAACTTCATATACAGTAAGCATTTTTTGCTCGCATAATATATCAAGAAGTACAGTATATTTAAAAATTAGCGAAATATATTTTTTGCGTTGTCTCTTTATATAATTATAATAATCCTGTTTGCAGGTCTCCGACAATTTTTCACCAATGCTAAGTGCGTCTAAAAAACCGAGAAGCGCATGTTGTTTCAGCCTTCCTGTTATGTTTGATAAAGGCATTTCAAACGCTTTGATTTTTAAATTTTTATTTATTATCAAACATCCGTTTTCCACATAGCCGAAATCGCTCCAATAGTCTCTGAATATACTCTCGTCTATAGTACCCGTATTTCCTAGAACAATAAATTCAGACAGCTTTTTGCATCCTCCAAAGGCACCTTTTTCAATTGTTTTCACTGTATCCGGTATTGTGATACTTCTTATATTCTCGCAATTATAAAATGCTTCCTCCGAAATTGTCACAAGACCTGACGGAAGAGAAACATTTTGCAGATTTGTGCACTTTGCAAAAGTTTCGTGCTCAATGCGCGAAATCTTTGAGGGAAGTACAACTTGCTTCAATTTGGAGCAATTTTCAAATGCGGAACGTTCAATTTTAGTCAGACTGTCGGGAAGAGATATCCTGGTAAGACCTGTGCAGTTGCGAAATGCTGCACAGTCTATCTCAGTTACACTATCCGGCAGCACAACGTTTTTAATAGTTTTATTATTATCCCCAAAAGCACAGATTCCGATAGACGATACACCTTGTGGAACAACAACCTTTGTTTCGTCACTTTCCTGAAAGCAATTTGCTAGCAAACCATTATTAATTTCAAATCTCATGGCATCCTCCTCTAACTATAAGCCCTTTCCTTCGCTTAATAAAGCAATCAAAAAATCTTTGTTATATTTATACTCACTATAAATAAGCGCTGCTCCTCGATCCAAATGAGCTTTTAGATATTTTTGAAAATATTCATCTTCATCAATATGCCTGTTTTCAAATACCGTAATTAGACACTTGTATAGTTCATCCCAATCGCCGGTAATAGTTTGCCTGTTTAAGTGTCTTTCAATTATAATAACTGGCGATTTATTTGCAAAAGCTGCAAAATTCGCTTTTTAATATAATTAATTATACATTTTACAATTAATCGAGACAATCACAAAAATACTTTTATAACAGAATCAAAAGATATCCTTAGTCATAGTATCTGTAGTGCTATTTTTAGAAATAAACATTTTTATTTAATCTCTTTCAAATATATTCAATCTTTATTTTGCTGAATTTTTTCACGCTATTTTCATCAGTATTAAACACTGTTTCTGCCACTTCTGTTTCTTTCGGAACAGTTATTTTTTTTATTTTACAGTCTTGATTAAAAATGCGTGTGCCGAAAGGTACCTTTGAATGACTTATGATTTCCTGTACGTCGCCTGAAAAAGCTCCTTCTTCTATTTTTTTAACGGACTCAGGGATCTCGATAATACTGCCGACTTTATCCCTTATCGCAGCATCATACTCGTCTCTGTTTTTGCACCACATTACACCATCCACATCTCTGCGCATATCGATACTGCCGTATTTTATGACACGTACGCTATTCGGTAAAACTACTTTATTCGTTTTATACATAGCGGGACTTTTAAAAAGTTCTCCATTGACTACGATAAACCCATTGTTATCCGCTAAACCGACGCAAAAATCAAAAGCTGTACCGCATACCGTAGTTCCGGAAACCACATGAATCTCTCTCAATTCATAATTGTCTCTGAATGCACCATATCCGATGGATTCCAAACTTCGGGGCAGATGCACGCTTTCAAGCTTTGTACAAAACTCAAAAGCTCCATCTTCGATTTTTGTCACACCTTCAGGGATATCGATGGATTGTAAATTAGTAGAACAAAAAGCATGTTCGCTGATTTTCTTAAGCTTTGCAGAAAGCTTAATATGCTCAAGCGCGCTATTGGAAAAAGCATATTTTCCGATTGTGGTTACGTTGTCCGGAATCTCGATTTCCGTCAGCTTACTACAATTTGCAAATGCTTGGCTTTTAATGGATCTAAGTTTACTTGGAAACTTGATTCTTTTTATTTCTGAACGCCAGAATGCGCATTCTCCAATGCTCTTCACATCTTCGGGAACAATAACATATTCACTGTTACCCGTATATTTTGTCAAAACGCCATTTTCAACAATAAAATCATTCATATTCATATCCTTATCTCGATAAAGAAATCAGATTTCGGAAATCTCAAAGCCGACTGCTTTGGAACCGTCGGTAATGATGCGAAGCATGCGAAAATCATCTGTATTCATGAATTCCGTTTCGCCCATAAATTCATTTGAGTCGAGAATGTTACTGATTTGTTCTACACAATCGGTATATTCAATAAAATCGGCGGGGGAAGAAAACTCGGGATTATTCATATAATATTCGAATTTTTTGCCGGTTATAAAAGTATCGGCACTGCTGAGCTTTTTAAGGCGTTTGCAAAGAGGAATAAGTTTCTGTGTTTGTTTTTCTGTATAATCATCATCCAATACCACGGCGGTAATATTAGTACGCCATCTACCCTCAGGGGCGCTAGAAATAGCCAAAAAGGGTATATCCCCGTGATAAAGCTTTCCATTCTTCATGCCGTATGCAGCTATACAGCCGGTGCTGTTAGAGCAATCGGCATAGTTGTATAGGCGGCAGAAAATCGTAGAGAGAAAAGAATTGTCAGCTTTGCCTGCATACTCAAGCCAGCCGTCAAAACCAATGGTATCCTCCGTGCCTACTCTCCATGTGTAGGTGTACTCTAACGCGAGCTCCATGCTGTTTTCGGCATAATTGAATGCACTCAGCATCATTTCAAAGGAAGCTTCAGGATACCGATATTCGTCTCCGTCCGCTTTTACGACAAACTTGTTAATTGTTTTTTCATCATAGGAATACAGGCTTTCTAAATGCTTTGTCAACATACTGCGGAATTCCATATGTTTTTCCTGATTGACAGCAGGGATTTCAAATCTTTCCGATACTTCATAAAAAACGCTCATTTTTATTTCTCCTTTAATTTTAGGGGTTTACGCACCTTCCGGACAAATGCTTTTGTATCAGCTGATATATTCAGTTTAGCATGTATAAGTTAGAAGTCAATACTGTAACTTAGACGTCTTTTTGGCCCTTTTTTAGTTAAAAAACTCCGTTATTATGCGTTTTTTAAGCAAATTAGATAAAAAAGCAAAAATTTGCTCTCGACTCATGATTCTGACAAATAACAAAATCATTTTGCTTATCCCTTTGAGATACAGGCATAAAATATTTGAGCTTTATTCCTTATATGATCTCAGTACATTATAGACCTGTTTGTGTCCACTACCGCTTAATACTTCGCACATCTCATCATAAAATGTATCGATAGGAGGATTTACCGAAAGATAAGCCTCGAGCAGATTTTTGAAGCCACCACGCAGCATGATGGAGACGGCGCCGATATGTGAATATTTGTTGACGAAATCCTGCAACTGTTCGGATTCAAGAATTTTTGGCATGGCGTTACACATTTCATTTAAAATTCCCTCATCCCACTCATACTCACCGCAGCCCCATTCTTTATAGTTTAAAGCCTGTACTGCCGCAGCATTTGGTGTGTGAATATCGTTAAAGCAAATACCGATATATTCCGGTGGACCCCAATCAAGCTGAGCCATTTCCGGCTCAAATCGTTTTTTTTCCATAATTATGGCTTTTGCCGCTTCCAAGCTTTCCTTTGCTGTAAGCTTCGGATGAGCCAGAATGCTTGAAGCTGCCAATATCCGCCGGATATGATAACTGATCGGCCGAATGCCTGAAGCATGCTTATCCAGCTGCAGCGTCAGCGGATAATTTTCCTGTCCGTATGATAGGTATTTCACACATTGCGTAACGGTTTTCTTTACAACATTCGGTGTAAAGACAAAATCTGCTTCGACGGCATGTGCGCGCTTGATTGTTAGTTTTGTCAGTGCTTCCTGTACGATGCCCATTTGTCCGGTGTTTGTACTGCTTTCACATGCGCTGGCATTGTAATCATATTGCGGCAATCCATAGCCGACAATCGCAACGTCACCCTCTGCCACAGGATAACGACAGGCATAATCAAATGATTTTTTGTTCGAAAGCATCAGCTTTGCCTGTGTGATTTTTCCGGGCAACGGGGAGATGCACCAATCCTGCTCCCAGGGCTTTGATTGAGTGTTCTTTGATTTGTAGTTTGTCATTAGTTTTTTTAGTTCGATAGACATTTTTTCTTCCTTTCTTTGCGTTTATTTCATGCCGCCGATCATCACATCGCCCAAGCCGTACTCAGCAAGGTCAACACCCGTCGCCCGTTTATACGCTCTGATGGCAGGCGTCATTGCAACGAATAATCCGCCTTCCACTTCCCTATCGTGTCCGAAAACACACCTCTGCCCGGCATCAAAGAAGTTTATGATTCTCTCGGTTCCCGTAGATACAGATATCCCGGCGTAGCTTCTGCTATGCAGTTCTGCGGCTGCTTCCTGTGTCAAAAGAGGGGAGTTTCCGTTTTCATATTCAAGCCTGCCGCCTTCTTCGTTTACGCAAAGCAGCGTCAAATACACGGAGATGGTTTTACCGACTACAATAGCATTTCCAACTCGTTTCCTACCGCCGCTATGCATACAATCGTTCCGTCGAGTTTTCCGTTTACATAAAGGACGCTGTTTCCTCTGATCTCTATTTCATTGTTTCTCATCGGCTAATACCTTCGATTTCTTTGAATCTTTTCTTTAGGATGCTATTCCCAGAAATTTACCTCAGCATCTGCAGCATTCAACAGAGAGTTCACAATCTTCAGCTACAAAAGCCAGTCCTGCGAAATCATAGTCGTTTTCGCCATCGGGAACAGCGTAAATCTTAATCTCACACTCTGCATCTTCGTATTCGCTTACAGCGGACACGATATTGCTCAACGCATCTTTGATTTCTTCAATATCTGCAGTTGTAAATCTAAGGCTACCGTTTGTAATGATCTCACCACCATCTTCCCAATCGTCATCGAGGAGATCTTCAAACTCATCTTCTTCATAGCCACAAATATCAACAAATAATTTAGTTAAAGAAGTTTTGATCAAATCGTGAAGATTCTCATTTTCGCATTCATCTTCCGCGAAAACTCTGATTTCGGGAGTATAGCTGTACCATTCTTTTATGTCACTAACACTATCAAGATCTTTGGTACAATTATCTGTAGGATAATAGAGTCCATTTTTGTCGTATGCGCACATAATAATCTCAGCATCGGTATCATAATAATCTGTGCTTTTATATACGATATTGTTTTTAATATCCTCGTCGTCTTTAAAGTCCGCCATAAAGCAGCTTTCCATACGCCAAGAAATACCGCCGCCATTACAGGAACGCATAAACATATCAATATGTTCTGCATTGCCGAGATTTTTGCAAACCTCGTAAAGCTTGCTGTTTTCTTCTACGGTATCTTCTTTTGAAATGTATTTTTTACCATCAACAGTAAGTTCGAGATGATTTATTCCCCATGTTCCGATAATGTACTCACCGATACGTGTTGCAATATTCGCTGTTTTCTTATTGACGTTGTTTACCGTAAGTTTTTCACAAGTGTTTGCTTCAATGCTCATTGTTTTATCTCTCCTTTTATATTTGTTTTCTATAATAAAATTTTAGAATTTTATTGGTGTAAAGACAAAATCCGCTTCGACAGCATGTGCGCGCTTGATTGTTAGTTTTGTCAGTGCTTCCTGTACGATGCCCATTTGTCCGGTGTTTGTACTGCTTTCACATGCGCTGGCATTGTAATCATATTGCGGCAATCCATAGCCGACAATCGCAACGTCACCCTCTGCCACAGGATAACGACAGGCATAATCAAATGATTTTTTGTTCGAAAGCATCAGCTTTGCCTGTGTGATTTTTCCGGGCAACGGGGAGATGCACCAATCCTGCTCCCAGGGCTTTGATTGGGTGTTCTTTGATTTGTAGTTTGTCATTAGTTTTTTAGTTCGATAGACATTTTTTCTTCCTTTCTTTGCGTTTATTTCGTGCCGCCGATCATCACATCGCCCAAGCCATACTCAGCGAGGTCAACACCCGTCGCACGTTTATATGCCCTGATGGCAGGCGCCATTGCAACAAATAATCCGCCTTCCACTTCCATATCATGCCCGAAAACACACCTCTGCCCGGCACCGAAAAAGTTTATGATTCTCTCGCTTCCCGTAAATACAGATATCCCCGCGTAGCTTCTGCTATGCAGTTCTGCGGCTGCTTCCTGTGTCAAAAGAGGGGAGTTTCCGTTTTCATATTCAAGCCTGCCGCCTTCTTCGTTTACGCAAAGCAGCGTCAAATACACGGAGATGGTTTTACCGACTACAATAGCATTTCTTTTTGACCCGTAATTCAGCTTCTGCTGTTTCAGATACAGTGCGGCAAGCCCCGCAGAAAAATTCTTCAATGTACCATAGGTTAGGTCAAGCGCTATCCCGTTTTCTTCCGCAACGGCAAGAAATGTCGTGAGATATCCGCCGATGATCGCATTTCCGATTTCTTCGGTAGATGCTGTTTTCCACCAGTTTTCCTGATCCTTTTTGGAAAGTTTCGAATTGTTTTCGCACAACTGTATGATCTTTGCGATTGTTTCGTTTGTGAATGTCATGTCTGTTTCTCCTTAATCTATACTACTTATTTATATTTCTCTAAAAACTCATCACCGGTGATAATATCAATATTCTTCCCTTTTGCTTTCAGTTCTCTTGCCTTTTTGAGCTTTGTTGTTTCTGATAAGTTTACTTTTTCTCCCGTAGCAGGATTAACACCCCATAGATTCGGGTTGTATATCAAATAATCTGTCTTAGAAGTGACACTTCCTTTTAAGATTCCCCCCTGTTTTTTCACATTTTCTTTAATTACCGAATACGTTTGATCGACGAATTCGTATCCTGTAATGACAACATTTTTTTCTTTCATAATTTAACCTCCCTTTGCAATCAATTGTTTTTAATTTTGAAGTAAAAGGCTCATCATAATATGACGGTATTATTTTTGCAGTCTTTCCAAAAACTCTTTTTCGGTGAGTATCTCAATCTCGACGCCCTTGCTTTGCCACTCCTTAGATCACCCGCAACTCTTCAGCTCAGCGATCAGCACTAAAATCAGCCATATCCCGCCGAAAGCCCCATAAGCTTTTTGTATTTTTGCACACCCATGAGTGCACCCACGATTATGATCGCTATAAACCCGCTATCACATCCGTTTTCCTCCGTTTTACAGCTCCATCTCTTCGATCTCCGCGATGATCTCCTTATGGCGCTCGTAGAAGAGCAGCTCCTTGTTGTGCGCAAAATACTTCTCGCAGCCGTAGCGGCTGATAAAGCGCACACTGTCCGGATTCGCAGTAAGCTCGGTGACAAAGATGACCATTTCATTGTCATCCGGCCAGACCTTTTCCATGAATGCGAAGGTGTTGTCAAGTTTGTCCTTGGCGGAAGCAGCTTTCTTTTTGAGAGAAGCATTTTCTTCATCAAAAAGCTTCTTGATCAATCCAAACACAGCTGCACCTTCGGGTCTCTCTTTCTTCAGAGCCGTCGCCATCTTATCAAACACCTCTGCCGCCATCTTTTTGGATGCAATATCCGAAGATGAAAGCATTCCCGAGTGCCTGCCGGACTTTGCCTCATCCCGTTCCTTCCCAGCCATTTTGATCAACCGATCTCCCGCCGTATCAAAGGCACCCGAAAGGATAACGCGATTTCCTTTAATGCGATCCATCAGGATCTGCATGACACGCTCTCTTGCGGAAACCTCTCTCGTTTCGGCAAGTACCGCATCAAGCAGCAGCCCGAGCAGAGACAAGCGCTCGTCAAACTTCGCATTCTTTGCCCGATCGCAGATCTCCGCAGATACTGCCCCCGAGAGAATGGTGTCCACCTGATAGTCCGAACGGTACTTTTTGAACAGGTCGTAATAGATCGCAAAATGCTTCGCTACCACAGGATCCTGCAGATATTGCACAATGAGCGTTTCTGTCACAGGGAATTTCTTCTTTTCGAACAGTTTCAGCATATCCGAAAGATCCACCCATCCGCGGGCGGTAACAAATCGTTTCCCATCTACCGTGGATTCCACGGAATAGAAATCCGCTTTTTTGATCTCAAGATAAGTGATGACCGCAGGATGCACGCCTTTGTTATAGGCATACTCCCTCCATACATCGAAATTCGGCTCAACATCGATGCGTTTTAATCTGTCCCATGTGACGATATCGAACTCACGCACGGAGTTATTGTATTCGGGCGGGTTGCCCGCTGTGACCACGATCCATCCGTCAGGAACGGCGTGTCTGCCGAACACCTTATACTGCAAAAACTGCAGCATAGAGGGTGCCAGCGTTTCGGAAACGCAGTTGATCTCGTCGAGGAAGAGGATGCCGTGCTTTGCGCCGTCCTCTTCGATGCGGTCATATACCGAAGCTATGATCTCGCTCATAGTATATTCAGAAACACTGTATTCCTGATCCCCATACTTTTTCTGCACGATAAAGGGCAGACCGAGAGCGCTCTGCCTCGTGTGATGGGTCATGGAGTAGGTCACCAGCCCCACACCAAGCTCAGAAGCGATCTGCTCCATAATAGCTGTCTTGCCGATGCCGGGAGGGCCGATCAAAAAGATGGGTCTCTGCCGCTCCGCAGGAATCAGAAATTCGCCCAGCTCATCCTTCTCGAAGTATGCTTCCACTGCGTATTTGATTTGTTCTTTTGCTTGTTTGATGTTCATAAGTTACTCCGCAATAAAATTATATCCGTGTTCTTTTGCGTATTGTTTAACAGGTATTTGTCGTATTTAAGAACGAGAATAGGACACATGCCCGTCCGCATATTTATGCGATAATACGAACTCAACATACCCGGAATGACTATGGTCTCCGCGGTAATCCCATTTATCTCTGTAAAAAATCACTTCCGAATCGCATGTTGTACAAAGAAAAACTTTGCAAATCACAACCATCGCCACAGTAACTCTTAACCAGGCACTTCCGTCAAAATAGCATTTATACATTGATGCATTAGAATCCGACATCATTTGCTTATATGCCTTTTTTAGCGTTCGAGTGATTTCATTATAATTATCATCGGGATTTATATAATACCAGTCATATCCTGTATCTTGTTTGCAAAGATGATAATCTAACTGTTTTATAAACATCTCTGCTTCGGCAATATCACAATCTTTACGGCGCGATCCCTTCACATGCCCCGATGCCAAAGGAACAGAAGAATAAGTATCATCTTTACGCATTTGCTCTTCAATAGATTTAACGATTAAATCAAATAGCTTTAGGGCGCGATCCATTCGTTCCTCGGATGTTTCAAGATAATAAGTATCCTTTGCAGCGCTTACCGATGTGTCAGGCTTCGCTTTTTGCAATACTCCTTCATTTATTAAAAATTCTTCTGCAGTAAGCCCCATATGCTTTTTGACAAGCATCGGAAACAACCCGATTTTTGGAATATCCGAATTTGCTTTCAAAATAGTTTCAAAAAGATCCGGCTTTTGTTTTTTTCGTGCATAACGTTTTTTTATTTCTTTTAGAATGGAAAACATGATAATTTGAGTATCACTCGATTTTACCATGCCCTTTTCATTATGCTTGGCCGGTATAACCTTTCCATCGCTGCTTGCCATACTCTCTGGTATAATATCATTTATATTACTCATTTAGGTGTCCTTCATCTGTTTGTCAAAATATTTGTTTACTGAACGAACTTTATTATCAAGCTTTTTCACAAGCTCATTGCCTTCATTTGCCATATCGCGCAGATTGCCCGCATCATAGGGTTGTTTGATTAAAGCATGAATCAGCTTGTTGCGTTTGTCTTTCCATATGCTGATATCATCAAGCAATTCTTCGGTAATGCGTTTGCGCACATAGTTCTGCGTAAAGTTAGGATTTCCAGGCATCCTTTCAAGTTTTCTTGCCAAGCTCATCGGATTACCATTGCTACCCAGATGCTGCTACCCAGATGCTTCACCCCTGCATGGATAAGCGCTGATTCCGTTCGATCTTCAAGAATCGCGTACTCGATGAATATCGCTTCATAAAAAAATTCTGCGGCGAGCGCTTTTTCAGTTTGACTTTCAGCACTTTATAATTCTCATACTTTTCTTGTTTTGTTTCGTTCATACCTTATATCTCCTCTGGCTCTAACATCAATTTGATCGCCCACGGCGGCACATTGAGGTTGTTCCACTGATCTTGTATAAATACAAATGCCGTCTGATAGAGCGGCTTTTTTGCCGGGAAAATGCCGCATCCATCTGTAAAATAAATAAGTCCTTTAAGGTTGGTGAAGGCCTTTTCGGCAACCAGCTTGTCCACATAAGTGAATACCGGGCGGAAGTCCGTGCCGCCAAGTCCCTTTATTGTAAAATTCTTGATATAGTTGTCGAATTCCTCTTGCGAAGTGATCCGTTTTACTTCCTGTATTTCCGCATCGCACTGAATAATATAGATATTGATCTTCGCGAAGAATGTTTCCTTGCTTTTCAGGATATTGAATGTCTTCTGCAGGAATTTCTGTACCAACTCTCCGCTGGTGGATACTGATGTATCTATCGCGATAACGAAATCGCGAATGCGCTTGACTTCTTTATATTCCAGCGGTTCGATGAGCGGCATATTCTTGAAAAGCTTGAGGCCGTAGGTATAGAAAATATAATCGAATTCATCGTCATTGATCTTCATGGCTTCGCCCATAACAGCGAATTTTTTCAGAAATGCACGGTAATCATACTTTTCCCGATTGAGTTCCCGAAGCTGCTGCTGCATGCCGCCTGCCAGGGTTCCCTGATCACGGGACATTGTTTCCATGTCCGTCTGGATGCGCTCACTGACATCTTTCCATTCTTTGGAAAGGCTTTGCCTTGAACCTTCACCAGAAGGTGCTCCAGCCTTGTCTGATAATCCATCTTTGCCGCCATCCGTTTTCTGATCGCCATCTCCGCCGCTTTGAGTTGCCGCCGGCGCAAGGTCATCCCGCTCATACCAGATGGCGTGATCGTCAGCATAAAACAGTCCGCGCTTATAGTATGCTCTCGGATGATCCAGCAGATAGCGATATATCTTTTCTGCGGTCATAGATCGCAGTTCCTGAGAAAGTGTTGCGATCGTTGCGGCTTGATTCGTCTGGCGCATCGTCTTCACGCAGGAGATAGAAAAGGAATTGATCATATTCTCCACCGCAATGTCGCAGGCGAGATCCCACAGATTATGATCCACTGCAGCAGGCTCCACAAACGGATGCCTAAAAATGCAATGCAGCAGCACATGAAGATAGTCCCTTGTGGCTTTGTTTTTCTCGATCTTATAGCAGGTCAGAATATGAAAAGGATTATAATACAAAAATGCGCCATCCGTTGCAAGAGAAATCTCTGAAAGCTGCGGTTTCAGCCGAAAAAGAGCCGCATCAAGATAGCGCATGTTCACAACAAGCGTGTTTCGTGAGATATTGAGTATTTGGGCGGCGAGCTCCGCCGCCCTTGTGAGTTTATCTGGTGGTTGCATTTTAATTAGAAATCCAGCGTAAATTCATCCGTTGCATCAAATGCTTCAAAGCTTTCGTTTTTAAATTCAAGCAATACTGCAGCACAGTTACTGCTCTTTTTCTCTGCGGCAAAGCTGATAAAATCTATGATCTGCGCCGCTGTAAAGCGCTCAAGGAAGTCCTTCGTTAAGAGTTCTGCACGGTCTGCGGCAATGCCCGCCTTGACAGACGCTTTATCCAGCGCATGGATCACGGCATTCAGTTCTCGCTTTCCTCCGCGATTTCCATAGGTAGTTAATGTGCCGAGCGTCAGATCACCGCTCTGTTCATCCACCACATAATGCAGCTTTGCACAGTTTCCGAGGATCATATCTGCCTCAGGATCAAATTCATACTCCCATGCACGGTGATTGAAATCTCCGCCATAGCGCTCCGCACGAACATCAATGCCTTTGTCTTTGAGTTCCTTTTTAAGTGCATTTCTGTCTTTTGCGGTAATAACATAGCCATCATAGCGGCTGCGTATGTTTTCATACATACCGACGACAGGCTCCCAAACCTGATCGATGAGCAACTTGGTTTTCGTTGTTGCAAGATAGTTTTGCCAATCCCGGATATCCTGCTCTGTCATATCGAGTACATGGGCAGGAGAAATCTTGGTATCCGGAACATACTCTTCGCCCTTAACATCAAAGCACTTTCCGTCTTTTACCATGAATTCTACAGATTCTTCGTCCTGCCAGATGACCATCTCCGTAAGATGCTTGAGCAACGGATGATTGCAATAGATTTTGTTCCAAACGTCAAAAGATATCTTTTCGTTGTTTATATAAAGCCGCAGCATATACTCTCTGCGTTTTTTATAGAACTCCTTGATATCCTTCTTCAGCTGTGCATAATCCTCGGCGCAAGCTGCTGCCTTTTCGGTATCATCACTCTTTTTCGGGAAGCTCTTGAGCGCTTTCTTTGCTTTTGTATCGTAAAGGACAGGGGCAAGATTCTCATTAAGCGAAACTTCGATTACATTGCCGCCGATGTCATATCGCTTGATGCCGTCCGCATCAAAGCCGAAATCAGAGAGCATGACGGTATCTCGATAATCAGTTTCGCTTTCGTAGCCGCGCATTTGTACATAGGTCAAAAAGCTAAGATCTCTATCCTTTTCAACAAATTCTGCAGCCTCCATTGTGTCGTTCAATGAAATTGCATTTTTCAAATTCTCTGCCCAATAGCGTTCCTTAGCTCTTCCTTTTTCGCGTTGCTTTATTTCTTTTATTGTGTGAGCAATACTTTCTGCCGTAGCATATTTCGCATAGAGCAAAACATATTCCCTATAAGAAGTCCCGTAAACAAGTTTTTCAAGATAATCACTGAATTCTTTTTTATCAAGTTTTCCGATTAGTTCATCAATTTCTTCAGGTGTTTCGATTTTCCCAATTTGGCAAGACAATTGTCTTACAGTCGACATATCACCATGATGTTCGTCGGATTGCATATACCATTCGAATATATAGGCTTCCAATATATTCTTAAGTTCTTCCTCGCTTGCAAAGCTCGAACTTCCTGCATAATGTATTTTTTTAAATGCAGTGTTTTGCGCTTTTTCTTTTGCTATAGGTGTATATTTCAAACGCAGTTCTTCAAGCCATTTTCTGTGCTCTTCTTCTCTTTCAGCAGCAAGATCACGAAGAATATTTTGCGATATAAGATACTGAGATGCTGATCCTGCAATATTTAGTTTTCTAAGCCATTTATTTAAATTAGAAATAGGAAGATCAGGATTCTTAGTTTTTAGATCGGTAAGATACATCTCCTTCTTACTCTGATCGTTATACCTTACTTTCAGTTCTTGAATAAGCTCTTCAAGCTGTTCCGCTTCCGACTTTTCCGCAGCCAGAATACCGTTTTCAATCAAAAAATCAGTTGCTGCTTTTCCGTAAATCCGATAGATCCAGGAACTCAAAGATTTCAATTCCAGATCTTTGTTTTGCTCTTTTAGTTCTGTAATATTCTGGGGAAGCTTCACTCCTTCAGAATAGCGTTGCTTCAGCTCTTTTATTACATTTTCAAGCAACGAGGCAACACTGTCGTCTTCCATGATTCCTTCCGAAATCAAATATTTCTTCAGGGTTGTACCAAGGTTTGTGCTGTATTTCTGAAGCTGAGCCCAGTTGATATCGAGATTCTCTTTCTTTAAATTATCAAGCGATCCGGAAAAAGGCACTGGTGCATACTTGTTTTTCAACGCAGCGACGACAACAGCAGGATCTTCCCCGGCCAAAATCCCTTCCTGAATCAAAAACGGCACAAACTTCATCCCAAAAAACTTTTCGCTTTGATTTTGCATATTTTTGAATTTTGGAGCGAGGTCAGGATTTTGCTCGCTGAGCTCTTTTACGCTTTTGCAAACAGGAGCATTTGCGTAACGCCTTTTTAGTTCATTGATAATATCCATGGGGTCTGCTTTTGGTCTGCCGCGATTATTGGAAGTGTCCACCGTAAACCCATATGCCTCAAGAAAATCATTCCCGCTGGGATAATTAAGCTCGCGGTATAATTCCGCAACAGTTTCACCCCATGTTTTATGATTTTTATGAAGACCAACAATTACTTTATCAGGATAAGCACCCTCCAGTTTCTCAAGTAATCTTTCAATTCTCTGTTTGATTCTTTCAGGTTCTTCACCCGGTTTATACAGCACATAATTATTGTTCATAATAAATATCCTTTCCAATTACAAATTCAACCGTGCCACATTATTATTTATTCTAATCCATGAAATATTTCTGCTTCTTCAAGCATTTCAGCTTCTTTTGGAATGACGGCATGATCTTCGGTTCCCGTATACTCACTCAATTCCCCATTTATAATCACAAAATCATTCGGATGGCTCATACTCTCAGCTCCTCTTTCTTTCAATTATAAATCACAAATTGCTCACGGCAGACTTCCGCCGTGAGCAATCTATATTATTCCTTCCCGCCGATCATAAGATTGGCAAGACCATATTCAGAAAGTTTGATCCCCGTTGCTCTGCGATAAGCAATAATAACGGGAGTCATATCCACAGCAAGACCACCATCCATAGCAATCCTTTCTTCTTTTACCGCATCAAGACCCGCCTGGTAAAAATCCACAGGCTTTCTTGAGCCAACTTCGATAATGATAGCGCCGCCCCAGGCTTCGGGAATATCTGCCTGAGATGCGTACATCATAGGATTGATCCTTGAATACTGAGGCACACAGCCGGTCTCATTTATGCACAACAAAGTCATATATGCTGCGATCGTCTTGCCGATGATCTCAGCATTTTCTCTGGGAGAATAGCTTTCTCTCTGCGCAGAATAAAGCATCTCAAGCGCAGGTGCAAGTTTATCAAGCTGATCATACGAAGGTTCCGGGAAAACATCATTCCACCCAGCAACCTCAACAAGAGACGAGTAGTATCCGCCGAGAATTGCATTGCCCAGTTCTTCAGTTGAGAGCTTGCGCATGATCTCAGCTGCTTTTTCCATAGAGTCGGCAGATTCCGCAGCAATATTATAGTTCTCGTGGTCGCTCAAAATTTTGTTAATCTGTTCGTTTTTGAATTTGTGATCCATTACCTTATTTCTCCATTTTACTCAAACTCATGCGCAGCTTTTTAATCCAACAATGACTCCCAAGACTACCCAAATTCCTACTAATATTTTGAATAGTGCTTTATACTTAGGAATTCCATGCAAAGCGCCTGCAAAAATTACAGCTAAAATATCTGCCAATGGTCTCCGTATTTTTACATAAATAGATAATTTAATTATACTCGTCATAATGCGCAATTGCAATTACGAATCTATGTATGTTGGTGCATCCAATGACCAACACCACCATTTTATAAAAATTGTTTATTGACGGCTATTAAATCTCGGGTTATACTCTATCTATAACGGAACTTAAGTTCCGTTAAAAGAAAAGAGGTGCATATTCGTATGAGACCATATCGGCAAGAATATATTGTAAAACTTGAACAATATATCAATTCATATCAGCAAAAGACGGGTTACTCTCCATCTATAAGTGATATGGTTCGCGATTTAGACATCCCGAAAACAACCGCTTACAGATATATCACCTATATGAAAGAGAATGGGATGATAGATGTTAACGGTCGAGGCAAGTACGCCACCAAAGAGATGGCAAAAACAAAACGGGCTACCGTTTCTCTTCCTGTCCTCGGCGCTGTATCCTGCGGTATCCCAAAGTATGCAGAAGAAAACATCGAAGAATACGTGCAGGTTCCTGCATCCTGGTTTGGCGGTGGTGAGTTCTTCGCATTGAGAGCAGACGGACAGTCTATGATAAACGCAGGAATAGATGACGGAGACCTTGTCATCATTCGTAAGCAGGAATACGCAGAACCCGGACAGATCGTAGTAGCACTCATAGATAATGAGGATGCGACATTAAAGAGATATCGTCCTAAAGAAGGAGGACAATATATCGACCTCGTACCTGAGAACGATAAGTTCAAGGTGCGAACCGTGGACCTGAGCTACGAGACCATGATTATTCAAGGTGTAGCAGTAAAGGTATTAAAAGATTTGGAGTGAGATAGATGACCGCAAAGGAAAATACATTCTTCTGCATAGACATGAAAACGTTCTACGCATCTGTAGAGTGTGCCGAACGCGGTCTGAATCCCTTTGAAACAAACCTGGTAGTAGCAGACCTGACCCGCGGCAAGAATGCCCTCTGTTTAGCAATCAGTCCGAAGATGAAAGCGCAGGGCGTGAAGAACCGCTGCCGTCTGTCGGAAATCCCCAACAGCATCAAGTACGATGCAGCCCCGCCCCGGATGCAATTGTATATAGATTATGCTGCCGATATCTACGGTCTGTATCTCAAATACTTCGATCCCGCAGACATTCATGTGTACTCCATCGACGAATCATTCATTGATGTTACGAGCTATCTTTTTGAACAGGATCAAGCAAAGAAGAGAAGAGAAGAGAATACCGCAGGGCTGGAATGAGCGAAGAGGCCATCAGAGAAATGTATGAGTATGATCTCTATGTTTTTAATAACGAGCGAAAAGAGATCAAACATCGCGTTCATTACTCAGAGATGCTGACATACGATGCTGAAACGGGTGATTCTCGCTATATGGATATGGATGAGTTTCCGTCCAAAATAAAACACATTGATTATTCGCTTATCGGGTCAAAGTGGCTTGAGGACATTGAAAATCCTTATTTATATAAGGCGTTAAGCAATCTGCCAAAAGACTATATAACCATCATTGGAATGAAAATGGATGGGTATACGGATGAAGAGGTTGGAGATTTTTTCGGTGTAAAAAGAAAAACCATAAACAACAAGATACTTCGTGTCAAAAAACTTTTAACAAATTTCATTTAGAAGCACCTTTTTTCGCCTTCTCGAAGCCTATAGAGTGAGGGGACATTTTCCCGGAACTTTGAAAAGTGCATAGCGAGAAGCGAATACGTTCCCTGAACACGAGCTAAACAGCAAACACGCCTATACCTTATGGTAGCGATCAATGTTACTGCTGAAAATGAGATCGGCAATCTCACAGCGATGAAATGTTCAGAGGGCTAATGATACTTGCATACAGTCGAGGTTAAGTCCCAGATTATGCCCCGCTCGTTGAGGGGGAGGTTAAATTCCTATGCGGTGTGCCACCACCGGTTCGCAGATTGCATGATCTTCTAATATATCTCACAACTGCGAAAGGAATTTTTACTACGAATAATTACAAAGAAATGGAATCCTGCGCAAACAGTGTACAGGATTCCACAACTAACATTTATCAGATCGACGGATGCAACTTAGCTGTAACCAGTAAATGTGTCGGGACCGAAAGTCTTACGGACTTGATGTTCCAACTTATTAAGAAAAAAATCAACGCTCAATAATACGCGGTACATCCTTGGTATTTACCTCTTTATAAAATATACTTGAAGAGCAGTTTATCGAACTTGTGCCGCAATAATGGAGGATTTCTATGAATAACGGTAACAAGTATAACGTCGCACTTTATCTGCGACTTTCAAGAGATGATAACGATGGAAATAAGGAAAGCATGAGTATTTCCAATCAGAGAGAACTGCTTAAAGAGTATGTACACGAAAGAGGGTGGAGCATAGAGGATATATACATTGATGATGGCTACTCAGGGACAACCTTTGATAGACCCGATTTCAAGCGAATGATACAAGATATCGAGCTTGTAACACTAATCGATCGCATTGAGGTGCATCTTCCCGAAAGAGTCAACAACAAAAAGCAATACAGAATCTCTATCTATTACAAATTTATGGAGTCTGTTGAAAGCAAGGAACTTGATGCTGCATAAGAGAATACAAAAAGAGCACATCGTGCGTCTGCAAACTTGCGATGTGCTCTATAAATGGGTATTCCTGACGTTCAAAAAACGTCAAAAATGTGGAACATCGAAACAGTATAGATGTAACGACGTTTAGGTCCGCACCCATTGCTTTCCGACAGCAGTATTTTATCTGCATACTTCAACCACATATATAGGCTTTCCTCACAAAAAACACTCATCTTATTGTGTCTTAAGCACGATATGGTAAAAATACCAGACTGGCTATCCGGTGTTCCTGTACATTATAACACACCTGCGTTACAATACAATTTCGTATTTATAATCTTTCATGATTATATCTGTTCCCTTTTTCTTATATGTGCTCTCGCTGACAATTTTTCCGCCACATTTCTGGGCAACACGATTAGAAGCGGCATTTTCCTGACCCACATAAATAGTTACTTTCTCAGCTCCTTGACTACGAGCATAATCTATCATTCCTTGAGCGATTTCAGTTGCATAGCCTTGACACCAAAAATTCTTATGTACGCAATAAGCAATATCGTATACTTTCTTGTCATCACTTATCATGAAACTGCATGTCCCTACCCGTTCTAATGAATTCTTAAAAACAGGAATCAAATAACAACATTTCTCATCCTCGCCTAAGCCTTCTAACATGTTCAAATATTCATCATCTATTTCTTCTTTTGCTTCATCTGGCAAATATTGTCCCATCTCTGGATTGTTCCAGATACTATATGCCCACAAAGCATCTTCTTTCGTAAATCCTCTTAATAAAAGTCTTGGAGTTTCAATATCATTTATCTTCATAAACATCCTCTGTCAAATTCAATATTTCGCCGTTGCTTACTGATGCTTCCATCTTCCACGCTGATTGCTTTTGTCAGGACGATCCGGCGATTCTGATTGAGCCATTCCATGTAGACTAATTTTAGAGCAGTATTCTCGTCATCTGATTTTCGAACAACAAATTAGGAGTTACAAAAAGCGGAAAGCCCCTTGTCACAAGGCTTTCTGTATACGACGAGCCCCGCTTTTCGATAAAACAGTTCAAAAAGTGGGGCTCATTCATTTGGCGGAGAAGGAGGGATTCGAACCCTCGCGCCAGTCACCCCAGCCTACTCCCTTAGCAGGGGAGCCCCTTACAGCCACTTGGGTACTTCTCCGCAAATACGCTCGTTTGATGCTGGCGGAGAGAGTGGGATTCGAACCCACGGTGCCTCTCAGCATCACCGGTTTTCAAGACCGGCTCCTTAAACCACTCGGACATCTCTCCTTGAACGCACCTATAGCAGTATAGCAAAAACAGATGCCACTGTCAACCAGTTTGCGGAGGTCGTGCCCCGTTCAAACATCTCGAAAAACGGCGTCCGCCAGGCGTTGCCGCGCGGACGCAACACGCGACGGCTCAGCCGCCAAACAGGCCGGAAATCCAGTTCCAGATCGTCCCGAAAAATCCCGCGGTTTCCTCCGGCTCGGGGCTTTGCTCCGCATCGGGCGCCGGCGTAACGTTGGGCACATAAATGCTGTCCGTCGTGACGACAAAACGGACTGACCCACTGGAGGCCGCCGGATCACCGGAAAAGCTGGTATAGGCCTCCGCCAGCGCCTGCATCGAGTCCTTACGATCCAGCGCCAGCGCAATGCCGTCCGTGTTTTCAGACAGCTCCGCCAACCCTTCGTTGCAGAAGCGGCGCATGCCGCTGGACAGCCCGCGCGCCCCGGACACCAGCTCGGTCAGCCCATCGTTCAGGGACTGCATGCCGGCGGGAAGCGCCTGCAGGCCGCTGCTGAGCTCCTGCACGCCGCCCAACAGGCTGCCGAG
>ERZ779888.1235-NODE-1235-length-26339-cov-3.542383_pt1 | contig 26339 bp, 32 predicted proteins | sample MGYA00511245_ERZ779888 | MGnify/ENA primary metagenome ERZ779888 (study PRJEB29588, sample SAMEA2155255) | human gut metagenome | biome: human gut; feature: human-associated habitat; material: faeces | place: Denmark | collected 2008/2010 ...
CATAGAAATATGAAAAGGCGCCATATACTTAGCCTACTCAACCATCTGCCCAACCAACACAACGCCTACGGCTTTGACATAGACAGCAAAGCTGTGGCAGTGGCAAGGTATCTCTATCCCGATGCACATATCGACAAGTGCGACATACAGCAGTACCACTCCGAGCAACGCTTCGATGCCATCATCGGTAATCCTCCTTTCAATCTGAAGTTCGACTTCCGACTCTCACAGGAGTATTACATCGACAAAGCATACCATCTGCTCAATCCCGCAGGATTCCTGATGATTATCGTTCCAGCCTCCTTTATGCAGAATGAGTTCTGGGAGAAGAGCCGTGTAGGAAGAGTAAACGAAGACTTCTCCTTCATCGGACAGACAAGGTTAGCATCTCACGCCTTCACTTCGGTAGGTGTAGATAACTTCAACACCAAGATAATGGTCTTCCTGCGTCGTTCACAGCATATAGAGATGAATCCCTATAATGCCGAGGAGTTCGTCTCTATGGCAGAACTCAAGGAGAGAGTGAAGAAAGCCCGTGAGATGAAGCACCGCCTGCGTCTCGACCTTATGCGAGAGACCAACCGCATAGACAAGGAGGAGTTGGAACACTTCGAGTACAAGCTCGCCAAGTATATGTATGAGTTGAAGGCTCACGAGAAACTCAACAAGCATATCGACAAGGCTGTGGCACTTGTTACCAAGTTCCGTAACCAGAAGCCACCCGAGAATGCCACCAACGAACAGATGAAGGAGTGGGAACGCAAGAAGCTGACCACTGCCAAAGTGCTGGCCACCATACGCAAGTATATCACCTCGCAGAATGTCGTGCCACGCAAGGAGGTGGCATTGGTAAAGACCTCCTACGGCTTCAAGCTCAAACAGTATGCACCACGACTGCTTGATAAGGTGGAACATAAGGCGGCAAGCATCAATGACCTCATATTGGATAGCACCGTACTACCTATGCCGGAGATAGCAACAGAAGAGAATCTGCGACAGATACGCATCGCCAAGAGGCTTATCCGCCGCAAGCGTTGGCTCTACGATGTACAGAACCAACCCTTTTCAGATATGGAAACAGACGATGCCCTTGCCGAGTATCTCGATAATGCCACCTTCGTAAACAAGGATGGCGAGGTATGCGAGTTCACGCAGTTGCAGAAACACGACTTGAACCTTGTGCTTCAGAAGCGATATGCTCTGCTTAACTGGCAGCAAGGCTCAGGCAAGACCGCAGCGGTATATCACAGAGCCAAGTACCTGCTCAAATATGGTAAGGTACGCAATGTGGTGATACTTGCCCCTGCCATTGCCGCCAATATGACCTGGACTCCGTTCCTTGCCATCAACAAGGAGCGATACAGAGTGATACGCACATACAAGGATCTTGAAGATGTGCCGAGAGGTATCTTCCTGCTGCTATCCACATCTATGGTAGGCAAGCTCAAACGCGACCTTATGCGATTCGTGAAACTATCGTCAAGGAAACTATGCCTTGTGTTTGATGAGTCGGACGAGATTACCAACCCGTCATCACAACGCACAAAGCATATCTTAGCAGTGTTCCGCAGGCTCAAATACAAGATTCTCGATACGGGAACAACTACCCGTAACAATATTGCCGAACTGTACAGCCAGTTTGAGTTGCTATACAACAACTCGGTCAATATGACCTGCTGGTGCGATAGTATCTACCACGAGAACCGAGATAAGGAGATAGAGTGCGAAAGAAACCTCCACTGCGGAGAGCCATTCCCTGCGTTCAGAGGTCATGTGCTGTTCCGTGCCTGCCACTGTCCGGGTAAGGCAACGGTATTCGGCATAGAGAAGCAGAATCAGGATGTCTATAACAAGGATGAACTCTTCGACCTCATAGGCAAGACCATCATCACCCGTAAGTTCCGAGACTTTGCAGGCGAGAAATACAAGATACGGACACATACCGTAAGCCCGTCAGAGGGTGAACACGAGGTCTATCGTGTCATCATCGAGGAGTTCTGCCGTATATGCGAACTCTACTACAACAGCACGGGTGACACGAAGAAGGATGCAGGACTGAGGCTTATGCGACAAATCAAGCTGCTTATCAAGGCCTGCTCCGTACCACACCTCATATCGGGATATTATGGTGATGACTATCCGAGCAAGACTCGATACATAGAATCATTGATACGCATGATACCGGGCAAGGTAGCCATCGGCTGTACCACCCTTGCCGCCTTTGACCTCTATGAGAGCTATATCCGTGAACGCTTCCCCGACAGACCGATATATGTCGTGAAGGGAGATGTGGCATTCAAGAAGCGTCAAAGCATCGTGACGGAGTTCGACTCCACCATCAACGGCATACTGATATGCACACAACAGAGCCTGAGCAGTTCGGTAAACATACCCACCTGCAACGATGTGATACTGGAGTCGCTGCAATGGAACATACCCAAGATGGAGCAGTTCTACTTCCGCTTCATACGCCTCGACTCCAAGGAGATGAAGGATGTGCATTATGTCACCTATGAAGACTCCGTTGAGCAGAACCTGATGGCATTGGTACTCACCAAAGAGCGTCTCAACGAGTTCATCAAGACGGGCGAAGTGAAGGAACAATCGGAAATCTTCGAGGAGTTCGATATCACAATGTCGGTCATCGACAGCCTGCTGATACGCTCTACTGATAGCGAGGGTAAGATACATATCAGCTGGGGAAGCCAGCGAGTTACAAGTTAAACAGAAAGTCTATGGAAAATATGGATTTGAACAATGCCGAAGTTGCCGTAACCACGCAGCACATCTTAGACGGGAAAGAGTACAAGGACTATTGGGTGCAGATGTCCGACTACAGCGACATAGGAGAATTTCTCTGTGCCTGCTCCGACCTCTTTCCCGAAGAAGAGGAGCCGGAGTACAGATATGCCAGATGGGAGAACATACCCGACAGGCTGATAAACCGAGAGTGGATATGTCCCAACTTCTTCGAGATACGCGATGCCATGGAAAGGCTCGATGAGAGTGAAAGAGAGTATTTCGTTACTTGGAGCGAACACTTCGGATATGACATCACAACCGATGATCCGCATATGATGGTGTCGCACTATCAGGATATATACGGTAACACCATACAGGAGACCGAAGAGGAACTTGCCGACATCGCCGATGATGCTTTGGTATATACAGGCATATCGGGCAACTTCTGCGATATGCTTCCTCTTCAGTATGAGATATTCGATGATAACTATAACTAAAATAAAGGATATATGGAAATCAGTTTCAAAGGACCGGTAATGCCGATTGACCCGTACTCGCAGTTGGCATTTGTGGAGATACTCAACATCATACTCATTGCAAAGCACATTATGGATGTGAACAGGTATCTCATAGCAAGGAATGTAAACCCTCAGTTCGGCTCACTGTCGGGATATTTCCGATGGTCGTTTGCCGATGAGAGGTTCACGCTGTGGCAACGCACGGACTACAACTCCGATATGTGCTTCTCACACCGCATATTGGATATGCCGTTCTGTATGCTTGCAGCAAAGGATAAAGAGAACGATGAGAGAGTATTCAACTAACCATCAAAGAATATGGGAACGACAATCAAGGTATCCAACAGAGAGATAGCGATACGAGCCTTCGACCATCTGAGGCACGAAAGAAAGAGTGACTCTGCACTGCGACTGGCTCACCACCTGTTGCTCTATGACCGCATATCGCTCGGCATAGGTGAGGTGGATTGGGAGATAGATATGGCTATCCAAAAGTTCGGTGGCAATCCCAGAACAGGATACCGATATACGGCACATTTCAGTTTCAAGGGAGAAACGGAGATGGAGAAAGAAAGATACGAAGAGATATTCAACGGTAAAGAGTAACCGAAGGGCGGCCACAAGGTCGCTCTTCGCATTTATAGAAATATGTACGGGAAAACCGAATCCTGCCGTACACAGGTAACGACAAATGAACGAAGCAAAGAAAACACTCACAATGGAGTTCATCGAAAGCATAATGGACGAGAACTACACCCTTGTATGGGTGGACTATCGGGAAAGTTTTGATGAGAACCGAGACCTCTTGCAACAGTGCCTTGAAAAACAAGGCTGCGAGGATCTTTGGTCAAAGGTCGAGGATTGGTACGAGGATGCCGAAGAGCAGGCAACACAGGAGATTATCAAGGGACTGAAGAGCCACTGCATAGACTTCCACGACTTCGAGGAGGACGAGGTTGAAGCCTTCTTCGAGGAACACGATGATGAGATAAGGGACGAGATACGTGAGCGTGATGACTCAACCACGGTAAACGACCTTATCAAGAACACCAGAGATATTCCTGTACGAGTGGAGATGCTATCCAACTACGACTGCATCAACTCCTGCTGGTTAGAGTCACAAGGCGGCTTCCGATACAAGGAGAGTTATTTCGGGGATATGATAGATACCCTTCGCCTCAACCCTGCAAAGGTGAAGAAGGTATTGACGGAGAAAGGCTACACCGTATATGGAAGATTCCCGAACAGGAAGTATCGTGACGGCAAGGAGCAGGTTTCCTACGAGGACTTCTTCCAGGAGTTGGAGAACTCCTGCTGTGGAGCCAATCTGCTTACCTATATCGGGCTTGTAAACCTCAGAGACCTCTACGATACTGACTTCAAAATAAAGGAGGTCATTATCCCCAAAGGGAACTCCTGCGGGCTGTTCAGCTCGATGTATGGCGGTGGCAGTCTGATAGAGATGGAACTCAAAAGCGATGTCAGAATCCGACTGGATAAGGCACGCAAGGACGGCTATGGCTTCCGCCTGCGACTTGACAATGAACGCTCCGAGTATGACTGCTCCATCAAGCATGTCTATGGTGTCTGCGACTCCTTCTTTGGCAAGCAGGTAAGCATCGTTCCGGCAAACTAATCAGTATTAACAATAAAAATATCAATGTATGAAGAAGATTGAAGTAAAGGTAAGATACCTCTTCGAGGGAACTTACACTGTAGCGGCAGATGACCGCAATGAAGCACGCACAATGGTAACAAGAGATTGCGGGCTGGTATTGGGTGGCAATATCCATACAACACTCGATGATGACGAGGTGGACTGGAACTTTGACGTTCACCCCGACATTCAGATTCTATCCTACACGGAGTGCAACAAGAACGAGAAACCGAAGCGTCTGAAGATGGACTTCTCCGACAGAATAGAGACGCTCCGCAAGGACATAATAGATGCCATACGGCAGTTGCTCTACTCGCACGGACTGACAGAGATTACCTTCCCCGAAGAGCAGGATGATCCTGTATGGGTGATATGGTTTGACAATAATGCAGACCCGTTTGAGTGCAAGGTAACAGGTATTCAAGTGACAGAGAACAGTATGACGGTAGTAGCCCACGAGAAAGAGGCAAACTTTGAGGCTAACTGCCATACTCCGTTTGAACTCGGAGCATCCAACATAGATTGGTTGCAACAAATGTATGATGCCGTATGGCAGCAGTTGGAAGAGAACGGAGATAATAACGCTTAATGATTACGACTATGAGATTAGACCCTGTAAATGCAGTATCGAGTTTCCACTACTATATGTGGAATGCTTGGGGCGAGGAAGAGTGCAAGATTACCTTCGGATGTGCTTATAAGCACTTCTGGGAGAAATGGAACTCCCTTGCAAGTAAATCAATACTCGGAGCAGCAGAACGATTCTATGCCGAACTCTCGGACAACAACCGCGAACTGCTTGTCAATCGTGCTGTGGCACTCTATGACGGCAAGGCTACAAGAGAGGAACCACACGATGATGACATTCTTGTATGTGATAGCTGTGGCTCCAGACAGATAGAGATTCAGGTTTGGGTAAATGCCAATACCAATGAGTATCTAAGTGATGTAGATGATGACGATACGGACTGCAAATGGTGTGCAGACTGTGAACAGAGTCAGAATTTCTGCACATTGAGCGACTACAAGCAGCGTATGCAAGACTGGTGGAAAGACCTTGACTTTATCACATTGGAAAGCATAACAAGCTTGCGTGAAGCAGACTTTTCATCGGAAGATGGCTCACAATCCTTTGTAGATGCCTGTAACGATTGGTGGAACGGTCAAGACTACGATATCCAACGAGAACTCTATTGCAAATCACAATCTTAATACTTACTACTATGGCTGAGAATGAAATCATCGAAAAAATATGTGGCTCGTGTAACTGCGATGAAGCGACAGCAAAGGAGTATCTGAATGATGAGATACGCCATCTCAGAGAGCTGCAAGAGGTAAACGACCTGCAAGAGAGCGACATTGAACTCTCTTGCAGTGGCCTCGGCATCGAGTCCGAGTGTATGGAGTATTTCACAATGGTATTAACCTACTAACATCTACTACTATGGCTTACTTTAAGAATATACATTCATTGGCAGAACTCAAGAAGGAGTATCGCCGATTGGCATTGGAGAATCACCCCGACAAAGGCGGCAGCACCGAAGTGATGCAACAGATCAATGTGGAGTTTGAACGACTCCACGAGATTTGGAAGAACGATACCACCATATCAGCAAATGCTTCAGGTTATGAAAACGACTATGCAGGAGCATCGGCAAAGGAGTATGCCGACTTCGTATATAACGAGTATCGTTGGAAAGGTCGCAACTATCAAGGACAGCACACACCTGAGATTGTGGAACTGGTGCGTAACTGGATAAAGGAGACCTATCCTAAGTATAAGTTCTCGGTATCAAGGCACCACTATAATTCTATCCATATCTACCTTGTCAAAGCCGACTTCGAGGCATTCAAGAAGGATAAGGGCGTTGTGTTCCACCACGATGTGAACCATTATAACATTGATGGAGACCAAACGCTCACCGACAGAGCCAAGGAGGTTATGAAGAATGTCTGCGACTTTGTGATGTCATACAACTTTGATGACAGCGATCCGATGACCGACTACTTCTGCACGAACTTCTACCTTACATTGGGAGTTGGAACCTACAAGAAACCATACAAGGTAGAACTGCCAAAATTAGATTGTAAGGGCAAGAAACCCGATGTCTTCAAGCACCCCGAAGGTGCTGCACACAAGGCAATACGCCAGGCATTAGGCGGTGCATACTTCAGTTTCCACAATAGCCAGCGACTACAAGGCAAAATGGTACTCGGAGAGGATTCCTACGGACATAGTGGCGACAAATACTTCTGGCCGCTGTCATACTCCAGTGCCAAGACAGCCCAAAAGCGAATGGATAAATTGGAGAAAGCCGGTATCCGCTGCAAGCTCACGGGCTACAATGGCGGCTGCATCGAGTTCCTCGGCTACACTCCCGAAACGGAAGCACAACTTGAGAAAGAGCGTCAGGAGGTTATTGTCGCACATCAAGAATGGCAGGCAAAGCAAGTACAAACTGCATAAAAGAGAAGTCGGTTGTCCTTGATAACTCTTGGGCAACCGACTTGAATAGTTAAGCCCATTATTAGTATCTTATCTCTTTTAACTCTACTAAATCATTGTAGAGGCGTGTATGCATTTGCTTGGTTATTTCTCGATATGATTTCTGTTTCTCTTTTGGGAGCATCAGTGCTATTTGTTCACGCACTTCTCGCCAATTTGATAGAGCTGTTTCGTAGTAACGAAGCATCTCTGCTATCTTGTCAAAATCAAAGCGTCCATCGGTACGTTCACGAGCAAAGTCATAATCTTTCTCTGCCCAGTCGGAAACCATCTCTTCGACAACCGTATCATTTGTTCGAGCCTTGAAGTAAGATAGTAGCTTCTCGAACTTCTTGGCAGAGATGGTTTTTGCATCACTACTAAATGGCTTCCAATCGTAAGACCAATAGATATCCCGTTCTATCTCAAGTTCTGCAAAGCGGTTCTTTGACCAAATCTCGAATGTGCCGTTCAAGTCCATTGATAGTGCTGAATATCCGGCGGCGGCATAGGTATAGAAGTACATAAGACCGTTTACGGCATTATTCAAATCAAACCACTCCGTAAACTCACGATAGTAAAGAACCCTCAACTGTACATCCCAATTGCTATCCTCATCATAGTCATCAATAAACTCTATAAGGCGGTAATAGGCATAGACAGCTTTGTAATGTTCGAGGATTGATTCCACATAACTTGCGGTATTCAACTCCGGCTGATTACCGGCATTGTAGATATTGATAAGTTCGCCTATTGCATTGGCGGCAGCATCAACAGAGCCTATCTTACGACCTAGGCGAGCGTTATACTCCTCGATACTCTCATTCATCGCCAACATCCAAGCCCAATCGTCATCGGCAGTCTTAATCAACTGTACCATCTGCATCATTCGGTTCATCAGCCAATATGCGTGAGGATCCTGCGACTGGAACTCTGTATCGTCCGAGAACCAGAAGTTGCCTACGCTATCGGCAACGGCCAACATCTCCTGTTTTCTCTGCTCAATAGCTGTAGCATTGGCAGTATAATCACTGCCGACGCTATCAACCATCGAGGATGTCTCCATTCCGTTGCCCTTTGCTGTATTAGTGCAGCAAGAGGCAAAGAGTAGAATAGCCGCAATTGTGTGTACAAATGCTTTCATAGCACCGAACTATTTCTTTGAAACCACATTACCCTTGGTATCGAGCAAGTACCAGTCGTAACTATCGTACTCTTGCACCTCAAACAAGTCCTTCGAGAGCATATTGATATCCGAGTAGACTGCTGGTGTGATAGGCTCACCCGTAATGCGATTCATAATACCATAGCTGTTCATTACCTCGTATTTCACGAAGTCCGCAAAGGCATACTGAATTTCACCACACTCATTGTAACCAATCGGATAGTTGAGATAGTATGTATTGTCAAACATAAATGGCTGCACGGTATTACCCTCGAAATCCACCTGCCACTGCTTGCCACCTTTCGTAAGCACAAAGCCGTCAGAAAGAATATTAATGTAACCATACTCGGCAGGATATACCACAGTGCAATCCGCATTGAGAACGCCGTGCTTGTTGTCCTTGACGATTACACGATAACTGCTCTTGTGAGGAGCCCAGATTTCATCGTAAGCAGGCTCTACAACCCAATTACCTGATTTATCAATCAATCCCAAGTCGCCATCAGCATTCGGCATTGCGCAGAAGCCATTATGGAAAACATAACCGAACTCCCACATACGACACTTGTCGGTATAGTCAAACTGGAACGGAATAACAACTTCGTTATTGGCATTGATAAAACCAATCTTGCCATCCTTCATAACGGCAGCCAAACCATCGGAGAACACCCATGCTTTGCGGTAGTCGTTAGCCTCGGCATCAATAACAATACGGCCAGTATTCACATTGATGTAACCGCGCTTATTAGGCAATGCATAAACAGCCAATGAGTCGTTCTCGGGGACCTCTGACAACCAGTTAATCTTGTCGGTAGTATATTCACCCGTCTGCTTGTCATAGACTCTCCACTTGTTATCGGAGAATGAATGAAGAGTAATATTGTCCGACAGCTTGCGGTCCCAATAATCTCGTCCATACTCATCTTCATAGAGAGCATAAGCCACAAGAGTGACAAAGCCTACAGGAACAATAATAAAGATGGCTACAATCAAGCGGCGGAGCCACTTCGAGCGGTTCTTCCACCAGTTACGAATTGTGCGCCAAGCAAGGCGGCCAAACGCAATAATTGATGTGAATATCAAGGCTACCACACCGAGCAGTGCCTGAAAAATTTGAGTCAGTCGTTTCATATGTTACCAAAGTTTATGTTCTGGATAGTTTTCTACTATATAGAGAATAGCTTCTCGCGTGTAATCTATCTCCTCTTCATTTAAGAATACCCCTCGCACCTCATAGTCATCTATCTTCTTAGTGTCGGGATTGACATAACTATATACCTGAGTATAGAAGACTTTGCGTGGTTCATCAAGGAATGTGAAGTAGATAAATACACCCCCATAAGTTGCAGGCTCTATATGTCCTACAATGAACTTGCTCTTCAGCACCTCCTTATGTGCAAGTAGCGTCTGGTCATCAACCTCTCCCTCTGAGCATGCGTTAATATATTTACGCAATTCTCGTATATAGTCATTGTCGAGCCACTCCGCAGTTGTCCAACCTTCGAAGCGGATATCGTTAAGATTCTCTTGTGCAGAACAGAGTGATGTTGCTGCGAAAATTGCTATTGCAACAAGTGTAATTAAGCGTTTCATGGTTATTCTGTTTTTGCAAGTTCTTTGTTATTGTTCATATTTGCCGTAAGATACATTACAACGCAGAGGAGCAGGAACAACACCACTGAGCCTGCGAGCAGTGCATAAGTCTCCATCTGAAGCAGCATATAGTTCAACGCATAGACTACTGCTACAAATCCTCCAAGGATATAAGCACTACGGCTCTTCAAGATAGCTCTGAAGTAGAACATCAGTGCACCTGTTGTCATCAACGCGGCAATTATGTACGCCACGCCAAAGGTCATAAACTCTGAGAAGGCAACCAACAATGAGTAGAACAGCACGAGCGACAGACCTATTACAGCGTATTGGATAGGATTAATCTCCTTGCGAGTCAGGAACTCCACGAACAAGCCTGCTACGAAGACAAGAACGATGATGAGCATTCCATACTTTGCTGAGCGCATTGACTGCTGATAAGGGTTAGCTGGATCTACGAACTTGACACCCATATCATCGTAGCTCGAACTATTGAAGCTTGACACGCTCCAAGTGGCATTGAATCCATCATCCTTAACCTCTCTGGTATTTGGCAGCAACGCCCCCTGAAAACTTGGGTGCGGATAAGATGAACTTATAGCCACCGTGGTATTTCCGTCTCTTGAAGGGTTAAAGAAGAGAGACTCTGTTCCTTTCAAGTCAAAAGTAAATGCAAAATCAATTACATCACCAGCCTTTGCTCCCTTTGGAAATACGACATTGGCAACAAACTCTTCTGACTGACGGCTAAGCTCAAAGGACCCTCCGCCAAAGGTCAGCTGTGATGGATTGCTGAACCCCTTAATGTCAGCCACCTTAAAGCGGAACTCATTATCCCTCGCAATAACTGATTTCTCAGTGATTGGTAGCTTGCCAGAGATCTTAACCTTGGAGTTGTAAACAATCACATCATAAATCGAGCGATGCAACACATCGGTTTCAACATCTGCCGTGTAATCCACCTGTGAGCAATATGAATTATAATCCTCCACATAGGTCTGTTTGCCGCTTGGCTCAATCTTCTTGTCTACCGTTTTTGTCTCTACTACATACGACTCCAAATAAGGAGCAGAAACGGTTTGAGGCTTGGCATAAGAGTTTGCCACCTCCATTGTAACAGAATCTTTTGTCTGTTCACGGTCTTCAATTACACCCTTGATCATTGCCAAAGGGATAAGCAATAGAAGTGAAATAACTGCAACGAGGCTGACTTTTATCGCTGTGCGTTTTGCGTTTGAGTTTACTTTTGTTTCCATATCTATTCTTCTCTATTGTTTATCTATTTTTCCTCATCAAAGAAGTTCTCGTTAGCTTCCTCTGCATCGAAATTAGGTGCAGCCATACAAGAATAGAGGCGTTCGCGGCTTCTGCTTACGATACCGGCCATTCCATGTACCCCAGCTGAAGTTGCATTAAATCTCAATGTGTTAGTAATTGAGATTGTAGCCGCCACAGCCTCGACATCCTGATTGGCACCAATATATGCAAATATCCAGTTTTTTGCCTTGAGCTCGTCAACAAGAGCCTTGATAGCCTTGCCGCTGTACTCCTTCGAAGCGTTCTCGTAACCGTCGGTTACAACCGTTACAAGCACCTTATCGTCCTCGGCAACCTTTTTGCGAAGTGCATTCAACGAAATGCCCATTGCATCATACAATGCAGTACAGCAATCAGGCTGATAAGTCTCTGCTGTAAGTTCCTTAACCTCATCAACAGGTACACACTCATAGACGGTCTTAACATCGTCGTTAAAGGTTACAAGACTCACAAAGTGCTCTTGCTCTTCGTGCTTTTTCTGAGCCGAACGAATTGTCTGGATAGTTTCGTTTACGCTGTCAATGGCAGCTGTCTTGATGCTCTGCATAGAGCCACTCTCATCAATAATAATGAGATTGAAAATTCTTGTCTTCATAAGTTTATCGTTTGTTAGTTTTGTACGGTTATTTTTTCTCAACTTCTTTAAGTAGGCTTCAATATTATCGATTGGGCGAAATGGCTCTACGATATTAAGATCGGTATCAATAATTGCATATACAACCTCCTCGTCATTGTCTTCCATCCCGAAGCCATCGCTATCGGCAAAATATCGTCCATCAGGATAAAGTGTCCAAGTAATAGCACACATGCCATTTTTATAACCATCCCATCTATTAACACCTGCATATCGAATAGCCTTCGACTGAGCATTACCAATTCCATTCTCACACTCTTTGGCTATGGCATCATAGTCAATCTCATTATCATTCACCAATAAAGACTCCTCTGTTGAAACTTTGCGAATCTTTCCTGTTTGGGTATTTGCTATATAGAGTTCTCGATTATCTCCAAAGAAGAATGCCATACCATCTCCTTCAAGAGTTCCTTCACAACCTTCCAACTCCGGATAACCACTTACTGTAACATTCTTACCTTTAACTCTAAATTTAATTGAATCTGTGTTCATATATATCCTCCTTTCTTAAATGGTTACAGTTTGATACAATGCTTGTTCGGCAATAGCAACAGCCTTTTCGTCAAGTTTTGACTGTTTAATCATACCCCATATCTGGGCAATAACAACAGGTGAGAAGATGCACATGGTGATAACAGTCGGCACAAACTGTTGCTTGAAGATGCTAACACCAGCCTCAAAATCGATATTCCCATTGCGAGACGGCTTCATGGTAATCTTCAATGCTGAACGAAGTCCCAATGCCGCCTTGATAAAGCCACCTTTTGTGATGTATATTTCCTGACCTTTTGCAGGATTATCAATTCTCACTTCGTATCCGTCAGCTGCAAATGCCTGACGAATTTGTTCGGCAACAGCTGGTATCTGCGAAGCGTTGCCATAAAGAGTCTTTTTAGTAGTAAATGCACCCATAGTAATAACTTGTTTGTTTACTACTATAGAGTGCATTTGCTCTCAAATCTATCTTTTGCGAAATATATTGCTATTTATTGATTACTCGATATCTACTCTATGTACCTCGTCCACACCCTTGATGGCGGAGATAGATTTGATAGCACTATCCAACTCTCTTGCAGAGTGTACTGCAAAGTCAATCGTACATACCGCAATGCGGTCGATGGTCTCGGTTACGAGTTTGTTGATTGACAAGTGCAACTTCTCTGTAATGCAGTCAATCAGGTCGCTCAACAGATGGTAGCGGTCAACACCACGAATCTGGACACGCACAGGATAGAGGAAATGCTCATTCTCCTTGAAATCGATGGCAAGAATAGAATCTCCTTGCTGCGAAGCCATACGGATAGCCGTCGGACAGTTGCGCTTATGCAAGGTAACCTTTCCATCGTCAGCCTTGAAGCCGATGACCTCATCACCCGGAAGCGGATGACAATTAGGGCAACGCTGATGCTCAATGTCGCTCACCGTGGATAGATAACTGCGTAAATGACGCTTCGCCTTGTAAGTGAATACATGGTCAATCCAATCGGTATCTGGGCAAGAGTCCTCATCCGTTCCAATCTCCACACAATCTCCACGATGGAGCACCGTCTTGACGGGCATCAACTTGCCATTGATGCGGGCATACACTGCGTGCTGGCCAATCTTGCTATGGATCTCGTAAGCGAAATCCAATGCGGTAGCACCTTTCGGAAGGATGATGCCCTTGCCCTTCGGAGTGAAAACCAGAATGTCATCGTTGTAGAACGACGCGGTAACACCGTCCATATAATCCATATCCTTGCTATGGAAAGCGACATCCTGCAACACGCTCTTGAATTTTTCGAGCCATTGAGATACATTCTCTTCGGTACGCTCCGCAGCGCAACCCAAACGAGAAGCACGGACCATACGCTCAGATGAGATATGCACCTCTTCCCACATGCCTTGGTCGCTGAGCAACTTCACATGGAAACTCTGATATCCATTTTCCTTTGGATTGTCAATGTAGTTTGCAACGCTACCAGGACGCTCCTTAAAAATCGATGTAAGTTCTGCATAGATAGTAAGTGTATTATGCTTTTCTTGCATAAGTATTTCTTTCTCCATCAAATCTGGTGACCCAAATCTGATAAAGTGTGGAATGCCCTCTACTGCACCTGCAAATGCATCGTAATGGACAACTCTAATGTAATGTTTGCCATCAACATGCTTGAAATCGCATCCGCTCGTCTGCATTTTACGCCAAATGCTAAATGGAGTACGATAACGAACCTCTGTCTCGAAATATGGATATATTACACTATGGTTGTTGATCTTTTCAACAAAAGCATTGAGATTTTCCTTATTCTCTTCCTTCTCTTTTTCCAGTAACGCCTCAATCTCTGCATACTCACGGGGACAACGGTAGCGGAACGAGAGGTTTTCCAACTCGCTCTTGATATGGTACAAGCCCAAGCGGTTTGCCAATGGTGCATAGAAATAATCCGTTTCACCGGCAATCTTCATCTGCTTGTCGGGACGCATACTGTCGAGTGTACGCATATTGTGCAGACGGTCAGCCAACTTGATAAGAATAGCACGCACATCGTACTGCACAGATGCAAGTATCTGGCGATAGTTATCCACTTGCTTCGACTTCTCGTATTTATCCTTTTTCTGCTTTGTAACGACACCTACAAGGAATGCCACATCATCGCCGAAACGCTCACGAATATCCTCGATGGTGTAATCCGTATCCTCTACAACATCGTGCAAGAAAGCTGCAATGACAGGGTTTGCTCCCAGTTCCAACTCTTCGGCTACGATACGGGCAACTGCAATCGGATGGATGATATATGGTTCACCCGTTTTGCGACGCTGTTCTTTGTGTGCTTCGGCGGCCAAGGCATAGGCATCACGCACACGCTGCATATCCTCAGCCGAGATACGCTGCTCCATATTAGCAAACAAAGATTCTATACTCTCACTGATCTGGGTTGTGTAGATGTCGTTCATAGTCGTTTCTTCTTTAATTCTGTTACTTCTTTTCATCCATGTTGCATCACTCTGAGGGTGAGCTTGCAACGTTCACTTTTATAGAAAGAGTCGAGGACCTCTCCGAATATATCATTTGGAGAGAGGAAATCAAACATCGTCATGCAGGAGCGAACCTTAATGGTGTCAATATCGCCAAAGATGGACAATGCGGTTTTATCCTTATGCTCAAGTAAAACTTCGGTAATCTCTCGGATTCGTGCACCAAGTATAGGGTGTTCCAAATAACGTTGTGCCTCGTCTCTGTCAGCAATTCCATAATAATGCGCTCGACTACTGCGCCCCAAACAACGGAGCTGCGGAAATATGTACCATATCCAATGATTGGTTTTCAGCCCATTTTTTATCTCTTCCAACTCCTGGTTATATCCGCAGAAGTACGAAACTTCTTGCGCTTCGATAAAGCGGTTGATATCTGTTTCTGCAAAATTCTGCATAATTGTAATTTTGAAAATTAAAAGATGCGATGAAAGCCAAGTCCCACCGCATCCCATATTGATATTAGTGTACTTTTTAGCCCTCTACCAGTTCATACTCGGCACCGAACCACTCGTTGAGAGTATCCTCAACCTTTGCATTGATTTCGGGGGTAATCTTATCCTTAATTTTCTTGTAGACAAAGAGCATTGCTACGCCATCATCCAGGATGCCCAAGAACTTATAGATAACACTTGGAATGAAGTCCATAGGCAGAATGGTATAGACGATGGCTGCATAGATAAGTACGCGATCGAGGGTCGATGTATTGTCATCATCCATCACATAGTAGAACTGCAACAGGGGACGAGTAGCCACACGACCAGCCTTCAATGCCCAAGGGCGCAACTTATCCATCAAAGCGTTAATCTTACCACGCCAATCAATGTTCTTTACACGCTCTAAGAGTGGCTTAATATCCTTACCCATTATCAGGTAAGCAAGAATCAAAAGTGAAATTGTAATCAACATATCGCTTAAATTTTATTGTTCGTTTTATAGTATAGAGTGGCTGATGATATATTTCTATCATTTACTCTTCATCTTTCACTGGCAGCTCGTCAACAATCTTTGCCGTTTGTTCACCATCCGGGTTATAATACCAGCGCAACGACAAATATTTATCCCCATTCTGAGATTTTAGTCGATAAACATACTCATCACACGGAATGATCTCTTCAAACCATTCGTCGCTAACCAGTTCTTGTCGCTCGATATCATAAATTTGCCACTTGCCATCTTTTCTTACCTTGCAATATGGTTTTGATGGAGTGAGTAGTTCAATGCGGTCGTATCTATCAACGGGCAGAATTACACCATATCTATCACGCAAACCTCCAGTGTCACCAGCACACACACAGAGTATTCCATCAGGAGAACCATAGTATTTGTCAAAGTGCCAAGCACGACTGGCCTCCAAAACCGAATAGGGATTGTATCCAAGGCAGAAAACGGGCATAACGAGCGCAATCATCACATATACTCCTACGCTTGCCCAATTCTTCTTGGTGTCAATAGCAAAACGAATTATCGCAACAGCCATCAACGCCAACGAGAGTAACAACATAGAAATACGCACCATATTGGTTGTATATTGGGCGCACCAGAATACCACTGACGCACCAACTATCAGCAATATATCTTTGTAGGTGATTTCTCTACGAGCATACCAGTTCATAAGAGCAAAGAACGCTGCGGGAAGTGTACAAACCGTAATTGCCGATTTAAGTTCAAGACTTATTCCGCATACATATCCAACTGTAAACATTGCAAGAGTCAGCAAATATACGACTTCGCCTCGCGTAAACATCTCCTTGATATTATTGCGATAGAAGATTGTCGGAATCAACATCAGCATAAATGCCAACACCGCCATGCTAATGGTCGTCTTATCGCTTACAGAAATAACTATTGACGAAACAATTGTGCATCCAAAGATATAAACACATAATCCGATACTTTTCCAAGTACCCATAGAACCTGGAACAAGCTGCTTTTTCGCTCTATTATAGATATACGTCGCCAATGGATAAATTACCAACCATATATATCCTACAATGCTGATAATGTTTTTGCACACCTCACCTAATAGCTCATGAAATTCAACACTACGAACAGAGTTCATTCCAAACAACGCACCTATTGAAGTCAGTAATGTTTCCCAGGGTCCTACAAAGAGAAGATACCTAGGACTTCTATCTAAGAACATACAAGATGTTAATAGTGCCAAAACCACAATGGGGACAATCATCAGTTTGCTTTGACGCTTCATCAAAAAGCTAATCCATATTCTCACTGCAGGGAAAAGCAAAATAAAGGGATTTATCATCCATCCGCTAATCTCCTCGTGCGCAACCAATAATAACCACACACTACAGATAATTAGATCTGCAATGTGTGTAATTTTAGAAAATCGTGAGTTATCCATTATTCCAATCTTTTGTGTCGTTACTTTTCAGTTGAATCTCCTCTCTTAGGGAACATAATCTCCATAGGCTCGTTGGTAGTGCTTTCAATGGATATCATACCTTCGTAGTTTTCCATTTCGCCCACCCATATGGTGAACTCATATCCTCCCTCCGATGCAGTTCTGCCATACCTTAATGCATCATATTTGATAGCCGTCACAAGGCTATCAGCCTGAATGTCATACAAACCGCACTTGTTGTCTTTGTAAACAATGCTGTAGCGCTCAACCGATGTAGCCTCAACACAGTCAAACTTTCTCATACCTGAGCAAGAAACTACCATAACTGCAACCAGCAGCAACGAAAGAGTAAAAATGTTCTTCATATTATCAATGTGTTTTGTTTTATAGAGTATAATAGTCGTCTCAACCTATCTATCTGCTTTAATCTTCTTTGATGTGTATGCGTAGTTTCTCTACGAATTTACAATTAGTATCGATTACTCCTTGCAACCAAATATTCTTTTCATCGGTAGTTTTACCTCCATAATATTTATCGAGATAGTGAAATCTACCATCAGGGCTAATTTGCCAGATTATCTTTGTAACTCCATTCTCGTATTCGCCTATTATTCCGAAAGTATATTTGCACTCTCTACGGTGTACTCTCTTCTGTACCTCTTTAGGCAAGTCCTGAAATCCTGACCAATTTATATCTCTATTCTTAATCCACCGGACTCTCTTTTTGTTATCGAGAAGTATATAGGCACTTTTTGCAGAATGATTTATCAAGTATTCGGCATTCCAAGAACCTGTAATAGCAGCATCATAGAACTCTGCCCACTCCATTTGTTCAGATAGCGGTATCGTGTGACAATCTTTACCCCTCAATTCCTTATAGAGTTGGTTAGGAGACATCATTCTTAACCTCATGAACCTCAACTCTCCAAAAAACTTTGATACTACATCCAAGCACGCATCACACTTAACTGCAAGTTTCTGTTTTATTTCTGCTATGCGCCCTTTATCAAGTTCTATCCAAAAATCTCTTGGCAGACTAACATTGGGAAGTTTTGATGCCTTACGGAACATTGGAGCAATCTCCCACACTTTACAACATCCGCCTCCACATCCAATAGGAGTAACAAGGAAATGTAATTCTGGGTGTTCAATTGCATACTTGGTAAAAGTCTCAACCGATTTACGGATTTCATTTAACCCTATAGTACCGCCGATAGTCGGAATAGCATATGATTGACCTTGCCTTCCTTCGCGCTGTCCCATTACTGCGCCAAAGTGTTTCAACGCAAAGTTCGATGCACCATCGAAGTGTCTGCCTGAATTACGACATCCAAAAACAAAAATTTCGTTCTCAGCGAGCGTTTCTACCCATTCAGGGGTTATACGATTATTAGCTTCCATAATAAAGATTATTCGTAGTACCATTCATAACAAAGAACATCGACGACTTCAAATTCTATCTCTCCGTCCAACCAAGATTTTAATGCTGGTTCTAACTTCGAGATATAGCCATCTTGTATCCAGGTTCTCAGATCATCTTTGCTTATCTCTCGCAAGAAGTCCATATATCCCACAGTTAATTCAACCTGCGGAATATTATATCGCTTAGCAAAAGCCTCAACTGCAGGTAGTGAGACTATTGGTAGTTCCACACGATAACGAGGATACATATCGCCTCGTTTGTCATACATCCTGATTTGTGTTCCCATTGCCATAATTATAAGTAATTACGAATTAAATTTTACTAACGCATTCTTCCTCTGAATAAAAGTGTTGCGATCCGGAATACATATACTCGTATTTCCCGATAGATACTCATATAAGCTGTTAAGCCTTCTGAAAACCTTATTTTGAAGCCTATTCAATATAAGTTCTCCGCTTTCGGTATGCCCCTTCAAAACAGGGGGATTTAGACCGCGGTCTGCTCCGTGAAACATCCAATAGATAGCCAATGCCATATCTGTACGATGTAACCCCATAGCACAAGCGATATAAAAGTCTCCATTATCTATCAGCTCAAAGAACTCTTGCAGTCTAGATGCGATTACCTCATTCGGAACACTATGGCTATCCATCGGAAATGCAAAATAACGAATACTATACTGTTCACATAGTCTGCATAGACGGTCAGAGTGGTCTTCTTCGCGTAGCTCGATAATAGTTTGAATGCCACTGTCTACTACCGTTTGCCAATGACATATGTTATGGCGAGATGATAGAGTGGTGCCTCTCACTCCGCCATAAGCAGTATCAATATTTTGAATATTAGTACTTAGGATAAGTTCTGTATTCATATTATACTCTTTTACCATATAGAGTATCACTTCAGAAGAAAACTATCAATGAAAAGAGATGCAAGTTTTCACTCACATCTCTCATTGTATATTGCTTTATCGTTCTGTGAAATCCACATCGGAATCGGTGATAGGAATTGTCTCCAGAGAAGTCTCGAATGTTGATTTAGCAAGTGTAAGCGTAATACGAGTAATCTCACTTCGTTTAACCGAGATCGCCCCTTCGGATACAAGGTTCACCTCATTGCCTTCAGCATCGCATATTTTTACCTTCAAGGGATTGTACTCGCCTTGAGGAACAATAATATTGAAATCAGTCGTTGATGTAGCATATAATTGTTCTGCTTCAGCACAAGTGAGTACGACTCCATCCGTACCAGTGACCACTGCTGCATTATCCTCACCAACAGTAAAGGCTCCACTCAAACCTTTATCCGCAGAGAGGCTTATAGATGACACCTTCAGTTGTCCGTTCTCTTCAGATTTGAGGCAGAATCTGATAATACCACATAGATTTTTAAATGCAAGATTCTTATTGGTTGACACTGCACGCATCGGGAAATACTCAATGTTACCATCGACATAGTTCTGATTAGCGGGCAGAATCATATTCGTAGTGGTTATTGACGATGGATAAAAAGCCTCGTACTGAGCTGCAGTATTACTTATCTTGCCCTCTGAACGAACGAAGTCTGCCGAAGAAGTGTAGCTATCATCAGTTGTATAAACAGCAGTATTAGTACCATCACAGATGCTTATAGCATCACCAGAGTCCCAATAAAGTGAATAGCAACCGTCACCGTTGGTATACCCCGACAAAGAAGTGCGGGTTGATGGTTCAGTCTCTGTTGTGGCAGAGAACACCTCCGTTGAACCGTTTACTTCATTACCAAGTTCCGTCTCGAAAGCCTCCTCACAAGAAGCAAGCAAAAGCATTGTAGCAATGCCGAAGAAAAGTTTTGATCTCATAACTGTGAATTTTTGATTGTTAATATTTTATTTGTGTTATTTTTATCTCAATTGGTGCTGATGTAGCTCTTGTTTGTGGAACATTCTCAATCCGTACATATGCTCTAAATGGAGCGACTATAGCATCATCACTCTCCGTGATGCCAATCGCAGTGCCATCTGCGGTTAACTTATATAGCCCACTGCCAATAACGGTACGGTTATATGCTCCTTGTAATTTCGATGAATTATCTGGACTTACACGTAATGCAACATTGCTTAAACTAAACTTACAAACAACATCTTTGGGAACATAGACCAAACAGGGAACTCCTGCCGATACCGCCTGAACTTCGTTTACTGATAGTGAATATTTATTACCGACCACCTCTAATTCGGCGACTGTAGCAATCTTACACCCTGAGGCAAATCCATCGAGCATTGATTGAGAGAGTGCAAACGGAACGCATACGCTATTCCAGCCGTCATAAAATATTCTTTCATAACTAACATTTGCCTTATCGGGCAGACTGGTTATCCCATCTTTATCCGATATGGTAAGATCAAGAATCGCCGCCTTACAAGTGACAGTGCATGTTGCACTTTTTCCGTTGGAGGTTTTGGCAGTAATTATCGCTGTTCCAGCGTTCACCGCCGTAACTTTGCCACTGCTGCTGACGCTGGCAATATTGGCGTTGCTTGATGTCCAGGTTACTAATTGGCTTGCATTCGAAGGATACACCGTTGCCGTCAGATATCTACTTTGTCCTTCTGTAAGCGTTACAGATGATGGAGACACTGATACACTCGTTGGCTTTGGTTCTGACACCACCACTCGAAGCATAGCATAAACCCCATTATCAGCCTTAACTTTCAAGTCGGCAGCTCCTGCTGATTTACCAGTCAACAGACCATCTTGCGAGATTGTCGCCACATACTTGTCGCTAATAGACCAAGTAAGAGTGTATTCAGCATTAGCTGGCAGTACCGTAGGCGTAAGTTGTACCGATTCGCCTACTTCTATTGCTTTAACGGTTGAAGAGAACTTGATGCTTGTCGGTTCTATGCCCGAGCCACCGCCCCCACTACCGACAACAGTAATTCTATAGTCATATGCGCCCGAAGTCTCATAGGTATAGGAACCACTTCTTACAAAATAGCGGTAATCGCAACGAACAATAATTGGAGATGAAAAAGCCTTTATCGCCTTAACAGTTACTGAATAGTTCGTGTAAGAGGTAACCTGTACATAGCTGATTCCGTTAGAATAGAAAGTAACAGACTTCAGATCCTTTGATGTAACTGATGATGGCAGATAGAAAGTTTGAGTTTCACCCACAGACATCGTTACCTCCTTGTACGATATCGCGTATGCAGGGATGGTAGTGATACTACCGATAACAATCATCAGCGTCATTAATATTCGACTTGTATGTTTTACTACATCCATTTGTTGTATCTTTATTAATCTTGTCATAATAATAGAGAACATTACGGTTTATATCTATCATTAAATATGTTATTTAGTTATCTACATAACTCCATCTTTGTAAATAGAGAATAAAATAAGCGACAGAATCTATCTTTGTGTTCTGTCGCTTCGTAACTCACTAGAATATGCCCTTGTTACACCATTATTAAAACAACATTTGCCGAGTTCTCCTCAAATGTTATGTTAGACAATGCCACATACTCCAAGACCTTCTCAATCTGTTTGAAACGCTGCGGATAGATATTCACACGCTTATCTGTTGTATTCACCTCGATACCACTTGGAATCTTCTCCTCAAGGTAGGCCACAACACCGGCAATCATCAATGATGCAGGAGTACCACACTCATAGGATAAGCATACAATATCCTTGCGCATCGCCTCGATATGAAACTTGACGCTGATGGGAGGCATAAACACTCCAGGCTTATAGCTCACTTCAAAAGTCTTCTCATCAACGGTAGTGAACTTAGGGCGTATCTTGAACTCCTTCTCAATGAAGTCTGAGATCTCTTTATAGGTTATTACTGCGTTCATGTTATTTAAGTCTGTTGCGATTGCTATTAATACTTCTGTGGCTTGTGCAACGACATCGTGTAGCCACACTTGATGCACCTTGTGCTTGAAAGTGGTCTTGCACCGGGGTAAGCCTCCTCATACAAGAAATGGTGGTTGTCTCTCACATAATCATGGTTGGGGCATTTCAATCCGCGAATCTCTTTTACCTTCTTCATAATAGTACATTTGATTGTTATGATTTCTTCAGCTGTTCATAGAACTGCTGTCGAGCGTGGAACAATGTTACGACGGCATAAGGAACGATATCCTCAAGATTTGCATCCTTCGGAAGTTTCTCCTCGAAGCAAGCCCAAACATGGTCGTCGTTCACAACGAGCTTAATGACCTTCATTGCGTTGTTGATGGTATTGATGGTAACAAGAACATCTGCCATATTCTCGTTATCCACCTCGAAGATATACGGAGCATAGAGGCTAAAATAATCCTCATCTTCCTTATCCTCCAAATAGAGGTAGTTTGTCATCTGGTATTTGAATGCAATACCGAAATCTTCACGCTGGGGCAGAAAGCCTTGTTTCTGCAACTCTTCCATTACCTTGTCAATCATTTTCATATTATCCAAGTTTTATAAAGTTATTCATATTAAAAGCCAATCCTGCGTCTCTCTTGTCGGGGCGTTTGCTGCTCAAACTTCTTACGCATACGCTCATAGTCGGCAGCATCATCTTGCGTAACCGAACGACGGGCTTTACGCATTTCGGCAATTACCAACTCTTGTGAAATGGGTACATCTGCCATTGCAGCCTCCAATGCACTTGCGTTTACCATAAAACTGATATCGCTGGCGACATATCCGTCGCTCTGTTTTGCTAGTTCGTCAAGGTCGATACTCTCATCGCAATAACGATCTGCAAGGTGAATCTTGAAGAGTTCCTTGCGAGCTTCTACATCCGGCATTGGAATGTAGACCATCTTATCCATACGACCGGTGCGCAGTATCGCAGGGTCAATCTTCTCTGGGCGATTCGATGTACCAATGACAAAGATTCCTCGCTCCGAACAATTGTTCAGTTGACTCAAGAACTCATTGACCTCTCCCGATGCACCTTCGTTATGGGTAGTAGAGCGGTCAGGAACCATTCCATCCAACTCATCGAAGCAAATAACCGTTGGAGCCTTCTTTGCAGCCTCCTCGAAGAGTTCCGCAATCTTACCCTGTGTGCCGTGGATATAGATACTACCCAAGTCCGACGCCTTAACCATCATAAAATTCAGGTGAGACTCTTCGGCAAACTTCTCGGCAATGAATGTCTTACCACAGCCCGGAGGGCCATAGAAGAGCGCGCCATTCGGAGCCTTCAAGCGATATCTCTCAGCCTTCTCCTTGTTTTGCATCACGAACATAACATCCTTATAGAGCATACTCTTTACGCTCTCCATACCTGCGACATCGGCAAAACCTCCACCAGTATAAGATTTTGGGCTTAAGCCAATTGATGTATTTTCTTCCTCGTTGCCCAATCTCTCCTCAACTTTGCGCGACATCTTAGACCCCTCGGTTTGTATTTCCTTATGAGTATTATTCTCTCTATCCACTGACACGGAACCAGCCTTAAGATCTTTAATAACGACATCAACACTACGATAACGATGATCGTAGTCAAGAGCTATCATCTTAGCCAGAATCGCCTTTTGTTTGTTGGTAAGATGCATATCATCAATAATCTCATCGCCGACCGACCGGATATGCTTCAAATGGTTCTTGTCCACTTGCGGTCCCAATGCATCAGATGCAATGCCCCAAGGTTCAAAACCTTCAAGCATTGTGTGCAACAAAGCTCCAACAGAGAAGATGTCGGACTGCTCATCGTATATACCTTTGAATGTCTCTGGGGCACGATACCAATTATTCAGATCTTTTGTATAAAAGCTTGCCCGACCATTGCAACGATGTGACAAATGTCCCATACCGATAATGTAAACCCTAACATTTTCATCGTCTTCTTTAATCAAGATGTTACGAGAGGTAATATCATTGTGGATTATCGCTGGCTCTTGTGAGTGTAGATGCTTCAATGCCACCAACACCTGAAGTACAATAGGTGTGGCCTGCTCCCAAGAATACAGTTTACCCTCGTCAATAAGGTCAGACAATCGCTTGGCTTCCACATAATCACGAACAATATATTGATATGATGAGCCATTATGCTCGATAGTCCCATTGGCAACCATAGGCATAAAACCCAAGTTTTGTGGCAACTTAGCACTTCCACATTCAATAGCGTGAGCTTTAGTCTCGACAGCATACAACTTCATTAACGCCTTCTTTCCATCTCTGCCACTCACAAAATAAGTCTCACTACCATTCTCATCAGAGGCTTTTACAAACTCCTCAACGCGGTAATCACCAATTGTCTGTCCTATGTTCAATGTCGCATTCATATCCATATAAACTTTTCGCCCGGATTACTAACTCTTTTCTCCTATAGAGTAGTAACCCGAGCGAAATATATCTTTGCTTTTGATAATTTATGCTCTGATATGTCCTAAGGAAGACAAACTGGACCAAACCATTGATTCAAGGTATCTTCTACTTGCGTCTTGATTTCTGGTGTTACATGATGCTTTACACGATTGTATGCAATGGCCAATGTCGCGACATTATCTGCAAGGCCTAATATACCAAACTTATTGCGACTTAACAGGTCTTTTGGAAGAAGTTGATATGCTAATGCTCCAACAATGATTGTTTTGTCCATAACTGGAGTTGTTGGGGCTTTAACCACATAATATAATTCAAGCACCATTCGTGTCGCTTCTCTACCGGCCTTCACAGCATACTGCTTAATATACTGCCAAAGTTGATCTGGGTTTGCGAAAATGTTTGTAAGTGTATCCATATATCCAATGTTTTATAATGACATTTTCCTATATAGATAATCTGTCACAAGAAAATCTATCTTTTACTTAAAATCAAACCCCAATGCGCGACCTTTTCTTCGCCACTCCTCATCATCTTTTTCAAACTGATCCAACATCTTCTCTGTGTTGGCGATAAAGTCATCCGTCTTATTGAGTAATGCTGCGGTACGAAGGCGTAGTTCTATGCGTTGCTTGACAAATGAAGCTTCAGATGCACTTGCGCCGATTGCGTTCATGACCATGCGAAGGCAGGCATCTGAATTATCCAACTTGACACCACACTGCTCAATAGCACGGTCTAACAACTTTTGTCTATCTGTTAAACTATTCCAACTCATATTGTCTTATCTTTTTATTATTAGTCGAACAATCTTGTATAAGCAGTACACCAAATATACTGGGGTTATAAAGAATCCTAGAAACATAGATATCGCCAGTTTGATTAAGTAATGCCAGAATACGGCTTCTAACGTAAACCACACGAATATCATTGGTGCGAACTGATTGATTGCCTTCCATCCGCCATATGCACACATCAGCATATACGCACCAAAGCCATGATCAGGTCCCAATATCTCTATGTTATACCCTATAACAAAAAGGATTATACAGATAATAAATGGCGTTATATAGTGAGCTAAATTAGGGACTGTCATAAAAAGAATAAAACTTTATAA
>ERZ779888.1236-NODE-1236-length-26328-cov-3.328779_pt1 | contig 26328 bp, 36 predicted proteins | sample MGYA00511245_ERZ779888 | MGnify/ENA primary metagenome ERZ779888 (study PRJEB29588, sample SAMEA2155255) | human gut metagenome | biome: human gut; feature: human-associated habitat; material: faeces | place: Denmark | collected 2008/2010 ...
ACCAGTGACTATATTCTTGTTCAGAATACAATAGAATATATATTGTATCTTGCATTGACAGGAGAAATATGGGCACGTGCATATACTCATAATGATACTGTGCCAAATGGTTATACATTGTCAAAAGATAGAAAGACCGTAAAATCGCCTATCACAGGTAAAGTTTATAATATTGATTTTGGTCAATCTAATGTGCAATGGTCTAAATATGCAGATATACCAACAACATCTAAACCGAGTGAAACATATCAAGTCAATAGTTATGTAGAGTCTTTCAAGCGAGAAATTCAAAGTCATGATGATAGATACATGAATGACGATACGACCAAAAATTATCATTCTGCATTTACCGGTAATGAACAAGATTTACTCGACGATTTACTTGATGACTCAATTGGTCTTTATGAAAGAAGTATTGTAACAATAGACCAAGTAATTAGGCATCCTGAAGATTATCTTAAAAAGTCTATACTTAAACAAATCAAAGATAGGTCTGAAGGAGGTATGTTCAGATTTTTACAAACGTATTTCTTCAAACTTGGTACAGGTTATAATATTGACCGTCATGCAAAATCTCATCAATATATCTTTGTCGATGACAACGCTTTTGCAGATATTGCTACTCCGACAATGCAAGATGCTATGGACAATGATGACGATTATGATTTTGTACAAGCATATAAGAATAAAACAAATCATTTGTCTGATTTCATTGATAAAGCACAATTGAGAAAACTCAATATTCCTGTTGATATTCCAGTTGAAATCAGTACAAATCGTGATGTTGATAATCAAACTATTTTTAATAGTGATAATAAAAATGGTCGTATCACATTACGTGTCGATGATTTAACTACAAATGCTGAGCTTGCGATGATGATTATGCACGAGTTCAGACATGTACTTCAGCATTATAATCGACTTGAGAGTGGCTTTACAAATGAGTTCAGTATAAGTTCTGAACTCAAAGCCGATATGAAACGTGAGTATCCTGATTTGTTTACTGATAAAGAAATCAGAGAGCGTTTTAGAACAGATGAACGAATCATACAACAGTTCATCTATTTTCAAGTCGGTGGTGAGCAAAACGCTTATGCATTTGTACCTGACATTCTTGTAGGTAAACCTTGGTATGTTACAAATGAAGGTGGTAGAGACTTCTTATTTGCACCTTGGTATGATGGTAAAAATGGTATCTATGAGACAAAACGTGCAAATAGAATAGCAGATGTTGAGCAAAAGCCTACTGAACAGAAATCAAAAACCGCTGATACAAAACAAAAAGGAGTTGAATTTTCGCCGAATATAAAGAGCCGTAGAAAACAGGTAGAACTTCTCGTTGCAGATGCATGGATTACAGAAGGTGAAGTAGAATTTAATGAACGTCTTGACATCATTCTTGATGCGAAATATTCTAAAAAGTATAGAACAAAAGTTTTGAATGAATTACTTAATGACAGTAGAGAATCTTTACAGATGTTCTATAATTACAGATTGAGCCAAAAGAGTGATAATAGAATTGAAAATGAGCAAGATGTAGAACATTACGTAAATGAAGAAATGGAAGTTCTTCATGAAGCTCTCAAAAATTTAATCAAAAAAGGTAAATCATCAAAGTCTGCATATGCCAAGGTCAGAAATCTTGTAATGGGTATATTTACACAGACCTTCACAGAAGCTTATAAAACTTATAGTGATAATGATATTCAACTTGAATACAATGCTCGAGTTAAAAAGACAAAAGAAGATGTCCGTAGAGCACTTAGCCCTGATGTATTGCATCCTATCGAGAAAAAGGTAAAACATGTAGCCAGAAAGAAAACAGGTGAAAAAGATAAATCTGGCAATGAAAAAACAAAACCTGTTTATTCTAAACAAGGTTGGTATTTGAATAGTAGTAGAGCCAATAAAATGATAGGTGAGCAGAAATCTAATTTGTCTTATTACTATCATCGTGGACAGGCGACACAAATGCGACCTGAAATGCAAGATTTCATCGAGGCAACTACAGGTAATGAGTCTAAATTGCCTAAAGCACTTGTAACCTTAATTAGAGCAGGCAGATTGACTTATGAACAACTTATCACTTGGTTTAGAAAAGTTGATGCTTCTGATATAAATGATTATACATTTAGTCTTATAAATAAGTATATCTTCAAAAATGATAAAATTACAGATATACAACAGCTTGATACCATTCTTATGAGTGATATAAGATACTGGTATGCTATACCGAAAGCATTGTTAAGAGAAGGTGCTGGACTCGAATGGCTTGTTCGTGAAAATTCACTTGAAGGTTTCATGAGATTTATTGAGCAAGCACAAGATTCTTCTTTCAAAAATGTTACTGAAGCCATTGTCAATAATATGAATTTTGACCGTTTCAATTTAAGTTTGAAAGAAGCACAGACCTATTTACGTCCTATGATTATGGAAACATTCGATGGTACGTTAAGTTCTGCAATGTATGCTGCCGCTAAATATATAAGCTTCTTGTCTTATTATGCAAAAGGAAAATTCGGTATAGCAGAGCTCGATAAATCTAATCAAGGCACAAATAAAACGGCAGGTCATGGAGGTGAGAGTACTGACCAAGGTACTTTGGCAGATTTACAGAAACAAAAAAGTGGTGAAGAACAAGAATTAGATTCTGTTTTTGGCACAATTTCAAGAACAGATGCAGCGGCAGAATTGGCTATCGCGACAAAAGAAATTCAAGATAGAGAAGGTATAGCAGGTCGTCTTGCTCGTACAGAATATGAGCAATCTGATAAGGCTAAAGTTATAAATGTTCTATTTTCTACCTTGCAAAATCTGAATAATTTGTCTAAATTGTCAAAAGAAGATAGACAACTTCTTGCAAAATTTCTCGGAATTACAATGAAAGGTGATGTATTTAATACTACAGCACAGCCTTATTCAAAAACAGATTTGCTTAAAGTACTCAAAGCCTTCATTGAGAATCCGAGCTTGTTAAATAAAGAGGGTGCAAAGAAAGCATTAACTGTGCTTCGTCAAAGAATTGAGATTCGACTCATCGATACATTTTTACGAGAAATTGATAGAAGTACAGATAGACGTACAGTTCTCATTGATGAAGGTTTTATAGGCACAGATGAATCTCACGCCACAGAAAAAGGCATTGAAGCATCTGTCACAGATAGTCGTACAAAAGCCGAAGAATATTATGATGGTTATGTAAATACTTTCTATCGTTATCTTGAAAGCAAAAGATTATCTGCCGATGAATGGAATAACTTTAAGTATCTTGTCGAACAGATGATGTATGAAACTTCAAAACTCAAATACATGGCGATGAGTGATGAAGAACTTACAATTCGTAATGATGCTCTAAATATGAGTGAATACGTGCCTGAATCTGTTGCTACAATATATCAGCAAGAGGCGACAGATGATAAGTCGAAGAAAACATCTACTATATCTACACAAACTCGTATTAAATCTTTAGGTACACAGCTCGCAAATCTTGTCATCAATAAGCAGGTTGATTTCAATTTGTTACCTAAAGAGGTGCAAGACCTGTTTGATGTAACAACTGTCGGTACAAAATCTAAATCAGACATTCGTATAACATTAAAAGAAAGTGCTTACAAACTGAATCCTATATTCAATACTGAACAAGATACAGATGCTAAACAAGCACGTGTGAATAGTATCAATCGTCTGAATGAAGTTAAAGCATTATTACAAGACACAATTACTGCCGCTAAAAATGATGCTTATCTCAAAAATGAAGCTTCTAAAACTATTCGTAAAATACAAGAACAATCTCGCAGAAAACAAGCTAAACAAGCTCGTAAATATGCTCAATTAGAAGAAGGTTTTAGAGAAATAATTTTTGAGTATAAGAAAAAGAGTGCTCCCAAAGAAAGCACTCCTCGTCAGAAAAATCTTGCTGTAAAGACAGATGTAACTGTTAGTGTAGGTAGCAAAGTAGAATTACCAGAAAAACTTGTAACTTTATTTGGTACAGGTTTTGAAGGTCTTGCTGATACAGAAGTACAATTTGCATCTAAAGATGCCGACGGTAAATTATATGAAAAAGGTGACCCGGACTTTGAAAGCAGATTACAACATGAAGTCATATCGTGGGATAGATTCTATGATGTGAACAGAGAGACACTTCGTGATTTGTCTCGTGATGATGTACTTGATATTGTAGATGCGATTCAACAAGGTATATTTGCACAAGGTGACCTTGATGCTCAACGTAAAGTTCTTGCCTTCCAAATCTTTATATTAGGCTATATCTATGATGGCACCCGCGGTAATCAAAATGGTTGGAACTTGTCTGATGCAGAGATAGACTCTATTAGACAAACATATGAGAAACTTGCATCTGTTGCTGGTACGGGATTGAATGCGGTAAAACAGATGATTTCTACTGTTAATCCTGTCAAGACTATACAGCAGAGACTGTGGGAAGATTGGGGCATAGAACCTGAACAATCTGAACCTATATTCCAGACTATTGATAGACTCATCACAGCTACTACACAAGAAGATTATGACCATTATAGTAAACAACTTGCCGCCCTTCTTGGACAGGTAGAAGGTCTTATGAAAAAACATCAGCTCGAAACGGCTGCCGAAAGTCGTAAAGATTATAAAGAAAGAATGCGTAAGACCAAAGAACGGTGGAAAGCTGATGTAGAATATTACAATTATTTGCATAATAAATGGCAGAAAAAGAAAGATGCCGGTGAAGATGCTGGTCCTGAGCCTCAACGTCCAGAGAAACCGAGAACATTAAAAGAAGGTTTCTTACAGGGCAAATTTTATAAGGACCTTACTAACTGGCGTTATATGTCGATGCTCTCGAGTCCTGCAACATGGGCAAGAAACCTTATATCGAACGTACTAGTCAAAGGTGTAAATAGTCTTTCTGATAGATTAGGCAATCTTGTATTTGATATTGCAAAGAAAGGCTATCGTGAGGACCAATGGGATTTGTCGTATCGTACAAAAGTTTCTCAAGAAGTAGATGATTATGTGAATAATCTCGTAAATTCTATCACATATGTCGTAGATATTACAGATAAAAATAATAACGTTATTCGTCAAGAAGAACGTAAATTATTTGATTTGTTATATGATGGCACATCTAAATACAGTGATAGATTGAGATTAAAAACCGGTTCAGATTTATTTAGTGCTCTTGTTACACAAGCGATTGAGTCCAAATATGCGGCAACACACAAATTTAATAGTGCGGCATTAAATCGTGTCTACAATTTTGTACAAAATAGAATTAAAGATACACGCTTCATTAAATCTGCTGCAAATAAATACTTTAAGAAAATCTTACAACTTGAGATAGAAGCAGGCAGAATAGATATATCCAAACCTATCTCGCGTGATATTCTTGACTTGTTTGCTGAAGCAGTTATATTGGCATCACAAGACTTTATGCACAAAGAATCTGCCTTCTTCACGATAATGACAGGTCTGAAAGAAAAACATCCTAAAGCTTATGCAGCTCTGACGGTATTTGCTCCATTCGCAAATGCCAGCTTCAACTGGTTCACAGAGTTCTTAAAATTGTCACCTTTCGGACTTATCAGAGCGATTTACAATAGTGTACATCTTGAGGACTATATCTTTAAGATTGATAGCTTACGAGCTGAAGGTAGGGTGTTACCGAGCACAAAAGCTGTAGAATATCTGACAAGACGTGATGTCGGCAAAGGTATTCTCGGTACCATTCTTTGGGGTGTCGGGATTCTTCTTGCTGCAATAGGTGTTATTAGACTTGATGACGAAGATGACAAACAATATATTTACTTTGGTGAAAATTTCAAAATAGATATAAGTGATATATTTGGTAGTTCGTCTCTTCTCATTGGTGCTGCACTTATCAATGGATTCCATGATGACCAGACCTTTGAAGATGTGTTAGGTATGACGACAAATCTTCTGTTAGATGGTTTCATTGCTAAAGATTGGTGGGAACAGGGACGTTATGCTTCAAACATGTATGAATTTATGTTGTCATACACAGAGTCCTACTTAAAGTCTTTCTGGCCACAATTCATACAGGTTTTTGTAAGAGCAACAAATAATCACAATATTCAGTATTCGAGCGGAATATATGGTGCTCTTCAACGTTACTTGAATGCATTTGTACCTACTCAACCCATGGGTGATTATAAGGTTAATCCTTATACTGGCGAACTTGAGACCAAATATGCCATACCTTTCCTCGGTGAATTGTTAAAATCTGGTATGTTCTTTGTTCGTGCCGTATGGTCTGATGTCAGTGAAGGTGAAAAATTAGCTAAAGAATACGGCATTAACAAAGATATGATAAATCCGGAGATGACAATAAATGGCAAGAAAATATCTCTTGGTGATAAAAATCAACTTAATCAGTATTATGGACGGCTCAATGCTGCTTCTCTGGCAGAAGTGCAAAATAAAAGCCATCTCGTCGAGATGACGGATGGCTCGTTCAAGACATTAAGTTGGTCACAGATGAATGACATTCAACGTACAAATGTCATCGAGAGGATATTTACAAAGAATGCCACATATGCGAAAATCTATATGTGGACACAAGTTCAGAAACATAAGTATTATACGAATAAAGAAACTCGTAATGTACTTAAAGAACTTGGTATTACCTCGAATGTTTATCTCGGCGATAAAGGTTATGTAGAATGAGTGTTGTATGAATATGCTCAAGGTCACTTTCATCACCTAATACTGTTAGGTATTCTCCTGTTAAGGGGCATCTCAATTCGAGGTGCTCCTTATCTTTTTGTATCAACTTCATTGCTCTTCTCATGCCATAACATTTATCTATGATGAAGTTACATGCTTCACGCCAATTAAAGAAGTCATATGGTGCATAATCATCACCTATTACGAGTACCTTACCTTCGATAACACTTTGACCTCTTTTGTATGTTGGACGTGTTGGAAAAATAAATTCGTCCATGTTCATCTCCTTTTCTTTTATATAATGAGGGAAAGGAAATATCTATCGATAAATATATCGAGGATAAAATCCATTTCCCTCTATTATATAAAAGAAATCTTATTTTCTATATCATATCTTCTTTATCATTGAAAATATTTATCGGAACAATTTTGCCATCGACCATATCAAACCATGGGTCACTTATCATCTCATAAGTTTGATTGATATACCACATATAATCAATGTCATTTCTTAACTGTCTAATATCATATTTATCAAGTGACTCATTGATGAGTTCACAGTGAGGTGGACAGCCCGGGGCTTTGTACTTCTTCGGCTCTCCATGAACTTTCTTTGTCTTGTAAATCATACCGAGACTTTCGTTGAGAGACGCATAACAACGATTGACCTTGTGTAATACCTCATCAGGTCTACCATCATTAAACTCACGTATGATTCCAGAGAAACTACCTTTATGACAAGTAATGGCAAACTTACTAATATCTTTCTCATTTACAATAAAGTCAACAATCGGTGTTCCATGAGCAATATATTCAATCATCGCTTCACGACAGACATATGCATCAAGTGGTCTGACATGATTATATCCCGGCTGCTGCATATCGGTTACAAAGAAACCACCTTTTGTCTTAACATGACCATTCGCTTTACCCATGATATAATTGTTGACGTCACGTTGCCAGATTTCATACTCATCTTCAAACTCAAGTGGAATGTGCATTATTTGTTCCCACTGATGACCGATTTGTTGTACAAGTTCTACATATTCTTCTCGTACATAAATCAAAATACCATCTGTATTTGTCTGAATGATTTGTATATTATTCTTGCCGATTGAATTGTACAAATTATTTGCCAATGCAGTCAGAATAAGTTGACCTAATCTACAGGTTTTTGTCTGCATATACGGGTCATACAAATCGAGATATTTATTACCGCTTGCACCGAATGTTGTATTTAAGATAAGTTTAATTGCTTGTGATTGCTCTTTACAAGATATATAATGCTCATATTCTTCTTTTGGAGCAGTCTCTGGATGTGTACCATATTTGTTCTCGAATGGACCAATGACAGATTTTAAGTCAAGTCGTGTTTTAATCATCTGTGCAAACTTATCAGGGTCCGGAACAGCTCTTGACAATGTTTTCCATGCCACCATGGTGTTCGGATAAAAACTTCCTGCGTCAACATTGATGAGCTTCCATCCATTGCCACTTTTAACGTGTAAAAACCATTGTCCACCGCGTTTTACAGATGCAGGTCTGACAGGGACAGAATGAATACCACCATTGCTATATGACACAAGATTGTCAAATAACACAATATCAAATTTATCTGGTGAAGCACATACTCTTTTAATAACATCAGTAGGCAGAGCATAGGTGATATAAGATTTTAACTCATCAGGTATCTCAATATCTTGTCTGTCTTTATCTGAAAAAGATTTTCTAACTGCACCAAGTGCTGCCGCAGACAGTTTTGCATTTGTCGATTTGTAACATACGTCCATGGGTATGTTGAAATACTTACCGACAAGAAGTTTTGATGCCACGAATGGTTTAAGTATAATTTGATAGAACTTCATGCTTGACCAGACATCGTGTTTACAATAATAAATAATAGCAGCTTTATCTTCTTCTGTTAAATCTTCTTTGTCAAACGGAACAGTCGTCTCGCGAATATCGAGTTGCATACAGGCTTCTTTTTCTTTCAAAGAACCTGTATTATCATCTATCATATCTTGATAGACAAAATTACGATAACCTCGCTTTGAATAAGGAAACAACCGCATATGTTCATATGAATCATACTGTCGTTCTGGGTCAATCACCATATCAGACAACATCTTAAGATGCTTTGGTGAAAGCCCGAGGGCAACTCCATTCAAAATAATGTTGTCATAACGTTTGTTATTATAACCAAATGCACAATATTGTTTATCAGACAATGTCATTACAAGATTTCTGCCGCCATCTTTGTCATCACTTGTGAATACAAGAAAATCATCTTTCAGACTTTCGGGTACTTCTTTGTCATCTTCGGGATAACGTCCTACAACACAGCACCACCAATTTGGAAATACCTCAAAGTCAAAGAATTGTTCTTTCAATTTGTCGCTCATAACTTTCTTTCCTCCCATCTTTTTGTAAAGTTCATCATTGCTGTTATTACAGATTTTGCACAGACTTTATATTTGTTAAGTCCGACAAAACCTTCATGTGATGGTTCTTTCTTACAAATCTTTCGTATAAGATAATCTGTATATTCATACATAGAGATAAACATTGCATGTATATGTTTATCTTTATAAAAGCCTGAAGCCGTGCCAAGAAATTTCTTTTTACCGATACACATATCATTGCCATCGATTTCACAATTAAGTGAATAATGTTCTGCGAGATACTGTTTCAGAAATTCCATGGCAGGTTTGCACCACATATTAAACAAGTCGTTATCTACAATGAGTATACCTATATCGCCGAGAGCACTTACAATTGTACCTCCGCGAACAGGTACACTTCTTTTAAGGATTAAGTTTTTATCGACAAAATCCATATTGTAACGTTCATCGAGTAATTCTTCTTTACCCGGGATAAACCATACAGGGTCCCACACAGCTACTCTATCACCTATAATATAACCAAATACAGTCTGATTTATAGGTTGATGTAGATATGTTTCAAGGTCATATACAACTTGTAATAAATTACTTTTAACAATTTTCAAAATGGTGTTTCCTCCATTTCTGCCTCCGTAGGTTTTATTCTTCTTGCAAATACCTTATCATTGGCTCGTCTCTTACTATCATCTGCATATGCAACTTCTACATTATACAATGCACACATATCTTCTGTGAATGTCAACATCGACGGTATTTTCTGATAACCATTTCTTTGTGCCCATTCGACATAAATCTGATAATATACATTGATGTATTTACCATAAATATCTCCGAGCGTGATATGGTCCTCATACAACCATTCATTGACAGAACTCTGACGACATTTGAATTTCCGCAGAAGTTCTTGTTCACTTTGAGATATACGGAATTGACCTTCTTGTAATGCAATACCTACCCAATAAACGGCTTTCCACAAGAAATATTCCATATCTCTTGCTGTGAGTTTCATGATGAACAGCGGGTCAGGTTTCTGAACTTTATTATTAAGTTCAATAATAACCATTCGGCGATACAAACCAGATGTTCTATCCAAAATTCTCGGCAGCTTATTACAAGAAAACATACAAGTTGCAAATGGTGTGAATGTGATAGGTTCTTGGAAAATTTGTCTAACAGTTATTTCATTACCTGATACAAGAGATTTGAAACGACCTGTCTGTTCAAGGACTTTACCATCAACGGCATCATCATCGATATTTACAAGTTTAGACAACAATGTTGCAAGATAATAGTCATTATCCATTTTGTCAATACCGACACGTGCTCTATTCTCTTCACCTATCATTTTTACAATAAGGTCTTGGAATGTCGATTTACCTGTACCACCATCGCCTTGAAAGATGAAGAACTTCCCAAAGTAATTTTTCTTCAAGAGACAATATCCCGCGATTTGATACAAGAATTGCTCTTTCATGACATTGACCGAACCATCTTTGTTTGCCGAAATGTGTGCCATAAACTCATCAATCTTCGGTGAATGAGGCGGGTCATCTATATATCGCCATGGAATTGCTATCGTGTTTTTCTCTTCTTTTGTCGGTTCTGTTAATTCACCTGTAACAACATCAAGAAGTCCATTTGCACATGCAATTCTATTCCATTGTTTATCAAGTTCATCTGGAGATACAAGCGTCTTAACGGCAAGGAATCGCATGATTTCATCACGACCTGCTTTTGGAATATTCTCACTGATGTCATAGTGGATTATACGTTCTACATCGATTTCTTTAAGAGGGTTATAATATGACTTCTCAAACCGATAGAACTGTTTATATCCTACGCAAATAATGTCATATTCTCTTACAATTTTATTTGCCACGACATTATAAATGTTCTCTTTCTCGAGTACATTTAATTTCTGTTTCCCACCTTTCTCTCGTTGATTTTCGTCAGATGACCTCGGACGAGTAACAGACGCCATCATTTCTTTCTCGTCCATAGGTGTTCTAAACAGATAAGTGTTTATCATGATGAGTGAAGTTTTAATTTCTTCATCAGATAACTTATTTGTTTGAAGAAGTTTTGTTCTCCACTTGAATAATTCTGTATTACGACCTTCACCTTCACCTAAATCGATAAATGTTTGTATCTGATTTTTCGCAATCATCATCGGTTTGAGCCAAAAAGGTATATTGTCTAATACAAGAGGTATATCTCCCCATGCCCTATGAGGGTCATTTGTCGGCAAGATGATATAACCTTTCTTATTTGCACGATGGTCTACCGTAATACCGAGAGAACATTTTGTGACAGCATCTGTCTGTATAGACAAAGATTTATCTTGAAAAATAAAATGAGTACCACGGAAAGTTCTATTGTACATGTAATGTATCTTCTCTTCGTTGAGAATACGTTCTACATGTGCTGCACTTTCTGGGTGGTCCTCATTGTCTATATCTACACATACATATCCCTCTGGTATAATCCAACCTATTCTCCAACCTTTATCGGCAAGACCTGCCGCCTGTTCAAATGTAAGAGGATTTGTTCTCCATTGTGTCAATGGTGCTTTGTTATCTAAATGACTATCATATTCTTTGCCTTCCCAAAACTCTGCATCATATTTCCTAATCTGTACATAACCACAATTAGGAAACATCTCATTAAGTCTTTCAAGCATTTTGTCCATATCATACCGCCTGTGTGATGCTCATATAAAGGTCGTGTGCCTTCTGCTTTGATTGAACAGCAATCCAAATCTGTTTCTCTACAGTATTCTCATGAATAAGTACAAGAACTTTTGTTGCAACTTTCTGTCCAAGTCGCCAACAACGATGAATCATTTGTTTGTACTTTAAGAACGAATAATCCATCGTGTAAAAGATAATCGTGTGACACCATTCTTGTAAATTGAATGATTTACAATTACCACTTTGTAATAACAAGATTTGATACTGTCCCGTCTTAAACTTATTGACATCTGTCGTTGCCGATGAACCATACTTTTTAATAAGGTCATCATAATCTGCAATATATTGATAGACAATCAATGTTCGTTCTGTCACATATTTATCTAACTCATTCAATTTAGAATTTGCATTATACCTATGAACCGTTTTATCAGGTAGATAAATGTAACCATTACAAACTTGTTGAGCCTTACGAATGGCTATCATCTTTTCTGTCGTCGTTGCAAAATCACCAACCTCAATAATGCCTTGAATTGCATTTTGATATTCTTTCGTCTTTACATAAGGAATATTGATTGTCTCAATATTAAGGTCTGGCATGTCATCATCTTCATCGTAATTGACAAACAGGCAATATTCTGTCAGAAGATTGTCCCACCATTCTTTGTATTTCAATTTGATTGATACAGGAATTTGGTATCTACCATAAGCACCATAACCTGTCTCAAAATCACAATAGATTCGTGTCCAGGCTGAATATGACATCCTGCCTTGTCCACCAATATGAAGTGCTTGAAGTTGGCACCAAATATCTACATCTGTATTACCTCTCGGTGTTCCTGTCATACCCCAAGCATATTCTACGTTCTTGCACAATCTATATACAAGTTTATGTATCTTTGAATTATGAGCTTTAATGATATGACATTCATCTACAATAATGACGTCCCATTTCTTAAGTAACAAGATTTCAGACATATCACCGATTGCTGTCCTATCTGTTACAAGATATGTGTCCTTCGGCAAAACATTCTGCGGTACAATATCTACTTTCCACATTTTCTTGATTGCATCTGCCGATGAGATGATTAAGACAGAAGCCTTGCCTTGCTTCTGTCTGTTCACTTCTGTCAAAGCATCTATACAAGAATATGTTTTACCTTTCCCGGGCTCGAAGAACAAACATGCATGTTTCTTCTCGAGCAAAAGTTGAGCACCGATTTCTTGATATTGCTTACGACAATTTACATACTCTTTGTATAGCATCAAATCTCTCCCTTTAACAACTTACAAATACCATCGATAAGGTCTGGGTCATCTGTCGCATACCACATACCACCAGCTTTCTGAATTTCTGCACCTACAATCTTCTGGGCATCAGATACTTCATTTAACTTATTCTCTCGTTTAATTTCAAAGCCTACAAAGATACCAATTTTACCGTCTTTGAACCAACCTTGTTCAATGAGAGTTTTAAGTCGTTCTACATTTGTAGGAATACAAGCTATTAAATCTGGAATGCCAGGTCTTGTATAAATATCTCCGTGTGTCTTAAATACAAAGCCGCCATTTTCTTTCACAAGAGCTTGACATTTTCTTTGTACTTTACTTTCAAGTTCTTTCTTCATCGCAAATATCCTCAATCATAGAATTTATTGTACCATCTCCACCGTTAAGATAATTTACAAGTCTTACTGCATCCAGTTTTGAATTTACTGTGAAAATACATCTAAAACCTGATGTATCGGCGTTGACATTCATTATATAATAACCTATTTCAAATTTTTCATAATCACACGGTCTAAATATCCACATACAAACCTCCAAATTACAATTTTATGTTCTCCTAACCATAAAACCTTACTTCTTCCAACATATCTCTTTCCCTTTGCAGATACTGCAATTTCCATCGCAATCTCCTTCTGCAATCATCTGTCCAGACGGTCTATAAAGAGTATTCCAATCCCTATAAGCCTCTTCTCCACTATCTCTCGTAATAGCCGCACCACAATCTTTACAATGTATCATTGTAAAAATACAACTCTGTTTTCCGTCATACTTAAATGTCGTAACACTTAAATTATTACTTCCACATCTTGGACAAGGTTTTAACATTTAATTACCTCCATTCAAATAATGACACATTTGCTTAGCCTCTTCAAAATCATACGTATAATAAAAACAATCAAATTCATCAAAGCCATAGCTATTTCTAAACCAAGAACCTATCTTGTATACAAATTCACCAGTTGATGTCTCTACCATTCTAATAACCATATTAACTTCACCTCCATATTACAATTTTATGGTCTCCGTCGCCGGACTTGAACCGGCACGCTTATCGCGAGAGATTTTAAGTCTCTTGTGTCTGCCTATTCCACCAGACGGAGATATGGCTGCCGAGGTGTGAGTCGAACACACGAATAACAGAGTCAAAGTCTGTTGCCTTAACCACTTGGCGACTCGGCAATACAATTATTGAATCGTATAATGTGGAGAAAATTTATTTACGAAATCCATTACAAATAATATTATATTGCGAGTTTTACCTTTTAACAATATTTGTATCTCTCCTTTTGATGGATTTGCAATATCTATATACTTAAGATTATATTCATCGCGCTTTGTAAGTAACCAATTTATAACAGCTCTTATATCATCTTCACCAAACGCTATATGTCGAATTATAAATCCTCTTTTCATAATTTCCTCCCACAGAACGGACAATATTTGATATTGATTGCTCCACCATAATCTCCCCAATACTCAAGTTGTTTATGTTTCCAATGAAATTCAACAGATGCATATGGAACATATACTTCCAATGTTTTTCCTTCTTGTGTACAAGGACAAGGATTTATTGTCATTTCATCTACATCTACATCATCCATTAGACCTCGCGCGTCTGCACTTATAGGTTCGTCTAATTCTTTACCTATCCGATACATATTTCACCTCATACAATATTCTTGGTGGACCATCAAGGACTCGAACCTTGAACCAACCGGTTATGAGCCGGGAGCTCTGACCTATTGAGCTAATGGTCCATATAATGTGGAGGGTCAGTCTCCACATTGTTACAATTTAATTGGCGAAATCCTGTTCTGCGGTGCTCACATTGCCGAGAGGCTCACCATCTTCGAGCTTCTGAATATTATTCAGACCCGCCGAGATGCCTTTGTTCCCGGAGTTGTTATAAGCGAAGAAGTTAATACTTGCTCTGCCATAACAACCAGAATAAACCTCAATGGGGTCGATGATGGGATTAAGCTGTGCATCAACAATCTGCGGAGCTGTTTTGCTCGACACACTGATGATGTAATGTCCTTCTGTGTAAGGCCAGATGTCCTTGAAAACTTCACCGTCCTGATTTGTATCTTTATCAGCATCTTTGAGTGTAGTCTTGAGGACTGCAGGCATCTTACCATTGAACTTTGTCTGTAATCCCTTCTGTGCCGCCGCATCAATAGCTGCCTTGATACGATTCAGTGTTGCAACATCTGTCTTTGGAATGAGAAGCATCACCGAATATTTAGGTTCAGCACCTTCTTGGAAAGCCTTCGGTTCGAACAAATTGCAGAACGAGAACCTCACCTTACCTGTAACAACTTTCGTGTTTCCTGTTGCCTGATTTACCATAATAACTTTTTACCTCTTTTCTTTATTCTTCTTCGATAGGCTGGGAGAAATCACTGATAGCAATCTCCATTGTTGTGACTTCCGGACGTCTATCATCTTCCGGAGCCAACGTCAATTTCCCCATAGGTTTCTCGATGTAGTCTGCAAACTCATTTGCAAATACCTTCTTCCCGACGAGCTTCTCAAGGGACGTTAAAGGCAACATCTCGCGCGGTTTTAAGATGTCATCTTCTTTGAAGCCCATGTCAAACAACTTCTGTTTGACTGCATCAGGATTCGTTATTTGTCGAATGCTTCTGCCTTCTACAAGTTTGAACCCGGGTATTTTCTTACCTTGCATTAACTGACCTAATGCATAGGTTTGGACGTCCTTAAACCATTCAACGAACATCGGTGCGATTGTGAGTATCTCCGATATTCGCTCAGGAGACATATTCTGAACAAGATTGTTCTCTAATGTGTCTACCTCAAACTCTCTACGAGCATTTTCAAGCTGCATATCTGCACGTTCTTTACATTTTCCACGAAGTTTACAGAATCTACAAGCTTCTTCACTCGCATGAAGTTTCCCTCTACCTTGAATCGCTTCCTCAGCTCGTGGAGCTACATAATTGATTGCCCAATCAAGTAGTTCTTTCTTCTCTAAACATTCTGTGTCACTCGATTGTAATCTCGGCTGAATAATTGTCATTCTCACAAATTTTGTATTAGGGAACAAATTTAATGCACCCATACCATACAAACGGAGCTGAGGATTACCGATAGCTGTAACAGGTACGCCTTTGCCGAACTTAAGGTCTATAACATGAACTACATCTTCTGTTACAATTAGCGTATCTGCCGTACCAAATCCTTGAGGTACAATATTTGAGAAATTTACTTTAAACTCGAAGTAAATATAATATTTACCATCTTGTCCATAAGCATCTGCAATATTACAAATATTATTTACATAATCATCTACGTAATCTTCAAACTCTTTATTGTAATACTTCTCATACTCTGGATTTTCATGCCATTCTGCAAGGGCTTGGTCATATGCCATCGGTCCGATTTTACCAAATCGATACGACAATTTTAATTCAGCCAATGCATGTGCTGCGGTACCTTCTGCAGCATACATTGAACATTCTTCTGTGCCTTCTGCTTCTTCAAGTCTTGCCGATGGTGTACATTCGAGCCATCTGTGAGCTTTTGAAGCAGATAGAATCGCGTGGTCTCTTTCTGCCATTAGATGTCCTCCCAACCTTTAATTTTCTTCTTCGTCATAATATACCATTTCAAACGTCTTATAGCTTTCGCCTCGATTTGGCGGATACGTTCTCTCGTTACATTGAACATAGCACCGACTTCTTGAAGTGTTTTTCTTTGTCCTGTCTCTAATCCATACAGCTCTATGATAACTTTTTCTTCTCTGGGTTTAAGGCAAGAATGTACTGCTTCTAACAAGAATGTATTTCTATCTTTTTCTTCGACAATTTCTTGTGGAGAAGGAGTCTCATCTACAATGAAATCACCCATTTCTAATTCAGAACCTTCATCACCTACAGGTGTTGACAATGAAGTTACATTTGTCATTTCTATAATTTTCTGAATTTGACGAATTTCATCAGCTGTATATTTCTTTTTCATCCAATAATGAGTTGCCATAGGCACCTCCTTAATTGCCTTGTTTTATACTTTTATTCAAGTCCTCTTCTAAATCCATTTGCTCAATCATGGTGATGATTGCATAATTTGCCAAATCTCCCAAGGTATCATACAAAGATTCATTTACCATAGGTTTTTCATTATTCTGCATCAAAGCATAAATACTTTCAATACGATTAAGTTTATCTCTCATACGTACAATCATACTTACAAGACCATATTTACGGTATGTATCTTTTGTAGACTGTCCATAATCATGGTGCTTACAAGCATAAATTTCTTTCATTTTATCCGTGATTTGTGCAAACTTTTCAATTTCTTGTTTGATTGTCATCATATTTTAAGTTCCTCCATTTCAAATTTTCTTCCGCAAGACTTTTTGCCTTCTTGACAACCGTATTTTGTACAACACATAGGTAACATTCCCTTTACCCATTGTTCACCTGCCACATCTTTAATCTTGTTATAGATTAACTTCATGACATACTGTGTTTCTTCTGAATTACGATGACACAATCTTGTCTGCATCACATACTGCCAATCGTCAAGATTGCCACTAATGATAAGTGATTTTCTCAATCCTTGTGGTAAGATATATGATGCAACATCTTTATCGATACCATCTTCAATCATTTCAGCATATCGAGCAAGAATAAAATCATACATATTTGCCAATCTTGTGACAATCTTTTCGTCATTTGTCGGAAACACGCAATTCTTTGCACCATGTTCTGTATATGCAGAATATTGTGTTGAAGTAGACAAGAATGTCAATCTCTTTGCATGTGTACGAAGCTGTGATACACATTTCGTAGACAATCCATTGATTGCAACTGTAATATAATTCATACGTCGCAATGTTGTGTGTGGAGTTGTCATGAAATAGTCACTTGGGGTTTCATCTTTAACTGCATCTTCATGCAGGTCTACAATTTGATTTATATGATAAATCTCATGTCCTCTTTGTGTCAGCTTTGCCAAGAATTTTGGCATATTATAAAAATTGCCAGATAACAATTCTACCTCAATGTTTACCATCAGTTTACCTCATTCTTCTGTGGCTTTATTGTCGTCTCAAGTGGTCTATACTGTGGGTCCATAAAATACTTTTTCACAAGGTCATCAAATTCTTTCTTGTTCTTGATACAACCATCTTGAATAAGAAGTCGAATCATAACCATTGTGTCAAATGCCATCTCTGCAACCGTCATTCCGGGGTACAAATACATCTGGTAACCACCTGTCTCCGGGGTATATAAGATACCCATCTGGAGAACTTTTCCATCAATACTTATCTTTTCATTCTGTGACATACTGCAATCTCATCTCCTCATATTATATTATATCCATTTTTCTGAAAATTATTCTATTTGATTTCTGATAGAGAAATTCCTTTTCTTATATATAATAGGGGATTTTCAGATATTTCCTCGATATATTTATCGATAGATATTTTCAGCCCTCTATTATATATAAGAATTAGAATTTCTCAATATTCGCTCGTCTCGTCTTTATCTTTGCGAACAGAGATAAGTCGCGGGAAGCGCAGAGAATATACATTTGTACCAATGTACTCTCTGTTCTGTGTCAACTCATGAAATCCGACTTGTACAATTTTGCCGACAATTTCATGTGTACGTGCCCACTGCTCACGTTGTGCATCAGACAGACCTGTGCCGACTTCACAGATGACCTCTTTACCATCTTCTGTTCGGATGTAGCACTTGAGTGCACCAATTTGACCTTCATATTTTCCCGTGCCATAGGCAATTCCCGTAACTCTCATGTCCATTGTCTTGACCTGTTTATACTTGAGGAGAGCATCAGAACGTTTATGCTCATATCTACGATTCCAGACATTCAGCATAATTCCCTCACCACCATAGGCCACCATCTTATCGAGAAGTGAGTCTACAAGATTTACATCAGTGCCAACATACAGGAGAGGAATGATACGTACCTCATCAGTTTTCTGTTCTTGTTTTACCCACTCAAGTCGTTCTCTACGGTCAATGTACTTAAGGTCAGAGATGATGTCAAAAATATTGTAGATGAGTCCAGACTTTGGTCCTTTTCTATTGATGAGCCCAGATGTTTTGTTGAACATCAGTTGTGCATCTTCTGTCGATACCATAGAAGTATCTCTACCTGTGAATATGTTATGTATTCTTTTTATTGACAATTTAGTCTGCTCAATCGACATGACCTCACCATCATAAATGAACTCTGTCGGCATCCCTGTCATATCAAAATTGACTTTCATCGGCTTTCCAGAGCGAGATGTGAAGTTCCATTTCTCTCCGTCCCACGAGGCAATACAACGATTACCGTCGAGTTTCTCTGTAACCGCCATATCTTGATGAAGAATACCCATCGGCTCATACTTCTTTGCCAGCATCGGTGTAGTTTTTGCTTTTGACAATAGAGATTTGCCGATACCGAGACGGAGCGTACGATTTACAATAGGCTCGATGAAGCAACCGAAATCGCCAAGATTGAACTCTGCAAGCCACAATCTATCTTCTGTATGCTCTGGGAGTTTTGTGAGAGGCTCAATGAGTTCTCTGATTGTATTATAATGAGTTAATATATAGGCTGTTTGAGAATCATTCGGCACCGGAATGAAAGTAAAACCGATGGGATGTCTGTTGTCGAGGACCTCGAGGATATACTTCCAATCTTCATGTACAGAAAGGTCTTTATCTTTGAGCTCATTTTTAATGATGAACTCTTTCTCATTGCGAGACGAGGTACTCTGCAGCAAGTCAAACAGATTATCAAAGAATTTTACTCGTTCATTTAAGTTCATTCTACCACCTCAATACCAAATGTGGCACATACTTTCAGATACTCATCAAATGTAAGTTCTTGTCTGATTGCAGAATCGATTGTATTAGCAAAGAATGAGATAGGCGTTCCACAATTCTGCCACATCTCATCACATTTGTTCAGAGCTTCATGATACTTTTCTTTCCATATAGTACGGTCAGGAGGGAGACCTTCATCTATGGCTTGTCTCTGAATAACTGCACATTCATTGAAACGTTCCCACAAATCTTTGACATTACTTTTTGTCACTTTTACTGTTTTCATTTTTATCTTTACCTCCATACAAAATTTTCATAAATACATATACAAGGAATACAATCAGAGCAACTCCTGAGCATATCATGAACAAGATTGCTCCAAACATTTCTCCACATAATATACAAATTGTGGAGAATATCGCGAAGATGACACAAAATGTCAGAGACCATATGACTACCATTTCATTCTTTCACCTCTAAAAGATATTCCATAATTACTCCCACGGCAGGTCATCAAACATATCAATGTCATCAACCTTTGTCTCTTTGATTTCATCTTCTACAAAATTACCTTCATATTTCTTTGGTATCCATTTAATCCATTTATTACAAGATTTACAATAGAGACCAATATGAGGACCATTTTTCTTTGTATAAAGTTCTGTACTTCCACACCATTTACACTGGGTTATTCGCTCTTTCTTCATTCTTTGCCTTCAACTCCTTTAACTTTCTGTTAATTTGTTTGATTGCGAACATCTTTACTGTATAGTCAGTAATAATAAACTGTATAGACTCACCATCACTGAATTTGACAGTGACATATTTATCATCTGTCTTAAATGTGATGATGTGTTTGACCTCATCGTGCAGACCATCTACAATCGCTTTATAGAGGGTATACATACGAAACTGTTTTCTCGGTTCATCTGCTTTCATTTTGTTTTCTCCTTTTTAATACATTCTGGTCCATAACCTAATGTGAGTGATTTTGCCGATTTAAGTGGTGTACCGCATCTCGCACAAAATCGTGAAATCTGGAACTTATACTTATTAGGCAACAGACCGTGATTTTTCAACCACCATACAAATTGCATGAACAGCGTCCATACAATTTTATCTACATTTGCTGTAATATCTTTTGTCACGATGAGCCGCTCTGGTATAATCCAGCCAATCTGTATCCATGTCGGTGTGGTCTCATCTTTTGTGTATACTGTCCACCATTCGTTTTTAACATGGTGATTGCGTACCGTATAGATAACACCATCAATGGCGAACACTGCATGACCTGCAAAGATATACTGTCTAATCTTGTCAGTGTCCCACGAACGGGTCATATCCGCAGTGTGGACAATAATTGTATTCTTCTGCATCATAATACTCTCCACAACAATCACATCTTTTTGATTTGTCACATTTCACATCACATGTGTCACAATTATGGTCGCACTCTACATACTCTTCTGTTATTGGTGCGCCCCAATACTCATATCGCTCCTTCTTTATCCATCTCATATGTCACTTATGTCACCTTTCCTCCAGCCACATAATTACATCAAATATATCTCCAAAGTTTTCTGCCTCAATTGTGGCCTTAAATGCAATGAATGTCGGTTCATCCATATTGTTGATGTGGCTTACAAGTGAAGAGTAAAATCCTTGACTTGTCATAAGTCTGTCGATTGTATCTACAAAGATACGAGTGGACTCATTGCCCTGTGTCCTCAATCTCTCAACGTTCGTAATCATACAATATGCTCCTTTGTCAAATGACTCTCCGGGATGTACAAGATGCTACCTGCAAGCTTACCTCCGAGCAGCTGCACCATAGGTGTCTTGCCTTTATATGCCAGCACCATGCACAGAGTATTCTTGCCGATAGAAGTTTCTTCACGATTGTATCGTGCAAATGTTCCTGGTTTCAACATTTCTCTAATGCTCCTTCTACATAAAATCTCGTTCCGGACAAATACGACTTATCTGTCTGTAGATTATGTACATATCTGTATGGTTTGTCTAACTCTACAATCACAACACCAGATGTGTTATCTTTATAGCCCACGACAGTGCCCATTTGACCTATGAACACAGGCATATCATCTACTACTCTCACTCTATCTCCTACGGAGAACTGCTCAGCGGTTACTTTCATCGTCGTCCTCCGTGAGCATTGCTCTGTATGTGAAGATAAAGTCCTTCACATCTTTCAAATATGCATCTTGTGTCTCATACCCCGGGACAGGTATACTACATGCTACAGTGAGTTCTTTCATCACATGTGAGAGAGCCGCAATCTTTCTCGACACCACAGATGCTGTCATAGGTGTGTCCTTCAATGCAAGGAACTCTTCTTCAACGAAGATGTCAATCTCTTTGCCGAAGGCGACAAGTCGTGCAATACTGCAGCGCTTACTCTTTGCACCATACTGGTTGTACAAAGATATATAATAAGGATTTGTCACCGTGATAGTGCGCTGTGTATATTTCTCTCCCTCTGTCGGTGGAAGGGACTCCAGCTCATATCGCTCAAGCATCATATCTACAAACTTCGACCATGCTGCCGGCGACCGCAGATAATTTTTATAGTACTCTGCCACCTCTTTCGTCATACTAATTGTGACCTGAATTGCGTCTGTCATTACAATTTACTCCTTTTATTTTTCTTTGTACTGTATATGTACTCTGCCTCAAGCTTCTCCTGCAAAGATGTGAGTGACACATCATCGAATGGGAGAGCTACAAACTCTCTCAACAGAACTCTGATGAGTGCCGCCATTACTCCCTTCTTTGCGTCCGGGACCAACATCGACAGCCGCTGCTCTACAGCGAGTCTCGTTGGTTCATCCAGGTAGAATGCATACAACTGCATCTTCTGACCTTTCTGGTTTGTTGCCACAGGTGTTGACATTTTATTCTTCCTCCTTGTTTTTACGTGCATTTGGTCTGGGAATATTATATGGAGCAAACTTTGCTCTCATTTTTGATAAAGCTTTGCTCGATGCCGGTGTTAACGTCTTACTCTCTAACTGTACAAGTATCATATCGAACGAGAGCTGCGACATAGTCTTGAGCATCTCTCCTTTGATAAGCTCGAACAAGAAGTGATTATACTCATCTTCCTCAAATCTTGTAATTACATCATTTCTATCTGGCACAATATCTCCTAATGTGGCAGCACCCTCTTCACATAGAGGTGCATCAAGCGATTTACAATCTTGAAAATGCTTTTGCTTTCTGATAGATTTGTTAAGATTGTTTATAAATGACCTTTTAATTATGTACTTGTGCAGATAAAATCCTTTATTATACAAATAAGTAATTGTATAACCCAAGATGCCATACAAGTCATCCTTTTCTGGATACATCTTCTTATATGTGGGAAATGCTTCTTCTACAAGCTGACACATCATCGGTCGATACTGTACAATCCACTTTGCCAGCGGAGCGTTGATATAGTGGCTCTCATCTGGTGCCGATATACAATCTTGCAGGAATTTAGTTATGTTCGGTCCACTGAGCGAATACGTGTTATTATCCTCAGTACTGTTAAACTTCAGCAACTTCTTCTTCGGCTCATACACAGCACTGAAAATAAAAATGTCATCAAGCTCATGTGACGTTTCTTCTTGCAACTCCTGTAGCAGGTCTTGCAGAGTTTCATCAGGCTTGATGACGAGCGAATAACTATACATTTCTTAATCCTCCTCGGCTAATATTTTATCATGTGCTGCCGACGCACTGTATGGAGCTTGTGATAGGAATTGAACCTACAACCTATTGATTACAAGTCAATTGCTCTGCCGATTGAGCTACACAAGCATATAAGATATAATGTGTTGACTCATCATATCTGTTGTCCGTTGACTACTGGTGGACCAGACCTGTGTTGACATGTTGTCGCTGCCTCGCGATGCTTCAACAACATGAATATTGTTGGCCAGACAATATTGTCACACAACACAACCATAATTATCGGCGGGACCTTGTGCTCGCCGAAGGTGCCGACCTCAGCATTGCAGCTGAGCTCTCCCATGAGAGGTCTACTTGCGTCGACATGTACCCCGCGTTGTTATGGTCCTCGCGGGTGAGCTGACCTATATCAAAGGAGGTAGTTGTTGCCCCATAGATGTTCATGCACATTTCTGGGACATATAAGGGCCGACACGGGATGGATATGACCTATGGCTGTAGGTACAAGAGAAGATTTTGTGTCGGCCCGGGTGGGCAATAGATTAGTCGGCGTTCATAGTAGGCACGTCTGCCTCTACTGCCTGAGCAGCCTTCGCTGCGGCAAGTGCTACCTTCAGCTTCTCCATACGCTTCGCAGTGCTCTCAATCTTCTGCTCGAGAGTCTGCGGCTTACGGGGAGCCCGGGGTGCCTTCGGTGCATTCGCTTTACGCTCTGCACATGCTGTGATGATTTCACGATAGGCCGCCTCGTCCGTAGGGTCAAGTGCGATGTAATCTACAATAGTCTTTGCCATAATACTTCTCGGTTAATTATATGTGTGTCTACCTCACACAGATGCTTTAACCTTCAACCTCCTCATCTGTCTTTTCTGCCTCGAGCTTCTTGAGCTTCGCCTCAAGTGCTGCGATTTTACGCTGCAGCGCCTCTTCCTCGGTGAGAGGCGCTGCCTTCGCCGCTGCACGCTCAGCCTCTCTGCGCTCCATAGCTCTGGCGATGATGCCGTCGTACGTTTCCTTCTCTTCTGCCGTCATGAAAGGCACCGCCCATCTATCAGGCTGTGCAGTTCCCATCACGCGCGGACCAGTGGTCTTGTCCTCAACCACATATGTCATTGCACCATCTTCGTCCTTTGCATTCGCATTGAACTCGTTGTGTGCAATATACTTGCGGTTCGCACTGTTGGGTCCCAGCACAATGTGCCATTTGTTCTTGCTCTTCTCGAACCAGTTCTTCACAGACACAGGTTCACCCGAGTCAACTTCGGTCGCTACAAAGATAGGCAGACCTGCGTCGTCGGTTCCGGTCTTGACGATTTTGACCATTTGTTAGGTATCTCCTTTTCTGATTTTTATTTATATAATATGATAGAGAGAAAAGGGAAGAAAAAGAGGGTAGACACAATTTTTCTCTCTTTCTCTCATATTATATTATATCCAAATTTTAAGATTTTAAGAACTCATAATTTTCTACCTCCGGACCTGTAACGGTCCAGCCGTAGATGTACAAAATATATACAATAGTCTTGTACCGGAGGTTCTGCAATATTGCATAATATACAATATTATACAAGAAGTCTCTTGGATAGCCGTCCTCGGGAGATGTGACTTTTGACGATAATCGCTCTGCATACTCAATACGTGACATGAGCAACATGTCGTCATCTTTATGTATAACTACTTTTGCAAGAGTGTTGATGATTTCGTGCAGATACTCATCGGTGATTTTAATTGTACAGTTCATTATATACCTCCTCTACTGTCCAGTCGATATGACACTTGTAATGACTATTGTCGTCATCTTCTATGTACAGACGTTTCTGTTCATCATCTGCATAATAGTAGACCGGTTTGCCATCACAGTCATAAGGCCATTGCCATGGATAACTGTTATAAGGTCTTTGATAAATTTCTGACAACTCTTTCTCATAGACTTGACGCGAGAAAATACGACCGATGTAGACTTTTTCTGACATGATATTATACTCCTATTTATATAATTTTACTGTATAGAGTGGTTCTTCGCTCTGACCTGTTGAGTCTTGACATGTAATCTGCAGCTGAGGTTTTTGTGAGGGGTACAATGAAATATACTGTCGTGGGAGGGGTACCGGAAGGTCCGGGAAGATTTTTCTCAATAAGGCTTCGGTGCAGTCTGTAAATATACTACTCGGTGTCTGTTTAATCGTCATTTTGTTTCTCCTTTGGATATCTTACAAAAATCAGATACCCATTATCTGCTGAACGAACAGACGGATAATTGGGGTCATCATTTGTCTCAACCTGCCAAAACTCTGCATAGGGGTTATTTGGACCTTTAGTAGCTTTCTGGGGCATATCTGCAAGCAAACCAAAGAAATCCGGGGAAGGATAGCTATTCTCATAGTGTTGATATGTTTTATATTTTTCTACGATATATACGCGTGCTTTAGCCAACGTTTCAAAGAACCGTGTGCCTTCGGATTGTACAATGTTGTAGACAATATTGTCCCGGAAGTTGTATACTTCCTTGACCGTATAGTGAGTTACATAATATTCTTTCATTTGTTTTCATGCCTCCATTTTCTATATGAGTCTATAACGATGTCTGCTTGGTCATAAAGGTCAAGTACTCTATACAATGTAATTAGAGCACCATAGTGTCGAGAGATACGACATTTGTCATTTGGTGCATTTTCAAGTGCATGCTGTAGTACTTCGTGCAAGTTCTGGATAGTTTGTGTGATTTTCTGTTCAGACCACATTCGATTTACCTCCGATTATATT
>ERZ779888.1239-NODE-1239-length-26278-cov-3.528544_pt1 | contig 26278 bp, 36 predicted proteins | sample MGYA00511245_ERZ779888 | MGnify/ENA primary metagenome ERZ779888 (study PRJEB29588, sample SAMEA2155255) | human gut metagenome | biome: human gut; feature: human-associated habitat; material: faeces | place: Denmark | collected 2008/2010 ...
CCCCGGAAGGCGGGCTGGCCCTGGCCCTTGCACCAGGCGGCCAGCTCCTCCGGGGTCATGGCCTCCGGGGAACCGGCGCTGTGCAGAGCTTTCAGCGCCCGCATCAGCGGGTCCATCCGGGGTTTTTCGGCATCCGTTTTCCGTTTTCTGCCTAATTGCAGCTTTTCCATAGGCCCTCCGCTCTTTCGTGTTGATTGCAGAATACCATAAATCACGGAAAATGGGAAGTGGAAAATGGGCCATCTCTTGTCACGCTTTTCCCCATGTGCTACAATGATCTGTAACTATTTTCGGGGAGGTGACGCGGATGCATGACCTCCCAGATCACCCCATCATTCGCAACCTGGAGCGCACCGGCTACCCGGACGGCAAGGAGCCGACCTTCCCGATTTGCCCCGTCTGTGGTGAAGAGTGCGAGGAAATTTTCAGAGACAAAGATTTGAATATCGTCGGCTGCGATATCTGCATCAAGCAGTCCGACGCATGGGAGGAGCCGGAGTGCTTCCCCGGAAAGGAGCATTGATGAAAGGACTGGTTATCACCACCGAAAACAAGATGCAGGTCACGGAGTTTGGCGAGCCTGCCTATAAGACCATCGGAAAGGCGGTTGACGGCTGGATCGAGGTCGTACACCCAAAGGGGCTGCCCGATCCGTTCTGCATGGTCGTCAACGAGGAGGGCCTGCTGCGCGGTCTGCCGCTCAATTTGTTCGGCTGCATTCTCTACGATACCGTGCGCCATGGAAATCCCATCGTCGGCGATATCGTAATCCTCAAAGAAGGTTTCACCACACCCGGCGAGCGAGACTTTATCGGGCTGGACGAGGACGACATCAAATTTCTCGGCGCAATGGCCGTCAGTCTGAGTGGCGGCGGCATCAAGTGGGAAAGTGAGGCGCAGTAATGGCAAGGTATTACTTCACCTACGGCACGGACGGTCAGCCGTTCGTCGGTGGCTGGACGGAAGTCGATGCTCCGAATGCCCACGCAGCCTGCGCCGCGTTCAGAGCCTATCACCCTGACAAGATTGAGGGATTGGTGAACTGCTCCAGCATCTACGACGAGGAGCACTTCAAGCAAACCGAGATGTATCGCAGCGGCAATTTTGGTTACCGCTGCCATGAAGTTATCACTATGCGGCGTGAAACCGCTACCTACTGAAAGGAGCTATCACAATGATTAGAAACCCCAACGATATCCAAGAGGGCGCAAAGAAAATCCGTATGCTGATTGCCGGCTATCCCGGTATCGGCAAATCCACATTGGCGCTGTCCGCCCCCAATCCCCTGCATATCGACGTTGACTTCGGTATCGACCGCATCGAGCCGCGTTACCGCAAGCCGTACATCCAGCCCCAGAGCTACGACGAGATCCTCGGCGATCTCACCCCCATCAATCTTCAGGACTTCGACACGCTGGTTTTCGATACCGGCGGCAAGCTGATCTCTCTCATGTCTCTGTGGGCCATCAAGAAAGACCCGAAGTATGGCCAGCGCGACGGCAGCCTCTCCCTCAAGGGCTACGGCTTCGTCGGCAAGGAATTTGTCCGGCTGATGGACTACTGCTTCTACGAGCTGCAGAAGAACATCGTTATCGTGTTCCACGCCACCGAGGAGAAGGACGGCGATAACACCCGCCTGCGTATCAAGGTCGAGGGGCAGACGAAGAACAATGTATGGGAGCCTATGGACTTGGGCGGCTTCGTGGAAATGATCGGCAACGATCGAACCATCGGGTTCTCCAACTGCGAGCGGTACTTTGCCAAGGGTACGCGTGGCATCTCCGGCATTTGGAAGATCCCCCCGCTGGGACAGAACAGCCCCAACGATTTCCTCACAAAGCTGTTTGAGGACTACAACGCCAAGGCTACAGCCGAGGTTGAGCAGAATGCCGCAGATCAGGCAGCATACGAGGCCGCGATGGTTGAGGGTACGGCTATCATCGCCGGTATTGTCAATGCCGACACCGCCAACGCCGCCATGCCGAAGTATCAGGCCATCAAGCACGCGCTGACCTCCAACAAGGAACTGGGCGTTCTTTGGAACAAGAAGGTCAAGGAGTGCGGTCTGTTCTTTGACAAGGTGCTCGGCAAGTACACGCCTGCGCCCGAGGAGGCAAAGGAGGCGAAGTAAATGGATCGCTGCCTTATCACACACTCCCTGCTGTCAGCGTGGCTCTACGCGCTCAAGAGTAATCCTTACGAGGACGCAACGACTGAGCGCGACCCGATGAAGGAGTTTATGACCGTCCTGCGGCGTGAGCCTACCCCTCCGACCGAAGCTATGATGAACGGCAGGCAGTTCGAAGATTTGGTGACAGCCATCATCAACGGGCGCGCCGATCCGAACGACCAATGGTACGCTGCCGCCGAGGAGATCGCCCGCCGCTGCGCTGGAGGTACGCTCCAGCTGGTGGCGAAGAAAAACGCCGAGGTTTCCGGCATTCCCCTCCTGCTCTACGGTCGGCTGGATGTCCTCAAAGCCGGTATGATCACCGACATCAAATTCACCAAATCCTACGATGTGGGCAAATACTTCGACAGCACACAGCACCCGATGTATTTTGAGATCGTGCCTGAAGCAAAGAGCTTTACTTACCTCGCCAGCAACGGAAGCGCAGTTTGGCCGGAGACATACCGCCGTGATGAAACGCGAAGTATATTCCCAATCATTTCTGATTTCTTCGACTGGCTTCGGGCGACCGACCTGATGGGGCTATATCAGGAGAAGTGGAAAACAAAATGAACGGCAAGCTGAAAGAATGGTCGTTCGCTCGCACCGGCGAAAGCGTCCTGACAATTACCACCCGCGAGAGCTGCAAGGCCTTGTGGGACGCACTCGGCGAGCAGGAGATCACCTTCTCCATTAAAAAGCGCGCTGCGCCCCGTAGCCTTAATGCGAACAATTACGCATGGTCGCTGATTGAGAAGCTGGCCGCTGTGGTGAAGTCGGACAAGGACACGGTTTATGAAGAAATGCTTCGTCGATACGGCACCGGCGAGACATACACCGATGAAGCCGGCAACGAATGCAAAGTCCTGTTTTCGCTCCGTGAGGGCGTTCCTCCCTCGCTGGTAGCTCGCCATTATGCCGAGACAGGCATCGGATATGTCGACGGCAAGAAGTTCATTCATTACCGCGCCATTAAAGGCACGAGTGAGTATTCCACAAAGGAAATGAGCGTCTTTTTGGACGGTATCATCTCCGAGTGTCAGGAGGTCGGCATCGAAACCGATACGCCTGAGCAGATTGCACGGTACAAGGAGGAATGGAAACGGTGAATGTCACCTGTGATTATTGCGGTCGCAAAGCCGAGCTTGTAGACAGCAAGGTCATTTATGGAAAAAGCTACGGCCACAAGGTATGGCTTTGCCGCCGCTGCATGGCCTATGTCGGATGCCACAAAGGAACGGACAAGCCTCTTGGCCGACTGGCAAATGCGGAACTGCGTTACTGGAAACGCGCCGCACATTATGCGTTTGACCCCCTGTGGAAGCACGGGAAATTCAAAGGCTACCGCAATGCCGCCTATGGCTGGCTGTCTCAGAAAATGGGGCTACCAGTAGAAAAGACCCATATTGGAATGTTCGATGTTGCCGAATGTAAAAAGGCCATCGAGATCATCAGACGAGAGAAAATGAAAGGAGTCTCACATGACAGAATTTGAGAAATTTATTAAGTCCCTGCCCGCACCTGGACCTAATGAGCGCATGATCCCTGTTCCCGTCAGCCGCTACGAGGAGCTCGTTCGAGCGGAGACCGAGCGCAATGTACTGGAAGCCGCTATTTCCGGCAGGAGCAGCTATACCGCGTCGGAAGTGTTGGACGCTATCAAATCGGCTCGCAGGATTGAGGCCGAAGCGAGCTGCCCGCAGTGCAAGAAGTGTTCCGCGGAGCAGCCCGAGGAGGGAAAGGACGATGCTGAATAAGATCGTTGTTATGGGCCGCCTGACCCGCGATCCCGAGCTGCGCCGCACACAGTCCGGCCTTTCTGTGACCAGCTTCTCCGTGGCCTGTGACCGCGATTTCAAGTCCCAGTCCGGTGAAAAGGAAACGGATTTTATCGATGTCGTTGCATGGCGGCAAACTGCCGAATTTGTCTGCAAGTATTTCAGCAAGGGCCGTATGGCCGTGGTCGAAGGACGGCTTCAGCTCCGCGACTGGCAGGATAACAACGGCAACAAGCGCCGCAGCGCTGAAATCGTGGCCGACAATGTTTACTTCGGGGACTCTAAGCGCGATGGAGACGGCGGCGGGTATCAGCAAGGCGGTTATGCCCCACAGGGATCATACGCTTCTCCGGCAAGCGGTTATCCTGCGTCCGACTATGGTAGCGGAAGCGGAGGCTCTTTTACCGAAATCGAGGACGACGGCGAGCTTCCGTTCTAACTAAGTGTTGAGCAGCTGCCCGGTCAATCGGGCAGCTGCGACCAAGGAGGACATAATGGCAAATTACAGGAACATCAGCATGGACTTCTGGTCGGACAGCAAGGTTGTTGATGACTTCACGCCCGAAGATCGGTACATCTACCTCTACTGCATGACAAACCCACACACCAACCTCTGCGGGTGTTACGAGGTCAGCATCAAGCAGATCGCCAATGAGACGGGGTATAACAACGACACCGTAGAGCGTCTATTGAAACGCCTTGACAGCGCGCACAATGTCATTCGCTATAGCGTGCAGACCAAGGAGCTCCTGATCCTCAACTGGTGTCGTTACAACTGGTCTACATCCGAAAAGCTCAACAAGCCGTTATTGCTCGAAATTCGCAAGGTCAAAAATAGCCGATTTCGCGAGTATTTGGCCGCACGCTTTAATGAACGCGCCACCGTTGCCGTTCCATATAACCCAGCCGAGGACGAGCATCCAGACGCTGTACGGCACAAATACGGTACATACGGCTGGGTACGGCTCAGCGACGACGAACGTGACCGCCTGCTTGATGATTTAGGCGAGGCCGAGCTGACACGCTGCATTACCTATGTCGATGAAAGCGCTCAGAGTAACGGTAACAAGAACAAGTGGAAGGACTGGAATTTGGTGATCAGGAAGTGTAGCCGTGATCGCTGGGGCATCCGCAATGCCGGAAGCAGCAATGGCGGTCGGCAGAGTTCCAGCGAGAGTGCAATGAGCGACCTGCAGCAGCTGCACCAAATGTATTCGGAGGGAGAGACATGACCCACAAGGAAATGAGCGAGATCTTCGCCGTTATGTTATTGGCCTATCCCAGCGCAGAGGTTTTCAAAGGCGGCGTTGCGAAGCTCGGCCCGACCATCGACCTTTGGGTGCAATGTTTACCAGACATTGATTTTTGGCTGGGACGGCAGGCGGTTGTCCGTCTATGCCGAGAATGCAAGTACCCGCCGACCATCGCAGAGTTCAAAGGCAAGGCTGACGCCATCAATCAGGAGCTGACAGAGCGCGTAAACATGGCGTGGCTCTTACTGAAATCGGATCTGCAAAGGCGAACGCCGGAAGAAGTCTATGCGGCCATGCCGGAATGCGAAACGCGGGCGGCTATTGACCTCATGGGCGGTCCGCAAGCCTTGATCAAGCAAGGCTTTTACAATCTTCACGGCTTTGAAGCCGCCTATAAGGACGTCCTGCGAAAATGTGCGCCTCAGCGTATCGCCGGAGCACCGGCTGCAGGTCAAAAACAGATAGGAGGAATATCCAAGTGAAATTACAAAGGATTGCATTTATTATCGGCATTCTACTGTGCCTCGCGGCACTATGCACATCAAATGCAGCGAGCGAAGATACCGCGGGAAAATCTCAAGTTCCTTGCCAGCGTATCAGCCCGTCAATGACTGCGACGGTTTCTGCGGCACAGCTTGCCGCAATCACGCCTCTCGCCGAGAATGCCCCCGCCAGAGCTGCACAGTACATAAACATCAGCATGACGGAAGCGGAGCGTGACGAGCTGGCGGCAATCGTCTATCTCGAAGCCGGAAACCAGTCGGAGGAGGCACAGCAGGCGGTGGTTGAAGTGGTATTCAATCGAGTTCTCAACACTTACTTCCCCGATACCGTGCATGACGTGCTGTTTGAGGGCGCGGACAGCTCCGTTCCTCAATTCTCCCCCATCGCCCTGATCGACACCGTAACGCCGGGGCAGGCGCAGTATGACGCCATTGATGGCGCGCTGTATGGAGACACGATACTTGATGCCGATGTAGTGTACTTCTCGCGCAACGGAGAGAATGACCGCGTATGGGGGCAGATTGGAGATCATGTCTTTTGCCGCGAATACATTTGGGGGTGACGATGTGGCGCGAAAAGCTAAGATGATTTTTAGGATCATCTGCGTGTGCGGCTTTTTAGTCATTCTCGGCACAGCCGGCGCGAGCGACGCTGACGCAATTTCCTTCGGGCAGGTAGTAGCCCGCAGCACTGTCGGACTGGCTATGTTTGCTGGTGGCGCGTATGCGGGAGGACTCATGCGATGAACAAAAAAGACCCTCGGCGACAGCTGATCGGCAAGGCGTCCAAGGTGAAAGGTCAGCAATTTGAAGCGCGTCTCGACGCCTCGTTCGCATACTACGCGCTCAAAGGCTATGCTATTGTCGAAAAGACGCCTGAGCCAATGCGTCCCACAAAGTCACTCGGCAACGGAAAGTTTATTGCCTACTACGAAAAGCAGGCCCAGCCGGACTACAAGGGGACAATCAAAGGCGGGCGCACCGTAATGTTTGAAGCGAAGTTCACAGCCGCCGACCGCATCGAACAGAGCCGCGTTATGCCAGGACAGACCGATTACATGGACAGGCACCAGGCCTTGGGCGCACGCTGCTTTGTGATTGCCGGTTTCCAATCCGGCAATGTCTACCGCGTCCCTTGGGGTGACTGGAAAACCATGAAAGAGAGGTACGGCAGAAAGTATGCGACAGAAGCCGACCTCGAAGAATACCGTGTCCAAATCTCATGGAACGGTACATTGCTTTTATTAAGCTGACATTTTGAAAGGAGTTCTCTATCATGAGTGAAATTTCTATGTACGAAGCACAGAAAAAGAAGCTGCAAGGCCTGTGTGACGAGCACAATCTCACCTTCCGCTTCAAGAAGGATGGCTATCCCATCACGCTCACTATTCGGCCTATTCAGGGCATGGATGCACAAATCTCCATGCTGGAAGGTGCGGAGGACAACGGCTATTGCAGCCCCGACGCATTTATGATGTGGATTTTCAGAGACGGCTCGCTGGAGACTAAGATCGGCGGCGGCACATTCACGATTTCCAAGACGCTCCGCACCAAAATCGAAACTGTGCTGGTTAAGATGATCACCTCCTGGCAACAGTATTTCTTCCGTGACGTGATGGAAAAAGGCGCGCTTCGCACAGGGCTGATGCCAGTGATCGACGAGGACGAGGCCGACGACGCAGAAGATGCAGAAATGCCCGATATCGACAGTCTCGAAGATGCCGAGGACATTGAGGATTGCACAGAGATGGACAGTGACAGTCCTGATGTGCAACAGGCCTCTGCTATTGTGCGGGCTGAGAACAAAGCAACTGTAGCCCTGTTGCAACGCCGAATGAACATTGGTTTTGCAAGAGCGGCGCGCCTGATCGATGCGCTGGAGGAGCTGGGCGTCATTGGGCCGGACAACGGCGGCGGTCCGCGTGAAGTGCTTCCCGCCGATGCCCCGACCGACGATGATATGGAAGGGGGCGAATGCTGATGGCGCGGATTTATACCGATGAGGCCGTGAAGCGGGCGGCAGAAATCTCCCGCGAGGATTACAAGACAATCAAGCACATGGACAAGGCGACGCTTGCGGCCTACCTCAGCCGCGTGTGGAAACGCGGGTATGACGCCGGGTATCAAGCCGCCGTTAAGTCGGTCGCTCCGCAGCTGCGCGAAGCCGCAGAACTGAAAGCAGCGGACAAGGAGGGCTAAGTCATGGGAAACGCCCTGCGGCACGTCAGAGGGGAAAGTCAGAAGAATATCGTCCGCTTCATAGAAGGGCTGAGTGGGAAGTATTCCCGCTGGGACATCTGGCAGGACTTCATCATCATGTCGGCCATCGCAATCGCCAACACGATGGGAGGCCCGCGGGTCAAGGCCAGGGAAGAAATGTACCACAGCCGCGCAGAGAAGTATTCCGCTAAGGAGCTGGAAGTCTTTGCAGATATGTTGCTTGAGGTCGTAGCCGAATTGGAGCGCGATCCCGAGCAGGACTTCCTCGGTGAGCTTTTTATGGCACTCGGCCTCGGAAACGAATGGAAAGGACAGTTCTTCACCCCTTACAGCGTCTGCAGGGCGATGTCCGCTATCACCTATGCTCCTGATATGTCAGCGCGTATAGAAAAGCAAGGCTGGGTATCTGTGAACGACCCTGCTTGCGGTGCCGGTGCGCTGCTGATCGCATTCGCCAATGAGTGCCAAAAGCAGCATATCAACTATCAAACCTCGGTGCTGTTCGTGGCGCAGGATATAGACTTTCTCGCAGGTTGCATGTGCTATATCCAGTTGAGCTTGCTCGGATGTCCTGGCTATGTTGTCATTGACGACTCTCTCCTGCACCCGTCCGTCAGTTACGACGGTCGCGGTCTGTTGCCAAAAGACGGTCCGCAGGTTTGGTATACACCAATGTTCTTCCGTGATGTTTGGCACTATCGCCGCATCGGGGCGCAAATGGATCTCCTGTTCCGAAATGCAGCTGAACAGATGCCGGAAAAAGAACCGACATCTGCCGAGCCGCCGGAACAGGAGAAACCCTTGTCAGAGGCAAAAGGCGGACAGCTTACGCTATTTTGATGGGAGGGAACGGAATGCGGCAACCGCCGCCTCTCGGGAGCCGGACATGGAAGCCCGAGGAAGAAGATTATTTGATGGAAAAGTGGGGGCAGATTTCTGTTCCGACCATCGCAAAGAAACTCAATCGTACCACAAACGCCGTCAGGGTCAGAGCTCAGCGTCTGGGTTTAGGCGCGGTATTGATGGCTGGCGAGTATGTCACTCTAAATCAACTCCTGCTGGCGGTGAACGGAGGAAGCAGCTCCTACGGCTACAAGATGAAAAGCTGGGTCGAAAATCGCGGCTTGCCCGTCCACACAAAAAAGGTCAACCGCTGCAGCTTTCGGGTGGTCTACATTGAAGAGTTCTGGGAGTGGGCCGAGCGATACCGCAGCTTCATCGACTTTTCCAAGATGGAGCCGTTGGTGCTCGGTGAGGAGCCGGACTGGGTAGCCGAGCAGCGCAAGAAAGACTTTGAGGCATACGCCATTCAGAGGAAAGACCCGTGGGGAGAGGACGAGGACTCCCGGCTGAAAATGCTGCTCAGTAAGCACAGGTACTCATGGGCGGAAATTTCCGAGATGATGCATCGTTCTCACGGTGCGATCGCGCGCCGTTGCCGTGACCTCGGCATCAAGGATCGCCCCGTTTCGATGGAGCTGACCGGCAAGCGTGGCACATGGACCAGCGAGGATTTTGAAATACTGGCAGACGGCATCCGCCACGGCGACAGCTACGCTGCCATAGGCAAGGCGGTCGGCCGTTCCGAAAAGTGCGTCCGCTCCAAGGTCTACAACGATTATCTGACCGAGAACGCCGACAAGGTGCGGGAAATGCTCGGTGATGGCTCGTGGGGACACGGTGCGCCGGAAATGGACGTCCGTCATGGCTTCTATATCTCCCGCACCCGCCATCAGGTCAGGCGCGACCTATCCGCGCTGGCAACGGTCCTTCGCAAGCGCATGAACGATCTCGGCTATGATCCTTACTGGCAGCGGTTTATGTGCATGAATTGGGACGACATTGGCGGATGCTCCGCAGGGTGTACGGATTGCGACAGCTGCACAGCATTCCGGCGTATTCAGCCTCAGTATTGCGCACGGTGCGGCGGCACCTTCTACGAGCGCAAGGAAAACCGCTTCTGTGCGGCCTGCCGCACCGCGAGGAAGAAGCAGGCCCAGCGGCACTGGTGCCGCGTGAACGGCATGAGCCGAAAATAATAAACTGTCCCAGCCGAGGGGCAAAGCTCGGCGTAAGAAAGGAGCATTTTATGGCAGAAATCAAGTACATTCCGGTTAAAAAGCTGTGGCAGCACCCTGATAACCCCCGCAAAGATTTGGGCGATGTGACCGAGCTGGCCGAGAGCATCAAGGCTAACGGTGTACTCCAAAATCTCACCGTTGTCCCGCTGATTGGGGAGATCACGAAGAAGTGGGACGGAGAAAACTACCGCGTCATCATCGGCCACCGCCGCCTTGCGGCTGCAAAGCTGGCCGGTCTGAAGGAACTCCCCTGCGTCGTGGTCGAAATGTCGGAGCGGGAGCAGCTGAGTACGATGCTCACGGAGAATATGCAGCGGTCTGATCTGACGGTCTATGAGCAGGCGCAGGGCTTCCAGATGATGCTTGACATGGGCGATACCGTCGAGGACATCGCGGAAAGGTCCGGCTTTTCCGCCACCACCGTCCGGCGCCGTGTGAAGCTCCTGGAGCTGGATAAGGACAAATTCAAGAAGTCCGAGGAGCGCGGCGTCAGCCTTTTCGAGTACATGGAGCTGGACAAGCTGAAAAGCCCGGAGCGCAAGAATGAAATGCTCGATTTTATTGGCACCGATAATTTCAAGTACAAGCTGAAACAGGCCATCGACGCCGAAGCCGCGGACGAGCGTAGGGCTTCGTGGGTAGAGAGGTTAAGCTCCTTTGCGACGCAGGTCACCGACAGAACCGGCTATAAGTTCGCCAGGAGCTTCTATGTCAACAGCGAAGTCAATGTAGAACGCCCGGAGGACGCAGATACCGTCGAGTATTTCTTCATCGTCGAAACGTACTATATCACGCTGATGACCAAGGACGCACCGACCACCCTCACTCCAGAAGAGGAAGCAAAAAAGCGTGAGGAGCAGATGAATCAGGAACGAAAGAATGCTGCCGAAAAGGCGTTGTCCGAAGCAACCGCCCGCGCCTACGAGCTTCGCGCCGACTTCGTGGCTACCGTTTCCGCAGCTGCCATCAAAAAGCGCCTTGTGGACATCGTAGCGCTGTGGGCCTACGCCGAATACTGGGACGATACCAGTTGGCTCACCGAAGAGGAAATCGCGCAGGCTACCGGTGCCGAGGCCCTTGCCGAAGATGACGAGAACGGTGAGGACGATGCCGCATTTACGCTCCAGGCCGTGACCGACGCAATCGGCAAGACGCCCGAAAAGGCGCTCCTGCGAATGATCTATGCGCGCCTGGGTGATGGCAAATCCGAGGGCTATTTCCGCAGCTACTGGAACAGCTACACCATGAAGCATGAGGAAAACGAGAAGTTGGACCGCATCTATGCGTTGCTCGTCAAGCTGGGCTACGAGATGTCCGACGATGAAAAGGCGCTCCAGGACGGAACACATGAGCTTTTCGGGGAGGCGACCAGCGAATGAGAGCATCTACCTGCAAAGGCTGCGGCGCAGCTATCGTCTGGATCAGAACACCCGGCGGGAAGTCCATGCCGTGCGACGCCGCCCCGCGCTATTACATCGAAAAGCCCCGCTCCGGCAGTAAAAAGATTGTCACGCCTAACGGCGAGGTCATTTCCTGCGAGTACACAGAAGATCCGCATAAGGCCACCGGCACCGGCTTCGCTCCCCATTGGGGGAGCTGCCGGGCGGCTGGCCGTTTCAAAAAGGGGTGATAGTCATGGCAATCAAAAACTACACAAGCACCGTCGATATGTATACGAGTCTCGGAGAAATACAGGGCGCACTCGCCCGCGCTGGCGCGTCGAAGATCATGGTGGATTATGACGCTGGAAAGCCTGTAGCAGTTACCTTTGCCATTCAGACCATTTCAGGAACGCGGGGCTTTCGCCTCCCCGCCGCAGTAGATGGGACGCTTAGGGTATTCGCAAAGCAGCGCGTTAAGGCCGACCGCACACAAGCTGAAAGAACGGCATGGCGAAATGTCCGAGATTGGGTGCTGGCGCAAATCGCACTTGTAGAAAGCTGCGATGCAGCGGTCGACGAAGTATTTCTGCCATACCTTGTGGACGGCAATGGGAGGACACTCTATCAGGCGTATTCCGCCGGACAGCTCGCATTGGAAGATGGAAGGGAGATGTGCGAATGAGTAAAGCCGTACTTATCAGCATCCATCCGCGATGGTGCGAGAAAATCGCCAGCGGAGAGAAAACCATCGAAATCCGCAAGACCCGCCCGAAGCTGCAACCGCCGTTCAAGTGCTATATCTATTGCACTATGGATCACCCTTACATTTCTGTGTCCTGCGGGGAACTGGACAAGCGCAACTATCGCACAAATACCGTTGGTCGGTGTAATGGAAAGGTAATCGGCGAGTTTGTGTGTGACACCTATGTCACCGATAAGACATTCGGACATGACGCACTTTTCAATGCCGCGGCCTGCATGAACGAATCTGATGTTGTTGCGTACTCGGCAGGATCTCCGATATACGGCTGGCACATTACTGGCCTGAAAATCTACAACGCGCCGCGCGAGCTGGGCGAGCTTCGGCGGGCATGCCCGAACAGCTTCTACTGCGAGAGCTGCGCTATGTACCGAGAAAACGACGGCACCTGCGGAAACGAGAGCTTGCAGATCAAGCGCGCACCACAGAGCTGGTGCTATGTGGAGGAGGGCTGACAATGCCTGAATACATTGAGCGGGAAGCGTTACTGCTTCGCATCGATTGCCACGGCACGAACAGATTTGGCATGCTTGACGAGGATATAAGAGCTTTTGTCAAATCACAGCCATCTGCCGACGTTGCGCCGGTGGTGCATGGCCGGTGGGAATGGTTTGATGAGGATGTTGGGACACCAGTAACGGGATATGAAAGAGAGTGGGGTTGGAGATGCTCCCATTGCGGGGAAGAATTATCGGACGATTACGATGACCCTGATGACAGCCCCACGTTTCGGTTCTGTTACAACTGCGGCGCGAAGATGGACGGAGGTGCGGACAATGTCTGAATACAATGAATGTGAAACAGATGGATACGAGCAACCGTCTCAAATGCCAGCGAAAAGCGTCAAACAATCTTTCGTGATCGGGGGCGCAGCATTTGATGGGTGCAGAGGCTGCCGGTATTGTTGCCCAACCGTATCTGTGTATGGGCAGCAGTCAGGCTGCCAATGTGTACTTCGAGACGCATATCGCATTGGAGGGATAGTATGAAGCGCGAAGTGTATCAGCGCGGTACTTCCGGCGTGAAGTATGGCATTTGGAATTGCCAAAGCAAGGAATTCCAGTTTGGAATTTCCGAGGACACGCCTATGCTTGCCGTTGCCCGGCTTTTTCAGAAAATCGGCGATGATGCGCGGAAGTGGCGGTTTGAGCCGCGTCCGCTCCCGCGCGCCGGAAAGGAGACGCAATCGTGAATGTGACTTGCGATAAGTGCGGCGAGCTATTTGCGGTAAGGCCGAGCGATATAGCCACCGTATCATCCGACGGCTACGAAGTGCAGTATTTTTCATGTCCGAAGTGCGGAAGCAGTTATCATGTCATGACAACGAACGAAAGAATGCGGCAGCTGATCGGCAAACATGTTTCGCTGGCGCAGAAAATCAAAATCGCCCACATGAAGCATTTCAAAGAAAGCTCAATACGCGAATATGTGCAGGAACTTGCCAGCGTCGAAAATGAACAGCGGCTTTTGCTTCCCGCCTTGAAGCGGCGCGGCATGGAGATACTTAAAAGCAAGGAGGACACTCCAAATGGGACGCTATAATGATTTGATTTCATTCATCAACGAGCTGAACGAAAGCGGTCGTATTCAGTACGACGATTACAGCCGCCTCTTCGATTTGGCTTCCGAGCTGGGTGAAGCGGAGAATGCTCTTGGCGCAGCCAAAGTCGATATTGCCGCCTTGTTGTGGCTGAATGGCAACTGCGAATACTGCGAACACGGAGAGAAAGAGGAATTCAGCGGCGCGAACAGGTGGCATTGTAATCTTGGAAACGGCGTAGACTGCCGCCCCGTATGGCGCGGCGTCGTAATAAAAGACCCCCTGCTCGAGATACATAAGGCAAACCCGACTTCGGTTCGTGCAGAACCCAGTCACGCGGGGACTGTGCTCGGACCGAAAGAGGTCTTGTCAGTCTCGGATATGGAGGAGGCTGAGGAGATCGTGCCGGAAGCCTATAGGGGCTTTCTGCTTATCAAGTGCGCGCATTGCGGCAAGCTGCGTGGTTTCTGTGCAAAACAGTCGATTACAGAATATCGGTGCGATGAATGCGAGAAAACGACGCCTTTGCACGATCTCACATCGGCCTACATCGGCTGTAAATGCGGCAGACATTTCAGATACCGCACGAACATGGTCGATGATATGTTCACCTACAGCTGCTTATCCTGCGGTGCGCCGGTAGACCTCGCATATAACAGGAAAAGCGGTATATATCAAACGGTGAAGTGATGTTGATTATCACGGTGCAGGTAAACGCTCCGGCTGGGCAGGCAATCGGCATCAAGGAGCAGATCGCGCAGGATTTGGAGCGGTATGGAGATACCCGCGTCCTATCCGTGGAGGTCGTAAAGCAGACATATCAACAAATGAAGTTGGGAGGAATGGATAATGAAGTATTGCGCTAACTGCGATACCCCGCTCATGACACACGCGGCAGAGAACACGGTGTTGCACATTTGCCCATCATGCAGTAGTATTTTCTTGGAGAAAGATAAGCAATACCGATTTATCGCCCAGCTCTCCGGCGGCAACGCCGCGCGTGAAGCTGTTGAGGTGCTGCGGCATTGTGGCTGAGGCCAAACGATAACCGAAAGGGGTGAGCTACATGATTTCGATAAGGACATCATGACGCTCGATAAATTGAATAAGCATTTTGAGCTGATCGAAGATCGTGCCAAGGCGCAGGATATGTTGAGGTCTCTGCGCGAAGCAGCTTACCCCGGCGCAACCGCATTGACAGGTATGCCCCATGCGCCAGGCATCCGAGATAAGATAGGCGACCTCGCAGCGGAGATAGCGGATATCGACGCACGCATTCAATTCCTCGATACGGAGATAAGCGCAAGTGAGGCGACAATACTTCCGTGGATCGCTACCATACGAGACGATCAAACGCGGCTGATCTTCCGCTTGCGCTTCCTGCGGGGGCTTGCATGGAAAGAGGTCGCTGCGGTCATTGGAGGGCGCAACACGGACGACTCCGTGCGGCAGGCGTGTTACCGCCACCTCGGTTCTTAAAACTTGTTCTGTCCTGTTGCAACTCGTTTCTTGCTATTTCCCGCATCATAGCGTAGGATTACACTTGTAAAATCCTACAAAGCCAGACGGCCATCCCGTAAGGGGTGGTCGTCATTCTTTTAGGAAAGGAGGCTGAGGTCTGCGCGTTACTCCTTGCGCGCTGGTCATGCGCCGGGTCCAATGTTCGCCAGCAAAGGGCAGCGGTGACATCATAAAAGGAGATTTCCAAAATGTTCGGAATTATCATTTTGGCCGTCTATGCGCTATTGATGATCGGCGTCACGCTGATGTTCACGCACAAGACGGTCACCGCAGAGGGCTTCCATGTTGCGGATCGGCGCGTAGGCTCGGCAATCGCCGCCATGAGCATCGCCGCCACATGGATTTGGGCTCCCTCACTGTTCACTTCCTCGGAGATGGCCTATACGCGCGGCGTCCCGGGGATGTTCTGGTTTACGGTACCGAATGTGCTGTGCCTGATCCTGTTTATCCCCTTTGCAAAAAGGATCCGGGCGCAGTACCCGGAGGGCATCACCTTGACCGGCTACATGGCGGAGCGGTATCACTCCAGCAAGGTCAAAGGTATCTACTCCTTCCAGCTCGGCGCACTCTCTGTTCTTTCGACGGCGGTACAGCTGCTTGCCGGAGGGAAGACGCTCGCCCTCATTACGGGGATGCCGTTTTGGAGCATGACGCTCGCCCTGGCAGTTATCGCGTATTCTTATTCACGCTTCTCCGGGCTGAAAGCATCTATCGCAACCGATGTTGTGCAGCTGGGCATTATTCTCATGGGTGGTGCTCTGCTGGTCGTTCTGAGCCTTCGCATGACCGGCGGCTTTGACACGGTATGGGCAGGGCTCGGTGCTGTCTCTGGAGAATATACTTCGCTCACCTCCTCCACGGGCATTGAGGTCCTGCTGGGCTACGGTCTGCCGATGGCTGTCGGTCTGATCTCCGGCCCGTTCGGGGATCAGTGCTTCTGGCAGCGAGCTTTCGCAATCAGGCGCGACCGCATCGGCAGATCGTTTTTTGCCGGTGCGCTTTTGTTTGCGCTCGTTCCGATCTGCATGGGAACGGTGGGCTTCCTTGCCGCAGGCTCCGGCTTTGCGGCCAGCGACACCGGCATGGTCAACTTTGAATTCGTTTCCTCGCTGCTTCCGACATGGGTGCTGGTCCCGTTTCTGTTTATGATTATCTCCGGCCTGCTCTCCACAGTAGATAGCAACCTTTGCGCGGCAGCGTCGCTCACGACAGACTGGCTCGGCATTGGGAAGGACACGGTGCAGACTTCGCGCCGCACTATGCTTTGCCTGCTGATCGTGGCTATCGCCATCGCCAACATTCCCGGGCTGACGGTGACATACCTGTTCCTGTTCTACGGAACGCTCCGCGCTTCGACGCTGCTGCCGACGGTCATGACGCTGCTCGGTAAGAAGCTGACGGGCAAGGGCGTTTTTGCCGGTGTGCTGACCGCTCTGTGTGTCGGGCTTCCGATTTTTGCTTACGGCAATCTCGCAGGCATTCCGGCTGTGAAAGCAGCAGGCAGTTTGACAACAGTGCTGTCGAGCGGGATTGTTGCCGCCATCGCCTCGAGAAAGGCGGTGAGGGCATGAGCCTCGGAAGAAAGCAGAGTATCGACAATGGCGCATGGCTGGAAGCCGTTGCAACTATCGAAAATGCAGTTTCCCGCACAGAGCTGGACGAACTGACCGCCGCGACCGTAGCCGACATCAAGGCTACGGCAGCTGGAAAGCGTGCCGCCTATGCGTGGAGTGCCGGCAAGGACAGCATTGTCCTCGGCAAGCTCTGCGAAGCGGCTGGCGTCACTGATAGCATGATCGGCGTGTGCGATCTGGAATATCCCGCCTTTGCCGCGTGGATCGAGGAACACAAGCCGGAGGGCTGCGAGGTCATCAACACGCATCAGGACATCGACTGGCTGGCCAAGCACCCCGAGATGCTTTTCCCCAAGGACTCCGCTGCGGCTGGACGCTGGTTTTCCATCGTGCAGCACAGAGCGCAGCGCGAATATTTCAAGGCGCACGAGCTGGACATCATTATTCTCGGACGTCGCCGTGCGGACGGCAATTATGTCGGTCGCAACAGCAACATCTACACTGACGGCAAGGGCGTGACGCGGTTCAGTCCCCTCGCGGCATGGAAGCACGAACATGTCCTCGCCTATATCCACTACCACAAGCTCCCGCTCCCACCGATCTACGGCTGGAAAAACGGCTACCTGTGCGGCACTCACCCGTGGCCTGCCCGCCAATGGACGGGCAGCGTCGAAAATGGCTGGCGTGAAGTCTATGACATCGACCCCTCTATCGTCCGTGCGGCGGCAGAACGGATCGACAGCGCCCGCACCTTCTTGAAGGGGGTGCAGGCATGAACGTCGTAAAGAAACCTCTCTCTGAGCTCCAGCGGCCAGAGCGCAATGTCCGAATGCACACCGACAAGCAGCTGAAAGAATTTCGCCGCTCCGTTGAAATGTTCGGACAGATCCGCCCGATCGTGGTCGATGAAAACGGCGTCATTCTTGCCGGCAACGGTTTGTACGAAACACTGCTCTCCCTCGGACGTACCGAAGCAGATTGCTATGTCGTGTCCGGGCTGACCGAGGCTGAGAAGAAAAAGCTTATGCTGGCTGATAACCGCGTCTTTGATTTGGGCGTTGATGATTTGGCCGCGCTGGACGCTTTTATTCTCGACCTGAAGGACGATCTGGACATTCCTGGCTACGAGGAAGACCTGCTCCGTGCAATGGTGATGGAAGCTGACGAAGCCAGCGAAGCCTTACTCGAGTACGGCACCATAGAGCCGGAGCAGGCTGCAGCCATCGCCGAGAACCGCGAGAAGTACGCCGCGAGAGAAGATGCGGCAGCAGCGCGGGCCGAGGAGGTCGCACCGGCGCAAAACGGAGCGGCGTCCCTCTCCGAGCCGGCAAAGAGGTTTATCCTCTGCCCGAAATGTGGTGAGCGGATATGGCTGTAAAGCGCATCAGCTCAGACATCGACGTTGTGACTGCGGCGCGCCAGCGGATCAAGAACGTATTTTCCAACGGCGTCCCCGTATACCTCTCGTTTTCAGGTGGCAAAGACAGTATCGTTTTAGCCGACCTGACCTATAAGCTGATCCAGGCCGGGGAAATCGACCCCACACAACTGACCGTCCTGTTCATCGACGAAGAAGCTATTTTCGACTCTATTGAAGCGACCACAAAGGCATGGCGAAAGAAATTTCTGCTGGCTGGCGCCAAGTTTCAATGGTGGTGCATCGAGGTTAAGCATTTCAGCTGTCTGAACGAACTGTCCAGCGATGAAACCTTCGTCTGCTGGGATCGGCGCAAGCGCGATGTCTGGGTGCGGCAGCCGCCGCCCTTTGCCATCCGCAATCACCCGCAGCTCCGGCCAAGGATCGACAACTATCAATCCTTCCTGCCCCGCGTAACGATGGACGGCATCATGATCACCGGCGTCCGCGCGGCAGAGTCCATTCAGCGGCTCCAATACATGGCGGCACTGAATATGGGCGCAAAGGGCATCACCGGCACGAACACCATCTATCCCATCTACGACTGGAAGACGGCGGACGTCTGGCTGTACCTGCGAGACCAGCGCATCGAAGTCCCCGAGGTCTACCTGCAGATGTATCAGGTCGGCGTCAATCGGAATCAGCTGCGCGTGTCGCAGTTCTTCTCTGTTGATACCGTACCCGTGCTGGTACACCTGGGCGAATATGACCCATCTCTCATGGAGCGCGTCCTTCGGCGCGAGCCGAATGCCTACCTTGCCATGCTGTACTGGGACAGCGAAATGTTCCACCGCACCACAAGGAAGCGCCGGGAGCTGGAGGGCGAGGACACCAAGGACTACCGTGCGCTCCTGAAGGAGATGTTGTTCGTCCGTCCGGGAGACTTCTTCAACACGGAGCATAAGCGCAAGATCGCTAAGCAGTACCGCAAGATGTTCATTCAGATGGACGGAATGGCGCGGCCGCGCGACTACAAGAAAATGTACGGCGGTCTGACTGCTGGTGATCCCAAGCTCCGCACCCTGCGCGCCATCTATCAAGACATATCCTGCGCCTACGCCGATTACGCCAAGCGCTTCCGGAAGGGAGGTGAGGCAAATGGCTGACGCGGATCTGTTCGCCCCGTTGTCCTCCCTGCAATGGGTAGACCGTGAACAGCTCAAACCGAACGATTACAACCCCAACAAGGTCAATCGTGAGAACCTAAAGCTGCTGGTGCAATCCATCATGACGAACGGCTGGACGCTCCCCATTGTGGTACGCCCTGACTATACCATCATCGACGGCTTCCATCGCTGGACGGTAGCCGGAGAGGAGCCGCTGCACACCATGCTCGGCGGCAAAGTCCCCGTGGTGATCGTGCGTCACGACGATGCGACCGAAGATATTTACGGAACGGTCACGCACAATCGCGCTCGTGGTACACATCTGCTCGAACCCATGAAAGCCATCGTGAAGAGGCTGTTGGACGAGGGCAAATCCGTACAGGAAATCGGAAAACAACTCGGTATGAAACCCGAAGAAGTTTTCCGCCTGTCTGATTTCTCCCGTGATGACTTCCTCGGTATGATGACAAAGGGCGTCAAGGGGTACAGCCATGCGGAGCTTTTAACAAAGCTGTAAAGAAGCACCGCTGACAGGCGCATACAAAGCGTGAGAGCGCCGTATCAGTGTTTGGGCGTGTTACTCGTCCTATGCGCCAATGTCGCTCAGAACGCAACGAGGAGCGTTGCAACAGGCCGCAAGGTACTGTGACATACCCGCCCCGACCGTCGCGGGCGCGTCGACCCCAAAGTTCGCATAGTTACGGGGGCAAAAGCAGGGCATTTCGTTACGCTGTGAGCGGTGCTGTAAAAGGCATCGCCCACGGTTTTTCTCTGAACTGCCCGCGATTTCTTGCAGAATGTCCTCAAATTCTTTTCAGCTTTATCCCCTTTTCGCTTGTGCTTCGAGCGGAAAGGTCAGATAAAGGCGCAGCCATGCGCTTTCGCCTCCTGTGTATATAAGACCACGGCACGGTGATTTGGTCTCGCCGCCTCAAGGCGGTGCTGCGGTGCAATTCCGCTAAGCCGGCATTCGGAAGAAAGGAGTTTGCTATATGGCTGGACAGGACGAGACCGTGAAAATCACGGACGAAACGGAAGTAACGACGACCGAGCTTGCCGCAGTGCTGGGCGTGACCGCCCGCCGTGTGCAGCAGCTGGCGCAGGACGGTACCGTGCCGACCTGCCGCAAAGGTCATTTCCTGCTTGCCGACAGCGTCCAACGATATATCAAGCTCCAGTCTGACGGCGGCATGACCGAGACGGAACGAGAGACGGCAAAGAAGCTCGAAGCCATGCGGCGGCAGAGCGAAGCGACCATGAAAGCGTCCAAGGCAACTATCGCCAAGCTGGAAGCCGAGGAGTTGAAAGGCACGATGCACCGTTCCGAGGACGTTGCCGCCATGACGGAGGATTTGATCTACACCATACGCGGCGCGCTGCTTGCACTGCCCGGACGCTTGGCTGTTGATGCCGTCGCCGCCGCCACGCCCGCCGAAGCTGCCGAGATCATCCGCAAGGAAGTCCATAAAATCATGCGCGAGCTGGCGACCTATCGTTATGACCCGAAAAAGTATGACGAGCGCGTGAGAGAGCGCATGGACTGGTCGGAGCGTGACGATGATGAATAGTCAGGACAAGGCAGCATTGGCGGCGGCACGGGAGGAGCTGCACAAGCTGCAGATTGTCCGGCTGAACAAGCTCGTTGCAAAAGCGATGGAGGGAATGCTGCCGCCCGCAGACCTGACTGTGACAGAGTGGGCGGAACAGCACCGCAGGCTGTCGGCGGAGAGTTCGGCAGAGCCTGGACCGTGGCGCACCGAGCGCACGCCGTACCTCCGCGAGCCGATGAACGCCTTTACCGATCCCCGCGTCCGTCATATTACGATGGTCGCCGCGTCGCAGGTCGGCAAATCCGAGTTCTTGAACAATGTCATTGGCTACATCGTTGACGAAGACCCCGGTTCTATCCTGTTTGTCCATCCGACGACCATTGATGCGAAAGAGTATTCCAAACTCCGTATCGCGCCGATGATCCGAGACTGTCCTACGCTGCGGAAAAAGGTCAGCGATCCCAAGAGCCGCGACAGCAACAATACGATTTTGCAGAAGACCTACCCCGGCGGCATTCTCACGATGTGCGGCTCGACCGAAGCCCATGCGCTGGCATCAAAGCCTATCCGCTATGTGCTGGGCGATGAACGCGACCGCTGGGCTTTGTCGGCAGGCAACGAGGGCGACCCGTGGGATCTTGCGATGGCTCGACAGACCACCTTCTATAACGCCAAGGCCTGCGAGGTCAGCACACCGACCATTAAAAACGCGAGTGCCATTGAAGCGGCGTATGCGACCGGCACAATGGAACGCTGGCGGACGCGCTGCCCGCATTGCGGGGAGTATCACGAAATACGCTGGGCGGATATCCGCTTTGAGTATGACGAGATCATCGTCGCAGGGAAAAAGACTTATAAGGTCACAGATGTCTACTACATCTGTCCCGGCTGCGGCTGCGTTTCTTCCGAGCTCGAAATGAAGCGTGCACCCGCCAAGTGGGTGGCGGATAATCCTGACGCATACGCCCACGGCCACCGTTCGTTTTGGCTTAATGCTTTCGTGAGCCAGTGGGCCAGCTGGTCCTCCATCATTTTGAAGTATCTCAACGCGCAGGGCAGCACACGAAAGATGCAGGTCGTGTTCAACACCTGCTTCGGCGAGCTGTGGGAGGATCGCGGCGACGTGCAGGACGAGGATAGCCTGATGGCGCGCCGCGAGGCAGAGCCCTACGGCTTGCAGGAGGGCGGAACGCCTATCGAGCTGCCAGAGGGCGTGCTGGTACTGACGGCGGGCGTAGATACGCAGGATAACCGTATGGAGTACGAGATCGTCGGGCATGGACATTTCGGAGAAACATGGGGTATCGAAAAAGGCATTATCATGGGACGACCTGATGATCCTGCCGTGTGGGACAAGCTGGATATGACGGTGTTTGACCGTGTACTGCATTTTGAAAACGGCGTCGGCCTGCGTATGTCGATGTCCTTCGTAGACGAGGGCGGTCACTTCACGCAGGAGGTACGCCAGTTCTGCTCGCGGCGCGCAGGCCGAAAGGTGTTCTGCATCAAGGGTATGCCGGGCGGCGACAGGCCGTACACCGCGCCGCCGAAAAAGCAGAAGATCATCATTAACGAGATCAACGTCGGCACATGCTGGCAGTATCAGATCGGCGTTGACGCCGGAAAGCAGATCATCATGGATAACCTCGCTGTGCAGACCCCCGGTCCGAAATACTGTCACTTCCCCAAGCGGGACGATTACGGCAGCGCGTATTTCATCGGCCTACTCTCCGAGCATCTGATCTACGATGCGAACAAGAAGCAGCCGTGGATATGGGTGAAGATACCGGGCCACGAACGCAACGAGTCGTTGGACTGCCGCAATTACGCAATGGCGGCATTTAAGGCACTCCCTAAGAACCTCGACGAGATAGACAAGCGGCTAAAGGCCGCAGCAGCGAAACTCGCAGGAAAGCGTGTTGCAACGCCGCAGGATACCGCTCCCGCCCCTGTGCCGCGCACTCGTACACGGCGGCGCGGCGCTGGGAAAAAATACTATGACGACTGGTGAGGTACAACATGGACAAAGTAGAACTTCGGGCGCGGCTGGAATTTTGGCAGGCCGCTCTCTCCAAGCTGCGCGCCGCATATCTGGCTCTCGTGGACGGCGGCGTAAAAAGCTATGTCATTGACGACCGCGAGTTGACGCGCTTCGACCTTCCTGATTTGAAGAAGGAAATCGAGGACACCGAAAAGAAGGTCGACGAGCTGACCGCCGAGCTGAACGGACGAAAGCCGCGTAAGGCATTCGGCATCATTCCACGAGACTGGTGACCTTTTTCGTGAGGCCACGAAAATGACCATTTTGCCGATACCGGCAAAGTGGTCGTTGTATTTTTTCAACAACTGCGGGTATTCGCCCGAAAGGGCTTTACCAAGGGCAGACCGGCGGCTCTTGCTCCTTTCTCCATCGGTCTGCCCTCAATTCTATCAACAGGAGGCGACAGACTATGCCGATGGCAAAAGGCTACAGCGAGGCGGGCGCGAGCATTACCCGCCGCGCACTCAAAGGCTTTACACCGTCCAGCGGCTCTCCCAATGAGGACATTAGCCGCAACAACTCTACGCTGCGGCAAAGAACGCGAATGCTCTACATGGCCGCGCCTGTGGCGACATCGGCCATCAACACCAACCGAACAAAGGTGATTGGGACGGGGCTGACGCTCAAATCCACCGTTGACCGCGAGGTGCTGGGGATCAGTCCCGAGGCGGCGAAGAAGTGGCAGAACGGCGTGGAAGCAGAATTCCGGCTGTGGGCCGGAAAAAAGCAGAACTGCGACGCGCTGGGTCTGAATAATTTCGCTGCGCTTCAGCAGCTGACTCTCAAAAGCTGGCTGATGAGCGGCGATGTGTTTGTACTGGTAAAACGGTACCCCAAAACGCCGCTTAACCCCTACACGCTTCGTCTGCACATCATCGAAGCCGACCGCATTTCAACGCCCACCAATTTCGGCGGCGGTTATACCGAGAACGGCTTCATTGACGGCAAGGTGCCGGAGGGGAAGCCGGGTGCAGGCAATCTGATCCATGACGGCGTAGAGGTGGACGCGCAGGGGCGCGTGGTGGCCTACTACATCAGCAATACCTATCCACACCAGCTGACGACTGAAAAGCAGGAATGGACGCGCATTGAGGTTTACGGCGAAAAAACCGGCTTGCCGAACATACTTCACATCACGGAGAGCGAGCGGCCCGACCAGTACCGCGGCGTCCCCTATCTCGCACAGATCATCGAGCCGATCCTGCAGCTGCGGCGCTACACGGAGTCCGAGCTGATGGCCGCACTCGTGCAGAGCTTTTTTACGGCGTGGATCGAGACAGAGACCGATCCGTCCGAGACACCATTCAACGAGGTCGGCGCAGGAGACATCGCGGACGGTCCGAACGGCATTGACGCTGATGGCGGAGCGATTTCTGACAACATCAGCAGTGATGAAAACGAATACGAGATGGGTCCAGGCACGGTGACGCACCTTGCGCCCGGAGAAAAAGTCAATTTCGGCAGTCCGAACATCCCCACCGCTGGCTTTGAGACCTTTGTCAAGACGCTGTGCAAGCTGGTCGGCGCAGCTTTAGAGCTGCCTTACGATGTGCTGATCAAGGAGTTCAACAGCTCCTATTCCGCAAGCCGAGGCGCGCTGCTGGAGGCATGGGAAGCATTCAAAATGCGCCGTTCATGGTTCGTAGACGCATTCTGCCATCCGCTCTATGAGTTGTGGCTTGCGGAAGCCGTCGCGTTGGGCCGCATCAAAGCGCCCGGCTTCTTTACCGATCCTCTCGTACGGGAGGCGTGGTGCGGGGCGCGCTGGATCGGGCCGGTACAGGGCAGCCTCGACCCGAAGAAGGAGGCAGAGGCCGCACTGATGCTGATCGACGAGGGTATCAAAACACGCGAACAGGTCACCCGCGAAATGAGCGGCGGCGACTGGGAGGAAAATGTCGACCAACTGCGGCGGGAAAACGAGCTGCTTGATGCCGCTGGCGGCAGGAAGATCCAAACGGTCAGCATCGCCCCCGGCGGCGAAGAATGAGAAAGTGAGGAAACGAGCATGAGCATTCCGAAAAAGGGCAGGCACAGTCCTGCGGTCAGCATCACCAAGAAGGTCTACACAATGGCGACGGTGGACGGCAGTTCTGCCGAGATCACCATGTATGGAGACATCTATGAGGAGCAGCCCACAAACTGGTGGGGCGAGCCTATCGAGGGGCAATTCATTTTGGCTTCCGAATTTTTGGAGGACTTGAAGCAGATCTCCGGCTGCAAATCCATTACCATCCGCATGAACAGCTACGGCGGCGATGCCGGGGCGTCCAACATGATCCACAACCGTCTGCGGGAGCTGGCGCGAAACGGCGTAGCGCTTACCTGCATTGTGGACGGCGCAGCTATGAGCGGCGGCAGCATCATTATGTGTGCCTGCGACACCGTAAGGGTCAATCCGTCCAGCCTTATCATGATCCACAAGTGCTGGCAGTTCCTGTGGGGCGGTTATAACGCCGACGAGCTGCGCGAGCAGGCATCTCAGCAGGACGCATGGGACAAGATGCAGGTGGAGGTCTACACGCGGAAAACCGGCCTGTCCGCAACTGTAATCACACACATGATGTCTGACACGGCCTATATGACAGGGCGTGAAGCCATCGAAAAGCACTTTGCCGACGAGCTGATCGAAGATGCAGAACCGACCACCATCGCCGCCAGTGCGGACGGACGCAGCCTGTTTGTGAACGGGCGGCAGATGCACCTTGCGCCCGGCATGTTTGCGCCGGACAGTATTCCCACGGTCACATCTGAGGGCGATCCCTCGGTTGAGGCATATAAAAACCAGCCGGAGACCACCGGCAAAGAAGAAGGAGGATATCCCATGGACGTAAAAGAGCTTCGGGCGAAATACCCGAACGAAGTGGCTCAGGTGGAAGAGGAGGCTCGCGCTTCTGTTGATAGCACCGAGGCCATCAATGCCGCTGTGCAGGCGGAGCGCACCCGTATGCAGGAAATCGACGAGATCGCTTGCCTGCTCGATGATGAAGCTGTGCGCGAAGCCAAGTACGGCGAGAAGCCCTGCACCGCCGCCGACCTGATGATGGCCGAAGCGAAGAAAGCCGCCAAGCACGGCAAGAAGTTCCTGTCTGATCTCGCCAGCGACGGAGAGGACTCCGGCGCAAGCAAAGTCTCCTCCACCCCCGCTCCTACCAACGAAGGCGAGGGCAAGGACGACGAGGCACACATGACGCCCGAGGAGCGTATGAACAAGGCTCGTGCCGAGATTTCTGCGCTGTTCGGCAAGAACAAGAAGGAGGGCTAACTGATGAAGAACCTTAGCCAGAAGATCGGCGAGATGACCTTTGATGGTCTCCTCACCGGCATTACCCCTGCCCCGCAGGTAAGCGGCGGCACTATCCGTAAGCTGACTACCGCCGCC
>ERZ779888.1246-NODE-1246-length-26195-cov-8.956465_pt1 | contig 26195 bp, 25 predicted proteins | sample MGYA00511245_ERZ779888 | MGnify/ENA primary metagenome ERZ779888 (study PRJEB29588, sample SAMEA2155255) | human gut metagenome | biome: human gut; feature: human-associated habitat; material: faeces | place: Denmark | collected 2008/2010 ...
GTGAAGCTTTTCTATGATTTCGTGAGCTATCTTTTCATTTTAACTTTACAGTGCCTGATTTTCAATATGACCTTGTTTTCGTGGTATTTGGACACTTTCTCTTGACTTTTCCCCGGTTTCGTGGTATATTATGATTGCCACCGGAGAACGTCCGCCGTAGCGGAGACGATGATTAGGTGTCGAGTGAGCTCGGTTTTGATTCGCGTACGCGTTTCATGACCGGGTATTTTTTTATTTTGGAGGATGCTATGGAAGCAGAAAATATCACCCTTATGCCCTTAACCGAGGAGTATCGGGAAAAGTTTATCAAAGACAATCAATGGGCGTTCAAATACGGCGCGATGGAGGAATTCGGTAAACGCGACGACCACTTTGAGGAAGAGGGCGAGATCATCTCCCGTAAAACCATTAAGCGGTGTCTTGACGCGCCGAATTCGGAGGCGTATCGCATTATGCAGAACGGTGAACCGGTCGGCGGTCTTGTGCTGAAAATCAATGCCGAGACGCACCGTAACGAATTGGAACTCCTGTTTGTAACACCTTCGGAACACAGCCGGGGCGTTGGCTTTGCGGCTTGGAAACTCGTGGAAAAGCTTCACCCCGAAACCGAGGTTTGGGAGACCTTCACGCCGTATTTCGAGACCCGCAATATCCATTTTTACATCAACAAATGCGGATTCCACGCGGTGGAATTCTTCAATCCGAAGCACCCCGCACCCGCCAATCCGGAATTTGAAGACGAAGAACCCGCTCCGGACGACGGTGGCTTTGACGGAATGTTCCGTTTTGAAAAAGTGATGAAACACTGAAAAATAAAACGGCGGAATCGCAAATTGATTCTTTCGTAGGTGCATCAATGTTTTTGGCAAAATAAAAAGGTGAGCATCAGAATAAAGCAGAGATATACTCTGTCATCAATCTGATACTCACCCGTATTTCCCGAATTCACAGCCGGGAGGATGGCTCACTTTCGATTGTTTAGTATGATTTCATCCGGAAATCGTCTTTTCAAAACACCGAAAACCTTCTCCGGATACTTTAAGAATAGGAATCCGATTACCGCTTCCAAAGCAGTTGCATAACCTTTGGTATTTTGACCGTCGGAATTGTTATCTTTCAAATCATTATTTGCGGCAAACAGAAACCGGTTCAACCATTTTTCAGCCAACGGATTCATCTGCTCATTGGTTCCGATGGTTTGCTTAATGCCGTTGGTCAGATTTCCTTTTTTCGAGTTTGGTTCAAATGCAATTGCTAAAATGTAAACTCCCCAGTACGCATCTCCGACCGTTGCTAATGAAGAGTGGTTCAGAATCTTTTCTCCGAATTTCTGAAAGTATTCATTCGCATAACATGGCATCGTCAAAGACTGAACAGCAAGGTCAATGTTGTCATCAGTTAACTCGCAACCAATGTTGCTGTAAAACGACCGCGTCGTTTCTCTCATTTTCTCAATAGGAATTATCATTTTATACCTCTCTTACAATCGGTATCGCCACATAGCCCCTTGCCACCTTCGGTTTTTCGATGATGGCGATCATGGTTTTACACTTGGCACAAAGGATGGTCTTGCCGTGATAATCCGGCTCCGCCTCCCGCACCCGCACATCGGTTTTGTCTTTCGGATTGTCCGAATATACGATCGGTCGACCGCATTTCGGGCATTTCGCGATTGGATATTTATAGTCAGTCAATCATAACACCTCTTTTCATTCTAAACAATTATTTCTTTCGACGGGTGCAATCATTGCAACGTCCCAAATTAATGTGATTTGGGCCGCCGTAAGAATTGAACTCACTATCCGGCGCAATTTTTCCACAAATCTCACACTTAACCCAACGACGACCGTATTCATCACGGGCTTGCACATTTTGCTGATCAATGCGCGATAAAATGCTTTCCGGTATAATTCCTTGGCTGATTTTTTGGCTATATTCAACCCTCTGTTGATGTTCTTCTTCCGCTTTTTTATCAAGTTCTATTTGTCGCTGTAACTGTGCTTCTCTTTCTGCTTTTTCTTTTTCCCATTGAGCGCGCATTATTTCGGCACGTTTTTGCGATTCTTTTTCTTGAATTTCAAGTTCTTGAATTTTCTTTTGAAAAGCAATTTGTTTTTTGTCAAGCCAAATGTGAAACCGCTCGTGGAATCCCTTAATTGATAATTCGCCGTCTTCTATCTCCAAAGATTCAAGAGATCCGATTTCCGAATAAATATCCGGGTAATTATTTGAAGTAATTTTCTGCCCTTTATACAAATATTCATGCTTATCTTCAATATGCTGTGCCAGTTCAGTTCCGTCCCAATTCAATATCAATACGTCTTTTTTTGTCGATTCATTGAGTTGATACCGCTTCATAAAGAAGGTTTCACTTTCCTTTACCGGTTCCTGCGCATTGCTGATAACGAGCCACTTGATATTAATTCCCTTTTTCTGATATTCCGATGTCAAGTAATCCATTCGATTGGCAGTCATTCGTTGCGTGCCAAGTTCAATAGCAATTTGCGATTTATCCGCCGACATTAATAAAAGATGTGTATAATGCCGTTCAATAATTTTGGCATCCATTTGAATTTGGTAACCACGAGAGCGGAAATTTTCAAAGATTTTCAATTTCACTTCACGCATGAGTGAGGTGTTCTCTTTATCAAAATCCGCATAATCGCATTGGCAATTATCTAAGTGAGCAAAAAAAGCAACTTTGATTTCTCCATGGCAATATCTTAATACCGGATGTTTGCAATCAGGATCCGGGCAACGGAGCTCTTTACGTCCGCTTGCCTTTCTGACCTGCTTTTCTTTTTCATAATCTTTTGAAATATCGGAAGCAATTATCGTTATACCGTTCCAAATAGCATTCTCCATGTATGCAAATCCTTTCCGACACTTTCATTTGATATCTTTAATGATTTTTAACGCAATACCTTGAATTTCAAGCCGTTTCGGACGAATGATGCGCTCTTTTTCAGAATAGGTGCTGTTCTCCGCCAAGAGGATCGGTTTTCCGTTCTCGTAGGCGAGGCGTTTGAGCGTGTTGCCGTTCTCGGTCAAGGCAACGACCACTTGTCCGTCCAGTGCCGTAATGGTTTTCTTGACTAAAACAAGGTCTCCCTGATTCACGCCGATATCGACCATAGAGTTTCCTTTTGCTTTCAGCAAAAAGCATTCGCCGTCCACCCACTCCTCGGGAATGGCGAGGTATCCCTCGTTGTGCTGCTCCTCTTCCTCGGGTGTGCCACAGATGATCGAGCCGTAGATCGGCACCTTGATGCTGCTGTATTTCCGAGTATAGTTTGACGGCTCGGCGGGCTTCATCGTGCCTTTGCCGTTATACTCTACCTTGCCATCGTTGCTCAATTTTACGATATATCGGTATGCCGTCGCTTTTGACATCCCCATATATTCCATGATCTCCGGGAGCTTGGGCACGTCCCCGTTGTTTTCACGCATATATTTGTGGATGAAATCCTCCATCCGGTCAAGTTTTTCGCGATCGAAGACTCTCATAATGGCCTCCATTTTTCATTTATGAAACCGTTGGTTTTATTATATAATTTTTTCGTATTTTGTCAAGGGGTTTTCGGAAAATTCCTTTTTCATTGTTTACTGCGTATCAATTTTTGCGTCCTGGAGCATCTGGATATTGGACGTACATAGGCGGGGGTTTAGCGTCAAAAAACGCCTACAAGGGCTTTTCTCCGGTGCGGAGGGACGTTTGCCCTACCCGTCGGAAACAAGCCCTCAAAAGCGGTTATTCTGTTTTACTTCTTCCGCCGGACCGCCCTTTTCACGTCTTCGAGAATGCGGAGAAAATCCTGCATTTCGGTGTTGGAACAATCTTCAAGAAGGTCGCCGATTTTCTCGTTTGCTACGGCGTAGGTTCCGGGTGTTTCCGCTCGCAGGATCCAGTCGGTCGCTACTTCAAGGGATTCGGCGATACGGATCAGTACCGTCAGTCCGGGCGTTTTCTTTCCAAGCTCAATGTTGCAGAGGTGGACGACCGAGATTCCGGCGCGCTCCGCCAACTGCTCCTGTGTGAGCCCCACCTCGCGCCTGATCTCCGCGATCCGTCTGCCGATCCCGGCGATGTCAGCCCTCTCCGTCATCGCTGAGGCCTGCCACCGCCAACCGGACACCGAGCCGGAACCCATAGGCGAACGCTTCCTTTTCGGCGATCGCGTCCATCTCGCGGATATTGTCATCGTAGGTCTCGAGGACCTCTTGCATCTCTTCGTTGAGCTTCGCCGCGATCTTTTCCCGGTTCCGCGCCATGAGCTCCTTGTATTGCGGACCTCCGCTGCCGACCGCCTCCATCGGGTCGATGTTCCCATACCACAATTCTTCAAGAATTTTGTCCATTTTGCCCCTCCGATACAGAAACGGCGACCGTGTCACCGAGCTCATGCCCGGCAATACAGTCGCCGTTCTTTTTCATTTGTTCCACCGCGATCAGCGTCTGACGGACGTACTCCATCATCAGCCCCGCCAGCGGGTCCTTGATTTTGCCTTGCGATAACCGCTTCGCGTACGCCATGTTCGCCTTGTCGTGTATGACGTATTCCTTGCCCCAGAAGAGCTCTTCGATCGTAATCTGTGCCATTGTCGCACCTCCTTTGCAAGGAGATACAATACCACAGAAAACGGGGAAAGTCCAGCGGAAAGCGGAAGAATTTTCAGACAGGACACAAAGATTTGCTTTGCCCTCGAGAACCGAAAATCTGGTTGGTATATGTGGCATTAGAATATGTCTTCCAGATGATTTTACAGAGCAATTTCTATGTAAGGATTGATAAACACCTTTACGGGGCAACCAACCATTGTGTATGGGATGCTATTTTTGCAATCATCATAAAACGATGCATCATTAAAACACCAAACCATTGGATAATTCGATAAATGAGAACTGGAAGCATGGTGAAAACTGTTTTTCCCTGAACATAATATGCCTACTGTATCATCATTTAATAGAGCACGAATGCAACCGCTTGTTCTCGGATAGTAGCATCCATGATGCGGAATTAAAACGTAATTATAAGGAGCATTGGATGTTGCCGTTTTGCGAAAGTCCTTGTATAGTGCGTCCGCAGGAATTAACACTTTTTTATTGTAATTTATTATCGACACAATCGAATTTGCATTTATCAAAGTGGAATTATTGGGGTCTTTTGAATTATCTGTTTTTTGATCTATCGTTAAATACCTTGAAAGCGCATATGGAGGCCTATATCTATATATAGTTCCGTTTTTGGACTTACCAGCCGCAATAGACAAAAGAAGTTGAAAAACAGCATAAGCCTTTTTGCTACTGGGCGGGTTTTCAGAAAAAATCCAACGTTTTGTATTAGTTGGATTAATATAGGGGATGTAATTGAAATGATCAGAGTCAAAATGGGAAATAATGATGGTCGTTCTTTCGTCTATTTTATTAACCATGTTGATTAATTCTCTATTATTTCGGTTACCCCTGTCGCATCCCAAATCAAATACGCTTATTACATCATAATCATCATCGGCACGCTTGTTAATTAACGCAGAGCAATTTGCTTGTCCGACTTTATATACCCGCAAAAACAAATCCAAATCATATCCTTGATAAACCTCTGGAAGTTCCGGCTTTTCTTCCACGTTATCCGAATATCCATCACCAAAAGCTTCTTCAAAGCAAAAGTTGACATTACTAATAATCTGTTGGTCTTTTCCGAACAATGTCCCACCATTTTGAAGAGTGTATCCATAAAACAGAAGATTTAATTCATCTACTATTTTCTCTATTTGGTCAAAACTTTCGCTCTCAAAGCAAGAACGCAATCTATGTTTTAAATCTGAGAGCTTCCAATTATCTTCTTCAATTTCGTAGTTTTCAATATTTCCAAAAGCATTCCGCCAACGATTATTTCCATTTATTCTGTTAGATAATTGAACAAAATCGAACTCGTTAATCATTTCATAGAATTCATAGAATGATTGTGGGGAAAAAATCTTTATAGAATCTTTTATGTCAATTCTTGCTTTTTCGGGCGAAAAGAAATTCCTCATGAATTGTTTGTAGATGTAGTATGTTCTATGAACTTCAATGTTTCTATTTTTATACTCAAAGTAAACGCTCATAGTATCCCTTTGATCCGAATAACCCCTATAGTAACAGAATAATTTCATATATTTCCCCTAATTATTTGTCTTCGATTTCATTGTTCTTCAAATAGTGTTACGTCTCATCATAGCTATTTTGATAAGCAGATGACGATACATTATCTTTGGCTCTTGCTTCGTAATACTCATGTGTCAATTCCGAATGTAAAAAAACATCATTTAACAGTTTGATGAACATTTCTTTTGACTTTTTGGTATCCAATCGAATTGCATTTCCATCATTGGTATATTTAAAAACGCCTTTTAGACCAGGATGTTTCTGCGTAAAATCTATTATTACTTGTTTGGGAATATTGTTTGCAAAAATAGGTGAATCTCGTTTGACTTTTGACAATTTTCTTGCAAAAGCAATATCTTCAGAACTGTCTCTTAAAACTTGAATATCTTCAATTAATTCCAATTCATTAATTGCTTCAAGTGTTTCCGAAGCCTCACGAAACACTAATTCGTCGAAGCCAAGATTCCTTTCCAATACTTTCACATCAGTTACGAATATTTCATCATTAATTCGAATCAGTTGAAAATCTCCGTTTATCCTGAGAATATCGTCTCCGGTTATTTTTTTAAATCTCTTTTCGCTTTTTATCACGCCCAACAAAAAGCACTCTCGTTTAATTAGTGAAATCGGATAGTGCTTTTTATACAACAGTACGCCTCTTGTCATTGAGCCCAAATACACTATATAACCGTATAGATTTGAAAGATCGTCTTCATTGAAATTAAACTTCGGTGTATTAGCGGTTGCTGTTTTTATTTCAAATGATTTAAATATTGACAATTCTTCCGGATATTCAGAATAGTCATAGTAAAACAAAGCATTTGATCTATCATCCGCATTTGACAGATTGCATAAGGTTATTTCATCGTTATCACTTATTTTCATGCATATACTATCCGAAAATAATCTTCGCAATTCCGGCTCCGTGGTGTCTTCTATATCTGCCAGTCTCAACTCGTAACCACCGTCAGTTTTCAACACAAAATAAATTTGAGCAGAATATGGTTCTGTCAGTATACTCGTAATGTTTTCCTTAACCTCATCCATGTTCATCATTACTTATGCTCCTTTGCCACCCAAACAAAATCACCAATTTTGATCCATTTAATGCTTTTTCCCACAGCCAGTTTGTCTTTGGAAATAACAACAATTCCTTCACTTGCTTCTATGCCCTCAACTTCAATACGATATAGATGATACCCAAGCAGGGCAAGTGTTGGATTTCCCAAATACAAATTCATCTTTACAAAAATCACACCAATTACAACCAATAAAATAAAAAGTACAATTGCATAGCGTATATTATTAAAATCCACACAAATTAAAGGAATAATACAAGTGGTTAAAAAGGTTAAATATTCGTAATTTTCGTTTTTTAATTTTAAAATACGGACGGGGGGATTTTGAACTCCTTTTAAATCATGCTTCATCTTAAATGAAATACACACACCGATAATTATCATTATCAGTGATACTATCGCCAACCAGTTGCGATCCAATAGATCCAACCAACCATTAAATTTTGATTCTCCGATAAACGGGATATCAATGGTCAGTAATAGAATTAAGAAAAACAGAAGCCACAATGATAGAACATAAAATTTTATCTTATCAGTTTGTAGTTTATTAAATAGCGTCTTTTTATTCTTGCTCATTTTTATTTCTCCTGTTACTTTAAGTTGCTTTTTATCTTCTCAAAGAACATCCTCGGGTGCTTGGCGAAATCCGTGATGCGGATTTGCTCGATTATCTCTCCACGGCTGTTGCAAAGGTCGAAGAATCCGCCGCGAGCCCAGATGACATGATCCGCGTCGATCTGGATGACGGGCTCATGACTCGTTGCGTTTTCATTGACCGAAGTGTCGTTGAAGATCCGGCGCAACTCATAAACCAGCCGGTACTGCTCCTCGGAATGAATATTGAAAAGTTCATATGTCTGACGGCAGTTCTTGAGCAAAAAGAGGTTCGTATACTTCGGTTCTCTCGGACCTTCTTCTTTGACCTCTATGGATACGGGCAGTTCTTTCCATTCTTTGATTCTGAAAAGATAGTACAGTTCTTCCGCATTATTCCGGTTCCGCATCGGAACGGGAATCTCTTTGCGCCTGACAACGGAAGTTTCCGTCACTTCGCCATAATACTTCACGCCCGGATTGCTCCAGTACTTCGGGCGGTACATGGCGACATAGTGAATCGGAAGTTTGTCCTGCGGGACAATGGACGCGCGGGTATAATAGAATTTTTCTCTGTAGTTGATATTGAACTGCTCTTCATTGCGGAAGGAACCGACCATGACATCGTTGGCATTCCAGTCTACCTTCGCCAATTTGGTTTCGATACCGCGCGGAAGCGATGCTCGTTCAAAGGCGGACTCTTCCGAATCGGAGATCAGTTCGGACAGGAAGGATTCCACCAGCCGCGTGGCTCCGGGTAAAAACGGCAGGCCGCCGATATTGACAGAATCAATGCTCTTATAGAAGCGGTGCTCTTCATACAGATCCTCGTTTGAATACGGGAACAGGATGTACGCGCCGAACATTGTTTTTTCAAAAGTGAACCGAGTCGGATTCGTGTTTTCATATACGATGGAATCGCGGTAACGGTGCATCGTATTGATATCGTCCAGTTTCGGTCCCGGGTTCTTATCCGGATAGAAGTCACCGGGCTGTGACTCGATGCGGTATTTGGCATCAAAGACGTACTTATACGGCACTTCGGACCCGGTTTTCTCCAATGTCAGCACGTTGTCCGGCTTTTGGTTGACCGTCTGCGTGCTTTGCTCACCCGGGTTATAAGTCAGAGAAATCTGCTCTCCGGTCGTAACATTGAGGAAACGGATTTCCGACTTCTTCCCTTTGACAAGGGTTACGGTGATGCCGGAATTATCAACCTTGATGATATCGGGCGACACCAGTTTATATTTTTTCTCAACCTTTCCGTCATTTCTGCGGTAAGTTGTATTTTTCAGAATGCTGACCAGTTTGATGAAGCACCAGTATTCGTAGAGCTGCGCGGTATCCTTCATGGAAATGCGGAAAACATCACCGTTGACGGACAGTCCGCGGTGCAACATCAGATAGTATTTATACAGTTCGCGGTACCCGGGAGCCATCCCGAACACCAGCGACATACTCTGCGTGGAACGGTATTCCGACACAGAGGAAAGGAACGAGCCGGAGATCAGTTGCCGGACCGTGCCGAGCATGCTGTCCGCGTCACGAAGAACGGCGGTATCGGGATGCTCTTCGGTTTCGGTATAACGCTTACGGAAATCGGCAAGTTTCTTTGCCGTGGATTCCAAAATAAACTTTGCAAACCGGTTTTCGGTCGTATCGTAAGAAATCTGTTTTTGCGCAGCAAGAACCTTTTCCGCACGAACGCCGTCAGTACCTTTCTGCACATATTCCGGGTGCTGAATCAACCACTTTTCGCCTTTTCCGTCAATCGTTTTTGCCCGATAGGAAGGCATCACGCGGTGGTCGATCACAAGTTGATGATGCGGAACAGCAATAATCCGGTTGATAGCCCTGACGAACTGATCGAAAATCGCCTTGATGATCTGAAAGAAGATAGCCGGAACCGTATTCTGACGGTCACCGATCTGAAACTGCAAATATGTCTGTTTCAGAAAATCAATGGCAACGGAATAGATCTCATCCGAAATATCGGAGAGCATATTCCGGTAATCTTCCTTATAGGTGATCTTGGACGGGAAAACCTCGATCCGTATCACGGCATGGCGTACGCCCGCAACCGATATTTCAAAATCCGAGTACCCGACACTGTTGCCGAAATTGATCACACCGGTCAAAAGCCCGGGATTGGATTCCGTGACGGGGCTGACCTTTTCCCGTACATTGAAGTTTTCATGCCAGAACGATACGGGTTCTCTGTCCCGGCTTTCGATAATGATCTCATAATCGGTCTGCTCAAAGAAGAGCGGACAGACATTGAAATGATAAACGGACACGCCGACAGAACCGTCGCCGACAGCCTGCTCGCTGCCGAGGACGGTTACCTGTTCAAGCGCAGAAGCACGGACCTCCCAAGAGGAATCCTGAGACAGAATCTCGTCGGGATTCAGAAAGGTCTGCTGCTTTTTACTCTTGATGACAATATTTACTTTTCCTGTGTGTATCTCTAATATTTTATCAGAGCCAATAGGAAGTAAAGCCATCTTCTTCAAATCTCCTCGTCATGAAATCGATCTTTTCGGCGCTTCTCGGATACTTGCCGACAGATTTTTGCTCAATGTATGCCTGCATCTGTTCGGAATCCGAACTGCCACCGAGTCCGGTATAATCGCCGGCACAGTAGCGGAACAGTTCGCAGAGCATATTCTTGACCGAGGTACTGCTTCCCTGAATTCTCGGCAGGATCTTCTGCATGATCTCATTGTCAAATGCCTCTTCTGCAGAAAGAAGCCCGTTTTTCTTGTTATTAAGTAAATAGAACACGATTTCATCGCGGACACGGTAACCGACGTGCGCTCCCGCTTTGGCAAGGATCAGATTGATTTCCTCAAGTTTATCACAGAGCACCTGGAAATTCGCGTCTTCGCTCATGCACTCTTTCAGCGACAGGTATTCCGTTTCCAGGAATCCGTTGCCGAGATTCAGCGCATCAACATCACCGGCATCGGAGCCCGGCAGTTCATTCAGTTTCACAAACGAGAACTCGATCGTGTTGGCGCGGTCCAGGACCTTACGGCTGAACGGGAATGTCGTTTCGTCCATATTTACGGTACCGATCACATACAGGTTTTCGGGAAGGATCACTTTCCCGTATCTGCCCGCTGCAACTGCGTCTCTGCCGTAACAGGAGGGGTTCACCAGCGGATCGGTCACAATCGTTCCGCCTTTGCGTTCTCTGGTTTCGATCACGGAAAGAAAATCGCTGAGGTAATACTCTACGCGGGCAAGGTTCATTTCGTCAAGGCAGAGGAAATAGGGGTATTCCGGATCAAGTTCCGCTTTTTTCACGAAATCGATGATTGCTCCCGGTACGAAGTGACCGTTCAGGTCTACATGACCGAAAAGATCGGAGGAATCCGACCAGTCGGGTCTGACCGAAACGAGCTTGTACCGTCCGTTTTCATTGGTTGCGCCGATTGCTTCGGCAAACAGACGGACAAGCCGTGTTTTACCGGTGCCTGAAGTACCGGCAAGAAGAACGAACGGCTTGGACTTCAGACTCAGCCAGAAATTATCAATCAGGTTGCCCTCATAGGAGAAGCCCTTCATGGCTATGTATTCTTTGATCTGCGCCAACTGATCCTTTACCGTCATTTCTTTCTCACCTTCTTCAAAACTGATTTCGTATGTATCAGTATCTATCTTCGTGAATTTTGCAACCGCATCCGGTCGGTCTTTGTATATATCAAAACGCTTTCCGAGGTCGGCATCCCAGAATATTCTGACACGCCGTCTGTCTGTGGAATCGTTCGACAGATGGCCTGTAAAGGAATGCTGCAGTCCGTACCATAATTTGATTTTCTTTTTTCACCCGGCTGTATGTTCTCCGCGTCAAAGAACCAACAGATTTCTTTCGGAACGCCCGATCCATTATCAGTAAAAAATGACTTGTCACAGTGCTTCTGAGCGACCGTTTCGCTGATGATGTCCCAGGAATAGAAAGAGCCGATTCTATCAATGGGAGAAGAACCTTTTGAACTTATGAATTTTTTATATGCTGACAATGCCGCACTCAAATCACCATTTCCATATTTTTTATTCACAGATTCATACAGCTCGGCTTGCGTAATAATTGAAAAAATTGATTGATATTCATCAATGGTTTTGACTTTCCATATATTGTTGGGCAGTTTTATTGCCAATCTTTCCTCGGCACGATCCAAAGCAACCAAATATCTGTTTATCGTTGAATCGCGGTACTTCTTATCCGGATACGTTTGCATCCATTGTTTAAAGCTATCGTAGTTGCCAATGTCAGTTTGAGTGTTCTCTTGGCATTGTAAAAAAAACTGATACATCTGTAATGCACTTGAAAATACTCGATGATACGCTATGTTCAGTTGTTCATAGTCAGCATGATTGCATATGATTTCCTTGGCTACATTAAAATCATTAAGGTCATCAATGTTGAACAAATCCTTGCTTTTTAATGATATCCCGTCAAGTTTTGACGAATATTGTTCCAAGGCCTTAATATAATTGCTTATTGTTTCCTTACTGTATGGCTCTCCATTATTCCTTTTTCGATTCTTCAGCCACTCAATAAATTTTTCCTTCATATACATAGTCTACTCCTCAAGGCTGATAATTGATTTCACAACCCATTTCATGGTATCTTCAAATTCAGCTTTTTTCAAACCACATTCCCAAATCACAAGTACCCGCCATCCAAGTCGCTCAAGTTCTTCTTTTTTCCTTTGATCACGCTGGATATTGGCATTTATCTTTGCTTTCCAGAAATCTGCATTATTCTGCGGCCACACAAAGTATTTACATCCTTCATGCCCGTGCCAAAAGCAACCATTAACAAAAACAACAGTCTTATATTTGGGTAAAACAATATCAGGTGTCCCGGGCAATCGCTTATCATTTTTCCGGTACCGGAATCCTTGCGAGAAAAGATATTTTCTCACAAGCTCTTCCGGCTTTGTATTTTTGCCTTTGATACGCGACATATTGTAACTTCGCGTTTCCTTGCTGTGTACGTCCATGATTACTGATTGATTTCTTCCAGTTTATACAGCTGATAGAAGAATCCCTCCAGCAGTTTTACCGGAATGCTGTTTCCCGCCATACGAATGATTTTGTCCCGAGGGAAAAGGCAACTTCTGACTCTCAGCACCGGGTTGTTCTTTTGAATGCTTTCGTAGTCTTCATCCGTAAAGCCCATGAAAAGCATGCATTCCCTTGGCGTAAGATAACGGAATGTCCCGCGTCCATCAATACCACTTTCAAAATGGATATTTCCGGAGTTGGGATGCCTGTCCTGCTTGGTCGTAATTGTTCTGATAAAGGTTTCTTTTGTGATTGCGCCATTTTCATCCACGATTTTCGGATTTTCATCCCAAATTTTCTTGCGGGAAGGCGTATCATTCGGTGTGCACTCGACTGCTTCGTTCCAATATGGAGAAGCCGGAGAATCTGCCAACCGGAGTAACTCCTTCACCGGAATGTTTTTATAGTATTCTGATTTTTTGAAATCCTTTACCACGGAAGTGGGACTTGTACCTTTGAAATATTCTTCAAAAGCGGCTTTCTTTTCTTCGTTATCGCCAACATAAACGCTGATCATCAACAGACGCGGGCGATTCTGAGGAATTCCGAAATCTTTGGCGTTCAATGGATAATACTTGCTTATGTAACCCAAATCTTTGAGTTCATCGATCCATGTATTGAAGTTGTCGAAATGACGCTCCGACAAGAGCGTTGGGACATTTTCCATAACCAGATATCTCGGCAAGGACTTGCCGGCATCTTCCATTTCTTTCAGAATACGCCCCACCTGCCACAGCAGACTGGACCGGCTACCGGAGTCCTTGTCGATGCCCTTGTTATAACCGTGAAATGCTCCGACGTTTGACAAGTCCTGGCACGGGAATGAATACGTCATAATATCAGTACCGTTTGGCATTTGCGTTCCGCTGACCTTGCTGACATCAACTAAATTATGAGTTTTCCGGATAGCAGATAGCATACGGCGAAGCACATCGGGGCCATATGCGTGAAGAGTTTCGGTCTTCATGGCTTCCTTGCCGTTGTTGCTGAGTGTATATTGACATAACTCTTTGAAAACTTCTGTGTCTGTCATTTTTGCAACGTCACCGTCGATTTCTGTATCGTTATGAATTGCATCATACGCGATAAAGGCATGCATATCCCATTCGCACGTTGCCTGGACATTGATATTGATACCTATGTTTTTCAGAGCTTTTGCCTGACTGCCTATTCCGCTGAAAAGTTCGACCAAATTATATTTTTCTTTCATTGGACGGTACTACTCCTGTTCCTGATATCATATTACCATATTTCATAGTTCACTGCGTCGAGATCAATGGTATATACAATATGAGTAATACCAGATGGCAGCTGATTGTTTTTAAAAGATTCTTTTGTAATGTAGGGGAATGACTCGTCAACGATATATTTTCTTTTTTCCAGAATTTTGTATTTTTCGTCCCGGATACTTGCACCTTTTTCAAATCCTTGATGCTGAAGTTCAATTTCGAGCTTGCCCGAGTCATAACCCGCCTCGATCAATCTCGTTTTCATATCATTTACGGATATTCCTTCCTGAGATTGCTCCATACGCAAGAAATACAAAAACAAAGGTTTATGGTGGACAAGTTGATGCTGACCGGCTACATCGATTTCTGCGCCATATCTTTTGCAAGTCGATTTGACCTCACAACTTTCCGATGCGCACTCAATATCATGGCTGCCCATACGCATAGCAGTCCATTCCGCAGAAGGATCCTGCACAAGTTTGTTTTCAAGGACACACATTTCAGCAATAACACTATATATCTCTCTGTCCTTGATGCCATTCCCGACAAGTTCTTTCCATTTTCTCCACCAGTCCAAAGGAGCGGTCAATAACGCCTTTCGCTCTTTCCCATTCTCTCCGGGGGATAGAAGTTCGGCACACAATGAAGCAAACTCATATCTATACTCTTCAAACGCAGAAATCAACATAAGATAGTTTGAAGGGGCTCCTTCAATTGAAAGAAGACCAGTACGGAATCTGCAACTATTGAACCTTTCAGCAACTTCAATATTGTTATCAACTGGTATCGCCACGCCATAGCCATCCGGTATACGAACCACAAATGCCATATATTCATCCGGAAGATTATTGATTCGCATTGCGCCATAGGAAGTCATGGACGCAAAGCATTCCCTGATTTCTTCAAGAATTGTCATACTATATCTCCAGTAAATCAAATATTCAGCACGGAATCAATATCAATGCCAGCATCAATGAATAGCTTCTTTGCGTATCCTTCACATCCCCCGTTACAAAGGGCAGGTTCCGAAACCATCATTCTGGCAGTATTCAGCTTCATTACCACACGGAACAAATCAGCCTTTCGGCTTTTGTTGTAACCGGATAATGTATTTGAAGGAATTGAGCTGTAAAAAAAGATGATCCATCTGTATGCATCCACGCAAGTCCCTTTTTTGCCTGTCCGTTCAACAAAATTCAAAATAGTATCCGTTGAACAATTTGCGCATTCAAGAATTCTGCGTGTTGTTGCCTCATCATTTTTCCATGAAAGATAAACATACCACCAGATTTGCTTAAGCCAGACTCTCCCCGGAGTGCTCCAAAAGTGGCTTTCGTTGTCCTTTCCCCACCTTGCGCCCACGGCATCCGGAATCACTTTCAAAGATAAATATCTCCAAAAAGCATCATCTGCTGCAAGTCTGATTGAAAACCAATGCTGTGCATTCAGATATGTGTATAAACGTATCCCGAACTGAACATCCGTAAAATAATCGCGAATTTTCAGTCCCTTCTTTTCCGCTTCTACAATAACCGATTGAAAAAGTGCAGAAAGGTCATTCCGGATAACAGAGTATTCTGCATCAACAGAAGGCAGTTGAGGGCAACACTTTATCCATTCGCTCATCGCCTTTTCCGCTTCACCACGGTTCAATCGTTTTATCTCCATTATCCCGTGATCCTCCCATCAAAGAATTTCCGCGTACTGAGCGAAAGCTTGTCCGGTGATGTACAATCCCATCCGAGCGTATCGGCAAAATAACGAACGGCTTCGCCAACAGTGCCTCGCTCCAGCTCTTCATCACCAAGTATCTGATCGAGATATTGATCAGCACGTATTTTTTCAATAATGCAACACAAAGCGGATGACATTACTTCCACAAGAAGTTGCGAGCAAAATGTCTTTTGCGTACGATCAATATATTTGTAATTTTTATGTGCCTTATTGATGTTGATGGATACCGTTTCTGAAAAAAGGTCACTCACCGGGTCTGTCCAGTCGCATCTTACATACCATAACGGCTGATCCTGTTCATATACTTCAAAGACGGGAAAAAGTGAACCGTTTCCATCAATTTTCAGTATAAAGGAATCAAATTCTCCAAGGACAAATCCTTCTTCGTTTGCCAGATGATTCTCATCTTCAGCCGGAGTTCCTGCCTTGGATATGTACAGAACTATCGAAAAATCAATTTCACCCCTGAGACTGGCGCGTGGAAACTCAATTTCTAATTCTCCTTCAAGAAAAGAATGATCCTGTGTTTCGGACGACATTTCCGCTGGAGCATGGATTTCCATTATCGGCTTGGATCCACGCTGTCTCGAATCCGGCGATGTCCATATGACAGACACCCCAAGAGTGGCATTTTTGCATGCGATACCATCAGCGCCAAACAACTTTTTGAAATTCTTCAGCGCAATCGTTCTTTTCAAGCGCAGATTAAATTTATCCGCGCTCCACACGCCATCCGTCTTTAACAGATTTATTGACAATCCCGCCTCTGCCGGATCGTAATCAAGCTTTTTTTCCTCTCCATCGACATAAGTATAAGAAATCTCATATTTTTTCGCTTGAAAAATTCCGTCTTTCAGTTCATCGTTAAGCGAAGGGTAAAGAAAAATGGGCTTTGACATTTACTTTACCTCCTTTTCAAATACAAAAACCGGTCTCACATTCCTTTGGAAAAGATGAACTACTGTTGTAAAATGAATTTTGACTGAATGTTCCGAATCGGAAACAATATCCAGTCCATAGACAGTGTTTTTTTCTGTCAATTTGAATGAGAACCGTATATCCTCAAATGTTACAGCCGGATTTTCACTTGTTACTTTCAGCAGCGCTTTTGTCTTTTTATCGTCAATAGCATCAACAACGATGCCAATTTCTTTAATGCTGAACGGTGAATCAAGTTTCAACTTCTTTTCCCACTCAGTCAAATCTATTTTTCCTGATTCCGAATCAATCTGAATTTCAAAAGCTGTACGAGTTATTTTTTTATTTCCGGAGGTCTTCAGTTCCATAGGCACAATCATTTTTTCAGATTGATACCTGATTGCTGAAATATCCATTTTGAAAGAAAATTTCTTTTCCTTCTGTGGCACGGGGCCGGGAACAGGTGGTGTCGTTTGGTTGTTTGCACCGCTTCCGAAGCCATCCGGAGGCAGTATCAGATCTCCAAGATAACGGCTGAGTTCGGAATTTTCTTTTGGACGATGCTCAATATCATCTTCTGCATACTGACTGCTGATTGATTTCGTGACAGATTTTTGTATCTTGGTAATAACTCTGGGATTGAAAGCCGAGTCACTCCAGTCATTCCATGATGTATGATCTGCCAATTCGCTTTTTCTTACATACTCTTCCAGACTATCAACAGACTGCCCCACTTCTTTGAAGCGGTTTGCCGAATTCAAAACAAAAATGCCAAATACAAATTCGTTTTTATTTGTCGACGGTATCCCTGCAGTCCATGCACTGACATTCTCATACGAAACAATCATTCCCGGTTTTCTGGCAAAGAAAACCATCGGACAATTCGTGCTTCTGTCCTGCACTTCGCAATTAAGATATGTCGAAGGTTCCGGTTTATTATCGGGAGAACCCATTTTGAGTCCATCCCGCGATAATTTGGTACAGGCAATATTGCCTGCCACAGTATCTTCGAGATATTTTTTTACAATTACGTTTTCTACAATGACATCTGCACCACATTCTGTCAGATAATCATCTTCGCCCACATGATTTGCTCTGTTATACAAAGCCTGAACCGTTTTGAAAACCGGTTCCATATCGCCTGCCGAAATACCATTTCCGTTGATTTTGACTTTCAGAAAAGTACCATATGGATAATTCGGATTGCAAAGACGCGGAGCGTACCATCTTTGTACAGCGATACGAAGATACTTTTCCAGTGACGAATACCAATACGGCGAAAAATGCTCGTCGAGTTCATCGGCGTAATCAATCCGGTTGTTAGAGAGCAGAGCTGCACTGTCAATATACGGAATGATAATGACGGTTCCGGTTTTTTCTCCCGAATAAGGTTGTATCCCAAAAATAGCAAGAAAGTCGTTGATATACGCCTCATCCGTTACAGGTACGGTTGTGTTTTCACGTATGGTTTTCCCCCACCACGCAATTCCACGTCTGGCCATTTCGTGATACTCGGGAATCATTGCATTGCTGCTCGTTTCATTTTCTACAAATGATGCAGCAAGTCTTGAAGAGTATTTACCATCTCCATCCGCGATTCTCGAATAATAAATAACAAGACCGATTCCTATTCGGAAATATACAGTTTTCCCAAGTCCCCATGAGCCGCCTGCACCTTCAGCTTCCTGGGGTTTACAGATTTCATAAACCAACTTCAACAGATTGCCATAGTTGTTGTTTCTGACATTCTGAACATCCATTTCACCAGTCAGACCTACCGTATCCGAATCGCATACAGCAAGATATTGACAATTATCCGTTGGGAATCTCTTTGATAGAGCGGCTGTAATGCCTTCAAGCTCATTTCCAAGTTTCCGGGAGTTGAAATTACCAGTCAGAAATTCAACCATAACAGATTTTGCATCGGGTTTATGAGCATCCAGGCTATTCTGTATTGATTCCCTGACCAACAAATCCAATACGGGTGTTTTATGATTCTGTATCAACTTGAGCAAAGAACTGCCACTTTGCGTCATACGACCAGGTTCGGCAATTTCAATTTTCATTGGTTCCCTCCAGGTCTGCACCACCATCAAATATTTCGTTGTTCATTTTTATTGAAATAGTTGAAGCATAGCTTGTTCCGATTCTTCCTCCCGGAATATAAATACTGATACCAATAATGTCCTCTACTGCACAAAGATCCTGCCGGGTTCTGGCTTGTTCTCCATCTGCGGGATTTTTGTCACTGCACTTGGAATTTTTGTCAACACGATAAATGATCAACTGCGGCGTTGTATCAAGACCAGTCTTGTCTCTGTATCCTGCAGCTCCTTTTGCGGATCCTCCGTTTATGATATCAACGATGACATCCCGAACCGATATATCACTGATAGAATTTACATCGACATCGGCAAGAATGTCCGTTGGATCTCTGAGAACACCGATATCAAGCAAGGTATCATCAGCCTCATTCTTCGGAACCTTTTTGCTACGGCTGATTTTGTTCACTGTTTTCCCATTCGGTAAGGGCCATAAGCCATTTGTCTGACTCTTCTTACCCGCTACGATAACGCTCCAACCTCCCAATTTTCCTGCATTGGTCATTTGGCCAATCCAATTCAAAAGAGGTTTCGTATCGTTGAAAACTTTCAAACGGCTGCAGAATTGAAATCTCTCAAGATATTTTTTTACAGTATCAAAAGAAATGTTTTTCCAGACAACGTCATTGGAGAAATATTCATCATCACGATGCCATTCTTCTCCGAGCGTTTTGATAAACTCTTCCGTACAACGGATATTTTCTTTAAGAGTGCTTTCTTTGTTTTCAAACAAATACGTCTGGTTAGAAGCTCCGCTGTAATCCATCGTGGACTCGGTTGCAGATTGCATACGGTTTTTCGCAGTAATGCGAATGAAGCTGACCTTTGGAGAATTTTTCACCTTGGGACCATATTCTGCCGGACTGCGTCCGTTAATATCCATATACTGAATCTCATCGCGGAGCTCTTGATCAAGCGCAGCAAGGAAAACAAATTGTTGTCTTGTTTTTTCGGTAATCCACAGTCTGGGAAGAAGTTCATACTTCTTCCGGTAACCAAACCAGCGCCCCATCTGCATCAACGTATCCGCCTGTCCGACCGAACGAAGGAAGAATGTGCTGATCAATCCCTCTATGGTAAGACCTCTTGATAATGTAGCTCCGCCAACAACGATAAAAGCAGGAGCGGGGGAAGGCATTTTTGAGGGATCCGGATACGCAAGTCTGATATGCATTCCGTCTTCTGTTGCACCATTGTTTTTACAGTTATCAATGCAAAGATGAATTCCCTTGTGATATGTAAGATCCCCCTCGGAATCAAGCTCAATATGCGATATTCCACCATCAATTAAAATGCCCAACTGCTCTTTGACAGCTTCAAAATCCGGATATCTGTTTATCGTACTATCCGGCTGGTCATACGTCGGATATTGCTCTCTGAAATTTTCAAATGTAAACCTTGAGGTTTCTTCGAACCAGACTCTTTCCGCTCTCTTTATCAATTCGGCTTTCGGAGTCCGACTGATCCAATTGCTGACAACACCAGCCACAGCACTGTGATGCGCAGTTTGTTGGCTTGTATGAATAAGCATACTGACAGGTTTCTTATATCCCCAGATTCTCATGCAGGCAACACCACACATAAACCAGCAAATTGCATCAACAAGAGACTCGGGTGCTTCACCAGTCATCCCATCATGAATGTTTTTCAGCTCATTCAGCTCATCGGTATTAATTGTCCGCACTATGTCAAGCCCATCAAAAGATACAGAATCTCCTGCGTATCCAAATATCTGCTGCGGGCCAAAGTATTCTTTTGACACAGCTAACGTCGTAATAAAACTTCTCGGATAAAGAGAATCTTTACCCGCTTCGTTAAGGATGTTTGCGTAAGGAGTCGCCGTATAGCCTATATAATTCATGGCAAGATATTGGCTTTCTGTTTTTTTGCCTTCCTCATTTTCTCCGTTAACGAGCGCGCGAATGAGCTTGTTGATTTTGCTCAATTCTTCCGCATCAATATCGCAAGTATTGATTCCTGCCTGATCAGCTTCATCGTCAATGACGAGAATTTTCATCTGCCGTTGTTTGTTTTTGTCAGCCTGCGCCCATTGGATCAATTTTCTTAATCTTGTGGAATTTTTCAAACATACAGTAAAATATCTTTCCCTTGATGCTGGATCAAAATGAAGGCTTTGTGCTTTCTGACTGATATCCACAGTCTTCGACAAATGCTGAAGTGGTCTCCACCACAGAGAACCTTGTTGATTCAAGTCACCGAAAAGTCTGTTTTGCGTCTGAACTCTGAGGTTTTCGATTGTACCCGAAAGCACAATGAACATATTCCAGCCCCAATCAGCAGCCATTGCCATCAACGCAGCCATATTTGCCGTTTTACCGGACTGAACATTACCAATAACAAGTCCTTTTACAGGATCAGCGTCCGTGGTATCCCCATTGAGTCTTTTGAGGATCTTCAAGGTGGTGCTCTCTATTTCGGTCACGGTATCTTCCTTGAAACCACCATCAAGCAGTTTCTTTTTATAAAGCTGCCAGGAGGATGCCTCGTCTTCGGGTATAGTTATGGCATTATCCTGTCGGGCATCATGAATGTGGGCTATGCCGTCAATCAGTTCGACTTTTTTTATTCTTTGTTCTGCGTTTTTCTGTCTTTCTACAAGTTGCGTCCAATCCGATATGCTCATTTCCGGCCAGAAATTGATATCCATTTGAATTTCAAGGAATGTCTGCAAACCTGCAAAATCTTTTTTTCTTCCAAAATGAATATCTTCCCAACTGATCCCTTTAGCCCTTGAATCGGTTATCCACTTGCGGGGTTTATCATATGTAATCTGACTAAAATCTGCCATATCCACTCTCCCGAAATAATCTGTTAAAACTGCATCGGCATTCCATTGCTGATCAGTCTTTTTCTTGCTTCTATTACGACCTTCGCTTGTTTATCACTGATTACTCTTCCAGTAACAAACATATTGATTGATAATTTGAGTATATCGGTTTCTTTTTCGGACAGCATTCCTCTTGAAGTTCCCCAATCAAGCACCATTTTCCAGTATTGCGCACCTCTTGCAAAGATGTCGTTCAACGCGTTGACTTCATTGACAAGCTTTTGAGTCTGTTTGTTTTCTTTTTTCTCGGCATCCACTTCATCCTTACTGATCAATGTCGCAATAAATGCATTGTTTATCGTCCATACCTGCTCTTGAGCATTCGACCAGCACAACTCTTTTTTACACCATTCCGTTACATTCTCCGTAGGTCTCGGACCGGTAATGAAATTGTGAACTTCGTTTTGAAGAACATTCAATTGCTGATCAAGTTCTTCATACACCGCCTGATCATTCCAGATGCGTTTGAAATCAATTTCGTATCCTTTATGTTTCTTGTAAACATAATTGAAAATGACACTTATCGTATATGCAATAACATTTGCCTTATATGAACGGTTTTCCCTGTACCATTGTGATTGCTTGATTATTTCGTCAGTCCGCTTATAAATTATTGCAAGTGCAACAACGCGCTTGAAATAGAACTCGTTGTACTGAGTATCTCCTTTTTCCCATGCAGCCTTGACTTCGCCAGCGAACTGCTGAAGTAATTTCTGTTTTCCTTTGCTGACAATATCCGGTCTGCAGTTGAACAATTCCATATATCTTGCCAGATCCAGCATCGTAATAACCATATTTTCCGGATACCGATCTGTATACTTTTTCAGCTCCGCAGCCTTGTTAATTATTTTCATTTTACCTTGATTATACTGACCGCGTGCTCTTTCGTAAAACCAGTACTGCTGGAACTGGTTTCCACCCTTTGCCGGTATGGGCGTCTTACGCGAATAATCTTCCATACGGATATGGAATGGATGGTTTGAAAAGAAGTCGGAAGCATCAACAGGATTTTGAGAGTTCGAGTATTCCGATATCTTCGGAATGATTCTTTCTGCCATCGAATGTTCAAGGACTGATAATTTCATAGGCACAGCAACCTTACTGAGGTCAACATTATCACCTTTTTTAGCAGTCAGTAGTGTATTGGCGATAGATGCTGTGGTCTGTCCTCCGTTAACAATCTGCAAACCTTTTATGTAAGTAATAATTGGGCCATTCTTTGTATTTTTCACTTCAACTTCGGTTGCTGTTGCAGCGATACCATTGTTATAGGCGAAAAACATTTCGGGATAATTTTTGATAGTATTTTGTATTCCTTTATTTACTTTGCGTTTTGCGCTCAAAAACGATCTGACATTTCCTTCAAGGAGTTTAGCGCCATAGTCAAGATATAATTGATTGAGTACCTCGCCTGGAAAAACTGCAAGATACGAAGAATAAGTAATTACGTTTTCGGGCGCAGATTCATCGCCTTCATTAGTAATCGGAGAGATATCAATATCTGCCACGACATTCTCATGTTCTACTGCTTTGACGCAAGGAAGCCCATCAATCCCGAAATCATCAAAACGGATTTCAACAATTTCTTTTTGTGCCTGAGAGGAAACAAGATCAAATAATCTTTCAATATCCCATACATTCAATTCAACAGTGCGCCCATTAATTGTCTCGTCTTTGATCGTTTTTGCTCTTTGACGATTGAAAGCATCTGTGAGTAAGAAAAATCTGTATTTTGTTATTTTTTCGCTGTCAAAAAACAGGTCCCGTGAAAACTCCATTGCCGAACGGTTCTTGATATCTCTGTACAGCTCATTTCTTATCGATTCTTCAACAAAAAATCGGATTTTTCTGAACGCCGAATTGACATCCTCAGCTCTGATTATTTCTTCGGAATCCGGGCCATGATAATCCACAATAAAAATGCAACAGCTGCCATCTGTTTCATCGATAGAATAACCATCGATGGCGTAATTACCATTTCGTCTGGTCACGCCTTCGCAATGACATTCAATGAAATCATCAAATTCTTCTCCATTCATCAGCAAACCAGTGGTATATGCGAGATATTCCTCGGGTGCAGCACTCGAATTGACATTACAAGCTATCGCAATATCCTCATGAACAACTTTTCTATATTCATCAATTTTCATTTTTGATTATCCTCCAATGGTCAATCATCAGTTCTTCGGAATAATTTCAACAATATCGTCCATAGTGCAACCAAGAGCGGTACAGATCTTCACCAGTACATCACTGGAGACAGTCGCGCCGTCTTTTTTCATTTTGGCGAGAGTTGCCGTACTGATATGCGCGAGCTCGGCAAGTTCCTTGCTTTTCATCTCGCGGTCGATCAGAAGTTTGAATAATTTCTTGTAGCTTGCAGCCATTTCACACCTCATAAAAGAATAGTCTTATGGTTATACCTATAATACCACAAAATCTGACAAAAATCAAGAAGGCTATCCAAATTAGTTAAAAGAACTTGTAATTTATTAACCGCACCCACTTATTCACTTTTCTTTGTTTACTGCGTCGCAAATTTATTTTTCAAAACTTAAACTGACGGTTAATCTCTTTACCTCCAGTTTATTGTCATTAGGGCTTTTGCGGGTTATAATACCCCAAAGGATTACCATCTGAATCAAAAGGACTCATATGAACAACTACATTATCATCCGCAACCGCATCCACTGCAAACGGTGCGGAGATGTTATTGAATCAAAAAGCCGGCACGATTTCGTCACCTGCAGGTGCGGGGCGTGTTCGGTTGACGGCGGGCACGACTATCTACGTCGGTGTTTCGCAGAGCACGGCTGTTATGATGATTTGTCTGTAACAGAGCCCCGAGATGATACAAATGAAATACAACTGTCCTTAGAAGAAGCAAACAAACTGATTGATGACGTAGCAAAACGAATTCTCGACGAATACCATGATGCGTTTACAGAACTCGCGAAAGGACCAGATACATAATATGATCTACGTTATGTCCGACATATACGTATGGCATATTTTTGCCAGAACCGTTTAGCCATTGTATTGAAACAAGCGGCGCAATCGTGCAAAACTGTTGTGTTTCGCTGGCGCAATCGTGCAATTTATAGTTTAGAAAAGCAATCGTCCTGATATGCTCTTCTCGAAACCGCTTTTTCATTGTTTACTGCGTCGCAAATATTGTTCTCTGCTCGGGGAGTTTTTGACCACAGTTTGTGTCATAGACGGGACCCAAAGTAGCGGGCGGACATATATAATGGAAAGCGGTTGACCACAGGTCGTACCATTTACGGAAGTCGGCGAGGAAAAGAAAAATCGTGAGCTTTGCGAACCATTCAGACAGAATGCCGAAAGCCCCCGAAATTCGGGTTTGACCACATGTTTTACCATAGACAAAGGCGGAGCACGTGAAAAATATGGGCACAAAAGTGCCAAAGACGAAATGCCGTGGAGTAGAAACGGCTAAAAAAGCATGGGCGCACCCGAAAGGATGCGCCCGTTTCAGTTGGGGTGGTAGAGGCCGCAAGTTCAAGTCCAGTCACTCAGACCAAAATCGAGAAATCCGAACTTATTCTCCATAGGAGATGGGTTCGGATTTTTTGTATTCTTCGACGGCACGGAGCGTTATGTTCGGAATAAGCGGGGTGGGAGTGCAAATGAGCACTCCGACAAAGAATATACTGAACCGATATCCGGCGAAAGCATACTACCCGATGATATAAAGACGGGCGGTGGCGAGGTGTGAAGATAATTCTGCGTCGGCATCGCTCCCGCGCCCCACCGTTGATTCTTTTTCAGTTGTCACCATAAAACACGAGAACGAAAGGATATGAATATGAAAAATGCTATCACATACAAAAACAGGAACGGTTACCTTTATCCCCTGCTGGCACTTCCCGAAGCAGAAGAAGCGCCGATCGGCAAATACGAGTGGATGTATCTTGACTATCTCAAGAAACATCGGCGAGGTACATACATTTCTCTGCTGACAAGTGGCAATCTTGGCGAAGAACTCTCCAAATTTGACGCAGAAGTACGAAATGAAGTTAACCTCCTTCTTGCCCGACTTATAGATGAACGAGGCATCACAGAAGCCCTGAAATCCGCGAACCCGCTTCGTTGGGTGCAGGAAATGAATACTGCAAAGCATGATGCGGAGAAAACCGTCCTCTGGGCGATGTTTCAATGATGGTTTCTAAATTGTTTTGCACAGGAGTGCAAATTCCGTAAAAATGAGACCGTATGCCATCGGTTTGGCATACGGTCTCCACATTTACTAATTATTCCTGTGTTGAAATCAACAACGCAATAGTAAATGATAGTTGTTATTTAAGTAGAGGGTCGACTCTTCACTTTCCACTATTCCGTCAAAACCAGGAGACCAATTATCATCCATGCTTGGCATTCTGATATTTTTAACATTGTTTGAATTGCAAAGAATCAGTTTTTTAATCAGTTCCGGCAACAACTCTT
>ERZ779888.1248-NODE-1248-length-26140-cov-5.009124_pt1 | contig 26140 bp, 26 predicted proteins | sample MGYA00511245_ERZ779888 | MGnify/ENA primary metagenome ERZ779888 (study PRJEB29588, sample SAMEA2155255) | human gut metagenome | biome: human gut; feature: human-associated habitat; material: faeces | place: Denmark | collected 2008/2010 ...
TGTCCGCTCGTGCCGAGAATTTGAACCGTATAAAGCCTTTCCCGTTGTGGAGAAAACAGGCAAATTACAACCACCGTATAAAGCCTTCCCCTTGGGGGGAAGGTGTCGGCTTTGCCGACAGCAGGGGGGATAACGGAATTTACTGCTGTCGTGCGATATACTTATACAAGTAATACACCTATTGCGTTATGAGATGCAACGCTCGGCGTTGCCAACGTCTTACGTTGCCGTTGCCGCTTTGTGTAAAAAATAAGTAAATCAAATAATTTGCGCAAAAAGCGAAAAACGCTTTACAAAAAAAATAGGGTTTTGTATAATTAAGGCATACGAAAAAAATCAAAGGAGGTACTTAAAAATGGCTAAACTTACTAACGCTCAGTTACAAGACAAACTTGACGTAAAGAAGTGGATTGACAGTGAAGAAAAGGGTGCTGACACGTGCGGGGAGTACGAGTATTGTTCTTTTTGCGAAAAGACCGAAGTTACCCCTTGCGCAAAGGCTTACAACAAAGCGAATAAACCTGCTGCAAAGAAGCCGGCGGCGGAAAAACCCGTAGCGGAGAAAAAGACCGCGGCTAAAAAAACCGTAAGCAAGAAAAAATAAGGGAAATCAAACTCGAAACGCAGAAAAACCGTTTGCCGAAAAGCAGACGGTTTTTTCGTTGGTTTTTATTTACGGTATGCGGCGCGTTTTGGGGTATTGTCAAGCGCGGATTGTTATGGTATACTATACTAGAATAAATGGATTATATATATAAACGCGCGCTTTCACGCGCACGCGAAGAAAAACGGAGTAAAAAATATGATTACGCGTTCGCACGTATCGAAAATAACGAAAATAATTCTTTTGGCGGCTTTGGCGGCGGTAATTTTTATATCGGCGTATCTGGCGGTGCCGAGCGAAAAGAAAGGGGGAATCAAGTTTGCCGGAGACCCGGAATCGCGCACGGTTTCGATAAACGTATCCGCGGCGGAATGGGATAAACAAACCTACCGCAACGCCTCCGATTTAGAAAGTTTGATTTTTGACGGCGAAGACGCTTTTTATTACGAGAACGCGTTGACCAAAGACGAGCAATACTCGATGGACGCGTCGATTACTTCGCCGAAACTGGACGTTTTTCCGACCGACTACGTTGCGGAGATTAAGTATTTTACAAGACAAAAAACCGCCGTCCCCAACCGCATTTCGGCATACGTTTCCGAAGACGGCAAAAATTTCGTTTTGTCCGATTACGTCGACGTGAGCGACAGCGGAACGGAGCAGGAAGTATGGAGAAAAGCCACCCTTTCGCTTAAAGGCGAAGTTTCTTTCGTTCGGTTCGTTTTCACCGTTTATTATTCGCAGGGAATAGCCGAAGGCGGAATATATTTCGGCAAGAACTTTACTCTTAGCGCAACTTCTTTAAGCGATTACTCCGGCGCGGAATTTGCCCTTAAATTCGCCGAAAACGTAAATTACGACGAAAAAACCGACACGGTAAGGACGGATTATTGCGGCAAAGCGCGTTATCCCGAGTTTGCCGTAACGTCGGAAACGACGTTAGGGTTTTATCACAAAGTTTACGCCGCTTACGAAAGCGAGCCGTCGGTTGCGGTCGAACCGATCGAAGTAGGGACGTACCGCCTTTTCGTGGACGTTTACGACGATTGCAACGAGAAAGTCGCTTCGTTTAACAAAGCGTGGCAGATTTGGCCTAAATCCGTCACGGCAAAGGGCGGTTTCGCCTTGTACAACGACGATTGTATCGCGTTTTACGGAGTCGGGTTCGTGTCGGACGAAGGAGAAACCTTTACCGCAAGCGAAGTCGGAACGAAGACGATATACGGAAAGAAAACCGATTTAACCGCGCCGTCCGACGTCGTTTTCCTTTCGAAAAACTTCTCGATCGGCGGTTTCGGCGAAGATAATCCGATCGAATCTTACCCTGCCGAAGACGGAATTTTATACGAAGTAAGCGACGGAGTTTTCGAATACGACTACACGGAAAAAACGGCGGACGACCTTGTCAAAGCGTTTAAGACGCTCGACGAAAGCGGTTCTCCCGTCGAAATAACGAGCGATTTTACCGTAAGTTACTACAAAAACGGCACTGAACTTCAGGAAGAAGAGTATCCCATAGACGCAGGGGATTACGTTTACGCCGTCGGCAAAGGCGAGCATACGCCTACCGGCATAATCACGGTTAAACCTAAAAAAATAACCGAAGTTATTTACGAAGGAACCGAGTCGTTCGATAAAGTCTACGATGGAACGAAAGCGATCGCTCTTGGCGGTAAATTCGTCGATACGCTCGAAGGACTGTCGTTCTATGCTCCTAACGGCGAAAAACTCACCGTTACGGCTAGCGGAGCGGAGTACGGAAGAGAAAAAGGAAAAACCTACGTTCTCGTTTCGATAAAAAACGAACTCGCCTCGAACTACGTTTTCGACGAAAAAACGTACGTGTCGGGGATAGCCGCCGAGATTGCGCCGTCGACGCTCGTTTTAAGATCGTTTAACGTCGGAAAAGGCGGAGAAATAACGTTTGAAAACAGACAATACGACGGTACGGACGACGTGACGGTAAACGCCGGCGAAGGGGCGGAACTCGACGTCATCGGAGCGGCGGGCGACGTAATAACTCTCCGCGACGTTTCGGCGAAAGCGGACGGCAGGCACAGCGGAGAAAGGGAAGTAACCCTTACGATTGCGAACGAAACGTTTTTCGACAGGTTTGCTCCGATAATAAAAACGGAAAAAACGCCGAAAATCACGATATATCCGAAATCGGTACAAGCGACCGTATCGGAAACGGAAAACGAGAGCAAGATTTACGACGGAACGACCGCCGCCGCGCCCTCGATAAAGAGCCTTACTATTAACGAAGAAGAAACCGAACTTACCGAGGCAATGAAGAACGGTTATTTCGTAGACTACGAAAGCGCGGTTTACGATACCGCCGTTGCGGGAACGGAAAAAACGATAACGATTACCAACGCCAGATTGTACGGAACGGACCCGGAAAGCGAAACGGTATTTTCCGATTACGTTATCGATAGTATGACGGTAAACGGCGTGATCGAGCCGAAACCCATCGAAGTATTTACCAAACAAATAAGAGTTTATCGCGGCGAATCCCTGCCCGATCCGGAAATAACCGAAACGAAAACGGGTATTTTGTCGATGAAAGCGTACGCAACACGAGCGGACGCGGAAGAAGGGGACGCAACCAAAGCGTTGCCTGCGAGAATAACCGCCGTCGGCGAATATTTCGTTAGAATCGAGTGTTCGGACGGCAACTACGCGCTCGACCCGGTGATCGTACCCTTGTTCGTGGTTAATTCCGAAGACAAAGCGGAACAGTTCATCGTTTTCGACGATTTTAACGCAAACGTAACTACTTCGATTACCGTGCCGACGGGCAGCGAGTTTTCTTTGGGTGCGCGCAGCGTAACCGCAGACGGAACGAGAACGGGAGTTAAACTTTCTTACGAAATCAAAAACGGCTCCGCGGTTGCGGAAGAAACGAGCGACGGAGTTTTCCGTTCGTCTGCCGCAGGCGAGTTTATTATAGTGGTTAAAGCGAGCGGAAACTCGTATTATAACGACGCCGAAAGCGTGGAAATTGCGGTCAGCGCAAAGAGAATTAATCTTACCGCAACGGTAAGCGGCGCGGAATTCGTCGCAGGAAATCCCTTGCCGATAGCGGAAATCGAAGATTTCGTGACGTTTATTTACGACGGAAAAGCCGTAAAGGGTTCGTTCCGTCCTGCGGACGAAAGCAAAATTCTTTCGGGCGGAACGAATTCTTACGCATATTTTTTTACGGCGCAAAACGGTTATCTCGAAAAGACGATAAACTACTCGATTTACGAAGTTTTGTACGAAAAAACCGCTGACGGTTACGTAAAAACGAACGACGCAAAGTACGCAAGAAATAAAGAGTATTACCGCGTCTCGGAAACTAAGGTAGCGGTATCCGAAGGCGAAGATTTGCCGCAAAACTGTTATGAAAAAACCGAAAACGGATACGTCGTTTGTTCGGACGGCATTGCGGCGGCGGACAAAGAATACTTTACTTTGGAAACAAGCGAAACCAACGCGATAAGGGTAAATTCCGACGGTTATTACACGAAAAATGCGGACGGATACGAACCCGTGGCGATAGGCGAGTATCTCGACGAAACCGAAAAGTATTACGTTTGCGGCAAAGAGTTTTACGGCGAGAAAGAAGTAGGAATTTCTCTTACGGCGATAAAAGCGGGCGTTACGCTTTCGCTCGGCAACGTCGTGACCGCTCGTTATTCCGAAAAAGTCGATTTCGTCGGGTTAATAAAACAAATAAAAATTTCCGGAACGGATATCGTTCTTCCGATAGCGGAACTCCGTGAATTCGACGGAAAAGTCGGTTTGGTTAAAGTTACCGTTTCGGGAGAAAACGTTACGAGAGAAAGCGTAAGCGAAACGAACCTTCTGCCCGGCGTATACGAGATATACGCAAGCGGAACGGCATACGTCGAAGACGGCGTTTATTACGAAATCGAAGCGGACGACGAAAACTTCGGATACGAGATAGCGTTCGAAGGGAAAGCGGAACTGAAAATCGTGAAGAGTAAGGTCCGTATCGTTGCGCCGATAAGGGAAAAGTATTATTTTACCGAAGCGGAAACCGACGACGGAATTTTGGCAAACACGGTAATCGACGGCGTTATTGCGGACGGCGACGAAGAGTTGATCAGAAACGAACTCGCAATAAGGTCGTACGTATCCAAACGCACGACGGTGGGAGCGTATGCGGTTGAACCGTACGTAAAAGAGGCGAGCAGACTTGAAGAAAAATACGAATTCGAGTTCGTGCAAGGTTACGTCGAAGTAATCCCTGCCGAAATAATCGTGTACGCCGTCAGCAACGGACAAATTTACGGAGCGGAAGAACAGGGAGAAATAACGATAGCCGTAACTTTCGGTTCGCACGCGTCCGAATACTCGAGAGAAGATCTGGAAGAAATAACCGCTCTTATCAAAGCGGCGGCGGAAGCGAGCGTGGACGTCGATAAAACGACGGACGCGGGCGTTTATATGATAAACGTTACGTACAAAGGCGACTCGAAAAACTTTACCATAGAGTTCGGCGACAGTCCGTACACCGTTTATCCGGATTCGTTCGAAGGTTTTTCTTTCAGCGATAAGAGAGTGCTGTACGACGGCGAAAGACACACGGTAGAAGTGGCGTACGATAAAGAACGCTGGCAAAACGTAACCATAGAATACGACAAAGATTATTTCGTAGAAAAAGGAACGTACGTATACAAAGCGACGATCAGCGCAAAGAACTACAAAACGCTCGAACTTTCCGCAACGCTCACGATAGGAACGCTTACCGTAGAAAGCAGTAATTTTACGGGGAACGTAGTCAGCGTTACGCTCGACGAAAACGACTGTCCGTACGGAGTTTTGCCCGAACTGTACACCGTTTACGGCGCGGCAAGCGACGAGAAGAAAACTTCTCTGAAAGAACGTCTTGAAAGACAGAACGAAGGTAAGCAGTACGAGATAATAACCGCTTTCGACGTGTCGTTGTATCTTGACGGAGCGGTATACGACGCGGAATATCCTACTTATACGATAACGTTAAAGACCGAGGAGTTTAAGTATTCGGACGACGTAAAACTTTTCGGATACGGTTCGGACGGTTACGGAGAATTGACTTATACCTACGAAAACGGCGTATATAAAGTGAAAGTAACGAATTTAAGCGATTTGGTTTTTGCGAGAGAAAAAGAAGTGAAAACGTCGCCGATCGTTATAGGCGTGTTTATTGCGATTTTCGTAGTGATTATTCTGATTGCGCTCGGAATAGTTTTCGGCGGAGGAAAACGCGCGAGGAAGGATAGAATGAGAAGTCGCAGACGGCACCACAGGTGGGCATAGCTGTTTTGACCGACCGCGGCACCGAAAAGAAGAAGTCGGTTTTGAAAAACAAGGTTTTACCGTGCTTTGCGCGAGAAAATAGAAAAACAAGGAATAGGTGAAAAATGGAACAGACGAAAAAGAAGTTCTGGGACAAGATTTTCGGCGTAACGCCCGGCGACGGGGAAATGCAGTCGAAAGAAGCGTTGAGTTTTTCGATATGCGGTTTCGGACAAAACATTATTTGTACGGTAATCGGCTCGTATCTCACCGTGTTTATGACGGACGCGATAGGTTTCGGCGCGTTGTCGGTAGCGTTTTTAATGCTTTTCGCAAGAATTTTCGACGCATTGAACGATCCGATAATGGGTTCTATCGTAGACAGAACGAGAACGAAATGGGGTAAGTGCAGACCGTATCTTAAATGGATGGCGTTTCCGATAGCGGCAATGACGGTGCTGTGTTTCTTGCCTTGGTATCCGAACAGTAAAGGCGGTTTTGCCGCGGTAAGCGTAGTGTACGTTTTGTGGGGTATGATTTATACGGTAGCGGACGTTCCTTACTGGGGACTTTCCACGGCTATGAGCAACGACACTTACAGAAGAGGCAATATGCTTACTGTAGCGCGTTTGTTCTGCACCGCAGGCGCAGGGCTGGTTACGATAGTCGTACCGCTTATTACAGATAATCTTACCAAAGGTTATGCGCCCGAAGTAATCGGCGAAAAACTCAGATGGATTTACTTTATTATTGCCATCGTTTGCGTAGTCGTTTCTTTGCCGATGTTCTTTATAGGGTTCAAAAACACGGTAGAACGCAACCAAACCGACGAAAATCCGCCGTCGCTCGGACACAATCTGAAACTTTTGTTTAAGAACAAACCGCTTATGCTCATCGTTCTTTCGGGTATCGGCGGCGCGGCCAGAATGTTGTTTACTTATACAGGCGGATTGTATTTTGCAAAATACGTTATGAACAGGGAGTCGATTTACGTCTTGTTCAGTATGGCGGTAGTTCCCGGCGGACTGATTGCGTCTTTGCTCGTTCCGTTCTTTACGAAAAAGTTCGGTAAGCGCAATACTTATATATGGTCGCACGTTGCCGGCGGCATAGCGATGCTGGTTGCGTTTATCGTAGGTATCGCTTGCGATAAAGGTAATTATACGAGTACGGTTACTACGGTGGTGCTTATGATCGCGCTCGTCGTTGCCGGCGTTCCGAGCGGTATAGGCAATATCGTTACTTACGCTATGATAGGGGACACGGTAGAATATCTCGAAATGAAGACGGGCGAAAGAGCGGAAGGAATTTGTTTCGCTATGCAGACGTTTATCAATAAGATAGGTATGGCGGTAGGCGCGTTCGTGGGCGTTCTTGCGTATTATATGGCAGGCGTTGCGGCAAACGACCCGTCGTCGGTTACGCCCGAAGGTAAGGACACGATGTGGACAATGCTCGTTCTGGTGGCGGCAATATCCTTCTTCCTTACCATAATACCGCTCTTCTTCTACAAGTTTAACGAAAAAGAACAACAGGAAGCGGTGGCTATAATCAAGGCGAGAAAGGAACAAGCGGCACTCGACGCGGCGGAAAAAGCGGAATCGGAAACCGTCGAAGAAATAGGCAACTCGGAGGAATAATGATACTTACTTTACCGAGAAGAGTTGAATATCTGACAAACGAGGCGACTTTGCCGAGCGGCAACCCTTTATTCAGGTTGTCGCCGGTAAAAAGCGGACTGGTAATTTTCAACAACGCGGGCAAACCCGTCGTGCAAATCGACAAGAATGAAACGCAAGTAACGGTTGCGCTTGCCGACGGCGGCGGAATCGCGCTCGAAAAAAGCGGTGACGGGGTGAAATTCGTTAAACCTGCGGAAAAAGGGAAAAAAGGATGCCGTAAAGCGAAGAAAGAAACCCTGAACACCGAAAAAGAGAGAACGCTCGGAGAGTTGATTTTCTTCGGAAACACCGCCGAAGCGCAGTACGAGATCTTCGTTAAACCGAAAAATACGGTTAAACCGGAAACGCTTGTTCGCGCGGTCGCTCATCCGCTTTACGAAAAACTGGTAAACGTGAGTATCCCCGACGGACAAAACGTTTTGCTCGCAATCGCACTTTGCCTGGCGGTCGGTTATTTCGAAAACTAAAATTGTTTAATCGAAAAAATAACGGTTTTCTCGGCGAAAGAACTTCGCTCCGAAAGCCGTTTTTTTATGCGCGCGCGTGCGTACGCGCATTATTATTGATGCGAGCAAGTCAGAGATTAAGGAAAGAAGAGAGATTTTTAGAGAAAATATTCTCTCTCTCGGTTTCGGTAAGGTCGAGTTTGATAAAACGCGCGATTTCTTCGTCCGGGAGCCACATAGGATAGTCCGTGCCGAAAAAGAACCGTTCCGAACCCATATCGCGGATGAGAGAAACCGCTTCGTCCGGGGACAGGAAAGGAAGAGAAGACGAAGTGTCGAAAAACACGTTGTTCAGACCTTTATACGCGTCGCGCGCCTGTTTCCAACAACTGTAACCGCCGAAGTGTGCGCCGATAAACCGCGCGGACGGGTAGTCTTTCGCTATCTCGGCAAGGAATTCCGGGTGAGAGTAGTTGTAGCGTACGTCACCGGTATGGAAAAGGATAGGAAAATACGGACAGGCGACGTCGTAAATAACGCGCGCTTCGGGCGAATTTATGGCGAATTTTTGAAAATCCGGGTGAAGTTTTATTCCGTGAAAACCGTTTTTTAAGCAAAAATCGACTTCTTCTTCGATTTCGGAAACCGTCATATCCGGGTGCAAAGTCATAAAACCGATAAATTCAGGGTGAAGGGAAGTTTGTTCGAGAATGAAACGGTTAATCGACTTGACCTGATGGGGTACGGTGGCTACGGAATGGACGAGAAAACGGCTTATCCCTGCTTTTTTTCCGAGCGTAAGCAAGCCTTCGACCGAGCCGTTACAGTCCATTTTTATATCGTAAAACCGACCGATAACCGTCGAGGCTTTGCTTGCGATTTTGTCGGGGTAAATATGAGCGTGACTATCAAAAATTTCGTACATTTTTCCTTTTTCCTTTCGTATTCGCAGTATATGATACATCAAAAAAAACCGAAAATCAATTTCGGCAACGTTATTTTTGCGTAAAAATACCGTAACAAGGCAAAGTCGGACAAAAATAAAACGGAACGAATTCGTTCCGTTCCGTTTTCGTCGGGTTAATTATTTTTTGTAACCGTTGGGGTTAAGCGACTGCCATTTCCACAGGTCACGGCACATTTCTTCAAGTCCGAATTCCGCTTTGAAACCGAGTTCTTTTGCCGCTTTGTCGCAGTTTGCGTAACATTCCGCAACGTCGCCCGCCCTTCTAGGACAAATTTTGTAGGGGATTTCGTGTCCGCACGCTTTTTCAAAGGCCTTTACCATATCGAGTACGGAATAGCCTACGCCCGTGCCGATGTTATATACGCCTATGCCGCAACCGTCGAGATGTTCTAGCGCGAGTATGTGCGCTCTCGCAAGGTCCACGACGTGAATGTAATCTCTTACGCCCGTTCCGTCGGGAGTGGGGTAGTCGTTGCCGAATACGTTAAGGTAAGGAAGTTTTCCTACCGCTACCTGACTGACGTACGGCATAAGATTGTTGGGGATACCTTGCGGATCTTCGCCGATATTGCCGCTCGGATGCGCGCCTACCGGGTTAAAATAACGCAGTAACATTATGTTCCAAGAATTGTCCGCGGCGTAAAAATCGCGAAACATTTGTTCGCCCATAAGTTTGGTTGCGCCGTAAGGGTTGGTTACGCCCAAAGGATATTTTTCGGTAACGCCGAGTTCGCTTTTTTCGGTAAGCGGAAGAGTTTTCGGTATACCGTAAACCGTTGCGGAAGAACTGAAAACCAGGTTTTTGCAACCTTTTTCGCTCATAACTTCGGCAAGAGCAAGATTGCTGCCTAAGTTGTTGTTGTAATAAAGCAGGGGTTTTGCACAACTTTCGCCTACGGCTTTAAGCCCGGCAAAGTGTATTACCGCGTCGATTTTGTTTTCGTCGAATATTTTACGAAGTAAGTCTTTATCGCGGCAGTCGCCTTCGTAAAAACGAATGGATTTTCCGCTCATTTCTTCTACTCGTCTGACGCTTTCTTTGCTGCTGTTGCAAAGATTGTCGAGAACGACCACTTCGTATCCTTTTTCAAGAAGGATTAAGTTTGTATGGCTCGCGATATAACCCGCGCCGCCGGTAACGAGAATTTTCATATTCTGCGCCTCCTTGTTTTTTATAGTATATCACAACGATTTGCCGAAATAAAGCGGCTAAAAACATTTTTAAGAAAATTTTGTAACCGCGACAAATCAAATTCCGTCGGGGGATAGCCGTTGTTTGTTGTTTATTTATGTAACGAAACGGCTTTTTCGTTGCAAAACCGAAGAAAAAAACAAACGATGCGTAGTTTTTTTTCGATTACGGGAGAAAGAAGGAATTGCGAATTGTCGAATTTTCACGAAAAAGAGAGAAAACTTATTGATATAAATTAAACAATATGATAAAATATAAGAAAAAGCGCGCGAAGGGGTGTTTATGCGTTTAATCGATAAAGCGTACAAGTATTTTTGGGATAATATAATAGAAAGCAACGACCGTAAGAGGATGGAAAAGCAGACTTTGCCGGAAGGAGTCAGCGCGATACTCGACGTGCCGTACGTCGAAGACGGCAAGCGGGCGCATCTATTCGACGTTTATTTCCCCGAAGGGAAAGAAACGGAAAAACTGCCGTGTATTATCGATATTCACGGCGGCGGACTTATGTATGCTTATAAAGAACTTAACAAAAACTACTGTTATCATCTTGTGAAACGAGGATTTACGGTGATAAACGTAAGTTATTCGCTTTGCCCCGAAGACAGGTTTCCGACGTGTTTGGTTGACGTGCTTAACGCGTTGAAATATATCGGGGAGAACATCGACGCGTACCCTTGCGACCGAGAAAGGGTGTTCATAACGGGCGACAGCGCGGGCGGACTGCTTGCGGCGTACTCCGCTCTTGCCGTGACGAGCGCGGAATTGAGAAGAGTTTACGGCGTGGGGGATATTAATCTCGACATAAAGGCGGCAGGGTTCACGAGCGGAATGTTTTTCTTCGATTCCGGGCTTGCCGCGATGTTATCTCCGGGAATTTTCGGCAAAGGCGGACGTAAAAAATCGCCGTACAAAGATTATCTCGCATTTTGCGATATAATAGATAAAGGATATTTTCCGCCGTCGTACCTCGTGACGAGTAAAGAAGATATGATACGCGGAGCCACGATAAAATTCAAAGAACTTCTCGACGATAGGGGAATAGAAAACTTTCTCGACGACTACCCGAAAGGGAACGGACATAAACTGGAACACGTTTTTAGCGTGCTGTACCCGTCCGAATATCCCGAAAGCAGGCGCACGATAGACAGAATGACGGACTTTTTCCGCGCCCATTGCTAAAATCTGCTCGTAAATTAACGTGTTTTTAGTGGGAATTGAAATAATGAAGGTAAATTTGCTTGACAAGCGAATTTATCAAAAGTATAATGATAAAGCAAAAATGAATTACTTGTTCATAGACTGCACGGTGCGAGAGCGTAATCTCATTCGAGAGCCTGCATAGAACGGGAAACGAATTGCTTTTAACAAAAAAGTTACGTTACTCCGTATGGTCTATGACTCGTACGGAGTTTTTGTGTTGCCGACGGAATGTCGGCCGATAAAAAAGTATATTGCCAAAAACGGTATAAAAGTTAATCTGTAAGGAGGTTTCTGATGTCAGCGTTTAGAGATGCGAAAGTCGAAAAAGTTGCCGAAATAAAAGAAAAACTTGAAAAAGCGAGTTCTTTTGTTTTGGTTGACTACAAGGGCTTGACCGTTGCCGAAGACACCGCGCTGCGTAGCGAATTCCGTAAATCGGGCGTAAGTTATCACGTTTACAAAAACAGACTTATGAAAATCGCTCTTAACGAACTCGGTTATAACCAGTTCGACGACGCGCTTAACGGACCTACGGCTATTGCGTTAGGCTCGGACGATATTGCCGCTCCCGCTAAAATTGCTATGGACAAAGCGAAGGCTTATAAGAAAATGGCAGTTAAGTGCGGATTTGTAGACGGTAAATATCTTGATGAAGAAGGGTGCAAGGTTTTGGCTACCTTACCCAGCAGAGAGGGACTTATTTCCCAGATACTCGGACTGTTGCAATCGCCTGTTTCGAGATTTGCGAGATGTATTGCCGCTATTGCGGAAAAAGCCGAATAATTTTATAAAATCTAACGGAGGAATTAAAAAATGGCAGACATTGCTAAAATAATCGAAGAAGTTAAATCTATGACCGTTCTCGAACTTAACGATCTCGTTAAGGCTCTCGAAGAAGAATTTGGCGTAAGCGCGGCTGCTCCTATGGCTGTAGCCGGCGGTGCTGCGGCTGCTCCCGCTGCTGCGGCTGAAGAAGAAAAGACCGAATTTGACGTAGTACTCAAAGCGGCAGGCGCGAACAAGATCGCAGTTATCAAAGCAGTAAGAGAAGCGACCGGTCTCGGCTTGGTTGACGCTAAGGCTATGGTTGACGGCGCTCCCAAAGCGGTTAAAGAAGGCGTAAGCAAAGAAGTTGCTGACGAACTCGCCGAGAAACTCAAAGCAGCCGGCGCAGAAGTAGAAATTAAGTAATCTTCTTACCACACACAACCTTATTTTTGGCATACAAATAGAAAAACGGACTTTGCGTCCGTTTTTTTATTTTTCGTTCCGCTTTTTTAATAAAACCCGTTGACAAAACGGAAAGATAAAGTTATAATCCTATTAAACCACTAGGCAAAGTAGGCATTAAGGAGATAGAAAAGATGAAGATATATAAATCTATGACGGAACTTATCGGCAAGACTCCGCTTTTGGAAGCGGAGAAGTACGCTAGGGGAAAAGACTTTTTGGCTACGGTTGCGGTAAAGATCGAGTATTTTAATCCTGCCGGTTCGGTTAAGGACAGGGTTGCTCGCGCGATGATAGAAGACGCGGAGAAGAGCGGCAAACTTCGCGAAGGGTCGGTTATTATCGAACCTACCAGCGGAAACACGGGTATCGGGCTTGCGGCGATAGCGGCGGCAAAGGGGTATCGTATAATAATAACGATGCCGGAAACGATGTCGGTCGAAAGGCGCAACCTTATCAAGGCGTACGGTGCGGAGATCGTGCTTACGGATGGAACGAAAGGAATGAAAGGCGCAATAAAGAAAGCGGAAGAACTTGCGGCGGAGATAGACGGAGCATTTATCGCCGGGCAGTTTACAAATCCCGTCAATCCGAGAGCGCATTATCTTACTACGGGTCCGGAGATATGGGAAGACACCGACGGCAAGGTAGATATTTTCGTAGCCGGCGTAGGAACGGGCGGAACGATAAGCGGAGTAGGGAAGTATCTTAAAGAGAAGAACCCCGACGTAAAAATCGTTGCGGTAGAACCTGCGTCTTCACCGGTTTTGTCCAAAGGGGTAGCCGGCGCGCATAAAATTCAGGGTATCGGCGCAGGGTTCGTTCCGGAAACGCTCGACACGTCCGTTTATGACGAAATAATTCCTATCGAAAACGAAGACGCATTTGCGGCAGGGAAAGAGTTTGCACGCAAAGAAGGAATTCTCGTCGGTATCTCGTCGGGCGCGGCGTTGCACGCGGCGAGCATACTCGCAAAGCGAGAAGAAAACAAAGGAAAACTTATTGTCGCGCTTTTGCCCGATACGGGGGATAGGTATCTTTCGACGGAAATGTACAAATAGTGCCGACCACACGTTACACGGGCGTTTGACGCAGTCACTGCGTTTTGTGCGCACAAACGCTTAGCCCGTGTAAGTCGGACTTTCAAGGAAGCAAAATGACACATTTTGCTTAAATCGGTAGTTCGTGGGGGAGATTCCCCCACTAGCCCCCTATAAGGGCAAAAAGCGAGAAGTGAATTCCCACTTTTTTTGAAATTTGACCGTAAAGCATAGTGCGTACGCCCAACCACCCGCCCGACAGGTGAAATGCGGTAAAAAATTAAAGCCTTCTCAATTTTGAGAAGGCTTATTCTATTTCAAGTTCATTGGAGCGGAATAGGTCATCGTCGATAAACTCTATTAACGTCATATCAAATCCGCGCGCAATCATCATTACCGTATTCATCATTATTTTCGACGTTCTTCCGTTCATTATACACTGCATCGTGCCGTGTAGTATCCCCGAATTTTGCTCTAACCTGTATTGAGTAATATTCTTTTCTTTTAGCAAGTTTTTAATCCGTTTTGCAACGGCTTGGCTTAAAGTCACAAATACCTCCTCAATAAATAAACGTAGATATATATACGCATAGTTTAGCAATAATTATTTTTCGTTTTATGTAGATTGATATACATATACGTTGATTTTTCTTTTGGGAAATGATATAAATATAAGTAGATATATCTACTTAAAATGAAAGAATGTTTTTTTGGGCATAGGGACACGGTAATAACGGAACCTCTAAAAAAAAGAGTTTATGAGAGTATCGAAGAAGATATAACGAAAGGCTTCGATACATTTTATTTTGGTGGGTTCGGGAGTTTTGACGAGTTATGTTATCAGGTTGTAACGGAGTTAAAAACAACGTACACGGATATAAAGAGAGTATACATATTAACGGATCGTCGTCATTTGCAAGAGAGTAAGCGACCTAAATACTTAAAAGACGGGGATTACGAAGATTTTGTTTATATTTGCTTGCCGTATGATTATTGGTATACTCGTCTTTATTATCGTAATCGTGCGATTATCGACCAATGTGATAAATCTTGTTTTTACGTTGACCACGAAAACGACAGCGGAGCATACAATGCGTTGCAATATGCGATAAAAAAGAAAAAACAGGTATATAATTTTTTTATCGATAAAAAATAAAAAGCCTTCTCGATTTTAAGAAGGCTTTTTAATCGTTTTTGTTATTATTCAAATTACGTAATTATCGGCGGAGCCGTTGTCGAGAACGTCGCGAAGGGTTATGCCGTCAAGGTAGTCGGTTATCGTTTTATAAAGTCCTTTCCAAAGGGGGAGCGTAAGGCAGTCGCTTTTTCTTTCGCAACCGAACGGTTTTTCTTTGTCGAGGCAGGCGACGGGGGCAAGGCTGCCTTCGGTTATTCTCAGCACTTCGCCGACGGTTATTTCCGACGGTTTTTTTGCCAGCATATATCCGCCCTGAAAACCGCGGCTGCCTACGACTACGTCGGCTTTGTTGAGCATCGGTACGATTTGCTCCAAATATTTTTTCGAGATATTTTGTCTTGCCGCTATATCTTTCAGCGTGACGTAGCCTTCGCCTTCGTGTTCGGCAAGGTCAATCAGAACTCTCAGCGCATAGCGGCCTTTCGTAGACACCATCATAATTTACGTCCAACCTTTTTTTCTCTCAGTTTTTGGTAATTTTTACGCCTTCTCTCGTATCCAGTACGGAATAACCGAGTTTGCCTATTTCCGCTCTGATTTCGTCGGCAAGCGCAAAATTCTTGTCTTTTTTCGCTTGTTTTCTCTTTTCTACGAGTTGTTTAACTTCTGCCGGAACATCCGTGTTTTCTTCTTTTTTCGCCGTTTCGGGGAGTTTGTCAAAACTCAGTCCGAAAACTCTGTCAAAGTCCAAAGCAAGCGCATAAACGTCTTTGCTTGCAGGCTCTTTCAGCATATTAAACAAAACTCCGAGCGCAAGGGGGATATTGATATCGTCGTTTATTGCGTCGATAAACTGTTTTTTATACCCGTCGAGCGTTTCCTTTGCCGTCGGCGCGTCCGACGCTTTGTGCTTTGCCAGCGAAGCAAGAATACGTTCTCTCGAAGTTCTCGCCGCGGAAAGCCCCTCGAACGTGAAATTGAGTTTCTTGCGGTAATGCGCGTTAAGGCAGAAGAAACGGAAGTCAAGCGCGTCGTATCCTTTTTCTTCGAGTTGCTTAATCGTGTACACGTTGCCTAAACTTTTGCTCATTTTTCCGCCGTCTACCATCATAAACTCGCCGTGCATCCAGTAATTAACCGTTTGTTTTCCGGCAAGCGCTTCGTTTTGCGCTATTTCGTTTTCGTGGTGAACGGGAACCGCGTCTATGCCGCCGGTGTGCAGATCGAACACTTCGCCGAGATATTTTCTGCTCATTGCGCTACATTCGATATGCCAGCCGGGATAACCCATACCCCACGGGCTTTCCCATTGCATAATGTGGTTCTTATCCGCTTTTTTCCAAAGCGCAAAATCCGCCGGGTGGCGTTTTTCGCTGTTTTCTTCCACTCTCGCTCCCGCTTCTTTTTCGTCGATGGTTTGCCCCGACAGTTTACCGTAAGAGGGAAATTTGGATATGTCGAAGTAAATTCCGTCGCTTATTTCGTAAGCGTAGCCCTTTTCGAGCAGTTTCTGTACGAACTCTATCATTTCCGGGATATGCTCGGTCGCTTTTGCGATTATTTCGGGTTTGCCTATGTTAAGCGCGGCTAAGTCGTGAAAAAACACGTCGGTGTAATACGCGGCGATTTCCCACGGAGTTTTTTTCTGTTCGCGAGCGGCTTTTTGCATTTTGTCTTCGCCGCTGTCGCCGTCGTCGAGCAAATGCCCTACGTCCGTGATGTTCATTACCCCTTTCATCTTGTATCCGTCGTATTTCATTACCCTACGAACGAGATCCATAAAGACGTACGTCCTCAGATTGCCGATATGAGCGTAACTGTACACGGTCGGACCGCACGAATACATATAAACCGCGCCGTCGTGAACGGGCGTGAATTCTTCTTTTTTACGCGTGAGCGTGTTGTAAACTTTAAGCATTTTATTCTCCGTCGTTTTCCCGTTCTTCCATTTGTTGCGCTATCGAATAGCGGCAGGACGGGATATTCAAATTTTTTTCTATCGCTTCCAACCTTGCGTTAAGCCGAGCGAACTCTTCCAGAACCGGGTCGGGGAGTTTCTGATCCATATCGCGGTATTTTTCTCCGCGGATACGAACTATTCTTCCGGGAACGCCTACGACCGTGCAGTGCGGAGGAACGTCTTTAAGCACGACGCTGCCCGCGCCGATTTTCGAATATTCTCCGATCGTTACCGGTCCGAGTACTTTTGCTCCGGCGCAAACCATAACGTCGTGTCCTATCGTCGGGTGGCGTTTGCCGGTTTCTTTACCCGTACCGCCGAGAGTAACGCCCTGATAAATGGTCACGTTGTCGCCGATTTCCGTGGTTTCGCCGATAATAACGCCCACGCCGTGGTCGATAAAAATGCCTTTACCGATTTTTGCCGCAGGGTGGATTTCTATACCGTAGTTTCTGCGTGCGCGAGCGGTTATCATAAACGCAAGCATTTTCATTTTATGCATATAAAACCAATGCGCTCTGCGATAAGAGCAAAGCGCGCGGAAGCCACCGTAGGTAAGTATTATTTCTAGTTTGCTTTTTGCGGCGGGATCTTTGTCCAGAGCCGCCGCCAAATCCGCTTTTACGTTGTCGAACATATTCTATATATATTAAACGTGTGCTTTTCTGTTTCCTTTCGGAATACGATACGGTAAATCCTTGTGCCTGTTGCGGAAGAATTTCGGAAGTATAAGCATAACGAAACACAGCGCAACGGGAAGAAGTCCCATTATCGTAACTCCCACCGACGCCGTTTGTTCGGAAAGGAAACCGCTTGCGTTAGTCAGATTAAGGAAGTAGTTTTTGAACGCCGCGCCGAGTTCGGTACCTTCGCAGGTCGCAAACGCCGGGCAAATCCAACCGAGAGCGGTCAGCAGTAAGCACATAAACGTCGTGAAGTGAAGCCTTCTCGAAGTGTAAGTAAATATGCGTACGACGTTTTGTATAAATATGATAACCATAAATATAATGGCTAAGATATTGAACATAATCGTGCCGTAAACGCCGATATGGTTTATTATCGTTTCACGGTTGTACTGTCCGTTTTCTTTCTTGATTACGAGTTGCGACGCTTTGCCGTCGGCAAGGAAAAGGGAATAGAACGCGCTCGAACCTTCAAAAACGGGAAGGTCTTCGAGTACGTCGATACGCGTTTTTTCGAGCATTTTGGTGTGGAACCAGGCTTTGATTACGTCCGCCGCGTCTATGTAAATCATCGATACGCCGAGATCCGCTTTGAGATAAACCGATTCCGCCGTGCTTTCTACTTTGTTGCCGTCCGCGTCGACGACGGAGTAGGGCATACCTTGTTCGATAACGTATTCGCTCGGATAGTCCGCTTCCGGCCACCACCATTTTCCGTTTTCGTCGGCTTGAATTTTAATATCGCCCTGTTGCAGCGTTATGCCGTTTATCGTAAGAGAGTTTTCTCCGGGAACGACTGCGTCGATTTTGTAAACGAACATCGCGTTTATGTTTATCATTCCGTTCGTCGTGGAAGAAACCTTATCCGCAACGGTGCGATTTATTACGAGCGGCGAAAGTATGCCGAGTAAAACCGACGCGATGAGAAGAAGGGTGAGAACGGTAAGAATTATCGGCAAGGACGCGCCGTAATAACGTTTTTTACGGAAAGCCGCCTCGTAGTCGAAATCGACGTTGCCGTAAGCGTTGGTGTACGCTTTGCCGCCTGCCATAGACGTGTGAAGCCCCGCGGCAAATTCCGATTCCTGCCTGAGCGCCGCCGCCGCGCGAAGTTCGTTAAAGATAATGTCGCCGTTGTAATTGCCGGTCTCGACCTTGCGGAGCATATCTTTATAACGCGCTTTCTGCGCTTTTAAGCGAGAACGCTCGTAAGGGGTTTCGCTCTCGCGAATAGCCACCGTCGTATCTTTTATTTTGCGTCTGAGTAAGATAACGAGATTAGCGTCGTCCTGCTCGCTCCACATACGCGCTTTGCGCGCGTTGTTGACGTTGTTTGCTCTTACCGCCATTACTTCCTCCCGAAGTTTCGGTTTTCACCGATGGTGCTAAACTCTTCGTTCGTGACTAGTAAAAAGAGTTTATCGTATAATTATTATATTACGCGCGCGTACAATTTGCAAGAGTTTTCGCAAACGGTCTCCGCGGAAAAAATTGTATACGCGCCTTTTTCCGTTATATTTTGTTCTTTTTGTAAAGTATCGTCGTGCTGATACCGCTTACCGCCATACCTACGATAACCATCGTCGACTGGCTCATAAGGTTGGGCTTGCCGAGTTTGTTTCCGATAATCGTGCCGATTACGCAAATGATTATGCAGCCAACGAAGGGGATAATCGCTATTTTGAAGTATTGCGCGATAAGTACGAGCGTCAGTCCGCCGAAGATTGCCGGAATAACGTACGGAGAAACGGGCGCGAGAAGATCGACTATCTGGTTTTGGAAAATGATAAGGGGAATAAGTCCTATCGCGATAACCACGGTAGTGACGATACTGCTGACCGCTATGGATATGGAAGTAACGATTTCTTCTTCTTCGCTGCCTTTTTCCACGCCGGTTATGCTTTGCGCGTTGATCGCGCAGGGAAGTTTCAGATTGCTGACGTTACCGGTAATGAAAGACATATATTGTCCGCCGGTACCGAGCAGGGGAGCGTAACTTATCGCTTCGATAAGTCCGATCGCGACATAACCGAGAAGGAAAGGAACGCATTTGCCGAGCGCTTTGGCATCGGGAAGAGTTTTTGCCGATACGCAGTAGAAAACGGGAACAAGACATATCAAACCTAGCGCAATCCAGGTAAATATCCTGCCTACCGTGTGCATTTTGTTGTTAAAAATATCTCTGTCGGAAAGTTGAACCGGTTGTTTGTTTTTCATTATCGTATCTCCTTTTAACAAAATACTTTCGTGAACGCGAAAGCAATGCCGAGCGCGCCCAAAATGGTAATCGGAAGAGCGTAGTTTTCCAACCATTTTTGTTTGCCGAGTTTGATTATTACGCCGCATATGCCCATTATTACAAGGCTTGCCGCAAGGGTGATAAGCGTTATTTCGCCGTAAGTGGTAATACCGGTGGAAACTTCGGTGGAAGGTTTGCCGACGCTGAAACAACCGCCTACGAGTATAGCCGAGAGCATACCTGCGAGAAGTCCGCCCAAAAGCGCGCCGGTTATGGTGTTCATAAGACGACCGTTTTTCTTTTGCAGATCGGCGAGTTTGTTCTGATACTTTTTATAAACGATCGCGTTGAACAAAGGACCGCTCATAATGGAAAGGGTCATAACGGTAACCGCGGTTGCGATAATCGTTTCCGTGCTTGCGCCCGTGCCGGCGAGAGCCTTGTTGGCTTGGTCGTAAGCGACGAGTTCGTACTGCAACGCGCCGATAACGGTAAGTCTGATCCACGGAATGGCAACGCCCAGACCCGTCATCATAATGCCTATGCCTATTACGATCGGGATACTCGGAACGATGGAAAACACCGCGCTTGAAACGACGGTTTTTTTGATTTTCGACATATCCATACCGATCTTTTTCGCACGCTTGACGTTTTTAATTATGTAAAAAACGCTCATCGTGATGATGGCGGCGCATATCAGACCGCCGAGAACGTAAATTATCGGATAACTTTTGGGAACGCCCATTAGACACCTCTTTTTAAGAATACTTTAATAAGTATAATACTACACAAATCCGAAAATGTAAATACCGTATCCGCTTTTTTTCAAAAAAACCGAAAAAACTTTTAGTTTGTTAAAAACGCCATATTAGGTGTGCAAAACTGCGGTATACGGATACCGTAAACAGAGAATAGTCTTGTTTTATCGGGGTTTGCCGCGAGAGAATCCCGCCCGCCTGCCCCGAAAAAATACGGTTGACGGCGTTAAAAGAAAGGTTTTGAAGGGAAAAATCCGATCGGTTTTTAGATTGCGCAATAGGGTACGAGAGTGTATAATATACGGCATAGGAGAGAAGAAATATGGCGGAAGAAAGAACGACCGAAGAAAGAAAGTACGACAAAATCAAGGCGCTTTTACCCGTTCTTATGCGCGATAAGTACGGAGAGAAAGAAGAGATCGACGGGAAGGTGACGATAAAGTATTCGCCGTGCGTAAGAGAGTTTATGCGCAGGGTGGACGGTTTGCGTCCGACCGAAGAAGAGATTGTCGGCGCGAGCAGGAAAGGCGCGGCGGCGGGCGAAGCGGAACCCGACGTCGTGTTTGCGTTGATAAAAAGTATCGTGGACAGCGAGAAGTACGCCGTAGGCACGGTTTACGAGCAGTTTAAGAACGGCACTATCGTGCACTTGATAAAGAAGTTGTAAAAAAGGGTGAAAGGTATGGACAAAACGAACGCGCTTAGAATTTTGGATTCGGAAGGGATAAAGTACGCGGTAAAAGAATACGATCCGGAAATAACCGACGGCGAGAGCGTGGCGAAAGCGACGGGGAGCGACCCGGACAAAACTATGAAAACGCTCGTGACGGTAGGAAACGACGGTAATCATTACGTATTCGTCGTGCCGGTGTGTTTTTCTCTCGATTTGAAAAAAGCGGCTAAGGCGGCGAACGTAAAACGGGTGGAAATGATAAAGCAAAAAGAACTTTTCCCCCTTACCGGGTATGTTCACGGCGGTTGTTCGCCGATAGGAATGAAAAAGAAATTCGTCACGATAATAAGCGATACCGCTACGCTTTTCGATACCGTCACGCTAAGCGCCGGAAGAAAAGGTATGCAAATCGAACTCTCTACCGACGATCTCATCAAGGCGGCAGACGCCAAAATCGCCGAAATAATCTAACAGCAAGCAACGCCGAGCGGCAACGTGGGACGTTGCATCCCTTTACGCAAGCAACGCCGAGCGTTGCATCTCATTACGCAACGAGTGTATCGCGAATAGAAGTTCATCGTGCTACAAAGGTTTGTTGCTTTTAATGCGAGCGCAGGCTCTTCGTTCTTCGCTATTTGCTCCTTGCGCTTAAACAAACCGAAAAATGGTTTGACAAATGATATTATATAATATATAATACTCTCGCACTCGAATCGGCGGGGGTTATTTTTTCTAGTCGAAACGAGAGAAAAAAGAGAAATAAAACAAAGAGAGGATAGCAAGGATGAAAAGAACTTATCAACCCAAAAAAAGACAAAGAAGCAAAGTACACGGTTTCAGACAGAGAATGTCCACCGCTAACGGCAGAAGAGTAGTAAGAAGAAGACGCGCTAAGGGCAGAAAGGAACTGACCGCGTAAGGAATAATCGCCGATGCAAAAAGTTTACCGCCTGACGCAACGGGGTAGTTTTGCGTACGCTTATCGCAAGGGCGACGGCGTGGCGACTCCGCGTATCGTAGTTTACAAAGTGCCTGCGCATAATCTGAAGGTAGGCGTTTCCGTAGGCAAAAAGGTAGGCAACAGCGTAGTAAGAAGCAGAGTTAAGCGTAGGATAAGCGAGCGGTTTCGCTTGCTTATACCGTCTGTTTCGAACGAGTTTAACTTCGTAATCGTGGCTCGTCCCGCCTGTGCGGAAGCAACGAGCGACGTAATTAACCGTGATCTTGTTTACGCGCTGAGAAAGCACGGCGTGTTTAAGGAAGTGGCGGAATGAGAAAATTTTTCGCCGCTCCGTTGCTTTTTTATAAAAAGTTTATTTCCCCGATTTACGGGAAGAGATGTATTTACGTCCCTACTTGTTCGATGTATATGTACGACGCAATCGGACAATACGGGTTGTTAGGCGGAGTAGCGAGAGGTTTATGCCGATTGCTTCGTTGTAATCCCTTTGAGAAAGGGGGTTATGACCCTGTAAAACTTAATCTAAAAGGAAGTGCAAAATGGACTTTATAAGTTTGTTGTCCTGCAAAGCCCTGAATAACGCGATCGGCGACCTTATTTACAAATATCTTTACGGATGGGTGGTTACCTGGTCGGACGACTGGTCGGTTATCGGCGCTTTCAGCGTAACCGTTATTATGTTTACCATATTCCTGAAAGTGGCGACTAGTCCGCTGGATATATGGCAGAAAGTTTCTATGCGCAAAAACGCCAAAAAGATGGAAGAGATGCGCCCGGAACTGGAAAAAGTTCAGAAACAGTGCGGTTCGAACAGAGAACTGCTTATGCAAAAACAGCGTGAAGTATATAAAAAGCATAAGTATTCGATGTTCGGTTCTTGCTTGCCGATGATAGTCACGATGGTCGTGTTCTTTATCATCTTCGGCGGATATAATGCCGCGGTAGCAAAACACACCAAGATTACTTTCGAGGCTCTCGACAAGGTTTATACCCAAGTTTACGAGGCGGAAGAGAATGCGGCGTTAACCGAAGCGGACAGGATCAAAAAGGCGGAAGACGCGGCCGTTGCGGAATACGACGCTCATTACAAAGAATCGTTCTTCTGGGTCAAGAACATTTTCTCTGCGGACGGTTGGGCGAAAGCGATACCCGACGCGGGAACGGCGCAAAAGAATATTTCCGGACTTAACACTGCAAGATACGAAGTAGTAATGAAACCGCTTATGGATAAGTACAACGGCGGTTGGAACGGATATCTCATACTACCTATTATAGTATTGTTGCTCAACGTGGCGTCGATGTTCCTTAACAAGCAACAGACGCAGCAACCTGCGATGCCGGGGCAGACCGAAGAGCAGATTAAGGCGCAGAAGTCGCAAGCGAAGATGATGCAGTTTATTATGCCGATAATGATGTTCGGTTTTGCACTGTTCTATTCGGCGGCGTTCACGCTGTATATGGCGGTTAATATGGTATTTACTACTATAATTAACTTAGTTTATAATATAATAGCGAAGAAAAAGGACGCGGCGGAAAAGGACCGCATTCTGTCTACTACGTTCAAAAAATAATCGGAGGAAAGATGGAAAAGTATTACGAATTTAAGGCGTCTACGGCGGATAACGCAATAAGAAACGGACTTGCCGAACTCGGACTTACCGAAGAAGAAGTCGATATCGAAGTCGTTTCTAACGGCGGAATTTTTTCCAGAGCCGTGGTAAGAATTAGCCCGAAACCCGTAGAAGAAAAGGTTGAAGAAGAACCGGTCGAAGAAGCGGAAACAAACGAAGAAAAGACCGAAAAAGCCGAAGAAAAGGAAGTTGCCGAAACGGAAGAAAAAGTTGTTCTTACCGATGAAGAACGTGAAGAAAAGTTCCGTAAAAATAAAGAAATGCGTGAAAAAGGCAAAGAATTTATTGCCGAGATAGCGCGTTTGATCGGGTCCGACGTTACCGTCGAAGGCAAAGTGAGAGAAGACGAAGTTTGTCTGTATATCGGCGGCGACGACGCGAAGAATTTTATCGGATACAAGGGCGAAACGCTTGAGGCTATGCAAACGCTTGTAAGCCATTATCTTAACAAGGACGAAACCGGCGATCGCACGAGAATAGTCGTTGACGCGGATTTTTACAGAGAAAGACGCAAAAAGACGCTCACCGCGTTGGCGAAGAAACTTGCGAAACAAGCGTACAATCAGCACAGAGAGATCTCGCTCGAGCCGATGAACAGTTATGAAAGAAGAATTATTCACGCCGCTCTTACAAACAGTGACGAAGCAAGCACGAGAAGCGACGGGGAAGGCAAAGCAAGACATATCGTTATCGTACCGAAGAGCGCGATGATGAGTTACGGAAACAGTTCGGATTTCCGCAAAAAAGGACCGCAAAAAACCAAGAGTTTCGGTTATAACAAGAGAAGATTTTAATTAAATAGGACGGTTAAGTTACCGAAAAGGACAATCCTATGAAAGATACTATTGTGGCTGTCGCCACCGCGATGACTTCGAGCGCGGGCATAAACGTTATCCGCGTCAGCGGAGAAAACGCTTTGGCGATAGCGCGAAAAATATTTTTCTGCCGTAAAATAACCGACGGACAAATGAGTCCGAATTATATGTATCTCGGCAGAATAGACGGAAAGAATTTTTCCGAAAAGGCGTTTTGTGTTTATTACAAATCGCCGTTTTCTTATACGGGCGAAGACGTGATAGAAATACACTGTCACGGCGGCAGAGGCGTAACGGGCGCAATAGTCCATCTGATACGTTCTCACGGCGCAAGACCGGCAGAGCCGGGCGAGTTTACCAAGCGTGCGTTCCTTAACGGAAAACTGACTTTGTCCGAAGCGGAAGGCGTTATCGATATGATAAACGCAACTACCGAAAGTCAGGTAAAAAACGCTTACCGCCTTATGAGCGGAGAACTGACTACGGGCATTACCGAGAGCGAAAAAATGCTTACCGAAACCGCCGCGATGCTTGAGGCGAAACTCGATTATCCGGAAGAACTCGAAGAAGAAACGCGCCTTCCGGCTAAGGAATTGCTGGAAAAAACCGAGCGTAACTGCGCCAAGTTGCTCGCCAACACTTCCAGACGTAAAATATTGAATGAGGGTATCGATATTGCCATTGTGGGAACCCCAAACGCAGGTAAGAGTTCGCTTTTGAACGCGCTTATCGGACAAGAAAGAGCGATAGTCAGCGACGAAGAAGGCACGACGAGAGACGTCGTAAAAGAGAGCGTCGAAATAGACGGAATCAAGATAAACTTTCTCGATACGGCAGGGATAAGGAATTCCGGAGCAGGCAAGGTCGAGAAGATAGGAATAGAGCGTTCGGTAAAAGCGATAGACGCGGCGGACGTGGTGATTTTCGTTACCGACGGAACGGTGCCGGAAAGCGACGACGAAAGAAAGATAAGAGAAAAACTCGACGGTAAAAAGTTTATCGAAGTACAAAACAAAACCGACGAAGTGAAGTATCCGAGAACGGGTGCGCTTGCAATCTCCGCAAAGACCGAGGAAGGACTTGACGAACTCGTCGATTACGTATTAAAACAAGCGGACAGGGACGGAATATACCGCGAAGGGGTAATCGGCAACGAACGGCATATTTACGCGCTCGAAGAGGCGGACAGGCTCGTTAAAGACGCGTTGGAAAATTACGACGTTTTGCCTACCGAATGTACTTTGGAAAGCGTAAGGGGCGCGCTCGAAGCGTTAGGGAAGATAACGGGGAATAGCGTATCGGACAGCATAATAGACGAGGTATTCTCGCGCTTTTGCGTAGGCAAATAACTGAGCGTCGCAAACGTGACGCTTTACGTCCCATAAAAACGAAATGGGTTAAGACTTCCCCCACGGGGGAAGGTGGCAACGAAGTTGACGGATGAGGGGAAATGTAAGCGGACGAGATAAGAGTTTTTATGGGACTTTCGCGAGAAACGTCGTCTACCGTACGACGGTACGCCTACGCTCCGTTTTCGCGAAAAATCGCCGCATTTGCCCCACTCCTAGGTTGGTTCCGACCAAACGTTACACGGGCGTTTGACGCAGTCACTGCGTTTTGTGCGCACAA